>Ga0268298_10004988_pt1 | contig 12645 bp, 11 predicted proteins | sample WWTPWeurt_MetaG_FD_194462 | JGI IMG/M metagenome (GOLD analysis project Ga0268298, IMG submission 194462) | Activated sludge microbial communities from WWTP in Nijmegen, Gelderland, Netherland - WWTP Weurt | ecosystem: Engineered > WWTP > Aerobic digester > Activated sludge | place...
TCTTTGCGCGAAGAGACATAAAACCTTGTTTGTTAGAAACCTTGCGGCGTAAACCGATGTGGCGCTCGCGGCATTATGAATCGCGTTCAGGTCGACTGCGATTCACGAGAATACAGTATTGGTTGAAATCCCACGAATAATTCACGTATTCTATCAGGATCGCCTAATTCTTTCAAGGCATCTGCGAGTGCGTGGTACTTGAGTGCAATGAGGGAGGGCAGCTTTTCGGTGTCTAACTCATGAACACCAACCTTAACATATTGTGATAAGACAAATTCGAGAAATACCCGTTCGCGCGATTCGTGTTTTGCCATGATATCATCACGGTGTAACGCCACCCTATCAGCTCTGGTAATGGGCGATCGCGCAAAGGCAATGTAAGACAGAACATCATAGATGTCGCTGTCTTCAGCCTCAATCAGTTTCTTCATCTCTTCCAGTTGCTCGTCGCCAAATCCCTTTTCGGCCAGACCTAACAGCAGGGCTTTGCGGGTATCAGGTTTGCTCCAAATGGCCCGTAATTGGCTCTCGCTCTTGAAGAGATTGGGCATTTCGCCGTATAGACTTTGAATAAACTCCGCCGCTGACATGGGCTTACCGTCAGGACTCCAGAAGGTCGTCGCAGTCATATTCTGGATCGTGCGTTCTTTACCATCAGCCAGTTTGATTCTGATCTTTTGCCTTTTGTTGCAGATGCATGGCCGCTCACCGCAGACCTCGCATTCCTGGGGTTGCTCTTTTTCACAGATGCACGGGCTTTGGCCGCAGACCTTGCATGTCTCTTTGGGCGCCTGAGGTTGCAGTGCACAGATACATGCTAGCTGGCCGCAAGTTTCACAAGGTTCCGGGTCACCGTCCCATTCAGGATCGCTAAAATGCTCATATGCCTTAACGAAATCATAGATCGTAAAGTAGTCTTTGCCATCAAAGAGACGAGTGCCCCTGCCGATGATCTGCTTGAATTCGATGAGCGAATCGATCTTGCGCATCAAAATAATATTGCGTATATTTCTGGCATCGACGCCTGTGGATAGCTTGTAAGATGTTGTGAGAATAGTCGGGATTGTCTTCTCATTGTCCTGAAACTGCTTCAGGAAACGTTCGCCAATGTCACCGTCGTTTGCAGTGACGCGCACACAGTAGTTAGGATTCGTATTCGTCTTTGTCTGATTGATGAGGTCGCGTACAGCAAGCGCGTGGTCTTGCGTCGCACAAAAAACGAGTGACTTTTGGGTCTGATCGATCATACCCATGAACAGGTTCACCCTGTATTTTTCGCGTTCTTTGATTTCGATGATCTTGTTGAAATCGGGCTCCAGGTATCTCTTACCTTCTTCAACTTCGCCTTCGATGACTTTGTCGTCGCTCGTGTAGACATACTCGTCGAGAGTCGTTTGAATCTGCTTCACCCGAAAAGGCGTCAAGTAACCGTCATTAATCCCTTGTTTCAATGAGTATACGTAAACTGGTTCGCCGAAGTATTTGTACGTATTGACGTTCTTGTCAGTACGCGGAGTTGCCGTTAGCCCCAGCTGCACGGCTGGCTTGAAGTAATCCATAATATCGCGCCAGTTGCTTTCGTCGTTTGCTCCGCCGCGGTGGCATTCGTCTATGATGATGAAGTCGAAGAAATCCGGTGGGTATTCACCAAAGTAGGGGGCAGGCAACCCCGACTCACCCTTGCCCGTCATGAACGTTTGAAAAATGGTAAAGAAGATACTGCCGTTTTTCGGTACACTCCCTTTCTTGCGGACACTCTTGGGGTCTACCCGCACGAGTGCATCTTCAGGAAATGCAGAGAAAGCATTGAATGCCTGATTTGCCAATATATTGCGATCCGCAAGAAAGAGAATACGCGGTAGCCTTTGTCCATCGCGCTTTAAGTTCCACCGGCTATGAAACAGTTTCCACGCAATCTGGAACGCGATGGCAGTCTTGCCCGTGCCGGTGGCCAATGTCAGCAGAATACGCTGCTTACCATCGGCAATGGCTTCCATTGTGTGGTTAATTGCATTGTGCTGGTAATACCGTGCATCCCAGCTGCCGCTCTTATCTTCGAAGGGCACTTCGGCAAAGCGGTCGCGCCAGTTATTGTCCGCCTGAAAGGCAATGCGCCAGAGTTCTTGCGGAGTCGGATAGCGTTCGATTTCGCCCTCTACCCCTGTCTTCATATCGACTTGGTAAATACCGAGACCGTTCGTTGCAAAGGCGAAGCGCGCCTGTAGTTTTGTGGCGTACTGCTTTGCCTGCGCCAAACCCTCTGTCAGTGCGGCGCTCTTTCGCTTCGCTTCGACGACTGCCAGCTTTTGGTTTTTATAGAGAAGTACGTAGTCTGCGATTTCCTGAGTGCCACGGCGGCCTTGGCCTTGCAGGCGGCCGAGTGTGATGACTTCGCGGCGAATGCGACTACCGTCGACAACGCCCCAGCCGGCGGCCTTTAGGGCGGGATCTATTAGCTCGGCTCTGGTTTCGGCTTCGTTCACGGTTTTCTCAAGCGGTAACGGCCGGTTTTGTTATTGCCTTCTTTCACTACCAGACCGGCCTTGATTAGTGGTCGTAATAAATCCATCGCTCCCTGCCGCGATACTTTCACAGCAGACCAAAGTTCCGCAGGTGACATAGAGCCATGATCGCGAAGCAGTGCCAATAATTTTTCTTGTTTGGGCCGCAGAATCAATTTCTGCTTCGTTTGGCTCTGAAAGGCCTGCACGCGCAACCAGACCTGTTCTAATGTCTGCCGCAAACCTTCGGTTGAATACAATAGCCAGCTTGTCAGGTCGTCACCCTCATGCCTAACGGCATTGAGCGCCGCATAGTATGCGGGGCGATTGTTCCAGTAGTATTCATCGACAGAAAAAATATGGTGAGTGTCAAAACCCCGGCGGAATAATTCCCACAAAGCCAGCGAACGTCCGGTTCGCCCGTTGCCGTCAGCAAAAGGATGTATGGATTCAAATCTGTGGTGGAGTATGGCCGAGCTCAGTATGGGCGATAGTTCGCGCGATGCATTGTTCCACCAGTCCAAAAGCTCGAACATGAGACCAGAGACATCCTGCGCAGCGGGGGGCATGTAATCGCCGACACGAACCGAGATAGTGCGGTAACGACCCGCTTCACCCTGGTCCATGACGCCTTTGGCAAGTACCTGGTGCAGCTTGAAGATATCCTCGTGTCTAATGGTCTTTTTGCGTACCTGCTTTTCGATATGGCGCAGGCCCGCGAAATAGTTCATTACCTCGCGCTCGCCGCGCTTGTCGTTGATCGCGAGTTTTTCACCCTCTGCCAATTGCCCGACTTGCACCAGGGTCAGTGTATTACCTTCAATTGCTGTAGAGGCATGCACGTTGCGGTTGCGTGTGTCTCTCTGCAGGGCCGGTATCCACGCAAGTTCAATGGTGGCATGTTGAATGCGTTCGCGCAGTGCGACGACGGCCTCGACGAGGTTGAGTATTTTTGGGGTGATGGTGAAGTAGGGTTCGTAAGCCATGGCTCACCCTCGGGCGACTAAAATCAGTCAAGTATCAGTCAAGTAATGTGTCAAGTGAGAATTGGGTAGGACGATGGTATGGGCCGGATGACACATGGGGGATGCAGAGACGCCCGGGGAATGTAGAGACGCACGTGGGATGTAGGGACGCACGGCCGTGCGTCTCTACATCCCACGGGTTCCGAAATTTTCATCTTCTTTCCAGTTCTGCGGATTTTCCCTGATGTATCGGCGGATACGCTGTAACGCATCCTGGTCACGAATAATATGGTCATGAAACCGGGATTGCCATACGGGCACACCCGGCGAATTACGGAATTCGTTGATTTTTTTTGTGGCGGCGGATTTAAAACCGGCAATGAATGACGATATAGATTTTGGTCGTCGCGGTAGAGACGCACGGCCGTGCGTCTCTACGACGACGACGGTATTTTCCGGTTTATTAATAAAAACAATCCCATGAATATGGTTTGGCAGAATACAAAATTCATCCCCGAATAATTCTGCACGAATTTGGAATGATGTCGCCCATTCGGCCGCGACAATTTTGCCAATATCCGACAACACCGTTTCGCCGCACACGACCTTACCCAATATGCGTTCCCGGTTTTTGGTGCAAATCGTCAGGAAATAGGCACCATTCGCCGAATAATCCCAATTTTTCAACCGCGCCGATTCGATGCGGTATTTGTTTTTGAATTTTGGGGCGATTCGCATCACACCCCGCGTAGAGACGCACGGCCGTGCGTCTGTACAGAGCCCGTCAGTTCGCCGGTGAAGGCCTTTTGGAGGATGGCTTGTTTGAGCTCGGCCAGATCGGCAAGCTTTTGCTGGTAGATGGCTTCGAGTTTTTTGGTTTCGGCGGAGAGGGCGTCGAGTTTGACGACGATGGATGTCTGCTCTTTTACCCTCGGGTATGGGACGGGAAATGCCCGCAATGCAGTAAGTCCTATGAATTCCTGAGCACCCCCATTTGATTCTTCTGCAACGTATTGTTTGGCAGATTGCGATTTTAGATAGTATAGGAGAAATTGATTGTCTATGCCCTCACTGCGTTTTATCAGGCCGACGTTTTTGATACTAAATGTTTTATTGTCATTCACTAAGGCAGCCATTCCTCTATTTGCGCCAATCATTGAGATAAGAATATCCCCGGGTGCAACATTTGATCGCCGATAAAAATTATCGTGGTCCCCTCTACTTATATATTTGACTTTATCAAAAATCAGGCCATCACTTCTGATATTCTTTTGCGTAATAAATGGGATGCCATTCGCTTGGTATTGCGGTGAATCATGGGTGCCGTCTTTGACCTGGGTTATTTCATCAAGTCTCTTCTCCTCCCAATCCGCCCCCGTGTTGGCAAACACCGAATTGAGGTAACTCTCAAACAGCTCCTTCGCATTCGCCAGATTGCGCTCGGTGTTGGCGATCGCCTTGTCGATGCCGGCGAAGGCTTCGTCGAGAATGGCAACGATGCGCTTTTGTTCGTCGAGGGTCGGGAGGGGGATTTCAACCGACTTTAGCTTCGAACTCGATAATTCTTTAAAAGTAGTACCCGTGCCGAGATCATTCAAGAGGTCAACGTTCGCGAAGAGGTAGTAATACAGATATTTGGTTACACAATTCATGTCTGGGACTATGCCGCGACAACCTTGATTGAAGGCCATGGGTTCTTCGTTGATTACTAAGTGGCCAATCGGTGCACGTGTCGAAAGTATGATTGAATTTGCAGGTATGACATTTGCTGAGGACTTCTCCAGCCCCTTTGCGGTGATTTTCCGTTTCGTGTCCGCAACGGACGGATTCTTTCGCTTTCCCATTTCCGCAGGTGTTATCCAGCGAATCTCCCCATCCCAGAATGCTTTGACTTTGGTATCCGGCGTGCCGCCGTTAATTACGTCGGAGATATCCTGAAGTTGCTTTATTGGCCAGTTCGATGTCACACCAGTTTTCCAATCGCCGACAATATCTCAGCACTCTCTTTGTCTAATGCCTGTATCTCTGCAATGATTGCCCGCGGCTCCCGTAGCTCCGCTTCCTCCGCCCGATTCGGATTCTTCACCGACAAATCGCATGTCTCTGATGCAGCCAACGCGCCCGCATCCACACTCCACGACTTCGGCGAATCTGCCTTCGTCTTCTGCAGCTGAACAAACTCCTTCAAATCCTCATCATTCAGCGGCGTGGTCTTGCCCATCGTTCTGCCCGGGTCGCACTGGTAATACCAAATCTTCCGCGTCGGCTCGCCCTTCTGAAAGAACAGCACTACCGTCTTCACACCCGCACCCTGGAATGTGCCGCCAGGCATGTCGAGAATCGTATGCAGATTGCAGCTTTCGAGCAGCTCTTTGCGCAGCGCAACCGCCGCGTTGTCGGTGTTTGACAAGAACGTGTTCTTGATCACCACCGCAGCCCGGCCGCCGGCCTTCAGGTACTTGATGAAGTGCTGTAAGAACAGAAACGCGGTCTCGCTGCTCTTGATCGGGAAATTCTGCTGCACCTCTTCGCGTTCTTTGCCGCCAAAGGGCGGGTTCGCAAGAATCACGTCGAAGCGGTCTTTTTCCTGCACGTCGGCGAGGTTCTCGGCTAGCGTATTGGTGTGTATGATATTCGGCGCTTCGATGCCGTGCAGAATCAAGTTCATAATCGCGATGATGTACGCGAGCGACTTCTTCTCTTTGCCGTAAAAGGTCTTCTCTTGCAGCGTCTTGAGCTGGCTCGTCGTCAGCTCTTGCCGGCGCAGGTAATCGTGTGCCTCGCAGAGAAACCCCGCCGAACCGCAGGCACCGTCATAGACACGCTCACCCAACTTAGGCGCAGTCACCTCAATCATCGCGCGGATTAACGGCCGCGGGGTATAGTATTCACCGCCATTGCGGCCGGCATTCCCCATGTTCTTGATCTTGGCTTCATAGAGGTGCGACAGTTCGTGCTTCTCTTGCTGCGACTTAAAACGCAGGCCGTCGATGAGCTCGAGCGCATCGCGCAGGCTGTACCCGCTCTGGAACCTATTCTTGATTTCACCAAAGATCTCACCAATCTTGTACTCAATCGTATCGGGCCCACTCGCCTTCTGCTTGAAACCCTGCAAATAAGGGAACAGCTTCTGGTCGACGAAGTTGATCAGGTCATTGCCGACGAGCGCATTGTCGTGGTCAAAGACCGGTCCCTGAGCGGAGTCGAAGGGCCCGGCCTTTTTCGGCGCAGCCCATGTCGACCAGCGATATTTCTTATCGAGCAGGTACTCATATTTCTTGCCGGTGAGTTCTGCCTGCATCGCCTTTTCAACTTCAAGGTCATCGAGGTACTTGAGAAACAAAATCCACGAGCTTTGCTCAGTGTAATCGAGTTCAGACGAACAACCCGCCTCCTTCCAAAGCACGTCGTCGAGATTCTTAAAGGTCTGTTCAAAGCTCGACCCGCCGTTGCCGTTGCGGGCAACCTTCGCCTTAGTGGCGGATTTATCTTTAGGCGCATGGGCCATGGCCGATTTCTTGGCTGCAGTCTTGGTTTTCGCGGTCGGCATAGAGATGGGCAGAATTCCCAATGGGCGACTGTTCAGTCAAGCAGAGTCGATTATCTGACAGCCGGCTTACGTAAGCATATGCCGAAAATCGACCAGCCGCAGAGCCTGCGGAAATATCGAATAGCTGATCGCATTCGTGAACGATTCAAAGTCACCGCCAATCTGCAAGGGCGTTGATTTTTCATAAGTAATCTTTACCTTTTTGACAAGATAGTCGATGACACCTGCGCCGCGGTAGCTGCCGTTCCAGAATTGTTGCATTTGGGTGACGAGAGTCATCGGCTTGGCGCGCAGAATTCTGAGATTCATATATCCTTCTTTCATGCGCGCAAAAGGAAACGCGCGAATATTGTAACCATAGAAGGGCTCGGTCGCGACGCCGACAATCGTCGACGGGCCTTCGTACAGCAGCGTTTTTTCGGCAGCGACTGCCTCGTCGATGCCGCGTGCGTGCTTCACGAGATAAGCCTCGTCGGCAAGCTCTGCTTCGATGCGCACTTCGCCGCGGTCGGGCTTCAAGAGCGATTCGGGCACGGTTTTACCGAGACCCGAGCAGAAATAGCCCACAAGGCCTGAAAAGTTTTTGCGCGCTGCGGGCGACGGCAATGAGTTCATAAAGAGGCGATAGTCGCTGATGACACGCGCGTCAAAGCCGCTGCCAGCAAAATGGAAAACGCGGTCGCCCATCTCAATCAGGTTCATTTCGAGGGTGCTCAGCGCCTGCGAATGCAGCGCCCGCTCGAGCAGTTTCGTGCCGCCGCGCGAACCCACAAAAGTCGAGATGCCGTTACCCGTGCCGAGCTTCAAGATGCCAAATTGGGGCAACTCATACAGATCACCCGAACCTGCTTTTTGAACTTCGACGTTGCGTTCGCGCACATAATCACGAGCTAAATTCAGCAGATGAATAAAGCTGCCGTCGCCACCGCCCGAAAAAACCACCTGGTAGCGGTTGTCGATGATCTCTTTGACGCACGCATGCGCCTCTTCGGGGGTCTGGCTCAGAAAGAGGTTGGCGCTCGGCACAATCTTGGCGAGATTGCGCCTGACCTTTTCGGTAACCAGGCGGGCGTTGGCATTTAGCAGAACGGCGATCGGCGTTGAAGCAGGTGATAGACTCGTCACGATTGCCGCCTGAATGTGTTTAGTGACAAGAGTGTCAATTTATTATGTCTTACGTACCCGAGTGCACCAAAGGTGCACTCGGGTACGTAAGTATTTTTGTTGACGTTTTGTTCATTTTTGCGTCCGACACAGTTATGGTAAACACAAGTTCATCAACAACACAGAAAATCACCGTGCGCCGTATACAGTTTGGCCACGAGAACACCTTTGAACGCCACTGGTTTCGCGGCAACCCGTTCATGACGCATTTCATGAATTCACTGCATTCGGTTTTTCCCGCGGGCGAACGCTATTTTATTCGCAGCGTCAAATGGTTCGATAAGCAGATTCAAGACCCTGAGCTGAAAGAGCGCGTGAAGGCCTTCATCGGCCAAGAGGTGCAGCACGGCATGCAGCACGAGAAGTTCTTGAAGACACTCGACGAAATGGGCCTCGACGGCACCGGGTTTGAAGACTGGTATGCCAAGAATGCCTATGCGAACGATGAAAAACCCAGCCATGAATCGGTCTGGTTCGGGTTGCTCGAGAAGGTCGTGGGCAAAGAAAAACAGCAGCGCATCGGCCTCGCGATCACGGCCGCGCTCGAACACTATACCGCTTCGATCGCCGAAACGGTGCTGAAACACCGTGACATTTCTGCAGGCATGCCGCAAGACATGCAGCAGATGTTTCTCTGGCACGCCGCTGAAGAAATTGAACACAAATCGGTCGCCTTTGATGTTTTCAAAGACGTCGCAGGGGGAGCGTATCACGAACGCATGATTGGGTTCGTGTTTGGGTCGGCCTACCTGCTCTATTACATCGGCCTCGGCTGGGGACATTACCTGATAGCTGACAAAGAGATGAACAAAGTTTCGCTGCCACAGGCTATCGGCGAATCTATCCCAACTTACTTCAAACTCGTGGCTGAGACAGCGAAAAGCGTTCTGCCCTATGTTTTGCCCGACTTTCACCCCGACGATTCTGACAACGATCAACTCGCGAAAGAGTTTTTCGCCGAATCAATGCCCTACATCGAAGCGAAGTCGGCTTAGTTTTACCCCCTTCCCTCACCCCTGGCGGTGAGGGGGGCAGTAAGATTGCCCGAAGCTTTTGCCGATAATATAATGGCAGTGGCGGCTCAGGTAAGCAGCAAAGGTCGATTTGTCATCGGCTGTGACATCATTGAAGCCGACAAACTGAGCAACCGCCTGGTGAGCCTGTTACCCCGGCAGATTGACCTGCGCACCGCTAACGCCCTTCGCCTGGGTTTAAGAGAGCTGCTGATTAACGCCGTCGAGCATGGCTGCCTCGAGATTGGCTTTGACCTGAAAACCGAAATCTCTGAGAGCAAAGACTATCTCGAATTCTTGCTCGAGCGCCAAAAACAGCCCGAATACCGAACACGAAAGGTGCAGGTTGAATATGATATTCGCGCCACACGCATCGTTTTTCGAATCACCGACGACGGCAAAGGTTTTGACCACAAAGAACGAACCGAACGCGCGCGCGGCGAAGCAGAGTTACCTGATCTCGCGCACGGCCGTGGCATCAAGATGAGCCTCAGAATTTTTGACCGGGTGCGCTATAACTCGCGTGGTAACAGCGTAACCGTGGCGAAAAAACTGCCGCCGCAAGCTCTTGACTAAACAAACGAATCTGGCGATCAGGTTGCGTGAAGAAGCCGGTCAAAGTTCTCATCTTTTCTTTAGGCATTTTGCTGCTCATCATCTCAGCGACGGTGGCGAGTATCTATATTGCGAGCAATGCGCGCATCGGCAGAAGCTTTATTGTCACCGCCGGGCACATACCCGTATTCAAATCACCAGCCGACCTTGCCGAAGGCGAGCGGCTCTACGTTTCGCGGGGCTGCGGCGACTGCCATGGCGTTGACGCGGGTGGCAAAACCTTTATCGACGACCCGGCAATCGGTCGCATCACTGGTTCAAATCTGACATCCGGTAAGGGCGGTGTTGGCTCGGCTCGCAGCAATGAAGATTTCGCGCGCGCTTTGCGGCATGGCGTTGGGCAGAATAGCCGTGCCCTCGTCTTTATGCCTTCAACCGATTTCACGACAATGACAGACGAAGATGCGGGTAAGCTCATCTCGTTTGTGCGCACAATGCCTGCCGTTGACCGCGAGGCGCCTCAAACCAGAATCGGGCCGCTGGCGCGACTGCTCTTTTTGACGGGGCAAATGCCGCTGCTCGTCTCGGCCGAGAAAATCGACCACAACGCAAAACCACAGGCTAAGCTCAGCCCTGCCGTCAATGTTGAGTATGGTAAGTATGTCGCCGCCACTTGCACCGGCTGCCATCGCGACAACCTTCAGGGCGGCCCTATTCAAGGTGCGCCACCCGAATGGCCACCGGCGCAAAATATTGCCGGCAAGGCACTCGCTCACTACGACGAAGCACAGTTCACAACGGCGCTGCGCACCGGCAAGAGACCCGACGGCAGCGACATCAAATTTCCCATGCCGTGGCAGAGCCTCAGCAAGTTGACAGACACCGAGGTCAGGGCCTTATGGAAATATCTGCAAACACTGTAGCAGCGTCACATCGCCGTGAGCCCACCATCAACGACAATAATCTGCCCCGTGATATAAGCCGCACCGTCTGACGCGAGCATAATTGCCGGCGCGGCGATGTCTTCTGGCGTGCCGAGGCGTTTTAGCGGAATATACTCGAGCATCTTCGCCATCACCGATTCGCGTTTTTTCAGCATGTCCGTCATGTCGGTGTCGATGAAGCCGGGGCAGATCGCGTTGACGCGAAAGCCCGAATTCGCCCATTCAATCGCGAGCGCCTTCGTCATCGAAATTACCGCTCCCTTAGTGCCCGAATAAACCGAAGCGAGTGAAGTGCCGACAATCCCGAGCACGCTCGAGATGTTGATGATGTTACCGCCACCCGATTTGCGCTGCATCTTGTAATAACTCTGGCAGCAGGTGAAAACTGCTTTGAAGTTCGTGTCGATGATCTTCGCAATTTCTTCGTCGCCGAGTGCCGACGCGGGAGTATTCGACGCCACGCCTGCGTTATTGATGAGGCAATCGAGCCGGCCGTGTTTATCTTTGATATCCTGCATAATCTCAGCCATGCGCGGCTGGTCTGCAACATCCGCTTCTTTGAGGATTACCTTCTTTTCTGCAGCCCATTCGCTGTTTGCGAGGTTTCTTCCCGTACCGTAAACAATCCACCCTGCTTCGGCGAATGCAATCGCGACGCCTTTACCGATACCACGCGTTGCGCCGGTAATGAGTACTGTTTTTTGTGCCATGGTTCAAACCTATCTGTGCGCGCACGGGGTAAACGCGCTTTTCAGGTATTTGCGGTTGACGCGAGCCGAAGCGCGGCTAATCTTGTGGCATGAAAATCATTTCAGCTATATTAACAATTGCAGTGATAACAACTCTGTCGGCTGCTCCGAAAATCACCAAGAAGCAGCTCGTCGGTAACTGGAACAACGGCCTTGACATGGGCCGCGAAAATATCGAGTTTGCGGCTTCAGGCAAGTACAAACGAACTTATAGCGAAAGCGAGGCGCCGGCCGAAAAAGGTAAATGGACACTGCAACAGGGCAAGGTGACGATCAAGAAGGCCAACGGCAAGCTTGTCGGCAAGTACGTGCTGATCGACAGCAACGCGCCAGAACACGAGGGCAAGACGATTCTCCGTAAGGTCGGCGCGCAATCATGCAACGACGGCGAAGCGCCTTGCTGGATAAAAGAAGAATAGTTTTGGCCGCAATGGCGCTAGCTGAGGCCGGGGCCGGCATGCCGCCCGCCTAAACCAACGTGCGTTCGCTGAGCGTCAGGTGTGGCACCATGTTGAACCCAGCAACCTGCCACTCACCTTTCTCGTAGATCAGGTGGTGAATCGAGGTATTCGCAATGCGGCGCATGAGGCCGAGCGTGTGCGAAAGATCAAGCCCAAGCGCATGGCCCATCAGCAGCGAAATCGGCCCGCCCGAAGTGACGGCGAGGTAGCTCTGTTTTTCGGGTGCGTTCGCCTGTCGAACCATAGCTAGGGTGGCATAGCTATGGATTTCCATAGCTGCGAGAACCCGCTTCTGAAAAGCGGGAAAGCTTTCCGCTTCGGTGAAGTTTTCACCGGCGGCAACCCACGCTTTCAAGATATGTCCCGTCAGCTGTTTAAATATATCACCTTTATTTGAAGCATTCTCGTGCCGCGCCTGGTTCCATTGCTTGAATAGCTCGGTAAACTCGGCGTGGCCATGCCGCATTCTTGCCGCGATGATTCCCCATACCTTGAGGTCAAATTCAGCGAAGCTGTTGTGGATTTCTACAGCAGGCAAATTTGCGCCGCCCTTGGCAAGCTCGGCGCTGATCGCTTCGAGAGTCTGTTTCTGGCGGTTTAAACCACCGTGAAAAAAACGATCAAACTGGTAGCCGTTTGCTGCGAGCCACACCCCGACACGACGCGCCTGCGCATGGCCCGTTTCGGTCAGCTGGTCATAATTTTCGCCGGCGCTGTCTGCCTGGCCATGGCGAATAAAAATG
>Ga0268298_10004989_pt1 | contig 12644 bp, 8 predicted proteins | sample WWTPWeurt_MetaG_FD_194462 | JGI IMG/M metagenome (GOLD analysis project Ga0268298, IMG submission 194462) | Activated sludge microbial communities from WWTP in Nijmegen, Gelderland, Netherland - WWTP Weurt | ecosystem: Engineered > WWTP > Aerobic digester > Activated sludge | place: Netherlands...
TCCCGCGACTACGGTCGCACCGCTCGCGACGACGACGCTGACGCTGCAACTCAACGCAGCTACCGCCGGCACCAAAACTGCATATGCAGAGATCACCAACAATGATTCGGATGAAACTATTTTTGTAATCAATCTGTCGGCGGTGGCACAAAATGCGTCACCGGAAATCAATCTGACCCAAGGCGGCCCGAACTACCTGAGTGGCAGCACCTATTCTTATTCGTCCGCAATCGCCGGTGGCACCTATGATACTGTGTTCACGATCCAGAACCTCGGCACCGGCCCGCTGGCGTTGTCGGGCGCCCCGCTTGTCTCGATCACGGGAGCGAATGCCGCGGATTTTTCCTTGCAGGCTTCGCCCGCATCTATCGTCGCGGCAGCGGGCACCACATCGTTTGCGATACGCTTTCGGCCGACCAACGCGGTCACTAAGAATGCGACGCTGACAATATCAAACAACGATAGCAATGAAGCATCGTATCAGGTCTTTCTCACTGCAAATGTCACAGCACCCGAAATAGGGGTTCGAGCTGAGTTCAATGGGACCTTCGTTGCCGCCACCTCGGGAAACGCAATTGATCTGGGCTTCACCGATACTGGCGATGGCGATAGTCGGCTTTTCCGCATCGAGAATACCGGTAACCAGACGCTCCACCTAACGGGTAATCCAACTGTGCAGTTTACTGGCACGCACGCAGCGGATTTTTCTATAGTGACGCCTCCATCGTCGTACATCGATCCGGGAAACGCTTCTTATTTCACCGTTCTTGTGAAACCGTCTGCGATAGGGACGCGAACCGCAATAATGACGATATCCAACAACGATTACGACGAGGGGGCTTTCGTCATACCGCTCACAATGTCGGGGAGCTCGTTCGTTCAAAAAGCGCCGCTCGCAAATTACTGGAAAACCCGCAGCGGGGCCAAAACCGTCGTTTTCGACAATAAGATTTTTCTTTTCAGCGGTTATCCGAATGAGGTTTGGAGCTCATCGAGCGGTCTCACTTGGACGTGCAGGAACAGCGCACCCGGCTGGGGGTTAAAACTGGAAGCCGCGGTAGTACACCAGGGAAAAATTCTCGTGTTCGACGGCGAGAAAATCTGGCAGTCGTTTGATGGCATAAATTATAGTATTGCCGCCGGTGCAACGCCTTGGAGTGGCAGAACCGGAATGGGCGTTGTATCTTTTGGCGGCAAACTCTACCTGTTCGGTGGGTACAGCTCGTGGGTACCTGCGTATTACAACGATGTCTGGAGTTCGTCTGACGGTATCACTTGGGCGAAGATCAGTAATTCTGCGCCTTGGTCTGCACGCACTGGAATTCACGCTGCTGTACACAATGGAAAAATCTTCATGATCGGCGGTAGCTCGACGCGGGATGTTTGGACGACCAGCGATGGTATCGCGTGGACGCAGGTTAGCAATAACGCTATACCCGTTCGTAACAATGCGGCAGTGGTATCGTTCGGCACCAAGCTTTATCTCTACGGCGGTTTGGACAATTCATCAGTTTCTTATGCCGACGTCTACAGCACGACGACCGGTGCTTCGTTCACGCTCGAAACGAGCTTGCCTGGCTTTTCTCCTCGGGCTTCGCACACGGCGCTCGAGTTCGCGGGCAAAGTCATTCTCATGACAGGGTATTCAGCAGGCGGAAATCAGCGAGACGTCTACGAAGCCGCCGATGGTATCAATTTCACGCAGCTCGACGCCAACGCGGATATTTTCGAGCCGCGTTGGGGGCATAAGGTCGTCAACCTCAACGGCAAACTGATTCTGACTGGAGGCAAAGATGTTCTTAATAATCACAAGAACGATAGCTGGACCTCCACCGATGGTATGGTCTGGCGTCTCGCCAACGGCAATGCGCCTTGGTCAGCCAGAAGGGGGCACTCTTTCACAGTGCACGGCAGTGCCGTTTATTTGATCGGTGGTGGTACGGCCGCTTCTAGCGGTAATGTTAACCGTGAAATCTGGCGAACCATTGACGGCATCAATTATACCCTGCTCACGAGCAATCCGGCATTTCCTGCCCGCTTTCATCATACGGCGATCAGCTTCGGCGGCAAACTCTGGATCTTCGGTGGGGTCGGCGGTGCAGGCGCTCAATTCAACGATGCCTGGCACTCCGCTGACGGTGTTAACTGGACACAGGCACCGAATATACCAAAAGCCATCGAAGGTGCAACTCTGACGGCGCATGCCGGAGAACTCTATCTGGCAGCGGGTTATTGCGGGTCTTGTACGCCGCAATTTAGCAAGAGCGTCTATAAATCTGCCGACGGCCTCATCTGGACAGAAGTACCCGTAGGTAGCACATATGGTACTGTCGGGCAGATTGGAGTGAGTTATGCGGATAAATTCTGGCTGCTCGGCGGCAGTGGCAGCGCGCAGGGAGCTCTTTTGGTTTCAGGCACCATTCAGCATTTAACTTGGAACTCACCGGTGGGCATGCGCGACAATGCCGGGTATACCCTGTTCAACGACGGTAGCGGTGAAAAACTATGGGTATTCGGCGGCGCTGTTTCTGGCAACGGCATATTGAATGATATTATGACGATGGAAGCGCTTCCCTGAGTCCGGCGAGTTCCAAGACACCTTTACCCCCTGTCAAAATTGCCGGGGGTGGCGCGTGCAGGTCACTGACCAACACTTCAAGTACCCCCGTCAATATGACGCGATCATCGTCGGTGCCGGCCATGCCGGCTGCGACGCCGCGCACATCTGTGCGAAGGCGGGCCTCAAGACGCTGCTCGTGACGATGTCGCTCGACACGATTGGGCAGATGAGCTGCAACCCTTCGATCGGTGGTGTCGCGAAAGGCCACATGGTGCGCGAGGTCGATGCCTTGGGTGGGCTCATGGGCATCGCGACCGATCGGAGCGGTATTCATTACAAGATGCTCAACCGCAGCAAAGGCCCCGCCGTGTGGGGCCCACGCGCGCAGGCCGACAAGAAGCTCTACCAGAATGAAGTGAAGTTCATTCTGGAGTCAACGCAGAACCTCGACATATTGCAAGATAGCGTTGCGGATTTATTAACCGACAACCATGGGGCGGGAAACCGCCCCATGGTTGTCGGAATTGTAACCCAACGCAAACTCGAAATCCTCGCACCCGCAGTCGTCATCACCACCGGCACTTTTCTTCGTGGTTTGATTCACGTCGGTGACTTTCAGACACAGGCGGGGCGCTATGGCGATAAGAGCTCACAAGAACTCTCGCCTTCTCTCACGCGCATTGGCTTCGAGCTCGGTCGGCTCAAGACTGGCACGCCGCCGCGCGTGCATGGTGATACTATTGACTATTCGGTGATGCAGGTACAAGAACCCGATGCGGAGCCGCAGCCGTTCAGTTTCTCATTTGAGTACGCGAAAGAAAAACTCTGGCAGAAACAGATCGACTGCCATTTGACTTATACATCCAACGAGACGCACAACATCATTCGCGGTGCGCTCGACCGTTCGCCGCTCTACTCAGGCAAGATTAAGTCGGTCGGCCCGCGTTACTGCCCTTCGATCGAAGACAAGGTCGTGCGCTTTGCCGAAAAAGAACGCCACCAGATTTTTCTCGAACGCGAGGGTCTGCGCACGCACGAAGTGTATGTGAATGGCATCTCGACGAGCCTGCCCGAAGATGTGCAGTGGGATATCGTACGTTCTATCAAGGGCCTTGAGAACGCGCAGATCATGCGGCCGGGTTATGCAGTCGAATACGATTTTATTCAGCCGACTGAGCTTTATCCGACGCTCGAAACTAAAAAGGTGCGCGGGCTCTACCTCGCGGGACAAATCAACGGTACAACCGGCTACGAAGAAGCCGCCGCGCAGGGATTGATGGCCGGTTACAACATCATCTACCGCGCGCAGGGGCGTGGCGAATTTATTCTGAAGCGCGACGAAGCCTACATCGGGGTGCTCATCGACGATCTCGTGAACAAAGGTGTCGACGAACCCTACCGCATGTTCACCTCGCGCGCCGAGCACCGGTTGACCCTCAGGCAAGACAATGCAGATTTTCGGCTGATGCGCTTCGCCGCTGAGTTGGGTATTGATGGCGGCCTGATGGCGCAGTGTAAGGAAAAATATACCCGCTACGAAACCTATAAAGAGGCGATTCGCAAAAAAAAGATCACCGTGGCGCTGATCGAAAAACTTGAAGCGCAGGGTGTCAGTGTTCAGAAGGGTTCTGCGTACGAGTCACTGCTACGGCGGCCGCAGCTTACTGATGAATCTATCCAACTTGTTTTTGCCGATATTCGCGAGACCTCGCCGGCGCTTCAGCCGGTAACCGCCGAAGAAGAATTTAAGATCGCGATGGAAGTCAAATACGACGGCTATAACGAGCGCGAATCGAACCGCATCGAGCGCCGCGTCGGTAGCGAAGACCGCCCGATACCCGAAGATTTTGATTACGATGCGCTCGACAGCATTAAGTTTGAAGCGCGCGCCAAACTAAAGAAGATTCGGCCGCGCACCGTGGGGCAGGCTGCTCGCATTAGTGGGGTTGATCCGTCTGACATTGATATTCTGCTCATTGTGCTTGAAAGCCAGCGGCGCGCGAAGGCGGGCTGATCATCACGGAATCGGCTTATCCCAGTTCGGCCCAACGCAATCAGCAGGCGTTGCCTGACCAGGTGCTGTGACCGAACAGAACGGCCAGGCGGCGTCGGTCTTGAACAGATTCGGCGTCGGCGTGGCGCACGAGCTGGTTGCGCCAACGATGAACGCAGCAGTACAATCGGCGGCGCCAGATTCAAAATAGCTATTGCTAATCGTGCCATTGACAACGCCGACGGGTGTCGGATTTCCCGTTAGAACGAAAGTAATATTTGCAGCGGTTTCGATGTCAGATGTTGCCCTTTTAAAGACGCTTTTCAGAATCGTTGCCGTATCATTATCGGTATCTGTCGCATCACGATTCTGTCGAACGTAAAGCGCCGACGTGCCCGTGGCGTTGTTCAGGTAGTATTCCTGAATTGAAGAGAATAGCACACGTCGGTTCACTACGTCCCTAGTATCGACAAAAACAGCTGAGCCCTGGCCTGTTGCGGCATTTGCAGAATACCAATTGTATCTGAGATTCTTAGTTTGGTTGCTGCCCGCGGAATCGGCAAATTCCAGGTACACTGCACCACCGTTGAGACCGGCAACATTCTGTTCAAAATACGAATTCACAATCGCTTCGTCTCGCCCGGTGATATAAGCGGCGCCGCCATGCCCGGTAGACTGATTCAGGTAAAAATAGCAGTTGCTGATGCCCGTGGTATTACCGCCACCAGTGATCTGCTGCAGCGCGCCACCGCTCCCCGACGTCGTGTTTTTCACAAAAACAGAATCGGCGACTTCGCCACCGGCTATCGCGCCACCGTTGCCCCCTGCGGAGTTACCAAGGAAAAAAGAGTTACGGGTAATTCTGGCATAGTTGATTGCGGTACCACCACTCGGACTCGAGTTATACTCAAAGGTACTGGACGATACTAATGCCTGCTTCTGGCTGAAGCTCAGTGCAGCGCCGCTATAAGAGGCATAGTTGTTCTGAAATGTGGAGTTGACTACCACAGTCTTCACAGCCGCTGGCTGGGTTACAACACCGCTGAGGTTTTGTCGAAAGAAACTATCATCGACCATGATATCCACAGCGCTTTCGATTCTGCCGCCGTATTCATAGTAGAGGTGCCGCACAACACTGCCGTTTGCGTAATCGTCGGTGCCACTCGCGTACACGGTGGCACTCGCTGTTGATTCAAAGGCAATCCCCAAATGTGGCGTCGGTGGGCTACTGGTACTGCTCGAGCTAATGCGAACGAGCCCGCTACCTGTCTCGGCGGGTAGAAATGTTGCGCCGTTGCGAAAGGTCAGCTTGCCTGCGCTCGACATCAGAATCAGTGCGCCACGCTCGATGTCGAGTCTCGCGCCGCTATCGAATATTACCGACCCAGTGATGCAATAGGGGGAGTTCGCAATTGTCCAGCTTTGGTTCGTGGCATAGGTCGTTGCCGCTATCGGCGTGGTGCAACCGCCCACGCCGAATGTTGTCGCGGATGCTGTACCTTGCAGCAGGGTTGTTGCGGTGTTATCTTTCACCGTCACCCGGTACGAATGCACGGTCGCAGCGGCCAGGCCCGTATGGTAATAGAAATGCAGGCTGCCTGAGAAATTGGCAATCTGAGTATAGCTACCTGGTGTCTGCTCTTCTTCAACGATGATATCGAAGGCCTCAGGTATTTTCGTCCAGTTCAGACGTATTCTGTCGCTCCCGACGGGAATTGCCATTACGCGAAAGTTGGCGAGACCGGCCTGCGCCGCACTCTGAATATTTAATGGGCCGGATTCACCCTTAATCGCGGCGTCTGACTGCAATGCAACACGCACTCTCAATGCATAGACTGCCACATTGTATGACGCTGAGACAATCAAGACCCCATTCACGAACCCCGAAGCAGGCGAAGTGACTGTTAATGCACCTGAGGCACTCGATGCGGTAATCAATACTCCTGCATCATCGGGAGTACTAAATGAAGCTACAGTATTGCCATTCACATCCTTGGCGGTGATGGTCACGTTGAATGCGGTGTTGATCTGGGCGGTCGCAGGAATCGTGACAGCAAAATGGTGCAACGTCGGTTCGTTGTAGATAGTAATTCTATTGGATGCCCCAGAGACCGAAGAACCTGCAGCCGCCACCTGCAAGACGATGGAGTCAATGTTGCCGACACCAACGTTCGTGGTATAAGCGAGCGTGATGCGCGTCTTACCTTGCGACCATGGCTCAATCTGTGAGACATTGAGCGTGCCAGCGCCGCTGGCAGTTACTGTCAGCTGGCCATTGAAATTCAGATCGAGGGCGTTGATGTTTCGCTTGCGTGCCGTTACGGTGACGGCAAAGGATCTACCCGAGTTGACCAGTGATTCAGTCTCAACCGCCAGATAGGTATCACCTTGAAGAAATTGAAGTTTTAGTAACTGCTCGGTTGAAGTGCCGCTGCAGCGAGAAAGTAACAAAACAATTAAAGCTCCCAGCACCGAGATATTTTCGCCGAATTTCTGAATTTGCGCCCAGCACTGCATAGTGACGCCGGACACAGCGACATTCGACCTCGGTCAAGACATAGGTGTGTTATCCGACCCCCCTAAACAGGGGGTCAGGCGCACCCTCAAAGAGTTGACGCCGATGACTTTCTCTAAGATACCCGCTACCGTGTCGAAAGCTGTTATGGCCTCTGCAGCGTTCATTTTTCTCTTGCTATCTGCATCCACATACGCTGAAGATAAGCCTGCGGCCAGCACCGCATCGCCAAAGATCGGTACCGTGCAGCGCCGGGTGCTGATCTTCGATTTTGAGAACCAGACGGGCAAAATTGAATTCGACTATCTCTCTGGCAGCATCTCAGACGCGCTCGCCGACTCGATCAAGAAAACCGGGAAGTTCAGGCTCATGCTGCGCGAGGATGCGCGGGTGAATGCCATCGCCGACGATCCAACGGCTCCCGCTATTGCCGCGCCGGCTGAAGCGTATTCGGCCCAGGCCACCCGCAGCGAACCGACTTTGGCAAACGCCCCACCCAAGGTGAATGTCGCGGTGAACCGCAACGATGCCATCAAACGCGGCCGCGATGCCGGCGCCGATGTCGTCGTGCTGGGCAAGTTCAGCGAGCTGAACGGGGTCCTGCTGATGAGCGCGCAGGCCTATGAAGCAGACACCCGGCTGCTCAAGGTTGCTGAAGAAATACTCACCAAGTCAGACAGTGAGATGTTTAATGGCATCAACGTGCTCGCGAACAAGATCGCCGAATCGATGGCACGCGAACTACCGATGTTCGATGCCGCTGAGGCCGAAAGACGCAATGCCGAAGCAAACCGCAATAAAGCCGAAGCGCGCGATTGGGAGATTCAACTTTTCACCGGCATGCCGCTGTTGCACCCGCTTTACAGCAGCGACGGCACGATCACGTACGCAAAAGGGTTTCCCGTACAGAAGCTTACTGGCTATTCCATCGGCGCCACCGTTTGGAACAGTTCGCTGGCGCGCAAAATCTATTTTCTGCCGAAAGAATCTCGCTTTGGTCTGCAGACAAAGTTGACGCTGCTTTCGGGCACGGCCGACGCCGTCGATACAAACGGCGCTCTGATCGTTTCAAATGCGCAGCTTAACGGCGTGTTTGTCTCAAGCCATTTGATGTTTGGTGTACCCTATTTTCAGTGGCGAAAGTTTGCCGCCTTCGCAGATTTAGGTTTGGGCGCCGTCTACACGAACGTCACAAATAGCGGCACGAAAATCTTCTTGAGCGTGCAGCCGAGCGTGGTCGTCGGCACTTCGGCAGCCTGGCATTTTTCGTACTGGAGCCTGGGTTTGAGCTACAGCGCACAAGCTGCTTTTTTTTCACAGAGCCAGGCATTTATGCAGCATGACTTGTGGGTTTATGCAGGAGTGAGGCTATGATAACGAAATTCAAGACGCTATTGCTGGTGCCACTCTTCGCCTCTTGCACGGCGATCAACCAGCAAGACGCGTTTCTCGACAGCCTGCCGAGACCAGTAGACAATGTAGTGTTCAAAGATGATTTTGATAATGGTCTTGGCAAATGGATTCAGACCTCAGGTACCTGGACGACATCGACACCTGCAATGAGCGGCCTGGCATTGCAGAGCCCTTCGAGCGCGACGGCCGCCACGTTCAACATCTCGACGGCAGTAACGCTTGACCTAACAGGAAAATCCGGTTGTGTCCTGGAATATGACACGCAATTTCTGCTCAAGGGTGTAGTAGGCGTCTCAGCAAATGTACAGTTTGGCTCAACAGTCGTTGGGACGTTTAAGGATACGAGCGGCATATCCGATATCTCGAGCGCGACCAGTTTTGTACGCAGAAAAGCTGTCTTACCGGCGAACGGCAATGGGCGACTTTCATTCGTCTCAAGCGTGACAAACAACACCACTGGTTTCGCAGATTGGCGCATCGACAATGTCGTTGTTAAATGCAACGATAGAGCTTCGACCGCAACAACGGTACTCGATGAAAATCTGAATGTCTCTGCGGCAAACTGGTCTTTGAATAGCCTATGGACTTTTAATGCGACAGCAGGGTTCGGTGGTACAGGGGGGCTCGTGACCATTGGCGGTGGTGGCAACGCATACACAGGAACAAGCAACGCAACATATGTTCCGTCGATTAGTCTTTCTGGCCGCTTCGGCTGTGAATTGCAAATGTTCTACAACCATGCGAATAGCGCGGCCGAGAACTGTCTGGCGATCCACTGGAATAGCAATCGCATTTGGGCGCAGTGTGGTACCGGTACTGCCGGCACGTTGCGGCTCTTGCTGACCGCGAACGAAGACACGACGGGAAACACCTTGCAATTTCGCTGTATCGATGCCAACGGTGCGCTCGGCGGCAATAACACCTGCACCGTTGACCAGCTGACCCTCACCTGCCAGCAGTAATCACGCCTCGAGCCATATCGTCACCGGGCCGTCATTGACCAGGCTCACCTGCATGTCTGCAGCGAAGCGGCCAGTCTTGATTTCTTTGCCCAATATTTTGCCGAGCTCGGCGACGAAAAGTTCGTAGAGGGGGATTGCCAATTCGGGCTTCGCGGCAGCGACGAACGACGGCCGGTTGCCCTTCTGCGTGTCGGCCATCAGCGTGAACTGAGAGACAACCAGCACTTCGCCCTTAATATCAGCGACGCTCAGGTTCATCTTGCCGGCCTCGTCGTTAAAGACGCGCAGCGCCGCAGTTTTTTTGGCAAGCGCCGACGCTCGGGTTTCGTTATCATCATGCCCGACGCCGAGCAGCACCAAAAGACCCGGGCCAATTTCTGCAACGCGCTCGCCGGCAATATCGACGGCGGCAGAGCGCACTCTCTGCAATAGGGCAACCATCAGGGTTTCTGTCTCGATGCGTTGTGGTTACCGGTCTGCGAAACTATCGCTTTCGCTGCTTGATTATTTTTCTAACCAAAGCTTTGTCAGAAAAGACTTTGCACAAGTGGTGGGAGTTTTCCCCGAAAATGTCGGCTATGTTTTCTGCTTTGTGCTTTTTTGCGTTGCGCAGCCAGGCATAGTTCAGAACCAGTAATTCACTTTCTAACTTGTACTGTGATTTTTCTTCGCTCTCGATAGTGCCGCATTTTGGCATTTGAAATCTTAGCAACACTTCGCCCGTGATGTAGAGCGCCTTTTCATCGTCGAGGCCTCGCATGTGGCAAGGGCGAATTTCGGTCTTTGTCACGCGAATCATTTCGTATGCGGGCTTTTGGCAATGATAGCACTCGCGATAAATGGTCGTATTTTCGGGCATGTGCTCGGCAATTTGTTCAACCGCACCTTCGACAAGGCACTCTTGTGGGTCTGCCATGAGCGGTGGCACGAGAATCAGAAGTGCGAAAGCGAGAGTTCGTATCATCAACCATGGTCAGAAGCGAAGACGCGCGATAAAGAATTCCAGGTGCCACTGTCAACAAGGGCATACGCAGTTTTTTAGGCGAGCGACCTGTAGTGCAGTAGCTTTGCGGTGTGCTGGAATCAAAGAGTTATGTGGCTATCGACCCCGCGCGGGAGCTCTCGCCTCAGCCACCTTCGCGCTGGGGGCTATGGCGCGAAGCATCTGTCGCATTCGAATTTGCGCAGCTCGCTCTGCGCTACCCGTCGCTCACCCGGGTCAAGCAGTCGTTCAATCACCCCGTTATTCTTTTCCCGGGTTTCGGCACCGACGAAGTTGCCATGGCGGTCTTGCACCATTATCTGAAAACCATTGGCGCTGAAGTGCACCATTGGGGCCTCGGGCGAAACCACGGTTACGTACCCGATCTGCTCGGGCAGGCCATTCAGCGGCTGAAAGAATTTACCGCCGACGGCAGGCAGGTGCATCTGGTCGGCTGGAGCCTCGGTGGTTATATTGCGCGTGAAGTGGCGCGCGAATTATCTGAGCAGGTTGCGCGCGTGGTGACAATGGGCTCGCCAGTAGTGGGAGGTCCAAAATTCACGGCGGTTGGCAAACTGTACGAAAGCTGGGGCTTTGATCTCGATGCCATGGCGCGTGATGTTGAAATGCGCGCGGCTGTTACAATAGCCAATGAAATTCTTGCAATCTACTCGAAGGCCGATGCCGTCGTTGACTGGCAAGCCTGCATCGACCAATGTTCGCCGCGGGTAACGCACGCTGAGGTTCAGGGTTCGCATCTGGGTCTCGTGGTGAATGCAAAAGCTTTTGAACTGGTTCGCGATTTTCTAAGCGGCACCTGAAATATGAGATTGCCAGGCGCCTGACCGCAGAGAGATTTATGACTATACAACACTTTCAGAAAAAATCTACAATCGCCGCGAGCGCGGCCCGTGTTTTTGCTTTTCACGAAGCACCTGACGCCTTCGCGCGCCTGCAACCTCCGTGGCAAACAAGCGAGATCATTCAACCCCCAACCTCGCTCGCCGTGGGCACGCGAGTCGTTTTGCGAACCAAGATCGGGCCGGTGTGGCAAACGATAGAGGCCGAGCATGTGGAGTATGAAGCGGGGCACATGTTTGCCGACCGCATGATCAAAGGCCCGTTTCGCTACTGGCTGCACCGGCACATTGTCGAGCCGGTTTCAGCGAATGAATGCATCCTCATAGATGACATTGACTATGCCCTGCCGCTCGGGCCCGTGGGTGCTTTTTTCGGCGGATGGTTTGCGCGGCGTGAGCTGCAGCGGCTGTTTGAATATCGTCACGAAGTCACGCGCGCGGCCTGCCGGTAGCGGTTCAGATAATCGCGAAAGCGATGCATGACGAATTCATGCAACGGCGCCTGTGAGTTGGCGTAGATAAACCATGGCAGCGCGGGCTCAAAATCGTGAATCGCCGCGAGGGCTTCGTTCGAGTTGGGCAGCGTGCGAAATTCGAGGCGACCCGATTCTCCCGCTTCACGCCTTCGCAATGAACCGCCTGATATATAATACAGCGCGCGGGTTTTGTCTGAACGTTCTGCCGAATATTCGAGTTTAAGCAAGACTATGCCCTGCGATGAGAACTGCAGGTGGCGTTTTTTTCGAATGACCTTTATCACTCCGCGAAAATAGTGTTCAAGCCAGACGCCATACCGTTCGGCCAGCCAGTGCGCGTCGACCCCGGGCGGCACCGTGAGTCTCTGTACCGAGCGCACGCTGCGTTCTGTCAGATTCTGTGCACGGGGCAACTGAAGTTTCACAGGTGCCGTACGAGCCGCCTGTGTCAGCATAGTCGCGAGATTCTGTGCGGGTCGGCCGATAAGCTCTGCGGTTGCGTTAGGCATCGCAAGCATATCGTGTTTCAGGCTTTCAACGAGCGGTTCGACGAGACTGCGTTCAGCACCTGAAAAGAGCCGCACCCAGAGTTTACTTAATCCATAAGAGTTGAGTGGCACGCTCACGATGCGCAGATTTCGGCCGTACACGCGCGCGGCGGCCTGCATGAGTTGATTGTAGCTGACTGGCGGTTCGCAACCCAGATTCATGTAGCCACCCGCTTGTACCGGCAGCGAGGTAATGGGTTTTTCACAACATGCGATGAGCGCATCGATGGCGTCATCTAAGCTGACGGGTTGCGAACGCGATTTTGTCCATGCGGGGCAAACCATGACGGGCAACCTTTTGACCAACCGCGCGAGAATTTTGTATGATGAACCAC
>Ga0268298_10004990_pt1 | contig 12640 bp, 7 predicted proteins | sample WWTPWeurt_MetaG_FD_194462 | JGI IMG/M metagenome (GOLD analysis project Ga0268298, IMG submission 194462) | Activated sludge microbial communities from WWTP in Nijmegen, Gelderland, Netherland - WWTP Weurt | ecosystem: Engineered > WWTP > Aerobic digester > Activated sludge | place: Netherlands...
GAGCGAGACGCTCTTCGACACCTGATACTCGAGCCGGCCGGTGTGCTGACTCTCTCCGCGGGTCTCGTTGGCGCCCGGCTGGAAGGTGTACCCGAGATAGAGCGAGTCGCTCAGGTACTTGCCGACCTCCACGCGCGTCGACTCGAGGCCCTCCGCGCCAGTCTCGACCGAGATCGTGTCGAAGAGATCGATCGGCAGCCGCTTGATCAGCGCGTTCTTCAGTTGATTCGCCGCGTACGAACCGACGACGGACACGGCTTGATCCGCCGTGATCGACGCTCCCGATGATCGCCGCAAGTCGCGCCGCCCCGTCGCCAGCAACGCATAGATGTCGGACTCGATCATCGCGGGGTCCGAGCTCACCTTGATCTGCACGTCGGTGCCGCGGCCCACCACGTTCACCGTCACCTTCACCTTCTCCCGATCGTTCGTGTGGAAGGCCGTCACGTTCACGTACGGCTGCTTGGCCGGCCCGGCGAACCGAACGGTCGACTCCGCGCGCTCGCTGCCGGTGTTCGTGCGGCTCACCTTGAACTCCCGCCCGATGACGTCGATGCGCCCGCCCAGCACCTGCGCTTCGCCGAACAGCTGCGTCGAGTCGACGTACTCCACCCGGAAGCCCTCCGAGAGCCCCAGCTCGAGGTTCACGTCCGAGCTGCGCACCCAGATGTTCCGCGGCGCGTCGATGTTCGCTCGATAGGCGCGGCCGCTGCTCGTCTTCGCCACCTCGACCTTCTTCTTGCCCGCCACCACTCTCCCTTGACGGGTGATGACGACGTCGCTCGGGCGCTCGAGGTTCTGCACGTTGCGGCGCTTCACCTCGGGCAGCTCGACGTCGACCCGGGCGAGCGACAGGCGCGTCAGATCCAGCTCGGTCTCGCTCACCTCTCCCTCGAGCGCGTACTTCACGTTCACGATCGCGAGGAGCTGGTCGTCGGTGACGATGGGGAAGCGCGTCGCCGAGCCGCTCGACGTCAGCGTCCAGATGCCGGTCGCCTGCCGCACCGCGACGGTCGGGTCGATGGCGAAACCACCCGAGCCCGCGCGCACCGAGAGGCGCTCCACCTCGATGCGTTCGCGGGTCACCTTCGTCTCGAGGTCGATGTCTCGATAGTCACCGAAGCTCGCGAGCGCGAGCCGGCCCTTCTTCCAGGCGACCTCTCCGGCGACGTCCGGGTTGCCGAGCAAGCCGCTCACCTTGAAGTTCTGCACGGTGAGCTCTCCGCCGACGGTGCGCACCATCGGGTGCACGCCCGAGAGGAAGCCGAGCTCGAACGCGCGCGAGGTCACCGAGACGTCGATCGGCAGCGCCGTCCACTCGAGGCCGCGGCGGAGCGTCTCGATGCTCGGGTCGAGCCCCACCGTGCCGGTCGCCCGCAGCTCACTCGCTCCCGACGCCTTGAGCGCGAGCCCGATCGTCTGCGCCTTCCCTTGCGTCCGGCTCACCAGGCGCGCCTGACCGAGCGGCACCTTCCCGAAGGAGAGGTTCTGCACCGTGGAGTCGATGACGAGCTTCGGATCGTCGAGCGTGCCCTTCACCTCCAGGTCGAGGCTCACCGTGCCCGACGCTTGCACCTCGTCGTCACGCTTGGGCAACAGCCTCGCCAGCGGCATGGGCGCAATGGAGAGATGGGTGGTGACGTGCTCCGGGCCGAGGCGATCGAGGTGCTGCAGCGAAGCGAGCGAGGTGTCGACGACGGCGTCGAGCTCGTACAGCGGCTTGCCTTGCATGCGGCCTTTTCCAGCGAGCCGGGTGAGGCCCTCGGCGGCGGTGAGCTCGAAGTGTCCATCGAGCGCCTCGAGCGGCGGCGCGGTGACCTTCTCGTAGCGGAGCGTCAGCAGCCCACGTGGATCGTCGACGGAGCCGCGCGCGGTGAGCGTTAGCGAGGTCTTCCCGCTCACGTCCTCGATGCCCGGCACGCCGAGTGGCCGCAGCTGCTCGAGCTCGAGCTGTTCGATCGTTCCGTCGACGGTGAGCTGGAGCTGGCGAAGCTCCTCGACGGCCGGCAGCCGTTCTCGAAGCGACGGGAGGCTCAGCGGCGTGTGGAGGGTGAGTGACGTCGTCGCCCCGAGCGCGGAGGTTCGCAGCGTCGCGCCCAAGGCGCCGTGCTCGTCGGTCGCGACCGTCATCGTGGTGGCGGCGAAGGTGAGCTGCTTCAGCGGAGCGCCCCATGAAACGGTCGAGGACGCGCTGGTGGTGGTGACGGTGAGCGCCGGGTCGTTCGCGGGGCCCTTGAGGGAGAGCTGTGCGTCGAACAGGCCGGTGAACGGCGGCGCGGAGACGGGCACCTCCTCGAGCGGGCGTTTCCTGAAGCGCTTCGCCAGCGGAACCGGGGGAACCCGATTCGCCCACCACCGCTGAATCGCCTCGGTGTCGATGGCCTTCGCCTCGACGTCGATCTCGAGCCCGTCGCTCTTCTTCTTCAGCACCGCGTCCACCGGGACGTCGAAGCGCGCGTCGAGGCCGCCCAGCGACGTCGTGCCACGGAGCGTTCCCGTCGCCCGGCCCGCGAGGAGGCGCCCCTCGAGCTGGGCCCCGATGCCGGTGATGCCTCGAACCGAAGCGTCCCGCGCCGAGGCCTTCACGGTGAGATCGGGGCGCGGCAACACCCCGTCGGCCGTACCCTCGAGCGTCACCACGCCGCCGAGCCCCCAGTCGGCCGGCACCACCACCTGGGGCAGCTTGGCGAGCTCGACGTCGACCGCCCGCGCGTGCGCGCTCACCGTCTTCCCAGCGAGCGAGCCGCTGACGGAGAGGTGCTGCGAACCCGAGGTCAGCGCCGTCGGCTGCAGCTCGAGCTGGCGATGCCAGGAGACCCGAGTCGGGGCGTCGAGCGTCCATCGGTCGGTTCCGGTCGAGAGCTGGAGCGTTCCGAGCGCGAGCCCGTTGGAGTCGTCGTCGAGGCGGCCTTGCGCTTCGAGCGCGAGATCGCCCAGGCCGCGAGTCGTCAGCGAGAGGTCGAAGTCGCGGCCTCGCGTCGCCACGCTGCCCTTCACCGAGTCGAGCGTCTGACTCCCGACCGTGAGCGAGGTGGCCTCGATGGTGCCGTCGGTGTCGAGCGGCTTGGTGACGTCGGGCACGGTGACGTCGAGCGCGAGCCTCCGGGCGGCGAGCCGATCGTAGCGGAGATCGACGAGCTCGCCCTTCGCGGTCACCTGCGGGCTTCGCGTCGGCCCTTTCACGGTGAGGGCGAGCGCGCCGTTTCCGGCGAGCGGCGGCAGGGTGACGCCGGTGAACTCCTGCACCACCCTGGGGAGCCGAGAGAGGTCCTTCGCTTCGAGCGCACCTTCGAGGTCGAGCTTCGAGAGCCCAGCGCTGCCGTGCAGGTCGAGCGTCGCGCCGGGCACCATCGCGTGCACCCGCTTCACCTGCGCCCGGCCGTCCTTCGCGTCGACGTTCAGCTCGAGGTCGGCGAGCCGACTCCCGCTCGGGGTCTTCCAGGTGCCGGACCCTTCGACGTGCCCAGTGAGCTTCTCGAGGGTGAGCGAGGTCGCCGCGCCGCGAAGGTCGAGATCGACGCGCGAGGCCTTTCCACCAGCCAGCCACTCCGAGAGATCGACGTCTTCGGCGCGGAGCGCGAACGCGGAGACGGTGCGCGCCTCGAGATCCCACTTGCCGTCGAGCGAGAGCCGGCCGCGCCCTCCCTGCGCCGCGAGCGTCGCCCCCGACGTCGACGCCGTGCCGTGGAGGACGACGGGCAGCCTGAGCGCGTCCGAGCCAGTGAGCGCCTTCACCAGCGCCGGCGTCACTCGCACCTCCTCGACGGTCGCCGAGGTCTGCGGCCAGACGAACGAGCCCTTCACCACTTCGTCCGCGAAGTGAAGGTTGCTCTCGACTCGCAGCGTGCCCGGCGTGGGGCTGGTCGTGGAGGCGACGAGCGTCACCGGGCCCGGCACGGGATCGGTCGCGACGGCGGTGAGGTCGAGGGAGGAGTCGACCGAAAGCGCTTGCGTCTTGATGACGGCGTGCCCCGTCGCGTGCAGCTGCTCGAGCCGAACCGTCTTGCCGTCGGTCGTGTAGCGCGCGTCGGAGTCCACCAGCTCGACGTCGTCGAGCGAGAGATCGAGCGGCGCGCTCGGCCCCGGCTTCGGCGGCTGCTTCGACGCGAGCGCGCGCACGAGGTTGAGCCCTCGCTCGTCCTGCACCAACTCCGCATGCACCTTGTCGAGGCGCACGTGACTCAAGCGATAGCGGCCCTGCGCCGCCGCGCGCACGTCGACGTCGAGCTCGGCGCGCGCGATCGACAGCACCAGCTCGCCTTCGGGCGTGTACAGCTCGAGCTTCGTCAGCACGAGGTGCCCATCGACGAAGTCGGCGCCCTCGAACTCGAGCCGCCCCGCCAGCGCGTCCTTGGTGGCCTTGACCACCTGATCACGAAGGAAGGCCTGCCCGCCCGCGCTCCCGAGCCAGAACCAGAAGCCGACGCCGACGAGCACGAACAGCAGCAGCACCACGAGGAACAGCCGGCCGAGCCGCTTCAACGCCCCTGGCTTCTTGCGGGTGGGCTCGCTCAGAACGCCTCCCCGATGGAGACGTGAATCGTGCACAGCCCGTCGGGAGCGCCGCCGTACGTCGTGGAGCCCGAGTTGCCGGCGTTGAAGTAGCAGCCGGAGAAGTACGGTGCGGTCGCGTTGGACTCGTTGCTGGTGATGGGCAGCGGCCCGCCGATGAAGGGCAAGCGGAAGCCGACGTCACCACGAATCGGGCCCAGCGGCGTGCGGTAGCGCAGCCCGGTTCCGACTGCGACGTAGAGGTCCTTCCCGAAGTCGGTGCCCACGAGCAGTGGGTCCGCCGTCACCATGCCCGCGTCGACGAAGAAGGCGAGCACCAGCGAGTCGGTGAGATCGAAGCGCGCCTCGACCGAGGCCTCGAGGAGCCCATTGCCGCCGACGGGCACCGTCGCGCCGACGGTCCCGGTGACGCACGCGCCGCTCGCGTCGGTCACGCAGCGCAACGGCTCGAGGAAAGCCGTCCGGTCGGGCGAGGGCACGTTCCCGGTCCCCGTCGCGACGATCGCCATCGGCGACAACCGGCGCTGGTTGAACCCGCGCATCGACGAACCACCCGAGAAGAAGCGCGAGACGATGGGGGTCTCACCTCCACCAATGCCAACCAAGGTGCCGGCCTTCAGCTTCCCGGCGAGGGTGAACCAGCGCTCCTCCCCGAAGCTCACGTAGCCGCGCACCTCGGGTACCAGCTTGATGAAGGGCGTCTCCCGGTTCGTCTTCGAGTAGCCGAGCTGTGCCGAGGCCGCAGCGTAGAAGCCCTGCTTGGGCTCGAGCTTGTTGTCGCGGCGGTCGAACTCGGCCGTGACGTCGAAGAAGCCGACGAGGCAGAGGTCGTCGAAGCCGAACGCCCCAGTGAGCACGGGGCAGCCGACCGCCGCGCTGGGAGTCCCCGAGGTCGCCGACTGGGTGATGCGGGTGTTCAGCACGTACGCGTTCGCGTTCACCGACGGGTAGATGGTGAGGTCGACGCGCGGCCGCCAGAGCACGCCCAGCTTCCCTTCCGCGGCGTAGTAGTCGAAGGCGGCGTCGAGGGTGCGGTTGAACCCGAGCGTCGAGACGAGCGAGACGTTCTTCGAGCCGAAGACGCGCGGCACTTCGTATTGGGCCGTCAGATCGAAGATGGGCCCGTGCCGCAGCGTCGCGTTCTTGTTCCCGAGCTTCAGGAAGAAGTCGACGACGTTGGGCAGCACCGCGTAGCCCGCGCGGCCCTTGAGGGTGAGCTTGTCGAGGAGCGCGCCGCTCGAGAAGAGCTTCGCGAAGCCGACGTTGCGATCGACGTACTCGCCGAAGAGGTGCACGTCGCTGCGGAGGAGATCGCTGCCGAAGCCTCCGCCGAAGCGGGTGTTGGTGAGCGGCGCCTCGCGCGCGTCGATGATGATCGGCAGTTCCTGGTGCTCGCGATCCGGAATGCCGCCGTTCACCTTCACCGCCGAGAACACGCCCATCTGGAAGAGCCGCGCCTGGGCGTTGGCGAGCGCCGACTCGGAGAAGACCTGCCCGCGCACGAGCTCGGCCTCGGCGACGTCGATGATCAGCTTCGAGGGCACGACCTTGCCGACGACTGGCGCGTAGATGGGCCCGAAGGTGTAGCGGAGGCCCGGCTCGGCGCTCAGCGTCGCGTCCACCTTCGGTCCGTCGAGATCGACTTGCGCTTCGCCGACGACCTTCGCCTCGGCGTAGCCAGCCTCGTGGAGGCTCTCGAGCAAGAGCGACTTCGCCTTCGCCCAGTCGTCCTCCAGGAAGGTGATGCCCAGCTTGAGCGGTGACTTCGCCTCGAAGCGAGCGCGCTGATCAGGCAGCCCGTCGAGGCCGGTGAGGCGGAGCGACGCGAGCGTGGCGGGCGCGCCTTCGGTGAGCTTCACCTTGATCCGCACCGAGCCCTTGCCGGTGTCGGTGACGGTCTCGTCGAGAATGCGCGCCTGGTAGTAGCCGTGCGCCTCGTAGAGCCGGGTGATGCGGCGCAGGTCGGCCTGCCAGGTGTTGGTGTCGAACCACTCGGTGCCGCCGACGAAGGGAAACCAGCGCGCGTACCAAGGCGTCGCGTTGGTCACGATGCGATCGGTGATGGTCTCTTCTTTGAGCGCCTTGGGGCCTTCGAGCTCGAGCTCGTCGACTCGCAGCGCGTCGGGCGAGGGCTTGGTCGTCGCGCACCCGCAGAGCGAGCACACCACCAGCAGCCACGCGCGGTGACAAAGAGAGGCCATCGTCTGCCTCAGACGTACACCGAGGGCCGCGGCCTGTCCCTTCGTTGGCTGCCCGGAAAGTCGTCCGTTTTCTTGCGCCGGCTCAGAGCCCTTGCGCGCGATTCAAGAACGTCTCGCTCCGTGCCGCGTCGTAGTCGGTGCGCAGATCCGGGTTCGAGATGAGCTCGCCGAAGATCTGGTGGAAGGGAATGGCCTCGGAGGCGTTCTGCGGGTGCTCCTTCATGCTCGAGGCGACCCACTTCTCGATCTCGTCGATGCCCGCGTCGACCAGGAGCCCCACCCCGGGAATCGGGAGATTGGGCAGCAGGCCCTTCGCCGAGAAGAGCAGGTCCACCATGCCGTCGACCGAGTCGTTGCGCTTCTTCAGCTCGTCGACCGCGACCTGGAACCCGCCCTCGAGCGAGCCCACCAGGCTGCCCAACAGCCGCGCCTGCCGCTTGGACTCGGCGGTCGGCGGGCTCTCGTTGGCGTGCAGCTCGAGCGCCTTCTGCAGCGTGTCCAACCGTGACATCACCGAGGTGCGGAACGCCTCCTGGCCTTCGTACGACGGCTTGGTGAAGAGGGTGCGGGCGAAGAACTCCGAGAGCACCTTCTGACCCTCGAGGCCGAGCGAGCCGGACTTGTCCTGGAGGGCCTTGATGACCGCGTCTCCGTTCTTGGTGAAGAACGCGGCGGCCGCCTGGCGCGAGGCCTCGTTCTCTCCCAGCTGCGGCACGGCCTCGGTGAAGACCGCGATGGACTCCGGCGTGGGCGGTTGGATTCGCGACGCGGCGTCGAGCAGCTTTCCGAGCGCCGGCGAGGGCCCGTACTCGTAGGGCGCGTTGGCGTTGGCGAACCCGATGACCTCCTTCATCGCGTCGGGGTTGGCCGCGAGGAAAGCCTGCAGCTTGTCGGGAGGCAGCGCCGCCAAGGCCGTCATCACCGCGCCCGAGCGCAGCGGCCCAATCTCGTTGTCGTTCGCCTGGAGGACCTCGAGCTCGCGCTTGGCGTAAGCGGTGATGAGGTCGGGGTTGTTGGTCATCGCCACGATGCTGGCGAGCTGCTCGTGCGAGTCGAAGCCGTAGTCGTCGACGACGTTCGCGAGGTCGGCGTCGGTGATGGCCCCCGAGCGGTAGGCGGTGTCCATCGCGCTGGCGAGCTGCTTCTGCTGGTCCTCGGTGAGGTTCTGGGTGCCGTTGAGCACGCCGCTCGTCACTTCCGGGTACTTGAACATCAGCTCCATGAAGGCCGCTCGTTTCGCCGGGTCCGGGTGAGCTGCCAGCCAGTCCGTCACCGCGCTGGGGTCACGCCGGTCGCTGGCGTTGACGATGGCCTGCTCGGCGCTCTCGAGGTCCTCGCCCTGGAGTGGCGCAGGCGGTGTCGGTGCAGTCGGTGCCGTCGGCCGCGGTCGGACGGGGACGATGGGCGTGAACGCCATCGCCGAGCCGAGGAGCGCAGCCGCGTTCCGTCGCAGCGCTCCGCCCTTTCCAGTCGAGAGCTCGTCGCTCTTGAAGGCGAGCTTGGGGGCGAGGGGCTTGGCGGCCGTCTTCGCCACGTTCTGCGTCGTGGCCCGCTCGGCTGCCTTCGCCGCCGTCTCCGCGATCCGCCGCGCCGCTTCGGTGCCTCGTTTCGTCACGTCATCGCTCTTCCAGGTCATTGGCTCTCCCCTTTCCTTCGTGGAGAGTTTTCCTCGCGGCGCGGCACTTCTCTCGGCTGAGAAATGTCAATACTCATGACAAGTTCATCTCGTCCGACAAGAAGTTAAATATTCGGAAATACACAGGAAACTCGGTGAGGGCAGGTGCGACAATGTCTCTGTCCGCAGCACATGTCGCTCCGCTGCACCCGGTTCTCCCACCCGCTTCCCCCGAGGTTTCCCATGGCCGTCAAGGTTGCCGACTTCATCCGCTCCTCCGCCTCCTACATCCGCGCGAACGTTCGTGGCGCGAACACCGACGGGAACACCTACCTGACGAAGGCCGAGGCGAAGGGCCTGGCGAAGGACCTGAAGGACAACTTCGAGCACCACCGCTGGGGCGCGCAGGCGAACGGCTCGGTGACGGCGGAGAAGTTCGTCACCCGCTTCACCGACTACGTGGCGGTGAACGCGAAGCGGGCCGACGCGAACGGTGACGGCTTCATCAGCGCGAAGGAAGCGCGCTCGCTCCCGACCGACCTGCAGGACAACTTCCGCAACTACTCCAAGTTCCGCTGAGCCTTCCCTGAGAGGCGCAGCGCCCGAAGGCGGTCTCGCTCCTCCCCGGCGAGATCGCCTTCTCTTTTTGGGAGTGCGATGAGCGAGCGGGTGGAGATCTTCTGCGACGGCTCCGGTGGCGAGCGGGTCGATCGCCCCGGTGGGTGGGCGTTCGTGGTGGTGAAGGACGAGCAGGTGCTGGCGGAGCGGAGCGGCGGTGAAGCGAAGACGACCGCGCTGATGATGGAGCTCGTCGCGGCCCTCGCTGCCCTCGAGTGGCTCGAGAAGGAACGGCCGAGAGCCCACGTGCTGCTGGTGAGCGACTCGCGGCTCACGCTGGAGGTCGTCGATGGGACGCGCGAGCTGAAACGGGAGCGCTACGTCGAGCTGGCGGAACGGCTCCGGGCGCTCGCGGCTCGGCTGCGGGTGACCACGAAGTGGGTGCGCGGTCACTCGGGCAAGCGGTGGAACGAGCGGGCCGATGCGCTCGCTGAAGAGGCGAAGCGGGCCGTCGTCGTGCCTCGGAAACGCACCCAGCGGAGGTAGTCGTCCTCGGGGTTCGCGCTCGAGGGTGAGTTCGCTCTCCGCTGACCGCAACCAATTGGCGCCGTGCGGGTTGAAGACGTCATGCGCTCCTCGCTCGCTCTGCTGGTCCTCTTTGCGGGCTGCGGCCACCCGCCGCCGGTGACGCCGTTCGATGCCGGCTTCATGGAGCTCACCGACGGCGGGCTCGGGCTCACCGACGGCGGAGTCGTCTGCACGGCCGCGCTCGAGGCGCAGCTGGTGGCTGCGTTTCAGACGGTGCCCGCGACCGAGAGCTTCTACGTCGAGCTCCGGCGCGAGTCCGACGGTCGCCTCTTCCGTACCTCGCGCACCGTCGCCGGCAAGGCGCCGGTCACCGAAGCCACGATGCTCCAGAGCGCGTCGACCGCGAAGTGGGTCTCGGCCACCGTCATTCTCGACCTCGTGGCGACCCCGTCGCGCTACCCGGGCAGCCAGCCGCTCTCGCTCGAGACCCGTGTCGCCGACGTCTTGCCCTCGTGGCGAACGAGCAGCGGCGCGATTCCGTCGACCAACCGGCTCGCGACCGTCACCCTCCGCCAGTTGCTCAGCTTCACCTCGGGGCTCGAGCGAGAGCACGCGTGCATCAGCTCGCTCACCGATCCCGACGCGTGCGTGACGAGCCTCGTCGACGCCAACCTCGCGCTCAACGCCGACGGCGCCGCGCCGCGCACCTTCTTCTATGACGGCTCGCACCTCTTCGTGGCCGCGCAGGTCGCCGTGCGCGCCTCGGGGCTCGGCTCGTGGGGCGCGCTCTTCAAGCGCTTCAAGGAGCAGCACCACGTCTTCGAGACGCCGCTCGAGAGCCCGGGGCAGGCGGCGTTCGGGGTCGGTGCCTTCTTCCCAGTGTCCGCGCCCGGCAACTCCCCGTCGCCTGCCGGAGCGCTGCGCTACACCGCCGGCGATTACCCGCTGTTTCTCCAGAAACTGCTGCGCGCCGAGCTTCTCCCGCGCCCCATGCTCGACGAGCTGCTGGGTGATCAGGTCGCGCGCGTGGGAGCGACCATCGAGTACTCGCCGCTCCTCGATGACGGAGAGGACTGGCGGTACGGCCTCGGCAACTGGACGGAGTGCCGCGCGGCGACCTGGAGCGCGACCTGCCTGAGCGCCCGCCGCTTCTCGAGCCCGGGCAGCTTCGGCACTTACCCCTTCCTCGACTTCAACCCGTCCGCGAGCGGTGAGGCGCCCTTCGTCGGAATCCTGGGCTACGGCGGCACCACGCAGGGCCAGGCGGGCACCACCATCGCCATCTACCGGGTGCTCGGCGGCGGCCTCGACACGAAGGACCTCGCGCAGCGCTGGGCCGCCTCGACCTGTCCGTGAGGAGGACGCACCCGAAACGCGTCGCCGACCTGCTACGCAGGAGTCGATGAGCGACCAGGAGCGCCTCCATGCTGCTTTCCAGAAACGCGCCGGCGGCCTTCGCGCGCTGGGAGCGCAACACCTCGTCGACAACCTCTCGCCAGGCGCCAAGCCCCTCGCGCTCTCGCGGCTCGAGCAGAAGTTGGGCTTTCCGCTCCCGAAGGTGCTCCGCACCTGGTGGCTCTTGCACGACGGAGAGAAGAAGCCGGCCGAGGGGTTCGGCGGCGACGTTCATCTGCTCCCGGTGGCCTGGGTCCTCAACGAGCGCGTGGTCAGCCTGCGCCGGCTCGAGCAGCCCTCTATGGACGTGAGCGACGACGAGCGGCGCGCCGCACGGTGGATTCCAATCGCCGCGAGAGAAGGCGTGAGCGTGGTGATGAGCGCGACGACGGGGCGGGTGTTCGAGTGCAGTGACGACGCGCCTGCGCGGCTCCTCGCCGACTCGGTGGTGAGCTGGTTCGTCAGCCTCGCCGAGCAGCCGCTCGACGACGACGAATCAGTTCCAGGCCTCGAGGACGAGTGACTCGACGTCGACCGGCTCGGCGTGCTTCGTGGTGACCGCGCGCCACTCGTCGGGGAAGGACTCGAAGGTCTCGGCCGGGAGCGGGGAGCCGCCCCACAGCTGATAGTGAAGCTCGAAGACGACGAGCCCGCGCGTCGTCGGTGGCTCCACCTGGACGAGCGCCTCCCGGAGTCGATCGAGCGTCGCCTTCGGCAGAGGTGTCTTCGTCGAGGCCGTCAACCAGAGCCGCCGCTCGCCGCTCTCCTTCACCGCCACGCTCACCACGAGCGCGGTTGGCTTCTGGGTCGTCTGCGATGCCACCGCCGCGAGGGCAGGCCCGACTCGTTTGATGTACGCCGCGAGGCTGTCGGCGGTCACCCGCTTCGACAAGACGTCGTCTGGCTGGAGCAACCGCGTCAGTCGGAGGTCCTGTGGCGCGGGCGGCGTGGCCTCGGCTCGAGCGTTCGCGCAGGACTTCTTGCGAGTGAGCCCGAGCTGCCAATCGGTGCCCTTGGGTTCGACCCGCAAGCAGGTGCAGGCGCCGCCACCCTCGGCGGTGGTGAAGCAGGGCTCGGTGAGATCCTCGATCCACCGCAGCTCCGAGCCATCGGGCGCGAAGTTCACCACCCACTTTCGTTCCTTCGACTCCACGACGAAGAGAGGCTCGGCGAGGTCCCACGAGATGAAGGGCCAGACGAGCCTCATCTCGGCAGGGCTCATCGGGCGAATCGTGGGCGAGGGGCCCGGTGCGAAGTCCCGAACCAGGCCGAGGAGCGCGCGTGCTTCCTCGGGCGTTCGTGCGCCGAAGCTCTTCATGTGCGCGGTCGTGTCGCCGAAGGGAATCACTGCGTTGACCGGGAGAAACGGGCTCATGTCGAGTCCCCCGAGCCGCAGCCCCAGGAAGGGTCCCAGCATGAGCAAGCCGTGTGCTCCGCCCTCGAGCTTCGGCGGCGACTGCGCGAACATCTGCTCGAGCGAGGCCTTCGCTTTCGCGTTCACCGCCGCCGAGGCCGTCACGTAGCGGACGCCCGCGGGGACCTTCGGTGCAGCGAGGACGCTCGAGCCCGCGCCAAACACCACGAGCACGACGAGGATTCGGTGCATCGGCCCTCCCGGAGTTGGGTTGGACACCGTTCGCCGTCGGCTCGTTCCCTCGACTCAGCCCTTGATCAACGCCTCGAGCGCGGTGCGATCGCTGGCGACGAGCTCCTTCATCCGCTCCTTCACCACGTCGGCGACGATGATCTCGCCGATCTCGGTGGCGACCGACTTGAAGATGCCGCGCGCCTTCATGCCCTCGCACTGCTTCAAGTTGTCGTCGGTGGGCGT
>Ga0268298_10004991_pt1 | contig 12640 bp, 11 predicted proteins | sample WWTPWeurt_MetaG_FD_194462 | JGI IMG/M metagenome (GOLD analysis project Ga0268298, IMG submission 194462) | Activated sludge microbial communities from WWTP in Nijmegen, Gelderland, Netherland - WWTP Weurt | ecosystem: Engineered > WWTP > Aerobic digester > Activated sludge | place...
TTGGGCGATGAACGCGTCCCATACGAGGCCGACCGGGTGCTTGTCGTTCAACGTGGTGGGAAAGTCCAATCCTGTGATTGCGTCCCGCTTGAAGCGCTGACCCTGAAAGATCGTACCGGTCCCACGCGCCACTGGCCAATGCAGTTTTGGGGAGCGCGCTTCTATCCCGCCCTGGAACCCGAATTTCATTTGCACGAAGCGATGGTGTTGGAATGAGCGCCTCGATCATTTTGGAATTTCTGCGTCAAGGTTGGATCGCCTTGGCAGGCGCGCTGGTTGCGTTCGCCCTGTTGGCTGGTCTGGCGCAGGTGTTACGAATCAGTTCCGCCGGTGCTGTGGGCGCCAACCTGTGGGTCTGGCAATCTGTCTCGGCCTTGATCTCCCTGCTCGTCTTGAGTCTATTCGCCTTCCTCGGCATTCCCCAGATCGTGCAAGCCTTACAGCATTCCCTGCCTGGCGGCGCGGGCTGTGGACCGATCAGCGTCCTGGGGCAATACGCCTCCGACCTGATCGGCGGGCTGGCCGCGGTGCGCATGCTCAAGGCGACATTTGTCTCGGTGGTGTCCGCCTCCCTGGGCGGAACATCCGCCTTTTCCCAGGCGCTGATCGAATGCGGTGAGGCGATCTTCGGTATGTTGATCGCGGCCGCTGCCATTCCACTGGCGGCCTGGTTTCTCGGGACCTGTTGAAATTTGGCTCTTCCACGATGCACGGAAAAGAGCCTAAACACAAAGGGGCACAAAGGAGACAAAGGTTATTGTGTTGCCGACGTTGTTGGTTTCTTTTTGACTTTCGCTCTTGATGATCGAAAACCAACCTACACAATCACCACTCAACCCACCTTCGTTGCCTCACCTGCACTTGCATGCAGGTGCAAGTGTCGTGTCCTTTGTGTTTCAAGCATTTCGCGTTCCTAATTCGAAAGGAGAAAAATGTTTCAACCCATTATGGAGCAAATCCTCGCCATTGCGCGCGACGCCTGGGCCTTCCTGGCCGGGCTGTTGATCGTGGTCGCCCTGCTGGGCGGCCTGTATTACGTGTTGCAAGGCACGGCGGGCGCGGCCTTCGGCGGCAGTCGCATGACCTCGATGGCCATCATCGGCGCGGTGGGACTGGTGATCCTGGTGCTGTTCGCCTTCCTGTTCCTGCCGCAGGTGGGCGAGATGCTCAAGAACTTCCAGCCCAAGCCGCCTTTCTAGCTCATGTTCAACGATCGCGATCTTGGCATCCTCGGCGCGGGCGCGCTGTTGGCCGTCCTGAGTCTCTTCCTGCCCCTGTCCTTCGCGGGCAAGGTGGTGGTTGGCTTTCTGGTGTTGGTGGCGTTCATGGCGTTGGCCCTGTTGCGTCTCGGACCGGACCGCGTCCCGCTCGAGGTCTGGCTGATGCGCCGCTTCCGCTATTCGATGCAGACGCGCCAATATGTCAACCAGCAGGAGCAGACACGCCGGGCGCAGCCAACTTCAACACCCGCGCCAGCGGAGAAGAAAGCCCGTGCGCCCAAGGCAGAACGCCCCGCGCCGATTCCATCCGTTCCCGATTTGCGTCCGCTGGACCTGGCTTGGAACGAGATTGGCGTTTATCCCCTGCTCACTGCCTTTCTGGCCGTGGTCGGTGTGTACTTCGCCGTCTGGCTCGCCAATGGGGGCGCGCAGGAACTGGGGATGTGGTTTCAATAATTTTTCACCAACGATCAACGGAGAGGAACGGTGGTTGTTCATCCATCAATCGAGTTCGTCTCTGTTCATCTCCGGTAATAGAAGGAGAAACATGAGTACCTTACTGGCATTGATTGCCGCATTATCTTTGGCCGCTATTCCAATTGCAATTGGCTGGCGGCGCACGGTAGATGAAGCAGGCATGGCGCGTGCGATGGGCATTGCCCAACCAAAGAAACGTTTCGACTCGGAGAAGTTTGCGCGTCAGACGGGCACGGGACTGGCGTTCAACCAGATCGCGTATGGCTTTCTTGCCTGGGTGGGCGGCGGACTGGCAGGCGGGATCTTTCTTGGAATCTTCCCTGCCATTCTCTTCGCCATTGCAGGCGGGTTGTTGTATGCAGGGACACTGTCCGATAAGCGCCAGGAGTTTCGCCTGCGCCAGGCCAAGGATATTTTGCGTGGCTTGGGCGTGGTGGAGACTCTGCTATCGCAAGGCAAGCCGCTCGGCGATGCGTTGGATGACGCTGCCCAAGCCGTGGGTCCGGATGGACGAATGGTGCTCGGCGATCTGGTGATCCGCCTGCGCGCCGCGCCTGCCGATGAGGCCGCTCTGGCCGTGCGCGAGTGGACGACCGCCTGGGACAATCCCGCCGTGGACATCGTGGCGACATCGTTGCTTGCCTCGCTCGAAGGCCGCATCGAGATCGGACCGCTGGTGGCTTCCCTGCGCAAGACTCTGGGTACAGTTGTTGAAGTTTTGTCACGTGCCCGCGCCGCGGCCAAGGGTGTGGAATGGCAGGCGCGTTTCCTGGCGCTTTTCCCTCCGGCCGTGTTGGTGGTGATCGCCATCACCACGCCAGAGACCGGCCATCTGTATTCCGCCAATCCATTGCTTCTCGCGCCGGTCATCCTCGGCTCCGGGATTTCGTACTGGCTCTCGATGCGCATGATCCGCAATGGCTTGTCCATTGAAGCCTCGATGGGCTTGCAGGCTGGAGGGCAGGGCGAGATCCGTCTGGACCGGCTCGGTCGCGTGCTGTGAAATTCCTTTCGCGTCTACTGATCGTCATTTTGATCCTGCCCTTCCTGTGCGGGGTGGCGCTGGTGGTGGGCTATGTGTTGTTCATCGTCCTGACCATCCCGCAGTTGCCTGCTTGGGCTCAACCGGCTGCCTACGAGTGGCTGTTCGACATTCCGCAGTATGCTGAGTCCAGCGACAATGGCTCATACAACGGTTCCTCTCCTGCAGGTCCGAGTGCGGTACCGTGGGATGGCTACATCGGTCCGGGCTCCGAGATCCACGGCATGCCGCTGTACGGTCCGCTCCAGCATTGGAGCACCTGGTACGACAAGCCCTTGCTGGGCTGTGTCTTCCACGACCCACGTTATCAAAGCCATACCGGCGCGGACTTCCCGGTGAATGAGGGCACGCCGGTTCACACCACGATGGCGGGAAAAGTGGTTTGGGCCGGGCCGAACGGACCGTGGGGCAATCTCGTGGTGGTGGAGAACGATGGCTACCAAGTGTGGTTCGCGCACCTAAGCGCAATTTATGTTTCTGTAGGCGATATTCTCGAATACGGCGACGTGGTGGGCTTGAGCGGCAATACCGGCAACAGCACCGGCGCGCACCTGCATTACGGCATCAAACAGAAAACAGGTGAAGATACTTATGTTTGGCTCGACCCACAGATGTTCTTTACCGAAGATGAAGTTATCTACATCGGTTGCGGAGGCTGAGTCATGACCGTACGCGTTTGCGATGCCACCTTTTCAGATTGGGTCAGCCTGCCGTTCGATGACGGCTGGACGGACACTTTCATCATTCGGGTATCCGCGCTGGCGTGTCTGCCGCCGTTTGTGTATGAAGATCCTTTCAAACGGATCGCGTCGTACCTGACGCGCAAACGCAGAGGCGCTTCGATCTGGGTACAGGTGGACGCGCCTGGGCAGTGGTTTGCCTTGGAATTATTCACTGCTTTGAAAGGCTTGAAACTGCCGTATGCAGTGACGTGCTCCGGGAAAAAACTGGACTGGGTTGATTTTGACAAGCCACCCTGGTTAAGTTATCGTCCCCCGGATCGACCACCCGCCGTGCCTGAAAAACCGCATGATCTTTCGCCGGAGGCGATTTTATGTTTGCAGGCATTAGCCCGAATGGGAAAAGGAGATGATGATGAAATTGGTTCCTTGACCGGGCTGGATTTGGAGGAAGCGCAATCCATTCTAGCCCACCTGGCAAAATGGAAATACGTTGTTCACAAGATTGGCAGGAAGATTCAACCGGGCAAGCCTGTGCAAATGGACAAGTTGCCGCATTGGCATTTGAACCGCAAGGGATTGTCTCTAGCTTTGCGGCATTGGAACATCCCGGCAGGCTTTCCTTTCGATGTTTACGCCGAAGCCAACCAATACCTGATCGAAACCTCACACCATCACCGTTCGCGCCTCTGGCCGGACTGGTTGCGCTCTGCCTGGCCGCAGGCCGAGATTTGGACCGGCTGGTGCGAGGTGTCCATCCCTGAATTATCTGCCCTGCCAGACGCACTGGTGTGGGGCCGACTCCAAGGTTATGAAACGCTCTTCTGGCTGGAGGTGGGAGATACGCACAAGTCCAAGGTGGATATTGAAACAACCACTGTAACAAGGTTGCAGGATGCCTTGAAACTGAGCAGGCACACGGGAATGCGTCTCGTCTACACCCAACTCAGCCCGAATTGGGTGCATGAGGCCGCGCGCTGGGCCTGTGTGAATTTGGATGCGGATGTAGCGGTGGTGATGGGAGACCAACGGAGGGAGGGTAAATTACCGATGGTGGAGTGGGGAAAGATCACAAGCACATAATGTTTGGATGGGTGACCATGCTACTTGACCGCGCCTGAGGCTATCCGACTCCGGCGCAAGAAACGCTCGATGGACTGTACCTTTTGCTTCAGATGCCGGATGCGGCTTTCCATTTCATCGATCATGGCGGCGATCTCAACTGGATCGGTTTGAATCTTGTAGCCAGCCTTGCCCGATGTGGATACGATTGGAACGCCCAGATCGCGCAACCGTTCGATCCCTTTGCGGATTTTGCGGTCCTGGGTGTTATTGCCGAGATTGTATCCCGGCTCCTCTCCAAATACTTCCCGAATCAACTCTGCACGGGTTAGCCCCTGAGGTGTTTTCAATAATAGCCGGTGGATAGCACACTGGATCTCGTCCAGCGCGCCCGATTCAAGTTCCAGTTGGATACCTTCGTATTTCAATGTGTGCGCCATACAGTCTCCTTTACTGGAGACGATGCTACCGAAATGCCAAGAGGGGAGGCAAACAGGTGTCGTTTACGCGGCAGTGTCCTTTTATTTATCATCCCCGACTTTAGTTTTTTTGATTCCATTAGGGGATACATACCCCACCGCTCTGCGGCGAGAAAATTTTCCGTTTGATACCCCGTCCGCTTGCGGCAGGGTAGTTCATTGATGTTATAGCTGCCAGGAAGGAAAGGAATAGGGAGATATTATAGTTGCCAGCCAAATAGGGGCGTCAGCCTGGTGAGATCAAAGTTTTTTTCGGTAAAAATTGGGGATCAGAAATGATTTGGGAAACTAACGGAGAGGAAAAGAAAAAAGTCTTCGCTTCGGTAAGTGATATACAAACTATTCAAATAGGACAAGATAGAGGTAAACATTAAGTATCCCTATCAAAATCCACTTTTTGACAGATTTACACAATCATTTTCACCTTCCATCATATTTCTTAGTTACAATTTCAATAATGCGACAATTAATCTATTCCCTTTACAAATGCTATAATTCAAACGAAATAGCGTCAAAATCGAATTATGCAAAATCAAGGGACATTCTATGGCGAAAAGTTTTGACCAATCGACAGTAGATGCAATAAAAACCGTCTCACAAGATCGCCACAAACTTGTAATCTTGTTAGGCGTATTTGGAGTCGGCAAGACAAATATTCTCAAGAAAATTGCCAGGGAAACCGCGGGTGTTTATTTGAATCTAAATTTGGAATTGTCAGAACGGCTGCTGAAATTGCCGCGCAGCGCTATGAATGATGGAGTTACTGTCCCTAGGTTAATTGATGAAATTTGCGATCTTTTCTCGCCCCAAAAGGAAACTCTTTTTGTAGATAACATTGAGTTGCTCTTCTCTCCAGAGCTAGGAAAAATCAATCCTGTCGATACCTTCAAACGTATATCCCGACAACGTCCCATTGTCATTGCCATCCCTGCTTATCGTGAAGGCAATCTGGCAGTGTACAGCACCCCAGATAGCCAAGATTATTTCCCAATTCCCCTTGAAGATTTTGTAACTATCGAAGTTAAGAAGGAATAATTCATATGCCAGCATTGATTCGCGACCTTTTGCACTTTGAAGAAGTTGAAGAAGTCATAAAAATTCGCAAAGAAGAAAAGGCGAAGGAATATGTCGAGAAATATGTGATCTCAGACAGCCTTCGAAACAACCTTGCCTACATGTTTGATATTCTTGCTGGCGCAACGCACAAATCGTTTAATATTGTTGGTAATTATGGTACCGGAAAAAGCCACTTTTTAGCATTTGTTTCTGCGCTTTTAGAGCATCCAGAATATCGCTCATTGGCTAATGATGCTCAAATTGCACAAAAAGCTCAGGCATTAAGCAGACGTTATCTGGTTGTGAAATTTGAATTAGGCGCGGCAAAAGAAGTTTCACTGCGCCATATCTTTTTCGATCAAATCCGGCAACAACTACTCGCCCGTTACAATATTGAAGTACGCTCGTTTAATTTGAAATCTACTTACGACAATAAACAAGCCGTGCTTGAAATATTGAATGATATCAAAGTAGAAGACCCTGAGGCGGGCTTAGTCGTGGTTGTCGATGAAATCTCTGATTTTCTGAAACAGAAATCAAAAGAAGAGATGTCTTACGATCTGGCGCTACTACGTGAACTTGGTGAAGTCAGTCAGGACAGTGATTTTCTTTATATCGGCGCCATGCAGGAGCACGTCTTTACCAATCCAAAATATGTAGAGCAGGCCGAGAGCATTGCTCGTATTAACCAACGCTATGTAACGGTGACAATCACGAAGGATGATGTCTCACAAGTGCTCACTAACCGTGTTCTTCGTAAGGATGCAGATCAGAAAATGCGATTAAATGATCTGCTCAAAGATCATCGTAGGTATTTTCCTAATTTCGCAGCCCAGGCAGAAAGATACACCGATCTTTTTCCCGTCCATCCATACGTCATCGAAGTTTTTGAACAGTTGCCCTACTTTGAAAATCGCGGCATTATTGGATTCGCAGTACAAAATGTGCAGCGGATTTTAAATGAGCCTGCGCCTCTATTTATTACTTACGACCGTGTCTTTGACTTGATCAATGCCACGCATGAAATTCGCAACCAACCTGCTGTTGCCGAAGTTGTCAATGTTATTAATACACTTCAGGCTAAGGTTGATTTGCTCGATGATCGTTTCCGGGAGGATGCGCGTAAATTGATCAAGGCCTTAGCGGTATTGAAACTGCTTGGCGGACAAAACCAAAATGGAGCAACATCTCAGGAATTAGCTAATACCTTGATGATTACGCCGCCTGGCAAATTGCTGGTAGAACCGGAGATGGCGCGTGACAACATCGAACGCATCATGAAGAACATTCGTGAGGTGACAGTAGGTCAATATATTGACTATGGTGAGGGAAGATATTACCTGAACCTGACAAAAGTTGATGATTATGACGCTTATATCGATCAAAAAGCGCAAGCGTCATTGATTGGTAATGCGACAGAGATCGAAGAAACCTTCAAAACGTTTATCGTAAACGAATTAGGGCTTAAAACACAAGCACCGTTTATTGGCGGCAAAAAGGTTTATACAGATACAACCGCATGGACGTCTCATCGTTCCTTCCGTCCAGGATTATTGGTCATCGGAAATGATCCTGGGATACAGGCTCAACATGGCGATTATCGATTCGCCATTCAGGGGCCACGTGGCGGAAATATCCCAACTCAGCAAAACGAGATGGTTTTGTCCGTGGATTTCCCAAATGATCTGATTGCCGTTTTGATTCGCGCTCGGGCAGCGGAGCTACTTGCCAACGATGGCGTGCATAAGAAGACCATGACGCAACTATCCAAAGATGCGTACAAGACTTTTGGCGAAAAATATCTTGCGCTTGTTGTGACGCAAGGCATCGTTCAGTTTGCCGGACACAAAACTGAGTTATCAAAACTGCCATCGCAGCGTCCATTGAACACGCTTCAAGATGTATTAGAGCACGTGAAGAGTCAAATACTAGATGGCATTCTTTCGGAAAAATACCCTAAACACCCAATATTTAACACTGTATTGACTGCGGCGAATCTTGCAAATGAGATGACCCGCGCCTTACAGGCAATGGAACGACAAACTACTGTTCAACTTGACCTAAATAGCCAGGGTTATCTCACTAGTTTTGGCGCAATGAAAGATAATCATTTTAGCGCGAGTACCTCCCCGGCTTGTCAGTTCGTTTTGGATTCGATTGCCAAAAACGATAAGATCAACAAAGTTACAGCGGTTGAAGATATTATTGCAGAGTTAGAACGGGAGCCTTGGGGATTGCACAAGGAAATGGTGCAACTCTTGTTTGGCGCACTCTTATTCAATGGGTATTTGATTTTTGTGCGTCATGGCGGTGCTCGTTTACATGCCAGCGATGTGTCCCCGCTACTGAAGGGCGGTTTGGATTTCTTCAACGATATTCGGTATCTTGAGCGCGATAAAGATATCGATGTTGAAGGGATCGTAGGGATCTTTACACTGTTAGGGTTGCAAACCGGCTTGGTCCGCGATAAGGACAGTAGGTCTGATGCAGTCAAGGCGCTTCATCAGCGCGGTATGGATTTAAAGGGACAACTGAACCTTCTGCGACAGGGTATTCAAGGCATGATTGCCGAAGCAGTGAATTTCCCCGAAATGCCCTGGCTAGCAATTCAGGATGTATTAGGGCATTTGGCTTGGCTAGATAAGCCTCTGACAAGCTTTGCCGAAGCCAGTAAAGTCGCTGATTTGGGTAAATTGGACACTGCGCAAGAGTTTTGCAACGAATTGAAAACCCGCTTGGCAGATTTAGAATCTCTGAACAGCCTCGTGAAAGATTGGAGTGAAGAAAAATTAAAAACAGGCTTACAGCGAATGATCCAGGCTTCTGCGATCATGCCTCGATTAGAGATCTTTGCTACCAAAACCGATAAATCTACAATTGCAGAGTTACACCGTATTGCTGCTGATAGTAAGGTGATCTATTCCGACGCAAAGCAAATGCTGGATGCCAGTTTGCGACGCCCGTTAAAAGGGAAACTCGAACAATTCGGTCAGAAGTATGACCAGTTATATTTCGGCATGCACCGCCGAATTGTTGGGGACGATGCGCCTTGGACAGAGTTATCTGCTATTCGTCAGGGTGAGCGATTCGGCGCTCTAAATCAATTGAAAAATTTGCCATTCATCTCGTCAGCGCCATTCAATCAAATTGCCCTGGAGATTCAGGCTTTAGAGCGCAAACGTTGCACAGAATTCACTGCGCTGACACTCGCGGCATATCCATCCTGCCCCTATTGCCGTTTCCCCGATGAAGGTCAGGTAGTGACGGATCTGCCCGCCTCGATCAAAGAGTTGAGAAAACGTATCGATACTTTGTGGGAAGCGTGGGGACAACAGATCATTGGAGAATTGCCTGGACTAAAAAGCCGGCTGGCCTTGCTTACAGCCGGGCGCAAAAAGGAAATTGAGTCCCTATTGCATGCAGGCAAGTTGCCGGACAAGATAGGCAATGATCTTTTGACTTCTCTGTACGAGTTAACTAGCGATCTGCAAGCAATTGAAATTGATGTTCATGAGTTAAGTGACTTCTTGGTTGCACGCGGAAGCGCTTTGACAGAGGATGAAATGCGCACGGCTCTGGATGAGTATTTGATGGGATTGCTCAAAGGGCACGATCGTTCATTGGTGCGCTTCAAAGTAGTTCACAAGGAATGACAAATGACCGATTACTCAGATCGCATCAAACCCACAGATTACAGTATTGGTACATTTTTGGAGACTTTATTAAACAAAAATTACCAGATTCCAACATTCCAGCGCGAGGTGGTTTGGGAACGCGATTCTGTCAAGAAACTTTGGGATAGCATCTATCGCTTTTACCCCATAGGAAGCGTCCTGATTTGGAAAACAGGACTCAAGCTACAAAACCATCGTTCGGTTGGTGGTCATATCATTACAGAAAACGGAAACCGCACCGAATATCAATATATTTTAGATGGCCAGCAACGAACAACATCTCTCCTTACCTCACTTTATGGCGGGAAAATAGAAGGTAGAGGCGATTTTGACCCTTCGCTTTATATTGATCTCACTGTGGAAGACCAGGAGGAAATTGATGATCAAAGTTATAAGCGTCGTTTCTTGTTCTGGGATGAGATTGATGACCGGGAAGGGAAGTTCCCCGTCAACAGCCAGCGCATGGAGAAATACCGCCAAGGTGAAATTGTCCAGTTGTTGGAGATAAAACGCAATTTTGGTGGGATTGAAGAAAAGTTGCAAGCGAAATATCCCGCTTACAAGGATCCGATTCGAGAACACTTACGCATTATCCATAATGTGTTGGGAAATTACCGCCTATCATTTATCGAATTGAAAGGAATTGAAGTTTCGGAGGTCTGCCAGATCTTTGAGCGCATTAACCAAGCAGGCAAACCGTTAGATATTTTTGATATTGTGGTCGCAAAAACATTCCGGCTTGAAAAAACTGAAATCAAGCAGAAGGGATTCTATTTACGGGAATTGATTGATGATTTCCGTACATCAACATCTGGAAATTTTTCTGGCTTAGATGACCTGACCTACTTGCAAATGCTAGCGATGGTGATTAATACGCATTTGCCGGATAGCGACATTCTCAATATCACCCCAGTATTCTTGAACCGTTTGCGCACAGAGCAAATTGAAAAAGTGTGGGACAAGATGACAGTTGCCTTGCGCAAAATGTTCGATTTCTTTGATAATCACTTACATCTCAAAGGCCCCCGATTAATTCCTTACCGTTATTTCTATATTACTTTAGCAACATATTTTTACGATAACCGTGCGCCAGACTATGAGGCGCTGAAGAAATATTTCTGGTACCACAGTTTCCACTCAGAAGATCTATTAACTAACACTACACACTTGCGCCGTCACATTGAACTATTAAGTCAATTACGCACTAATGGAAATTTGTCTCTGGAACGCTTCTTGATCAATCGCCAACGTTTGCGCACGGTTTACTATAGCGCTGCTGGTCGCTATGCCACGGCTATCTTAGCATTACTTGCTAACCAGGAACCGCGCGATTGGGAGCAAATGGATCGCCACGTACTTACTGATGTTTATTACGCTCTTACAGACAAACCCAACCTTCATCATATTTTTCCGGTCGGATACATCCGCGAAAATCCTGCCGCGAACCAATTGCATGTGGATTGCATGGCCAATATTGCTTACCTTACCCAACTGACAAACATCAGAATTAGTGATGAAAACCCCATTGTTTATCTGCGCGACTTTGACCGCCCAGGATTTGAACAGGTACTCGAAGGGCACCTTGTTCCAGTGGATGTTTTAGATTGGGCGCGTTCCGCCAAAATGCCCGAAAACGCCTTGGATGTATTTTTAGAGAAGAGAATTGACTTATTAATCCAGGTGTTACGAACAAAACTGGATGGCATCGCTTTTGATGTAGTCGATACTCGCGAAACCGCTGTTGAGTAACTAAATAGGGAATATTCAATGACCGATAACCTCGATCCTCTGCGTAATATTGAAGGTTTTCCCTTGGGGAAAGATGGAGATTTGCATGCGCTCTCCAGCCCACCTTACTACACCGCCTATCCTAATCCTCATATTGGGGATTTTATCAAGCAGTATGGTAAGCCCTATGATGAAGCTACAGATGATTACCATCGTGAACCATTTGTTAGCGATGTAAGTGAAGGCAAAAGTGATAGGATATATAAAGTACATTCTTATCATACGAAAGTGCCCCACCTAGCGATTAAACAATTCATAGAACACTATACAAAAGAAGGCGATCTGGTATTAGACTGCTTTTCAGGTACTGGAATGACGGGGGTGGCAGCACAATTGTCAGGCCGACGTGCTGTCCTTGTTGAACTTTCTCCTTGGGCTACGAATATTGCATATTCTCTCAACGACTCGAAGGGTATCGAAAACCTTTTGGTTGATGCTCAATCTGTAATCAAAGAAGTGCAGACAGAATACGGTTATTTGTTTGATGCAAATGTTGGAGGCAGTCTAAATCCATTAGCTTATTGTGTTTGGAGTGCCCATGTCAAATGCCCTTACTGTTCTCAAGAGTTTAGTATTTGGGATGTGACTGTTGATGAAACATATTGGACGGAAAAAGAAGAGTTCAATTGCCCTAAATGCAAAGCGATTTTAAATTATCCAGAATGCATAAAAACCGTTGACAGAAACGGATTTACCAGATTCGATCCTGTTCGAATCTCAATAGTAAAGGGAGGAAAACGCGTAGAGAGAAAACTAACATCCGATGATTTGCGACGCATAGAGGAAGCTGATAAAAGTGAAATGGCATATTGGTTTCCCGACAACCAAGTTGGAGATGGTGAAAAATTATCGGAACCTAAAAATGCTCATGGCTTATCAAGAGTTTCACAATTCTATACGAAGAGAACTTTACACATACTCTCTAGCCTTTGGCATAAGATAAATCAATTCAACAACCCTAAGTTACGAGCTGTGTTTACAGCATCGCTTCGGAGAGTTACGAAGATGAATCGCTATATGGCGAAGCATAAGTTGAATAGAAGCCGAGAACTCGTAGGCCCGCTTGATAAAACAGCCCATATTCCCGCAATCTATTTTGAGGCCAACCCACTACTTTATTTTTATGAAAAAGCACAGGAATATTCGCGCCTCCATCTTCCGA
>Ga0268298_10004992_pt1 | contig 12638 bp, 13 predicted proteins | sample WWTPWeurt_MetaG_FD_194462 | JGI IMG/M metagenome (GOLD analysis project Ga0268298, IMG submission 194462) | Activated sludge microbial communities from WWTP in Nijmegen, Gelderland, Netherland - WWTP Weurt | ecosystem: Engineered > WWTP > Aerobic digester > Activated sludge | place...
GGCGCCATCTTCTCGGGGAGCGACGATGGCAACCTCATCGCCCGGCTCGGCTTTGAAGTAGGTGATGGAGGCGAGGAGGACGCGATAGGGGCGACCGTCCGCGACGACCATATAATTGCCTCGTTCATCCTGCACGACGACACCAATCGCGTGACGGCGTTCCGCGGGACCGATTTGCTTATAGATAAACGACCCATCGGGTGTGATGGTGAGCTTCAACACATCGCCTTCGACGAGCTTGGATTTGGAGGCGTAGTTGGCGGGGACGGGATATTGTTTGCCGTCGGATCCCTGCATCACCTGCCCGTCAAATGTTCCCTGGACGACGGTGCCATCCTCTATTTCTTCCACTTTTCGCGGTCGGCCGACGCGCTTCTTGCCTTCGAGTTGGAGGAGCATCGCCTTGGCGCTCTGCATGGTGCGCTCGGCATTGGCGATCATTTCACGGAGCGACTGAATCTTTTGATTGCGATCTTCGCTTGTCGCGTCAACTTCGGGTTGAGTATTGGTATCGTGTGTCATGAATGTGCGCGTTCTTCTTTGGTTTTCCTCAAGCAAACCGAAAGAAAAATCGCTTTTTTGTTTTTCTTTTGTATTTTTGAAAACGTTTCCGTTTCTATGGAGTAATTCTATACTATTTTTTTTCATCAAGCAAATAGTTGGCAAGTTTGTGAAAATCGTCTATACTCCACAAACGCGTTGGCGTTGACGGATAACTATTTTAAATAGTGAGTATGGAAAATAAAACGGAAACATTGCCGATAAGCAGCGAAGAAAAATTGGAGGAGAGAATAGAATCTTCATCTTCCGAAATGGCTCCCGAAAAAAAGAGGCGTCGGAAAAAAAGTGTCGCGCGCGATATCATGGCGATCGCCTTGGTGGTGCTCGCGATGATTGGGGGGTACGCGTATTTTTCGTGGCAGGATATGTCAAAGAAAAGCGCGACAACCGTGAAGGAGAAAGTAACGGAGTTTGTGAAAACGAATATGGTACGACCCGGAACCGAAGTAAAACTTTCGGATTTCGTTCGGGAAAACGGTTTGTATCGAGCGACGTTTTCGGTGGATGGGCAGGAGTTTGTGACCTACGCGACGGTAGACGGTCAGACGTTTTTTCCGCAGGCGGTCAATATGGATGAGCAGGCAAAGGCGGCCGCCAATACGCCTCCGCCGGTTGTAGAGGCCGAGGTGAAGAAGGATGTTCCTGTCGTAGATCTTTTTGTGATGAGCTACTGTCCCTATGGTCTCCAGATGCAGAAAGGGATACTGCCGGTTATCGAGGCGCTTGGGTCAAGCATTGACTTTGCTATGCGCTGGGTCGGCTATACGATGCACGGCAAGAAGGAATTCAATGAAAATATTCGCCAGTATTGTATCAACAAGGAAGAACCGACGAAGTACGCGCCGTACCTCTCATGCTTTACCGCCTCTGAAAAAGGCGATGCTCCGGGGTGCGGGAAGGCGGCGAAAGTGAATGAGGCGAAAATTGCCGCTTGCGTCGCGGCAACCGACAAGGAGTTTCAGTTGACCGAAAAATATGATGAGCAGAACGAAGGAAGTTCTCCTTTCGGTATCGATAAGGCGCTCAATGAAAAGTATGGTGTTCAGGGGTCGCCCACTCTGGTGGTGAATGGGACGACGCTTTCGGCGAATCGCGATCCCGCGAGCGTATTGAAGGCAATTTGCTCGGGATTCACCACACCTCCGGAAGCGTGTTCGACCAAACTCGCCTCCGCCGCGCCCGCTCCCGGTTTTGGTACCGGCACCGATGCTTCGAGTGGAAGTGCCGCTTCGTGCAATTAGTGTTGATGAGTACTTTCGAGAGTTTACCAAAAAAATCTCCCCGTGTGATGCGGGGAGATTTTTTGTTTTTTAATAGACCGTTTATTTTTAGAGCGTGCGGCGATGAGTGAGGGCGGAGGAGAGGGTGAGTTCGTCGGCGTATTCGATGTCGCCGCCGGTTGAGAGGCCGCGACCGAGGCGGGTGATGGTGATACCGAGTTTCTCGAGTTTTCTCGCGAGGTAGAGAGCGGTGAGATCGCCTTCGGTCGTCGGGTTGGTCGCAAGGATGATTTCGGTTATCGTTTCATTTTCGATTCGCGCGAGAAGCTCGGAAATGTGGAGCGAGTGTTCGGAGTGTTTCTTGGGGGAAACTTCCAATGTGCCGCCCAAGACATGGTAGCGCCCGCGGTAGCGACCGGTTCGCTCGATGGCGATCACGTCCATCGGTTCTTCGACGATGCAAAGCGTCGCGGAGTCGCGATGAGGATCGCTACAAATGCCGCAGAGATCGTTTTCGGCGATATGGAAACAGTGTGAACATAGATGGAGTCCGGTGATCGCGCGGAGACTCTCAGCGAAGTCGTACAATTCTTCCTTTGACTGTTTGAAGAGGTGAAGCGTGAGGCGCTCTGCCATTTTTGGTCCCACCGACGGGAGCGACGAGAAATGCTCAATGAGTTTTTTGAAGGGTTTGGGGTACACAGTAGAAATTCAAAATTCAAAATGAAAAATTCAAAATGAAATTCGTTTTTATTTGTCCGCGTGGAAGCGTTCGAGGGATTTGAAGGTGGCGGCGTTTTCGTGGAAGTAGAGTTGGACGCGACCGACGGGACCGTTTCGATGTTTGGCGACGATGACGTCCACGATGTTCTTGTTGGGGGTGTCGGGCTTGGCGCGGTCTTCGCGGTAGAGGAACATCACGACGTCGGCGTCCTGCTCGATTGAGCCGGATTCGCGTAGGTCCGAGAGTTTGGGCACTTGGTCTGGGCGCGATTCGACGGCGCGTGAGAGCTGGGAGAGCGCAAGGACGGGGATATTGAGTTCTCGAGCGAGCTGTTTCAGTCCGCGGGAGATTTCGGAGATTTCTTGGACGCGATTGTCGCTTCCGCGGCTCGAGCGCCCTTCCATAAGCTGGAGGTAGTCGATGATGATGAGGCCGAGTTTGTGTTCCGCCTGGAGGCGGCGCGCCATAGTGCGCATCTCCATAATATTGACCGATCCGGTATCGTCGATAAAGATGGGTGTTTCGCTCAAAATTCCGATCGCTTCGCCGATATGGCGGAAATCGTTGTCTTGGAGCTTGCCCGTGCGCAGTCGCCAGAGGTCGACATTGGAGTGTGAGGCGATCATACGATCAACCAACTGGTCGGATCCCATTTCGAGAGAGAAGATGCCAACCGGGATTTTGGAATAGACGCCCACCTGGCGTGCGATGTCGAGCGCGAACGTTGTTTTGCCGATTGAGGGACGCGCCGCGAGGATGATGAGATCGGATTTTTGGAGTCCCGAAAGAAGGGCGTCGAGGTCGGGGAATCCGGTCGGGACGCCGCGGAAGGCGTGATCGCTCTTGTGGAGCTGATCGATACGCTCAAACGCGTGTTCGAGGATGGGTCGTATGGGGACGAAGTCTTGCTTGATGAATTTTTGCGAGACCTTAAAGAGTCTTTGCTCGGCTTCGTCGAGTTGTCTTTCGACATCTTCGCTCTCGTCATAGCCCATCTCGGCGATATCGGCGCCGGCGCCGATGAGGCGACGGAGCGTCGCTTTTCGCTGGACGAGTTTGGCGTAGTGGGTGACATTGGAGGCGCTCGGGACGCTATTGACGAGCGTGGCGAGCGCGGCGGGACCGCCCACCGTGTCTATGTGGCCTCTTTCTTCGAGGCGATTGGAAACGGAGAGGACGTCGATCGGTTCGCGCGCTTCGTAGAGTTCAAGCATCGCAGAGTAGATCATACCGTGAGTGTCGCGGTAAAAGTCTTCTATTTTTATGATATCTGCCACTCTAGTGATCGCGTCCTTGTCGAGCATGAGGGAGCCGAGCACCGACTGTTCCGCCTCTTCGGAATGAGGCGGCATACGGAGCGTGTCGATGGTAGCTTTGTGTTTGGGCATAATGAGAAAAATGCGCGGAGATTTCCAGTATACCGCGAAAGCCGATGACGTGTCAGTCTTGACGAGAGTGTTCTTTTCTGATTGACTGGTATGGCGCCTCTTGAGGAGGTGCCTTTCTTATGGTGACAGGGATGTTCATTGACAAACTCTGAAAATTATCGGAATCAAGAGGATACCCACTATGAATCAAGAAACGAGGAAAGATTTTGATGAGCTTCTTCGCGAACTCGCGTATTGCCTTTTTAAAGCGGCATCGTTTCATCAGGGAGCAATGTCTCCAGGGGAGCTAGGAATCCAACAAGAGGAATTCGCTAAGAAACGGGATTTCGAATTTTATGCGGCGGACGCCATTTTGAATCAGATGAGTGAAGAAGAGGTTGGAAGGGTGTACATTCTCTTTGCCGAAAATGCGAATACGTCGGAGATGATCCTTCGTTTTTTGTTGCAACGGAAGCGCTCTGAAAGCAAGGGACAGTTGCTCGGGAAGTGCGTCGGTTTTGAATTGACAGGAGAAGAGGTGCGTAGGGCGATTTCTCGAAATGTATTCACTTCCGATCGGTTGAAGGAAATGATAAGACGAATTGAAAAAAGAATGGTCGGTAGAATGGCAGATGCTGATTTGTCCAAGATACGAGATGTAGCTCAAATGAGTCTTCAAGGCTGGTATTTTTCGGCGTAGTCGTATGATCGGGCCTACGATTTTTTCAGCGTAAACCCGCGCGGGGTGTCTTCGACAAGATATCCCGCGCTTTCTATTTCTCCCCGGAGTCGGTCGGCTTCGGGGAAATTTTTTTCTTCGCGGGCTTTGTGTCGCGCGGAGGCGAGGTGTCGTATTGCTTCCGGGATAGCATCTTTTTCTTTGAAGACGAGTCCGAGGAGATTGGTGCATTCGAGGAACATTTTTTTGATTTCTTCCGGATTTTCAAGTATTCCGGCATCTATTGCTTTATTACCTTCACGAACGAAGGCGAGAAGGATAGTGATTGCTTCGGGAGTATTGAGGTCGTCTTCAAGGGCGGCGAGGAACTCTTTTTGATACAGACTTGCTTTTGCAGAAAACGCTTCTGCATCATCTCGGTTAGCACCTATAGCTGGCTGAGTGGAACCTGGTTCCCCGCCTCCGCGGGGATGATGGTGCTCTTTCGGGAGGTTGATGAGGCGGTCGCGGAATGATTCGAGGGTTTTGCGATTGGCGCGGGCTTGTTCGATTCCGTCCCAGGTAAAGTTCATTTGGGAGCGATAGTGGGATGAGAGGATCGTGAGGCGCAAATCCATCGCCGTGAATCCTTTGATCTCGATATCTTCGAGAGTGTAGAAGTTTCCTTTGGACTTCGACATTTTTTCACCATCAACCAAGAGGTGACGCGAGTGAATCCAATAGCGCGCGAAGGGGGTATGGCCGGTCGCACATTCGGATTGAGCGATTTCCGCCTCGTGATGGGGGAAAATATTGTCTTCGCCTCCGGTATGGATATCGAATTGTTCGCCGAGGTATTCCATACTCATCGCGGAACACTCGATGTGCCAGCCGGGATAGCCTTTGCTCCAGGGGGATGTCCAGCGCATCAAGTGCGTCGCGGGCGCTTTGAGCCAAAGAGCGAAGTCCCAAGGGTGGCGTTTGTCCGGATGCTCCTCGAGACGCGCGCCGATTTTTAATTTGTCGAGTGTATTTCCGGAGAGTCGACCGTAATTTTTGAACGAGGTGACATCGAGGAAAACGTTGCCGTTTTTTTCGTAGGCGTGGTTTTTTTTGATCAATGTTTCGATGAGTGCGATCATTTGCGGCACGTGCAGGGTGGCGCGGGGAAAAAAGTGCGCGGGGAGAATATTCATTTTTTGTTCCGTCTCTCGGAAGTATGCCTCATAGTATCTTGCAATTTCTTCGGGGGTCTTTTTTTCGGCGCGCGCTTTTTTTTCGATTTTGTCTTCACCGGAGTCGCCTTGCGCGACATCGTCTTCGGTCAGGTGCCCGACATCGGTGATGTTTTTGATGTGGCGCACTTCGAACCCCTCGTGTTCCAAGATGCGTCGCGCCATATCCGCCGTGAGGTAGGCGCGGATATTTCCAATATGCACTTTCCCATACACCGTCGGTCCGCAGGTGTATATCCCCGCCCGCTTCGCCGAAGCTCCAGCAAGGCGAGCCTTTCCTCTGCGCATCGGTTCAAACGATTCTTTCTTCTTCGAAAGCGTATTGTAGAACGTGATCATAGGAGTACTTCAATGCTCAAGATGAAGATTCTTTGATAACCAATTTTCAGCATATACCATACATTTTGTCTCGTGAAGGGGCGGTATTTTTTTGTGACGATCCAAAATCGGTCTTGAAATTTTCTTTGAGAAATATTTTTTCGAGAGTATTTCTTGACACGATGAAAATAGTACGAATGAAAATTATTTTTTTCAAAAAAAATTTGCATTGAAAAAAAATATAGTGTATATTTTTTGTAGAGAAAGTTTTTTCTCGAAAAAAGAAAAATTAAAATAGAAGGAGGTGGTATACATGGCAGCGAAGAAAAAAGCAAAGAAGACCACGACAAAGAAGAAGACCGCGAAGCGAAAGAAGAAGTAGTTTCAACTTCTCTTTGCATTGAGACAACGTCCCGATTTTTTCGGGGCGTTGTTGTTTTTATTCGATGCGTACGCGAGCGAGTCGCCACTTTCCGGCGAGGTCGCGAAAGAAATCGACGCGCGCGTTTGGAAATATTTCCAAAGCGAGCGTGTTCAAGATATTTTTTTGCAAGGGGTCGATTTCGAGGAACAGTGTTGTCGGGATGGTGAGGGTCGGTGTTTGATTGATGGTGTCGACGAGCTCTTTGAGGAGTCTTCGATAGTGATCGATGCCATCTTTGCCGCTCTCGAGCGTCGATTGCGGCTCGTAGTTTCGGACGTCGGGCGGTGTGGCGGCGTACGCTTTTTGCGAAAGATAGGGAAGGTTTGCCGCGATGATTCTTTCTTGCGCCTCTTGAAAAAGTTTTTTCGGAATGTTTTCAAACAAATCCGATCGGATGAATCGAATCGCTTTTTCCGTACCGAGATTTTTCGCGTTCTTTCTCGCGGTACTCAACGCTTCCTTTGAAATGTCGGTCGCGACGAAAGAAAAACTTTTTGAAAAACTTTTTTTCTTTTCAATTTCTTTGGCGAGTGTCGTAATGATATTTCCCGATCCGGTTCCGATATCGAGAATGAGTCTGCTTTTTTCTTTTTGAAAATTTTCTTCTTTCGATTCGGTGATGTGTTCGAGTATTTTCTCGACGAGCAACTCGGTTTCCGGTCGAGGAATGAGCGTGTATTGATTGACGAAAAAATTTCGTCCGTAAAACTCTTTGCGTCCGATGATGAGCGCTACGGGTTCGTTATTTTTTCTTCGCTCGAGAAATCGATCGAATTGATCTTTTATTTTTTTCGTTATGTGAAACTCCGGGTGCGTCAAAATAAAAACGCGCGCTTTTTTGAGCGCGTGCGCAAGAAGGAGCTCGATTTCGAATCGATGGATGCGGGTGGTAGCATTTTTCTCGGAGAGAAGGGCGTCTATTGTTTGCACTCTCATGGGATGAGAGCGAAGTTCGCTGAGCGCTATTGTTTTGGGTAAAAAAACCATAACCAGACAAATACCTGAAAATACATGAGTCGTTGTATGATGCCTTGATATTCCGGAATAGCAAACATTATAAGTGGCAGTGTCAAACAGATGCTCGCCATATAAAAGTTGAGTGCTTGCATTCTTGCGGTACGTGCAAAAATTCCATTCCAAAAAAATCCGATAGTGAGCGCTATGCCGCTTAAGCTTGCCATGAGGGAATGGAGTTGGTCGGTGATAACGCTGTACGAGAGATTTGGATCAATGGGCTTGTGTGGCAGGAGTCCTGCGAGTGCTATGAATATTCCGAAAAATAAAAAGGGAATGCCCGCTCTTGATGGATATCGTATCCACTCAAGGATAATTCCTGAGCCAAAAGCGATAAAGCCGAGAATGGCTATGAAGTTATTTTTTGTTTCTTGCGCTCCGAGTTCACTTATGGTGTGGGAAAGGATGCTGTAGTTTTCTACGGTATAGAGTTGTCCCGTGATGATAGCCAGGCTGAAAAGCATGATACCGAATTTGGTATACATAAGAGAATGCATCGTGTTTATCTTGTTCGCGAAGAGGCTTTTTCGAGGAGGCGCGCGATGTTTTCCGCCTCAAGGCGAGAGAGGATGCGCGCGAGGTCGCCTTCCAAGATGCCTTCGATATTGCTCCATGATTCTTTGATGCGGTGATCGGTGATGCGATCTTGGGGGAAGTTGTAGGTGCGGATTTTTTCACTTCGATCCCCGGTACCGATTTGATTTCTCCGAGTGTCACCCTCTTCTTTGGCGCGTTTCTCTTCTTCCGCTTCGAGGAGGCGCGCGCGCAGGACGGTGAGCGCTTTGTCTTTGTTCTTGTGTTGGGATTTTTCGTCTTGGCAGGTGACAATGAGGCCGGTTGGAAGATAGGTGATGCGCACGGCGCTTTTGGTCGTGTTGACGGATTGTCCGCCCGGACCCGAAGAGCAGTAGGTGTCGATGCGGAGATCATTGGGGCTTATGGAAATATCCGACTCTTCGGCTTCGGGGAGAACGGCGACGGTTGCGGTCGAGGTGTGGATGCGGCCGGATTTCTCGGTTTCGGGAATGCGCTGGACGCGGTGGACGCCGGACTCGTACTTGAGCGTTCGGTAGACGTCCGGACCGTTTCCTCGCGTCACCTCGAACACGATTTCTTTGAAGCCGCCAAGTCCCGTTTCATTGGTATGGAGGAGCGATGTTTTCCAACCGACTCGCTCGGCGAAACGAGCATACATTCGAAAGAGACTGCCCGCGAAGAGCGCGGATTCCTCGCCGCCGGCGCCCGCGCGAATTTCCACGATCGCGTCACGACTATCTCGCGGATCTTTCGGAAGGAGGAGTCGCTTGAGCGCCGCCTCTTGTTCGGGTTTTTGGGTGGCAAGCCGGGCATTCTCTTCCATGGCAAGCGCTTGAAGCTCGGGGTCGGTCTCGGTATTGATGATGTCGGCATTTTCCCGCATCGCGCGCTCGGTGTGTTCGAGCGCTTTCGCCGAGGCGAGAATTTCCAAGAGTTCCGCGCGTCGCTTCCCAAGCTCGGTGAGCATTTCGACATTGGTAGCCGTCTCCGGATCGGAGAGTTTCCGTTCCAGAGTATGGAATTCTTCGTGAATGGCGGCAATAAGTTCGCGCATAGAGGGAGGGTTCGTATTTAGTATACAGTATCCAGCAGTGAGCGTGAAAAATCGGGAAACAAAAAACGATGCTTGAAAAAGGGCATCGTTTTTCGGAAGATCGTGGTACGCTACTTCTTCTCCGATCGTGATGGCGTTGCCGCTTTTTCGGCTTTTCGCTTGGACTTTTCGGCGAGTTTTTCGCGCTTTGAGCGCGTCGCGGGACGAAGCGTCTCGGATTTTTTGGAAATTTTTTCGAAACGGTCGACGCGACCGGTTGAGTCGATACGCTTCTTTTTGCCGGTATAGAAGGGATGGCAATTGGCGCAGACGTCAATGTTCATCTCGCCTCGGGTCGAGCCGGTTTGGATGATGGCGCCGCAACCGCAGGTGATGGTCGCCTCTTTTACGTAGGAAGGGTGGATGCCGGTTTTCATAGAATTATGGGGTTCTTCTTAAGAATTCGAGTTCTTGGCGAGTGTATCATAGCGTTTTCAAATTGACAAGGGGCGCGGTATCCGCTAGAATCCCTGTGACCTGCTCTTCTTGTGGTGAAGAACGTGAGGGGAGCTGGAATATTCATGTCGTTTCCCGACCCTTTCCTGGCTCGGCTTTGAGCTTTTGGGGTTTTTGCTCTCGTTTTACCAAAACTGAGCGGAGAACGACAGAAGAAGGAAGGATAATCATTAGTACGTATTTTTGTATGACTGATATTAAGGTTGGTGCGGAGGCGGCGCAACAGAATGACGGGGTACGCAAAGCGGAGGATGCAACCGGTATCCTCTCGGTGGATTATTTCTCAGGTTTTGATTTTGCTTCGGCGGAAGCGACGCTCGAGTCGCTCCTCAAGTCGGGAGTTCATTTCGGGCATATGAAGTCGCGTCGGCACCCGAAGATGGAACCTTTTGTCTATACGACGAGAAACAATCTGAGTATCCTCGACCTCAAAAAGACACTTGCGGCGCTTGAATCGGCTGCGAACTTTCTCGTGTCGGTGAAGAGGAGTGGGAAGCCGATTCTCTGTGTCGGCACCAAAAAGCAGACACATGATCTCGTGCGGTCATTCGCGAAGCGACTTGGGCTTTTCTTTGTGGTGGATCGCTGGATTGGTGGAACGTTTACCAACTTCTCCGTGATTCGCGGTCGAACGAAATATTTGCGCGAGACGGGGGAGAAACTCGCCCGCGGGGACTTCAAAGGGTATACCAAGTTTGAACGTATGAAAATCGCCGAAGAGCTTGAAAAACTTGAGAAGCGTATGGGCGGTATTAAGCATATGAATGATCTTCCCGGCGCGGTGCTTCTTGCCGATGCCAAAGAGAGCGCTATCGTTATCCGCGAGGCGAAACGAGCCGGCGTACCGCTTGTCGGCGTGGTGGATAGCAATACTGACCCTTCCTCGATCGATTATCCCATTCCGGGAAATGACGATGCTATTTCCTCGCTCCGCCTGCTTTTTGGGGCACTCGGAAAGGCGCTTGAATCGGTCAGGTCGGAATCGCCCGAACCGGTGAAAGCGGAAGTAAAGAGCTGACGCGAGAGTGCCGTTTTTTAAAATTAAAAAATAACCGTGTTCTATGAGTACGATTTCTCTTGAAATGGTGCGGCGGCTCCGGGAGATAACGGGGGCCGGCGTTGTCGATGTAAAAAAAGCGCTCGAGGAAGTGAATGGCGATGAGACGAAAGCGCTCGATGTTCTGAAGAAACGCGGACAGGCGAAAGCGCTCAAAAAATCCGAACGGGAAGCGAAAGAAGGTATCATCGCGTCCTATGTTCATTCGAATGCCCGTATCGGCGTTCTCGTGAAGCTTCTGTGTGAAACGGATTTTGTGGCGAGAAACGAGTCGTTTCTCGCGCTTGGAAGGGACATCGCCATGCATATCGCAGCGATGAATCCGAGCGTTGTCGCGCCAGAGGATGTTTCACTCGAGGTGGTGGAACGGGAGCGCGCCATATGGCAGGAACAACTTCTCGCGGAGAAGAAACCGGAAGCGATTCGGAGGACAATCCTTTTGGGAAAAGAGAAGAAGTTTCGAGAAGAGATATCGTTGTTGGCGCAACCTTTCGTCAAGGATTCGTCGAAGACGGTCGGTGAGCTTTTAACCGAAGCCGTAGCGAAAATGGGGGAGAATATTCGGGTTGGTGGATTTGTTCGGTTTGATCTGTAGGTTTTCTTTCCGCTGCCCGATTGAAGTGTAGCCCCTGCCTCGAGGCGCTTTTTTCTGCTATGATTGACGTGTTGGCTGGTATCGAACCGTCGTCTCTATGCTTCCCCTCATCCTTCCTCCGATTTTGATTGTTGTCGCCGCGGCTCTCTTGGCGTATCTTTTTATTCGGAAACTTCCGGAGGTGGAGCGAATGGCCATTGAGCGATCGGGGGAGTCGCCCGTTTCTTTTCTTTCTGTCGGAGATCGCTTGAAACGGTTTTTCTTGGGGAGAATCGAGTGGTTTGCTCGTTTTTCCAAAACCTTTTCCCTCAAGGTTCATAATCAACTGAACACGCTCGCGACGCGCGCGCGTTCGGCGCGACTCAAAGCGGCCGATCGTATCGCCGAGAGAAAGAAAATTCGATTATCTCGACGATCGGATTCTTCCATCCCTGACGATTCGATATCTGAATCTGAGAATCTAAAACGAAAACAAGAAGAATTGGGATCCGAGTCGTCCGAAAACACTTCCACCGCATCTCCATTGTCACCTCCGACACTAGATCATGAACGAGTGTCTCAATTGCGACAATGGTTTGGAAAGAGAGATGCGGTCAAGTCTCCTCGCGAAGAAGTTTCCCAGCCAGATCGAGGTTTCGATGTGCCGGAGGAGCACGATGAGCACCCGTTGGTTTCCGAACCGCTCCAGCCGAGTTCGGAAATATGGACGGAGGAAAATATTCGAAGGCGCGCGGCCGATATCAGTCGGAAGTTCGGCGGTGTTGTCCGGCGTTTCCGTCCCGAAAAGACTCCTCCGGTTTTCCCGGCGGTCAAGTCGGAACCGGCTCCTCCTCGGAAAAAGGAGCAACTCGAAGATATTCTCGTGGAGCGTATCTCGATAAATCCTCGCGATATCGAGGCATATGAACGTCTTGGTGACTACTATCTCGAGCAGGAGAATATGGTGGATGCGAAGGAGTGTTATCGGCAGGTCTTGAAATTGAGTCCGGCATATCGCTTGGTCAAGATAAAGATCCGAAGGCTCGAACGCCTGCTTGAAAAAGAACGAATGCCGTGATAGAGTGCGTGGGAGCTTCCGGTGAGCTTTTTTCTCGTTAATACGCCACCCTAGCTCAGTCGGTAGAGCAACAGTTTTGTAAACTGTGGGTCGTCGGTTCGATTCCGACGGGTGGCTCCGAAAGTGAAAAAGGGTAGGTGGCGGAGTGGTCAATCGCACCTGACTGTAAATCAGGCGACTTCGGTCTACGGGGGTTCGAATCCCTCCCTGCCCACAGAGAGATGAAAATGGAAATGAATATTGGTTGTTTGCCACTCTGGAATGGACAGGGTTTACTGATTTTGTTATCATGGAAAAATGATAAAAAAGGAAAAACTCGAAT
>Ga0268298_10004995_pt1 | contig 12634 bp, 10 predicted proteins | sample WWTPWeurt_MetaG_FD_194462 | JGI IMG/M metagenome (GOLD analysis project Ga0268298, IMG submission 194462) | Activated sludge microbial communities from WWTP in Nijmegen, Gelderland, Netherland - WWTP Weurt | ecosystem: Engineered > WWTP > Aerobic digester > Activated sludge | place...
GGAATCCCCGATCGTCGCGGTGATCAAGGCCTTGTTCGGCTTCGCAATCAGCAGGTCGCCCAGAGCCGTTTCACCGAATTCCATCGAAAGGAAACCGAACTCGCGCATCCATTTATCATCATAGAATTTTGAGAGATAGCGCGAACCGGAATCCGGCAGAATAACGACCGGCAACCGGTCCGGAGTCAACTTGCGACAATATTTGACCGCACCTGCAATCGCCGAGCCGGATGAACCGCCCGCAAAGATCCCCTCCTGCCGCACCAGTTGCCGCGCCCACAAAAACGACTCACGATCTCCGGCACGCTCAATCGCATCCACGTAATTGATATCCATCGTCGAAGGCAGGAAGTCTTCGCCGATACCTTCCACTTTATACGTCTTTGGGTAGGCTCCCGGCGGAATGATGCCTTTGTTCTGCCAGATCTCCGTTAGGATCGAGCCCTCAATATCTACACCGACGATGGTGATGTTCGGATTCTTCGACTTGAGGTAACGCCCCACACCGGTAATGGTCCCGCCAGTTCCGATGCCGATAATCACATCGGTCACCTTGCCATCGGTCTGCTCCCAGATCTCAGGGCCGGTGCTCAGTTCATGGGTGGCCGGGTTATCAGGGTTATGATATTGATTCGCCAGGATGGCATTGGGGGTTTCGCGCGCGAACTTCTTTGCCACTTCATAATAGGAACGCGGATCGTCCGGTCCCACCGCCGTCGGTGTGATAACCACCTTGGCCCCATAGGCCCGCAACAAAAGGATCTTTTCGTTGCTCATCTTATCCGGCATGACAAAGATGGTCTTGTAGCCCTTCAACGCTGCGGCAATGGCCAGCCCCACACCGGTATTACCGGACGTGGCCTCGACGATGGTGCCGCCGGGTTTGATCTCTCCGCGCTTCTCTGCCTGCTCGATAATGTTCGCCCCCACCCGGTCCTTGACCGAACCGCCGGGATTCATGAATTCCAGTTTTGCGTACAACGGAACTGGCAGGTCGCGCCCAATCCGCTCCAATTTGACGAGAGGGGTATTGCCCATCGCGCCGAGGACATTATTGAAGACTCGTTTTTCTTTGGATTCTGGTAATCCTGACATTCTCTCTCCTTGGTTGTGGGTATTTTACCGTAAGGAATTAGGCCTTACGTTATGGGGATGCGTCCATGGCACAACGGAAACCGATGCTATCGTTCGAACCAGAGGGGCCATTGCTGCCACGATACGCAGACCGGGTGACAGCCGCCTCATCCAGCCATGACCCGCCCCGCACAACCCTGCTCTCAAAAGAACCTGGTTCTTCACGGCCATCCCCCGCCGAAAAAGGATAGGGACTATAGACGCTGCTCACCCACTCTGATACATTACCAGCCATATCCAAAGCCCCGTAAAAACTTGCGCCTGCCGGATACGTACCAACCTCTGTCGTATCGTCTATGGCGCGATCGAAGTTAAGCAAGTCTGGATTCGGGGGTTCATTTCCCCACGGATATTCCCTGGCCTCCGTCCCGCGCGCGGCCTTTTCCCATTCCGCTTCGGTCGGCAGCCTGCGACCAGCCCATTGACAATACACAGTTGCCTGCCCCCAACTAATATAGATCGCAGGATGACGATCAAATTCCGCGACGCCAAAATACTCATCACGATTATGAGAACGCGTCCCCGATGGGAGTGTACATGCGTTGTCTGCATTACATGCAGCGTACATGCCATTCGTGACCTCAGTCTGGTCGATCCAAAAACCATCCAAATCCACTTGTTGCTCAGGTTTTTCATCCAACTGATCGCTGGCCGCGCTGCCCATGACAAACGAACCGTCGGGGATATAGATCAAAACCATGCCATCTTTTGGAGAGGTCATTTGGGAACCGGGTTCCAATACCGGCTGGGCCCTCGGTTGAAGACAACTTGCGCTAAGGAATAGACATACAAAAGCAGGTAGAATCTTTTTGTAAGTTCCCGCCAACGTAAAGTCCATATGTTCTCATCCTGTATATCGGCGTCGGATTCGATCAACCTAATGAGTATCAAAAAAAGCGGCCATCCTTGCTGATGACCGCTTTTTATTCAAAACAAAATTATTGGACAGTGAACTGCACAGTGCTGGTCAAGGCATCGTTGAAATACACTTCAACGCGATAAGTCCCTGCAGGCCAGCCATCCGTGGGAGGCTCAAAGTAGAAATAAATCGTCCCATTGAAAGAATCGTCCGTCACATCGATATCAGCTTCATCGATCAGGAAGTTCGGGTCCACGCCTTCGACGTTCTCGGCATACCACTTCGATACCACCTTGTTTCCAGCTACACCGTTGCTTAAATCCCCAACGACATACACAGTATCCGAGGGGCTAAAGGTACTGGCGGGCTGGTTACCGTCCTGGTCCAGGGCAGTGCGGATGTTGCCCAAGGTGGGTCGCCGCCGAGAGCCGCACAGGCCAGCTGCGTAACGATCAGGGCAAAGGCAGCCAGCGCAATGGAAATCTTCCTCTTGTTCATTCTACATTCTCCTTATCTCTGATTGATTATCTTAACGATTATACAATTCGGTCACGCAATAACTTCTCCCCTATTTGGGCTACTTCACACGATTTTCTGCATCCACGGATGCGGCACCCCTGATGTACGAATCGATTTTATAGGGGAATTCGGTTATGTGCAAATTATACCCAGCTCGGTCTGGTTTTATACACAGATTAGGATTGGATTAGAAGTTATCCCCCCGCTTGACTTTGGCTCTTCAATTATTGTATAGTATTTTGCGGCACAAAAGGCACCGCCCTACCGGGCTGTGTTTTTTATTTTGCAATACCCCCATTTTAAAGAATGAATGCAAGGAGAGGCAATGATCAAAGTTAGTGGTCTAACCAAGGACTACGGCGCACGCCGCGCCATCAACAACCTAAACTTTGACGCGCAGCAGGGTGAGATCGTGGGCTTTCTCGGGCCGAATGGCGCCGGAAAGACCACTACCATGCGCATCCTGACCGGATACATGCCCCCCACAGACGGTGAGGCCATTGTCGCCGGGTACGATGTGGTGGAGGAATCGCTCGAAGTCCGTAAGCGCGTTGGATACCTGCCGGAGACAGTCCCACTGTACACCGACATGGTCGTTTTCGATTATTTGAAGTACATGGGCGAACTCCGCCACATCCCGAACGTGGATGACCGTGTAGATGAAGTGCTGGATATGGTCGGCCTGATCGACCGTGCCAACGGATACATTGGTAACCTGTCCAAAGGGATGCGCCAAAGAGTGGGCCTGGCTCAGGCGCTTCTACACCGCCCCGAAGTGTTGATCCTCGATGAACCGACCATCGGCCTCGACCCCGGCCAAGTGGTGGAAGTCCGCGGATTGATCCGCGAGATCGGCAAGGAACGCACTGTGCTGCTTTCCACCCATCTGTTGTATGAAGCACAGAACCTGTGTGACCGTGTGCTCATCATCAACAAAGGCCGCATCGTCGCAGAGGACACCACTGAAAACCTGCAAGCCCGCCTGCTCGGTGCAGAGCGCGTGGTCGTGCGCGTACGAGGCGAATCTGATGAACTCTCCGACACGGTCAAGAAAGTTAAAGGTGTGCAGAAAGTGGAAACTCATACCGACGGCGCGGTGGAATTCGAATTCGCCTCGGGCAAAGACCTGCGCCCTGAAGTGGCCAAACAGATCATCAAGGACGGCTATGATCTGCTCGAACTGCGCCCGCTCGGCATGAGCCTTGAAGAGATCTTCCTCGAACTCACCGGCAACGACGGCAAAAAGAAGTAAGAGGCGAGCATGAAAAACATTTGGACAATCGCAAAACGCGAATACGACAACTACTTCAACAGCCCGCTGGCCTATGTGGTGGCCTTTGCCATCCTGCTGCCTTTGGGCATTTACTTTTCGCTGATTCTTTACGTTACCGCGCAGAACTCCTTCATGGGCGGCGGTAGCGCACCAGACAGCGCCCCCATCAACTGGCTGTTCGTCTTTTTGATGGTCTTTCTCAGCCCGGCTCTGACCATGCGCCTCCTTTCGGACGAAGCCCGCATGGGTACCCTTGAGCTGATGCTCACCGCTCCCATCCGCGACTTTGAACTGGTCGCCGGTAAATGGCTGGGGGCCATGCTGTTCATTCTATCCATTGCCCTGATGACCCTGGTCTTCCCCATCGTGCTGGAAAACCTTGTCTCACCCGGTATCGACTGGAAATTGATGATCTCCTCCTATGTGGGGCTGATCCTCATCTGTGCATCCATGCTGGCTGTGGGCGTGGGCATTTCCGCCATTTTCACCAACCAGTTTGCGGCATACTTTGTCACTTTGGGTCTCTTCTTCTTCCTGTGGTTCATGATCGGCCTGCCTGCCAACTACCTTCAGGAAAGCGGACAAGTGCTCAATTACCTCAGCCTTTCCTATCATTTTTCACAAAACCTCAACAGCGGTTCCATGACGCTTGGCGGCATTACCTATTACCTGAGCCTTACAGCGTTGGGTTTGTTCGTCGGCACCACCGCGATTGAAATTCGGAGATGGCGCTAATGGCCGGTAAAAAGAAAAACCCCTACGCACAGTACGCATTCATCGGGCTGATCGTAGCCCTGCTGGCTTGTGTTTCCACAGGTCTGATCGGCTCGGCCAATTTGTTGACCGGCGCCGGCATGTTCACCCTCGAAGATACGATCCAGAACGCGCTTGGCATAGCCTTGCAAGTCAGCATCGGCCTCTTCCTTGTCGGGTTGGGCGTATACGCCTTCCTCGCGCCAGATACCATCCGCCGCATCTTCACCGGACGGCAGGCCCGCTACGGTTCCAACTCCCTGATCCTGACCATCGCCTTTGTCGGTATTCTGGTCGCGGTCAATTACATCGTATACAAGAACCCGAGCATGCTCGGTGCGCCCTGGGATATGACCCAGGACCAGTCCAACACCCTTGCGCCGGAAACCCTGCAAGTTCTCGCCACCCTGCCGGACAAAGTGACGGCAACTGCGTTCTATACCGCCAATTCAGACAGCGTATCTGCTGAAGACCTGTTGAAGAAATTCAAAAACAACAGCAACGGCAAATTCGATTACACCTTTGTCAACCCGGACCTTGACCCGATCGCTGCACGCGAAGCTGGCGTCACCGGCGATGGCAAAATCCTGCTTCAGATGGGCGATATTAAGGAGATTTCCTCATTTGCCAGCGAAAGCGAACTCGTCAAAACGATGGTGCGCCTGATCAGCCCGGAGGCGCGCGCGATCTACTTCCTGCAAGGACATGGTGAGGTTAGCCTCGAATCTGGCAGCGACATCAGTTACTCGGTGGTAAAGAGCACGCTTGAAGCGAAGAACTACACCGTCGATACGCTCAACCTGCTCAACACCCGCCAAATCCCTGAAGATGCAAAAGCCATCGTCATCGTCGGGCCGCAAAAACCTGTCAGCGAAGACGAAGTGAATTTGCTGAAGACCTATGTCGATAACGGCGGTTCGCTCGTTGTATTGGAAGACCCGCGTCTCTTCACCGAGTTTGGTACCGCCACCGATCCACTAGCTGATTATCTCACCAGCGATTGGGGGATCACCTTGAACGATGATGTGGTCATCGACCCGGTTAACACCCAGAACCCCTTCCAAGCGGTGTCTTCGCTCTATAACCCCGACCATGCCATCACCCAGAACCTGACGAGCAGCCTCTTTGTTGTCCTGCCACAGGCACGCAGCCTGACGATCTCCGGCGAGAAGGAAGGCATTACGCAGACCTGGCTCATCAGCACTATCGAAACCGCATGGGGCGAGACGGAACTAAGCAATGATACCCAGCCGACCAACGATCCTGCTGTGGATACACAGGGGCCGCTCTATCTGGCCGTGGCTGGGGAAAACTCCGCCACCACCGGCCGCGTGGTCGTGTACGGCAACTCACTCTTCGCCATCGACGGCAACTTCGATGTGTATGGCAACGGCAACATGATCATGAACTCGATCGACTGGGCCGCTGAAGAGGAGGCCCTCATCAACATCACCACCCGACCACAGACACAACGCATCTTCACCGCGCCGGAACAGTGGCAGTTCCTGCTCCTGGTTCTAATCACCGTCATCGTTCTACCCGGCCTGATCGTTGTCTTCGGCATCTCATCGTGGATCGCCCGCCGCAAAAGAGGATAGGTCATGGCTCCCCGAAAAACATCCACAACCAAGCCCGCCGTTAAAAAGCGGGTTGCTAGAGCAACAAAAAAAGAGACACCTGCTTCGGCACCATCCCGCCCGGCAAAGTCTGCATTCCGCATGGGAACCTGGATTACCCTGGTTCTTTTCCTCGCAATGATCGGCGCGGCGGTTTACCTTAACCAAAACCCGCTCCAGACCGATGAGAATGCTGAGGCTACCACCGCCCCCGCCAGCGAGCCGGTCATTGCGTTCGATTCGGCCAGCATCGTTATGAGCCTGGAAGTCCAACCGGCGGAGGGCAATGCGGTCAAGGTCCAGCGCGATGCGAACAAGGTCTGGTCGGTGACTGAACCCACCGCAGGAGCAGCAGATCAGGGGTTGGCCGAAGCGGCCGAATCCCAGCTCAAGGCGCTTACCTTGGATACGGAGATCGAGGGCGACGCTTCCATTTTCGGCCTGGATGCCCCGGCCTACACCATCCGTGTAACCTTTGAGGATGGTTCAAAAGCAACCCTGGAAGTCGGTGACCCTACCCCCACCAACAGCGGGTTTTATGCGCGATTGAACAATAAGATGTACATTATCTCCAATGGGATCGAGGCGCTCACCAATCTGGTGACGGCCCCGCCCTTTGTGGCCACTGCCGCGCCGGAAGTCACCCCGACCCCTTAACTCATCAAGCGGATGTCCAGAGGTACAGACTCTGGACATCCGTAATACAAAAGCATTGCAAAGCATCTGAAAAGCGGAAACCTATTGCTTTTCATTAAAAAAAAGTGTATTCTAACTTTGTGATTTGTAAGACAAATAATTTTTTGAAAGTTGGATGTGCGAATGGATGTAGAAAAGATACTGATTGGTGATGACGAAGAAGAATTTCCCGCGATAGCACGTTTGATTGAACTGGGGCGGCAAAAATCCTATGTAACCCTGGATGACATACTTCACTTCTTCCCGGAAGCCGAACAGGATGTAGAACAACTCGAAGAAGCCTTCTCTGCTTTATTGAGCGCCGGTATCCCGTTTATGGAAGATACCGTCATGCCCGAGCCGACCGAGGATGAACTGGTGGCTGTGGAGGAAAGCGGGGAATCTGAGCCGGAACCCGATCTCGCGCTGGACGATTATCTCGCGAATATCGATACCGACGATACCATCGGCTTGTACCTGAAAGAAGTCAGCCGGGTACCGCTGTTAACCGCCACCGAGGAAGTACAACTGGCGCAACGCATCGAGCGTGGGCGCACCGCCCGCGAGGAATTGGCACATGGCAGTGTCTCTCCCAAGCGCCGCCTCGAACTCCGCCGTTTCATTGAAGATGGCTGGGCGGCTCGTGAACATCTCATCACGGCAAACTCCCGTTTGGTGATCTCTGTGGCCAAAAAATACATGGGACGCGGCGTACCTTTCCTTGACCTGATCCAGGAAGGCAATATCGGCCTTATCCGCGCCACGAAGAAGTTCGACTACCGCCGCGGTCACAAGTTCTCGACCTATGCCACCTGGTGGATCCGCCAGGCTGTGACCCGCGCCATTGCCGACCAGGGACGCACCATCCGTGTGCCGGTGCACATGGGCGACCAGATCAACAAACTCCTGCGCGTGCAGCACCAGTTGACGCAACGGCTCGGGCGCGAGCCCAGCGTGGAGGAATTGGCCGAAGCCCTGGATGTGCCTCCCAAGAAAGTGGAGAACATGATCCAGGTGGCGCGCCGTCCGCTTTCGCTGGAGACCCCGACCGATGATGAAGAAGATTCCGTGCTCGGCGACTTCATCGAAGACGATGAGGCTCCCCCACCCGACGATACCGCTACGTACAACCTGTTGCGCGAGCACCTCGGCGAAGTGTTGAACAGTCTGCCCCCGCGCGAAGTGCGCATCCTGCAACTTCGTTACGGGTTGTTGGACGGCCAGGCTTACACTCTCGAAGAAGTGGGCCGCAAGATGGGTGTCACCCGTGAGCGCGTCCGCCAGATCGAGGCGCAGGCGCTCAGCCGCCTCCGCCACCCTTCCATCCGCAGGAAATTGCGCGATTATCTTGGCGAATGATTGCAGACGACCTCCAACAAAAAGGTTGGAGGTCGTTTTCTGTTAAAATGAAAATCGCCTATGGAATCGACCTTCCGACTTACCATCTTGATGCCATGCTTGAACGAAGCCGAAACCCTGGAAATTTGTATTCGCAAAGCGAAATTTTTTCTGAGTGAGAATCAGATCGAGGGCGAAGTCCTCGTTGCGGATAACGGCAGCCGGGATGGGTCGCAAAAGATCGCAGAGGCGGTCGGGGCCAGGGTGGTGGATGTCGCTCAAAAGGGGTACGGAAGCGCATTGATGGGCGGTATCGCAGCAGCGCAGGAAGAGTTCATCATCATGGGGGATGCGGACGACAGTTACGATTTCACGAACCTAACAGCATTTGTCACAGCGCTTCAGCAAGGCGCGGACCTTGTGATGGGCAACCGCTTTCAAGGTGGGATCATGCCCGGGGCCATGCCTTTTTTGCATCGCTACCTTGGCAACCCGGTCTTGAGCGGCATCGCGCGCGTCTTTTTCAAAAGCAGGATCGGCGATTTCCATTGCGGCTTGCGCGGCTTTCGCAAGCAGGCCATCCTCTCTTTGAATTTGCAAACCACTGGCATGGAATTTGCCAGCGAGATGGTGGTCAAGGCCAGCATGCGCGGACTGAACGTAACCGAAGTGCCGACGGTGCTGCGCCCCGATGGCCGCACGCGTCCGCCCCACTTGCGTACCTGGTCCGATGGCTGGCGGCATCTTAAATTCCTTTTGCTCTACAGCCCCAAATGGTTGTTCTTTTACCCCGGCATCGCGTTGACAGTGCTGGGCGCGCTCATTTCCCTATTGCTGCTGCCCGGCCCATTTCACATCGGCGGCATCACCCTCGATATCAACACTTTGATGTACGCGGCCCTGCTGACCATCATCGGCGCACAGTCGGTTTTGTTCTCGATCTTCACCTACGTCTTCGGCGTCAATGCCGGCCTGTTGCCGCGAGACCAGGCGACCGACAAACTGCTTAACCGTGTGGGCCTTGAAAAAGGAATCGCCGCCGCAGCAGGCATGGTACTGCTGGGGTTCGCCAGTTCCATTAGCGCAGTGGTGTATTGGAGCGAGAACAGTTTCGGGAATATTGACCCGGTCTTCTCGATGCGTCTCGTCATCCCTGGCGCGGTCCTGTTCACCCTGGGGTTCGAAGTTCTGTTCGCAAGTTTTTTTGTCAGCATCCTCAACATCAAATTGAAATAGCCTCATTATGAAGAACATGATCCGAGCCGTTCCCCGTTTACAGGATATCTTTTTCGCCTCCTTGTTCATCGCCGTTCTTCTTTTGGGGAACCGCATGATCAACCTCGACGGCGACCTGCCGCGCCATCTTTTATTTGGCCGCATCATCCTCGCCGAAAAGCGGATCCCCTCCAGTGAACCGTTGATCTACCCGTATGCGGATCGGCCCTACGTCTCGCATGAATGGCTTTCCCAGGTCATTTATCAAACCGTCTACTCACTCGCCAATCTGCGCGGACTGGCACTGCTGGCCGCGATTCTAATAGGCGCAACCTTCACCATTACGTATGGTTACCTGGTCAGACAATATTCGCTGCGGCTGCCGATCCTCTTCCTCGTCGGCTGGGGCGCGGCGGTGACCTCGCTCAACTGGGCCATCCGTCCGCACCTATTCTCGATGCTGCTGCTTGCCATCTGGCTGGTCTGGACAGATCAACTGCGGCGCGGCGAAGCAATCTCCATCTGGCGCTTCCCCATTTTGATGGTCGTGTGGAGCAACCTGCACGGCGTCTTCATTGCGGGCATTCTGGCCTTGGTCGCTTTTGCCGCAGGCTGGGTCGTGGACTTTCTCTTCGACCCGAAGAACACCAACCACACCACAGGCGGGCGGCTGTGGCTGGCACTTTTATCCTCCGTAATTGCCAGCTTGTTAAATCCAAGCGGAGCCGGGTCATGGTTCAGCATTTTGGGATTCGTGAACAACGGATATCTCATGTCCCGCATGCTGGAGGCAAACTCGCCAAACTTTCAACTGCCGGAGATGCGCGCCTTTCTGCTGCTGCTGATCCTTTCCATCTTTTTGCTGGCCTTCAAACGGGAGAAGTTATCCGCCGGGCAGGGCCTGCTCATCGCTGGCTTCACGGCCATGAGCCTGATGGCCTTCCGCAACATCCACTTGTATGGAGTGGTCGCGCCTTTCGCTCTGGCCGGGACGGTGAGCGAAGTCAGAAATTTCAGTCTCATAAATCGCCTCGAAGGGACATTGGCCCATGTGGAGAATCAGATCAAGGGTTTTCTTTGGCCGTTCGTCACAGTCCTTTCGCTGGGGTTGCTTGTGCTTACCTCACCGCTTGCGAAAACCTTTTACCAATTCGACCCTGAAACCTTCCCAACTGAAGCCGTAACCTGGTTGAAGGCAAACCCGCAACAGGGCCACATGTTCAATGACCTGAACTGGGGCGGCTACCTTGAACTAAACTTATGGCCCGCGCAAAAGACCTTTGTCGACAGCATTGCGGATGTCACCGGCGAAGTGACCATGGAATACGAGACCATCCTCACACAAGCCCCCGGCTGGGAAAAAATCGTCGAGAAATACGGTATCGCCTGGGCGGTGATCGAAGCGGATTCTTCCCTCGCGAAAAATCTGGTGGGTGAACAAAGCTGGCAGATCCTCTATCAAGATGATACCGCCGTCATTCTCAAAAAGCAGTGATGGAAAAAATCAGACCTTACGCGCCCATTCTGGTGATTCTGGTGCTGGCACTTACTCTTCGGAGCATTGGCATTTTTTCGCGCCCGATCTGGTATGACGAGGCATTCTCGATCCTGCTCGCCGAAAAAGGGCCATCAGAAATTTTGAACGGCACCCTGCTACCCAAAGCGGATTCATCCGCCGCCGAGGAGCACCCGCCGTTGTATTACTTCAGCTTGTGGGGTTGGATGAAGGTCTTCGGCTCGTCCATCCCCGCTGCGCGCGCGTTTTCCATATCAATGTCGGTGGCGGGTATTGTGCTTCTTTACCTGATCGCACGCGATCTCTTCGATCAACACACTGCCATCACCGCCGCCATTCTGTCTGCCATCCTCCCATTCCAGATCCACTTCGCGCAGGAGGTCCGCATGTATGCCCTGCTGACCCTCTGGCTAATGCTCACCACACTTGCATTCCTGCGCGCCCGAAACCAGTGGAAATGGTGGATCGTCTTTTCCATCTCTGCTGCACTGGCTCAATACACCCACAATCTCGCCGTCGTTTATCTGATCCCGCTCGCACTGACACCGCTTTTCCAAAAGGATTGGAAAACGCTTCGCTCCTTGATGTTGGCTGGCCTGTGTTCCCTGATCCTTTACCTACCCTGGGGCATTCACCTGCCTGCCCAAATGACGAAGGTCAGCGCGGCTTATTGGGTGGAACGCCCCGGTGTAGAAAAGATATTTACTCTATTTCTGTTCTATCTGCCTCATGTGCCCCTGTCAGGCATTTGGCTTGCAGTTGGGCTCCTGCTTGCCGTGCTGATCATTTTCCTGGCAGGCTTCCAGACCTATTTCGCAAAAAAGAACCATTATGAAAATTTAGAACGTGGTCTTTGGGTGGCCTATCTTTCTTTCGCGCCGCCTCTGCTGCTTTGGGGAATTTCCCAATTCATGCCGGTGTACGTTGAACGCGCGCTGCTTCCTTCTCATGCCATCTTCTGCATCTGGATGGCTTGGGCACTGACCCAAACCAAATTCCCAAAGCCGCTGCAATTCTTTACCGGCGGCATGATCTTCACCGTAGCCGCAATAGGATTCTTCCAACACGTCACCTATAACGGATTCCCCTACGCACCCTATGCTGAATTGAACGCGTATCTCGAAAGTAAGATCGAGCCGGGAGACCTGATCCTGCATTCCAGCAAACTCTCCTACCTGTCTGCCTTTTATGATGACCCTACCCTGCCGCAGGGATTTATCCTGGACGCACCGGGCAGCAACGTGGATACCCTCGCCCCGGCCACTCGTCAGATCTTCGGGCTGACAAGCTACGCCACCATCACAGAAGCCACCCAGAAGACCACCCCGCGCATCTGGTTCATCATCTTCCAAAACTCCATCGACGAATATACAGCCAGCGGCGAGACCAGCCACCCGCAACTGGAATATCTCAACTCACAGTTCGCCCTTGTCTCTGTCGAAAATTGGGGAGGGCTGCGCCTGTATCAATTCGAAAAGAAGCGCTGACCCACGAGGAAACCAACCATGAAGCGAACCTTCATCCAAGAGAACCTGCCCATCCTGCTGGCAGCCATCGCTGTGCTTTGTTTCAGTTCCCTGCCGCTCTGGTTTGGGAATGCACTCGAAAGCAACGACTTTATCTTTCGCGGCGCATTTTACGACACATCCGATTACTCCGTCCACATCTCCATGATGCAGGCCGGGCGTATGGGCGACTGGACCTATCAAATGCGCTTCACGAGCGAAGAGCACACA
>Ga0268298_10004996_pt1 | contig 12634 bp, 13 predicted proteins | sample WWTPWeurt_MetaG_FD_194462 | JGI IMG/M metagenome (GOLD analysis project Ga0268298, IMG submission 194462) | Activated sludge microbial communities from WWTP in Nijmegen, Gelderland, Netherland - WWTP Weurt | ecosystem: Engineered > WWTP > Aerobic digester > Activated sludge | place...
TCGCCCTCGACCGATCCGCCTGATGACCATGCCGCCCGTGTGAATGGCCGTCGGCGAGGGCCCAGGAGGAACTGAGCATGAAGCAGGAGTTCTTCGATTTCGTGCACCCGCGCCATTTCGATGCCTTCGTCGAGGCGGCCATGGCGTTCAACTGTCACCTGCTGGTGCGAGAGACCGGCCGCGCCGCGCTGAAGTGGTGCGGCATGACCGGTTACACCGGCAAGCGCGCCGACATGAAGGCCAAGACGGCGCTGCGCAACAGCGGCACCTACCAACTCGAAGGGCTGGTGGTGTCGCCGCTGGTCCACCCCACGGTGTGCAAGCCTCGGGCAATGGAGTGCTGGCAGCAAAGCCGGCACCTGGTGACGATTCCTCCGGCAGGGTTCGACGACGACGTGCAGCCTCGGGGGTGCCCCACGCCCTACCTGCTGCAGACCAACCCCCGGCACCGGCACTACGGCTGCGTGGCCTGGGTCGAGATGGGCCTGCTCACACCCCGCTATGTGCATGGCGACTACGACCTGTACGCCATCATCCCAGCCGGCCGGCCGTTCGATCCCGCCGGACAGGCGGTTCGCTCGATGCCGCTTGGCCAGACGATGTCGCCGCCCTCGGGCCTGACCCTGTCGCAACGGGTTCAGCGCGAGAGCCTGCTGCGGGCCCATGCGTTGACCGACCAGGTCGGGCCGTTGAGCTTCCAGGTGGCCAACTTCCTGAACCTGCGCATTGCACGGGTCGAGCCGGGTCTCGCCGGTGCCCTGATGGTGAATCACGGCGAGCAGGTCAACCTGGGAGCCGCAGGCCGTGACTTCGCCAAGGTGCTCGCGGTGATGCCCACCCCGAGGTTGGGCGAGCACGCCCTGGTGCTGCACGACCAGCGCGAGCACGAGGCGTTCTATCGCACGACATGAGCGTGCGGTTGCGTCGCCGGGGGGCGGTGTGGCCGACCGGGAGGGGTCGACCGACCGTGGCCGGGCTCCTCACACGCCCAGCAAGCCCCGGCGCTCGATGAATTCCACCACGGCCTGCAGGCCCTCGCGGGTCTTGAGGTTGGTCATCACGTAGGGTCGCTTGCCGGCATGGTCGGGCCGCATGCGCCGGGTGTCCGCCTCCATCACCGCCAGATCGGCCCCCACGTGCGGCGCCAGATCGGTCTTGTTGATCACCAGCAGGTCGCTCTTGGTGATGCCGGGGCCGCCCTTGCGCGGGATCTTCTCGCCGCCCGCCACGTCGATCACATAGATCGTCAGGTCGGACAACTCCGGGCTGAAGGTGGCCGCCAGGTTGTCGCCGCCGCTCTCGATGAACACGATGTCGGCCTGCGGAAAGCGCTCGAGCATGCGGTCCACCGCCTCGAGGTTGATCGAGGCATCTTCGCGGATCGCGGTGTGCGGGCATCCACCGGTCTCGACGCCCATGATGCGCTCGGGTGCCAGCGCGCCGGCCACGGTGAGCAGGCGCTGGTCTTCCTTGGTGTAGATGTCGTTGGTGACCACCACCAGATCCCAGCGCTCGCGCATGGTCTTGCACAGCATCTCGACGAGGGTGGTCTTGCCCGAGCCGACCGGGCCGCCCACGCCCACGCGCAGGGGAGGCAGGCGCTTGGTACGGCCGGGGATCTGGTGCAGCGGCGTCGATGTCATCGTGGTGGAGCCAGGTGGGTGGATCGGATCGGTTCAAGGGCGGACGAGGGCGCCTGCGGATTGCCGATGCGTGGAGGTCGATGCCGCGGTGGCGTCATGAACGGAACAGCCGTGAATACTGGGTTTCATGGCGGGCGCTGAGGATGGCCAGCATGGGCGAGCAGTTCAGGCGCGAGGACTCGTCGCACTGGATGGCACGCTCCACCGACTCGGGCAGCGCGGCGGCCAGGGCGCTCAGCAGACGCTGTCCGGCGCTCTGGCCCAGCGAGGCCGACTTGAGCGCCGCCTGCACCATGTTCTCGCACCAGCCGAAGCCGAAGGCCAGCAGCGTCTCGCGCAGGGGCGCCTGCGCGAGCACCGCCGCCAGCGCGAAGCCCAGCGGCCAGCCCGGCGCCGGCGCCATCGCCGCCAGCGCCTGCACGCGAGGCTCGTCGGGATGGCGCTGCCGCAGCCACTGCGCCATCGAGCGGCCCATCTGTTCGGTCTGCCGGCGCAGTTCGATCGTCTCGCGCGTGGCCAGCAGCCACTGGTTCAGCGACGCGGCGCGGGCATCGCCTTCAGGCGTTGCGCACGACCAGGCTCGCCAGGCGGCGGCCAGCAGCGGCAGTTCGGACCGCGCCTGGGTCAATTCGAACTGTGACCGAAGCCACCCGGCGGCACTGGCCTCGTCGCTCACCAGCCCGCCATCGATGGCGGGCTCCAGGCCTTCGGAATAGCTGAAGCCACCCACCGGCAAGGCGGGCGAGGCCAGCCACAGCAATTGCACCAGCGACCCCGCGCCAAGCGCCGATCCGAGACCGGATTGCACGGCGGAGCCCACCTCAATGATCGTGGTCATGTGCGTGGCCGTGGCGGTGATCGTGCCCATGGCCGTGGCAGTGCTGGTGATCGGGATCGTGGCAGTGCTGGTGGTCGTGACCCGCATCGTGCGCGTGGTCGCCGGCACAGACATGGTCGGCGTGGTCATGCGCATGCCCATGACCATGCGCATGGCCCCCACCAACCCCATGGGCCCCTGCGCCGTAGGCGCCCGCCTCGGGTTCGAACGGGGCCAAGGCCTCGGTCACCTGCAGGCCCATCTGCTGCAGCATTCCGGCCAGCACATGGTCCGGCTCGAACTTGAGCTCTCCAGGCGCCAGTGCCAGCGGCACATGGCGGTTGCCCAGGTGATAGGCCGCCCTAAGCAGGTCGAATGCCGAACCCCGCTCGGCATCCGCACGCACCACCATCACCGGCTGCGGGGCGGCCAGCACCCGCACCAGGGTGCCGTCATCGGCCACCAGCACGTCGCCGCCGCGCACCGTGGTGCCCCTGGGCAGGAAGATGCCCAGACGGCGTCCCGTTGAATCCTGGGCATCGAAGCGGCTCTTCTGCCGCAGATCCCAATCGGCCTCGATCGTCGCGGCACGGCCGACCAGCACCTTGGCCAGGCCTCGCCCTTGAGGAATCAACTTGTTGACGGTGAGCATGTGTGTGTCGTCCTGGTCGGTGAGGACCGGATTGTCCACATGGGGCAGCCAATGCCACGTCCGTTCATGCAGGACGTGATTTCGCGGTGCGGCGTCAGAACAGGAAGTAGCGCTGCGCCATCGGCAACTCGGTGGCCGGCTCGCAGGTGAGCAACTGGCCATCGGCGCGCACCTCGTAGGTCTGGGCGTCGATCTCCATGCGCGGCGCATAGTGGTTGTGCACCATGTCGGCCTTGCGCACGCTGCGGCAGCCGCGCACCGCACTGAGCGTGCGCTGCAGCGCCAGCCGCTGCCCGACGCCATCGGCCAGCGCCGCCTGGCTGACGAAGCTGATCGAGCCTTGTGCCAGCGCGCCGCCGAAGGCGCCGAACATCGGCCGGTAGTGCACCGGTTGCGGCGTGGGGATCGAGGCATTGGGATCGCCCATCGCGGCCGCGGCGATGAACCCGCCCTTGAGGATCAGCGAGGGCTTGACGCCGAAGAAGGCCGGGCGCCACAGCACCAGGTCGGCCCATTTGCCCACTTCGATCGATCCGACGTCGTGCGAGAGGCCATGCGCCAGCGCCGGGTTGATCGCGAGCTTGGCCATGTAACGTTTGACACGATGATTGTCGTTGCGCGCGTCGGCCTCCGGAGCGCCGGCCGAGGTGGCCGCAGCAGGGGCCAGCCAGCCGCGCTGCAGCTTCATCTTGTGCGCCGTCTGCCAGCAGCGGATGCTGACCTCGCCGACGCGGCCCATGGCCTGCGAATCGCTGGAGAACATGCTGATCGCGCCCAGGTCGTGCAGCACGTCCTCGGCGGCGATGGTCTCGCGGCGGATGCGGCTCTCGGCAAAGGCCAGGTCTTCGGCGATCGACGCGTCCAGGTGATGGCACACCATGAGCATGTCCAGGTGCTCGTCCAGCGTGTTGACGGTGAACGGCCGCGTCGGGTTGGTGGAGGAGGGCAGCACGTTGGCCTCGCCCACCACCTTCATGATGTCGGGCGCGTGGCCGCCACCGGCGCCCTCGGTGTGGAAGCTGTGGATGGTGCGGCCCTTGAAGGCGGCGATGGTGTCCTCGACGAAGCCGCTCTCGTTGAGCGTGTCGGTGTGGATCGCCACCTGGGTGTCGGTGGCTTCGGCCACCGACAGGCAGCAGTCGATGGCCGCCGGCGTGGTGCCCCAGTCCTCGTGCAGCTTCAGGCCGATGGCGCCGGCCTCCACCTGCTGCTGCAGCGCCTCGGGGCGGCTGGCGTTGCCCTTGCCCATGAAGCCCAGGTTCATCGGCAGGCCCTCGGCCGCCTGCAGCATGCGGGCGATGTTCTCCGGCCCCGGCGTGCAGGTGGTGGCGAAGGTGCCGGTGGCCGGCCCGGTGCCGCCGCCGATCATGGTGGTGACGCCGGACATCAGCGCCTCTTCCACCTGCTGCGGGCAGATGAAGTGGATGTGCGTGTCGATGGCACCAGGCGTGACGATCATGCCCTCGGCGGCGATGACCTCGGTGCCCGGGCCGATGACGATGTCCACGCCCGGTTGCACGTCGGGGTTGCCGGCCTTGCCGATGGCACAGATGCGCTGGCCACGCAGGCCGATGTCGGCCTTGACGATGCCCCAGTGGTCGATGATCAGCGCATTGGTGATCACGCAATCCACCGCATCGCCGGGCCCCGGGCCGTTGACCCGCTGGCCCTGGCCCATGCCGTCGCGGATGGTCTTGCCGCCGCCGAACTTCACCTCCTCGCCATGGCCGCCGGCCACCAGCGTGTAGTCGGCCTCGACCTCGACGATCAGCGAGGTGTCGGCCAGGCGAACCCGGTCGCCCACCGTGGGGCCGAACATCTCGGCATAGGCGCGTCTGGAAATGCGGGCCATGGTCTACAGCGCTCCTTGAACGAGGCCGCGAAAGCCCCACACCTGCCGCTCGCCGGCGTAATCCACCAGTTCCACCGTGCGCTGCTGCCCGGGCTCGAAGCGCACCGCGGTGCCCGAGGCGATGTTCAGCCGCATGCCGCGCGCGGCCTCGCGGTCGAAGCGCAGCGCCGCGTTGGTCTCGGCGAAGTGGTAGTGCGAGCCGACCTGGATCGGCCGGTCGCCGGTGTTCTCGACCACCATGGTGATGGCGCGCCGGCCCGGGTTGAGCTCGAGGTCGGCGCCTTCGGTGAAGAGTTGGCCGGGGATCATGGCCATTACTTCTTGCGCCCCAGCCAGACCACCAGCGCCACCGCGACGGCGGCGATGGCCAGCGCGGCGGCATCGGTGGCGTGCCAGTGCGAGTCGCCGGGCATGCCGTGGCCTTCGTGGGCGCGGGCCAACAGGGGCGACGCACCGGCGGCGAGGAGGGCGGCGCCCCGCCGCAGTGCCGGGTGGACGACATGCTTCATCGTGGTGCTCCTTGACGGGTTCATGCGATCGGTTGGTGCACGGTGACCAGTTTGGTGCCATCCGGGAAGGTGGCCTCGACCTGGATCTCCGGAATCATTTCAGGCACCCCTTCCATCACGTCGGCGCGCGAGAGCACGGTCTTGCCCTCGCTCATCAGTTGCGCCACGGTACGGCCGTCGCGCGCGCCCTCCATGATGGCGGCGCTGATCAGGGCCACGGCCTCGGGGTAGTTGAGCTTCAGGCCGCGGGCCTTGCGCCGCTCGGCCAGCAGCGCGGCGGTGAAGATCAGCAGCTTGTCCTTCTCGCGGGGGGTGAGTTCCATGGCCACTCCATGAGCAACAACAGTGCCATCGTAGATCGACTCGCGCCGGCCCGGCGTGGTGCGCACCAGTTCGGCGCGGCGGCCGCCCCGAAAGCGCTGGCACAGGTCTTGCGGATGGGGTGCCGGGTCATCCAGTTCAGGCCTGATCGATGGGCCTAACACCTATTGTCCGCAACCTCATCGGAGAAGCTTCACATGCTGCGTCGTCATGCACTCAAGGCCGCCACTGCGGCGCTCGTCCTCTCGGGGCTGATCACTGCGCCGGCCTTCGCCGCCGACACCATCAAGGTCGGCGTGCTGCACTCGCTGTCGGGCACCATGGCCATTTCGGAGACGGTGCTCAAGGACACCGTGCTGATGGCCATCGACGAGATCAACGCCAAGGGCGGCCTGCTGGGCAAGAAGCTCGAGCCGGTGGTGGTGGATCCGGCCTCGAACTGGCCGCTGTTCGCCGAGAAGGCCAAGCAGCTGATCGACCAGGACAAGGTGGCCGTGGTCTTCGGCTGCTGGACCTCGGTGAGCCGCAAGTCGGTGCTGCCGGTGTTCGAAGAGAAGAACTCGCTGCTGTTCTACCCGGTGCAGTACGAGGGTGAAGAGCTGAGCAAGAACGTGTTCTACACCGGTGCCGCGCCCAACCAGCAGGCCATTCCGGCGGTGGAATACCTGATGAGCAAGGACGGCGGCTCGGCCAAGCGCTGGGTGCTGCTGGGCACCGACTATGTCTACCCGCGCACCACCAACAAGATCCTGCGCGCCTTCCTGAAGAGCAAGGGCGTGGCCGAGGCCGACATCATGGAGGAGTACACCCCCTTCGGCCATTCCGACTACCAGACCATCATCGCCAAGATCAAGAAGTTCGCCGGCGAGGGCAAGAAGACGGCGGTGGTCTCGACGATCAATGGCGACTCCAACGTGCCCTTCTACAAGGAACTGGGCAACCAGGGCCTGAAGGCCACCGACGTGCCCGTGGTGGCGTTCTCGGTCGGTGAGGAAGAACTGCGCGGCGTGGACACCAAGCCGCTGCAGGGCCACCTGGCGGCCTGGAACTACTTCATGAGCCTGAAGAACGGCTCCAACGAAGAGTTCACCAAGAAGTGGGCCGCCTACGCCAAGGCCAAGGGCATTGCCGGCCACAAGGACAAGCCGCTGACCAACGACCCGATGGAGGCCACCTACATCGGCTTCCACATGTGGGCGCAGGCCGTGACCAAGGCCAAGAGCACCGACACCGACAAGGTGATCGCGGCGATGGCCGGCCAGACCTTCAAGGCGCCCAGCGGCATCACCTCGACGATGGACCCGAAGAACCACCACCTGCACAAGAGCGTGTTCATCGGCGAAGTCAAGGGCGACGGCCAGTTCAACGTGGTGTGGAAGACCCCCGGCCCGGTCAAGGCCCAGCCGTGGAGCCCGTTCATCCCCGAGAACAAGGGCAAGAAGGACGAGCCCGAGAAGAAGTGATCCGGCGCTGAACGGCCGGCCCGCGCGGCCGGCCCCGATCGGCCACCGCCCGGCTTCCGGCGGGGCGGTGGCCGCTGCATGTGTGCAACCTTCGTGAAGGTCAACGTGATCCTTCGACTGCTGACGCTCATGGTGAGCGTCCTCCTTGGCCTGCTGGCCAGCCCGGCCCACGCGCTGTCGCCCGAGCAGGCGGCGCGCATCGCCGCCGGCGACAGCGATGCCCGCATCGCGGCGCTCAATGAGGCGGTGGCGGCGGGCGACGCCACGCTGGTGCCCCTCGTGCAGGCGCTGCTCGCCGACGAGATCAAGGTGGCCGGCGGCAAGGCCTACCGCGTCGTCGATGGCAAGGCCACCGATGCGGCCAGCGGCGCCGCGGCGGTGCTGCCCGAGGGCGCCGAAGACGTGGTCAACAACAATCGCATTCGGCGCGAGCTGGAGGCGGCGATGGCGGCGCTGGGCCTGGTGGCCCCGGATCGCGCGCTGCGGGCCAAGGCCATCGCGCAGCTCAAGGACCAGGCCGACGAAGGCAAGCTGCCGCTGATCGAGAAGGCGCTGGCCAAGGAGCCCGATGCCGAGCTCAAGGCATCGCTCGAACTGCTGCGGGCGGCGGTGCTGATCTCGTCGTCCGATCCGGCCCGGCGCATTGCCGCGGCCAAGGCCCTGTCCGGCAGCAAGGAGCCGGCCACGCGCTCGCTGCTGCTCGAGCGTTTGGGGGCCGAATCCGATGCCTCGGTGAAGGCCGCGATCCAGGCCTCGCTGGACAGCGTGCAATCGCAGCTGGCCTGGGGCGAGCGCCTGGGTGTGCTGTTCACCGGCATCAGCCTGGGCTCGATCCTGCTGCTGGCCGCGCTGGGCCTGGCCATTACCTACGGCCTGATGGGCGTGATCAACATGGCCCACGGCGAGCTGATGATGATCGGCGCCTACGCCACCTATGTGGTGCAGAACCTCTTCAAGAGCCACCTGCCGGGCGCCTTCGACGCCTATGTGCTGGTGGCCATCCCGGTCTCGTTCCTCGTCGCCGCGGCCGTCGGCGCGGGGCTGGAGCGCAGCGTGATCCGTTGGCTCTACGGCCGCCCGCTCGAGACGCTGCTGGCCACCTGGGGCATCAGCCTGATGCTGCAGCAGGCGGTGCGCTCGATCTTCGGCGCGCAAAACGTGGGCGTCGAGAACCCGGCCTGGATGTCGGGCGGCGTGCAGGTGCTGCCCAACCTGATCCTGCCCTACAACCGCATCGCCATCCTGGCCTTCGCCGCGCTGGTGCTGGCCGGCATGGCGCTGCTCATCGGCAAGACGCGGCTGGGCCTGTTCGTGCGCGGGGTCACCCAGAACCGGCGCATGGCCGCCTGCGTGGGGGTGAACACCGCCCGCGTCGACACGCTGGCCTTCTCGCTGGGTGCCGGCATCGCCGGCCTGGCGGGCTGCGCGCTGAGCCAGGTCGGCAACGTCGGACCTGACCTGGGCCAGGGCTACATCGTCGATTCGTTCATGGTGGTGGTGCTGGGCGGCGTCGGCCAGCTCGCCGGCACCGTGGTGGCCGGCCTCGGCCTGGGCGTGCTCAACAAGCTGCTCGAGGGTTGGGCCGGTGCGGTGCTGGCCAAGATCATGGTGCTGGTGTTCATCGTGGTGTTCATCCAGAAGCGGCCGCAGGGGCTCTTCGCCGTCAAGGGACGGAGCGCCGAAGCATGAACACGATGGCCGTCGATTCCCTGGGGCTGCAGCCCAAGCGTGGCCTGCTGCTCGGTCCGCGAGGCTGGACCGCGCTGCTGGCTGTCGTGATCGTCATGCTGGTGGTGGTGCCGTTGCTCAACATGGCGGTGCCGGCAGGCAGTTCATTGCACCTGTCCGACTACTACGTCGGCCTGTTCGGCAAGATCCTGTGCTACGCCATCTGCGCGCTGGCGATGGACCTGATCTGGGGCTACACCGGCATCCTGTCGCTGGGCCACGGGCTGTTCTTCGCGCTGGGCGGCTACGGCATGGGCATGTACCTGATGCGCCAGATCGGCCGCGACGGGCAGTACCGCATGGACATGCCCGACTTCATGGTCTTCCTGAACTGGAAGACCTACCCCTGGCACTGGGCGTTGTCGGATTCGTTCGTGGCGCAGCTGTTGCTGGTGATCGTGGTGCCCGGTGCGCTGGCCTTCGTCTTCGGCTGGTTCGCGTTCCGTTCGCGCATCAAGGGCGTGTACTTCTCGATCATCACGCAGGCCATGACCTATGCGGCGATGCTGCTGTTCTTCCGCAACGAGACCGGCTTCGGCGGCAACAACGGCTTCACCGACTTCAAGCGCATCCTGGGCCTGCCGATCGCCACGCCGGGGATGCGCATCACGCTGTACATGCTGTCGGGCGCCACGCTGCTGGGCTTCTGGCTGATGGCGCGGGCCATCGTCAACAGCCGCTATGGCCGCGTGCTGCAGGCCATCCGCGACGCCGAGTCGCGGGTGATGTTCACCGGCTACAACCCGCTGGCCTACAAGCTCAGCATCTGGACGCTCTCGGCGGTGATGTGCTCGATTGCCGGGGCGCTGTACGTGCCGCAGGTGGGCATCATCAACCCGGGCGAGATGTCGCCGGCGGCGAGCATCGAGATCGCCATCTGGACGGCCGTGGGCGGCCGCGCCAGCCTGGTCGGGCCGATCGTGGGGGCCTTCTTCGTCAATGGTGCCAAGAGCTGGTTCACGCAGGCGTTTCCGGAGTTCTGGCTGTACTTCCTCGGGGCGCTGTTCATCGCGGTGACGCTGTTCCTGCCGAATGGACTCATCGGCCTGCTGCGCAGGCCGGGGGGATTGGTGGGCCTGTTCCGCCGCCGCGCCAAGGAGACCCGGGCATGACCCCCGACCTGATGGAAGAGGGCACGCGGCGTCGCGAGGCCTATGCCGCGAAGCAAGCGGCCAAGGGCAGCACCGAATCGGGCGGTCGCGCCGCGGCCTTCGGCCGCATCGCCAAGGTCGGCGAGCCCGACTTCACGCATGGCGTGGCGCTGTACCTGGACGACATCTCGGTCAGCTTCGACGGCTTCAAGGCGCTGAACTCGCTGTCGCTGGCGGTCAACGTCGGCGAGTTGCGCTGCATCATCGGCCCCAACGGCGCCGGCAAGACGACGATGATGGATTGCATCACCGGCAAGACGCGGCCCGATGCCGGCCGCGCCTACTTCGGCTCGACCATCGACCTGCTGCGACTGACCGAGCCCGAGATTGCCCAGATCGGCATCGGCCGCAAGTTCCAGAAGCCCACGGTCTACGAAGACCTGAGCGTGTTCGAGAACCTCGAGCTGGCGCTGTCCGGTGACCGGCGGGTGCGCGCCGCGCTGTTCTCGCGTCTGTCGGGCGAACAGCTCGACCGCATCGGCCAGACGCTATCCACCATCCACCTGAAGGACCACGCGCAGCGCACCGCCGGGCTGCTCAGCCACGGGCAGAAGCAGTGGCTGGAGATTGGCATGCTGCTGATGCAGGACCCCAAGCTGCTGCTGCTCGACGAGCCGGTGGCCGGCATGACCGATGAAGAGACCGAGCGCACCGCCGAGTTGTTCCTGTCGTTGGAAGGTCAGCATTCGCTGGTGGTGGTGGAGCACGACATGACCTTCGTCGACCAGCTCACCCAGGGCCGCAAGACGGTGACGGTGCTGCACGAGGGCAGCGTGCTGGCCGAGGGGCTGCTCTCCGAAGTGCAGGCCAACGAGAAGGTGGTGGAGGTGTACCTTGGCCGCTGAACACGCCCGGCAATCGGTCCGGCACGGTGCAAGAGGGGGTCGTCATGGCTGAGGCCCTGCTGTCGGTCGATGGGCTGAACCAGTACTACGGCGGCTCGCACATCCTGCGCTCGCTGGGCTTCGAGGCCCGCGCCGGCGAGGTGACCGTGGTGCTGGGCCGCAACGGCGTGGGCAAGACCACGCTGCTCAAGAGCCTGATGGGCGTGGTGCCGGTGAAGACCGGCCGCATCGCGCTCGAAGGCCGCGACATCACCCGGGCCACCTCGTACGACCGGGTGCGCATGGGCATCGGCTACGTGCCGCAGGGGCGCGAGATCTTCAGCCGCCTGACCGTCGACGAGAACCTGCGCATGGGGCTGGCCAGCCGGCCGGGCGGCGCCAGCGTGCCGCCGGTGCTGTTCGAGCTGTTCCCGGTGCTCAAGCAGATGATCGGCCGCCGCGGCGGCGATCTCTCCGGCGGCCAGCAACAGCAGCTGGCCATCGCCCGCGCGCTGGCGGCGCGGCCCAGGCTGCTCATCCTGGACGAGCCGACCGAAGGCATCCAGCCCAGCATCATCAAGGACATCGGCCGCGTCATCCGCATGCTGGCCGACCAGGGCCTGGACGGCCAGCGCATGGGCATCGTGCTGGTCGAGCAGTACTACGACTTCGCCGCCGAGCTGGCCGACCAGTACCTGGTGATGGAGCGTGGCGAGATCGTGCAGCGCGGCCGCGGCGCCGACATGGAAGCCGAAGGGGCGAGGGCGCGGATGTCGATCTGAGCGTCGGCCCCTGACGGGCCGTGACCACGGCGCCCCGGTGCACCGCGGACAAAAAAACGCCGGGCTCGGCCCGGCGTTTCTTCGTGTGGCGCCGATCAGTCGAGCTTGGCCAGCACCTCGCCCAGCGCGTTGACCACGTTGTCGATCTCGGCACGGGTGCTGACGAACGGGGGCGCCAGGGCCACGCAATCGCCCGCGTTGCGCAGGTAGAAGCCCTTGTCGTACATGGCCATGGCCGCCTGGTAGGGGCGCTTGGCCGGCTCGCCGGGCGCGGGCAGCAGCGTGATGCCGGCCGCCAGGCCAAAGTTGCGCACGTCGCCCACATGCTTGGCGCCCTTGAGCGTGTGCACCGCGGCTTCGAAGTGCGGCGCCAGCTCTCGCACCCGCTCGATGGAGTGCTCGCGCTCGAGCATGTCGATCGCGGCGATGCCGGCGGCGCAGGCCACCGGATGGGCCGAGTAGGTGTAGCCGTGCATGAACTCGGCCACGTAGTCGGGCCCCGGGGCCGACATGAAGGTGTCGTAGATCTCCTGCTTGACCACCACGCCGCCCAACGGCTGGGCGCCATTGGTGACCTGCTTGGCGAAGTTGAGGATGTCTGGCGTGACGCCAAAGGCCTCGGCACCCGTCCAGGCGCCGCAACGTCCGAAACCGGTGATGACCTCGTCGAAGATCAGCAGGATGTTGTTGGCGGTGCAGATGTCGCGCAGGCGCTGCAGGTAACCCTTGGGCGGGATGATCACGCCGGCCGAGCCGGCGAACGGCTCGACGATCACCGCGGCGATGTTGGAGGCATCGTGCAGCGCGATCAGGCCCAGCAGCTCGTCGGCCAGGTGCGCGCCCTGCTCGGGCATGCCGCGGCAGAAGCTGCCGTTGGCCGGCTGGGTGTGCG
>Ga0268298_10004997_pt1 | contig 12633 bp, 10 predicted proteins | sample WWTPWeurt_MetaG_FD_194462 | JGI IMG/M metagenome (GOLD analysis project Ga0268298, IMG submission 194462) | Activated sludge microbial communities from WWTP in Nijmegen, Gelderland, Netherland - WWTP Weurt | ecosystem: Engineered > WWTP > Aerobic digester > Activated sludge | place...
AATGCGTGCTCTGGATGTGCTAAGACAGAAGGCGGAGAGAGCCGGATTGCTCTAACAGCTGGCCGCATCATCCCGATTTCGTGCAGCGCCCCGCAAGACCGTCATGGAACATCGCCTAATTCCTGTTACATCCCGGAGGAATTTCATCCGTCCCCCCATCCAGGTTTACTACACGAAACAAAGGTTGCGTTTGCCGAGGGGTAACGCAACGTTCGCGCCGTGAAATCAATTCCTGCGTCCTCCGTCACTCAGACAGACTCAAACGGAGAGGCCACGCTCGCAAATTCTGAAGGCCAAAGCATTCGCGCTTACTACGGCATTGGGAAAGTAGTGGTCACTGTCATGGCAGATGACGCAGATCCGATCTATTTCGAATTGGAAGTGCTGCCGCGCGAGAATTGAGTTTCGCGTTTCCTGACGTCCGCGGTACCACGACAGATCAAGTACTCGCCACCAGGAAAGCCTCGGCGTCTCCAGCCCTGAGCCCATCCGAACGGCCTGCAAAATAGCGATCGAAAATTTCACTCGCAGACACGTACTCCGCCGTTCTAAAACCACTGCTCTTCGCCAGAGATACAATTTCTTCGGGAGCAAACAAACTCAAGAATGGTGTGCCGCTCTCCCTGGCTTTATTCATAACAAAGTCCATAATGGATCTCTCCTGGGCATTCAAAAGCTCAAGGGCAAGCATGAAGGTTGTCACAAAAATCGACCCAGGAGCCAGGCGCGCGATCTGACCAAATGTTTCCGCATTTGCATCTCTGGACAAATACATAGAAACACCGGTAGACGCAAAAATCGTCGGTTTACTTTTATCGAACCCTGCCTTGAGTAGCTCATCCTTCCACGATTCTCCCGCTTCAAAATCGACAGCAACGAAATGCAGCGACGCAGGCAGGTCGAACTCGAGCTCTGCGAGTCTTTGTCTCTTCCACATTTGAGGACCGGGCTGATCGACTTCAAACACTTGCAGGCGCGATGCCAGGTCTCCTCTGCGCTGCGCAAAGGTATCAATGCCCGCACCAAGGATCACATACTGCGTCACGCCCTCATTCACCTTCTCTTCTACTATATCTTCAATGAAACGAGCTCGACCGGTCACAGAAGCACGCATGCTCTTCGAAAACTCCGGGGCCATATCCGCGCGCGCCCTCCAGTTTTCTTCGCCGATGATTTTCTCACCGATCTCATCTACAAAAACGTGCGGCTCCGCATCGATTCGCACATGCAATGCACGCCATAATGCCACCCTCACCGCTGTATGTTCCGGAGCTGCTGTCTGTGATTTGCCCATCCAATACCGCCTTTGATTTATCCGCAATCAAAGGACGCAATAACTACACGTCCGCGTACTAACACGCACTTTTTATGCGTGATAAAACAACGACCTGGTTGCGCGGGCTATGCGCGGGCGACGCGCAAACGTGAGAATGGGTGGACTGTGGCCAACAAAAGCGACTAACGTGCCTTGCGATCTGCCCAAAATGAAGCAAGCGAAAGGCCACATTTACGCACGCCCCCCTTTGACTGCAATCAGGGTTGCCATCTCGTCCGGCGCAGACCAGGGGCTCCCCGCAGGCGCATTCGAGGAGCTTACTTTTTGAGTTGCTCCACAAAAGCTGTTGCCCAGTGTCTGAACCGTGATTCTGTCCCGGCGCATCGTAATTCTCTGCTTTGCGCTTGCAATTGCCTGTCGCCCTGCAGGCCAGACTCCTGGAGTTCGGCACGGACAGATCGACTTGCGTGGGTTCAACGCAGAAGATGCAGTCATCCCTCTCGATGGAGACTGGGAATTTTACTGGGACCAGACAGAACGCGCTCGAACAGAACCGCCGGAGTTCCTACCGGTGCCCGGATCCTGGGTGGATCGCGGAGTGCACCCGCCGGCCGGAAAAGCAGTCTATCGCCTGCGCGTTCTTTCCAACCAGACTGGCAGAGTGTTCGCTCTTAAAATCTATGAGTTCCCGGAGGCATATCGCCTCTACATCAATGGAGAGAAAGTTCTCGAAAATGGAAAGTACGCGGAAGATCCGGCGCAGAGTGCCCGCACACTCGTCCGGCCTGTGGTCACCTTCCCTCTAAAAGAAACGAACGACATCATCTTCGAAGTAGTAAATCTAAACGAAGACGAACCTGGACCGCGCAGATCCATTCTGCTTGGAACGGAGCGCGCGATTCGCGGCGTCCAGGAAAATCAAATCATCACAGACATGATCACGTGTGGTGTACTCCTCATCATGGGCCTGTATCATCTTGCTCTCTACTATCAAAGAAGAAAGGAGAATGGCGCGTTCGTGTTCGGGCTCTACTGTCTCATCATGGCCTTTCGACTTCTGGTGACAGAGGAACACTACCTTCACAAATATTTCCCCGGATTTCCGGGATGGCTGGAGCAAAGGCTCGATGTAATGTCTTTCTTCATCCTCCCACCCGTCATCGCAGGAATCTTTTCTAACTTCTTTAGAAGAGACTTTCACTCGAACTTGCTTCGCTTTATCGTCTGGCCTTGCGCCACTCTCATGGCCATCTATTGTATATTCCCAAATCGACTCATCTTTGAGACTTACATCCTGCTTTCGCTCGTCATTGGAATCTACCTGGGATATGTCCTGGTGCTCGGAGTGCGGCGATCCAGAAAAGGTGCGCTTTTATTCCTGGTAGGCTGGCTGATTTATCTTGGAACTGCGATTCTTGACTTTCTTTCTTTCAACAACATCGTTCGCACGATTTACGTAAGTCACATTGGATTCTTGTTCTTTGTCTTTTCACAGGCTTACTTCCTTTCTCTGAGATTCAACAGAGCACTTGCAACTGCGGAAGAATTGAGCGAACGCCTCGAGCTACGAGTCAGAGAACGCACGAGAGAACTCAATCATTCCCTGGAAATCATTCAGAAAGATCTGGCCATGGCGCGAGAAGTCCAGGAAAGCCTCCTGAAACGCAAAGGTCCAGGATATCCGGGTCTCGTAATAGTAGAGAAATATATACCATTTTCTGAGGTGGGCGGGGATATCTACGACATACGAGAGATTGCTCCGGGCAAGGTTCGCATATTCGTCGCGGATGCAAACGGACACGGAGTGCAGGCGGCCCTTATCACGGTCATGATCAAAAGTGAATACGACAGCCTCAACCAGGCACAATTGCGCCCCGCGGAAATCATCGAATCGTTTAACAGAAGTTATACGGACAGTAGACGATCCTACGTATCCATGTTCTCCTGCTTCATCCTCGATCTGGACTTTGAACACAGAACCATTGAGTACTCTTCCGGCGGACATCCAGCGCAGATGCTTTTACGTGCCGGAGAAATTCTTCGCCTGAAACCTGGCGGCCCAATGATTGGAATCAAAGGCAACGCAAGATTTGGCCACGGCGTGCTGCCGCTTCTACCCGGGGATCGCTTCTTGATTTTCACAGACGGCATTTTCGAGGAATTCAACGAACGCAAAGAAATCTTTGGCGAAGAAAGGCTCTGGGCCTCTGTGGGAGCTCTGTCCCATCAGGGAATGTCCGAGCTGACTGTTTCCCTTCTGGCAGAAGTGCAAAGTTTTCTTGGAAACGCGAAGTGGGACGATGATACAACGATCCTTGGAATCGAAGTGCGCATCCCGGAAACCTAACGCTCCCTGAAACTGAAATCGCTCCAGTTACCACGACGCCCAGGCTTTTTCAATGAAGGAATGTTCTGACCGATTTGCCACCAGTAGTAGTCCACTTCATCGCTTCCCTTCCACGCGGGGAATTTCTGAGGCATAGTAAAGCCGTGAACCGGCTGAATTCCAAAACGCGATTCAACTACGTGAAAAAACTCGTGCATGTACACATGGGGATAAAAGCCGATCCCGTTGGGTCCAGGACAGGCGCCGCAATTCATGTAATCCAGCCCGGGATCATAGTGGTAGAATTGCACTCCAATGTTGATATTTCCCCTCCAGCTTTTGCCTGAACCAGTCTTGAAAGACCTGCTTCCACCGTGCTGAGTGAGCGGACTGGTTCCCCACCAGAACAAAATAACAACGTCAGCCGCTTTTGTTCTTTCGCGCAGGAGATCGCCCACTTCCCCCGCGGCGCGATCAATGATGTCGTCTCCTGACGTGGAAGGGCTTTGCGTAATTCCATTCGGAAGCTTCTGGCCATCTGGCAGCACCACGTCTAAAGGTGGAATCAATGCAAGACGATCAAAAACCAGATCGAGTTTCCCATCGCTCATTGCAAGAACCGTTCTGCGAAGAGACTCTTCCGCCATATCTGCAAGCTCCACATCTCCTTTCCGCAACTTCAAAGGAGAACTGCTAACTTCTGTGGGTGGCTCGCCGTTCAGGCCGTTTTCCTTCCATTTAAACCGCAACAGCCCAACTCTGAGGGAAAAAACTTTCGCGGTATACTCCGGCTTGACTTGCATGGTTTCCAGGACCTTCGCACGACGCACAATCTTTTCGTAGAATTCCGGATGATACGATGCCATCACAAGCTTTCCATACGATCCTTCACGCGATATCTGCGCCATGTCTGAGAAAATGCGAATCGCCTCATCATATTTTCCTTCTGCGAATGCTCCATGAGCCTGCAGCGCCATAGCTGATGCAAACTCCGCCTCAATCGGAATGTCTTTCTTGATCTTTCGCATTCGATCCCAGTAGTCAAATACCCAATCATATCTATACTTGCGAAGAGCGTGATTCGCATACTCTCGCAAAGGTCCCGCCGCCTGTGACACAAGCTTTCGCGCATCGTCTGTGTCAGGATGCGTCTCTGCTTCAGATAAGAGAATCTCAAGGCCGGCTTCATAGTCGCCGAGCAGGCTTCCAAATTCCTCCGACGTGAATTTGTACATTTCTTTGGATCTTTCCAGAGCTCTCGCTCGATCAAAATGAAGCTTCGCCTTCTGGCGAACCTGATCCACGGAAGGTTGTTCCTGCGTCCTCACCTCTGGTGCAAGGAGCAGTAGACCCAGAATGACAACGACCACGCTTCGCATCGTGTGACCCTGGATCTTTGCTGCTGGATTTGCAAGGACGAAATGGAGCGACCATCTACCAAGGCTTCTGAACCGCCAGCTCAGGGATAGGGAGCTCGACATGACTCCAAAAAGTGAATGATTGCGTGGCCCGGATCTGCAATCAGTGCAGAATGCTCATCATAAGGAATCCAGCCACGGGCGCAGTGATTGCCCAGAAGCCAGTAGACACAGCCTCTCAAATCGCAGACAAATACAGGAGAGCGCGAAAAGCACAGCCCACATGGGCACAGACTCCTTACCAGATCCGAGCGGCAGCCATATTGAGGTTCCGCGATCTGCTCATCAAAAACGCAGACGATCTGGCTCAGACTCTTTCCGCAGAGATGGGAAAGCCACTTTCGCAGGCAAAAGGGGAAATCCGTGCAACTCCCCAGAGAATCGATTTCTTTTTAAAACACACAGAGGAGGCCATGAAAGAAGAACTGGCGGCGGAAAGCGGCCTCACAGGCGGGACCAGGGAAGTGATCACCCAGGAACCGCTCGGCGTGATCGCAAATATTTCTGCCTGGAATTATCCGTACTTTGTAGGAAACAATGTCTTTATTCCGGCACTTCTTACGGGCAACACAGTGCTCTACAAGCCGTCTGAATTTGCCACGTTAAGCGGCATTGCCATTGACTCCATGATGCACGAAGCAGGTATTCCGGCAGATGCGTTTATCACTGTGATTGGCGGAGGTGCAGAAGGCGCCGAAATTCTCAAGCATCCGGTCAATGGCGTATTTTTCACAGGCTCCTACGGAACCGGAAAGAAGATCGCAGAGTCTGTTGCAGGTAGAATGATCCGCATCCAGCTCGAGCTCGGCGGGAAAGATCCTGTTTACGTATGCGAAGATGTGGATATAGAAAAAGCAGCGGAATCTCTGGCAGAGGGCGCGTTCTACAACGCGGGCCAGAGCTGTTGCGCAGTGGAAAGAATCTACGTGAATGAAAAAATCTACGACACGTTCCTGGACGCGTTCACAAAGAACGTGAAAAGCTACAAATGCGGAGATCCAATGCAGGACGGAACCTTCATTGGCCCTCTCACGCGTGCTCCGCAGCTCGACATTCTGGACAGACAAGTCCAGGAAGCGCGAGACAAAGGCGCGCGCATTCTCGCAGGCGGAAAACGCATGCTCGGACCAGGGCAGTACTACGAACCCACCGTCATCGCGGATGCAAACAATTCACTCGCTGTGATGAGGGAAGAAAGCTTTGGGCCGGTGATTGGACTGCAAAAGGTCAAAGACGACGAAGAAGCACTTCGTCTCATGAACGACACAGACTATGGCCTGACTGCGGGAGTCTACACTGCAAACGAAGACAGAGCAAAACGAATCCTATCTCAGGTAGATTCGGGAAGCGTGTACTGGAATTGCTGTGATCGAGTCAGCCCCAGGCTGCCCTGGACTGGAAGAAGAAATTCTGGGATGGGTTCCACTCTATCTGTGATTGGGATTCGGGCCTTTCTGCAACCACGCGCGTGGCATTTGCGTGCCCCTTGAGAAATCAAACGGGGCCGAGAGCCGGCCCCGAAATTTAGTACAAGAGTTCGCCTAACGACAGTTAGGTGTTCTCCCCTGAGCATTGGCCGCTGCCATTTGCTGCATTGCTTTTGGCATCGCACCCTGGAGGTCCTTGATTCTGTTTTCATTCGATGGATGATCTGACAGGAACGCTGGCTGTTTTTTTCCGCCGAGTGCACTCATGTTTTTCCACAATAGAATGCTCTGGCCAGGATTGAATCCGGCTTTCGCCATCAAGTCCAGACCCACCAGATCCGCCTGACTTTCCTGAGAACGAGTGAAAGGCATAACGACTCCATAGTTCACACCCATTCCCAGTGCAGCCATGGCCTGCTCTTTGTACGCGCTGTCTCCGAGAATCATGTTGCCCGCAACCTCGACTCCTTTTTCAAGCAGGCCGCCGCCCTGCATGCGAGTAGCACCGTGTCTCTTGATCACATGACCGATTTCGTGACCCAGAACGGTTGCGAGCATATCCTGGTTTGTGGCCACTGGAAGAAGTCCCGTGTGTACTCCAATCTTTCCGCCTGGCAGAGCAAACGCGTTTGCAGTTGGATCCTGAAACACTACAATCTCCCAGTCCTTCACTCCAGTTGGATCATCCGTGACCTTGAGAACTGCATTGGCCACACAGCGGACGTATGCATTGATTGCCGGATCCGTACTGGCCGGTGTTTTCTTCTTCAATTCTTCAAACGCTTGCGCGCCCAGCTTGGCCATATCTTCATCGGAAGCTCCGCCTGAAAGGCCGGCGGGCAACGACTGGCAGGCAAAGTACACGAGGAAGCTTGAAATCAAGATGCCTGACATAAATAAATTACGAGTCTTCATAAACCTCGCGTAACGCGCCGGCCGTTTACTGCAAGGTTATTTCGCGGATTGGCGGCGTCAGGCCCCTGGTTTCGATCTTGACCTGCTTCGCGCAAGGTGAAACCCTGGGGTACAGGGGTGCCACATATGTCTGATGGAAGCGTACTTAAGAAACTGTCCGAAAAACTGGCAGAGTGGGACCAGGAACTGGCCAAGCTGCGCCAGCAAGCAACCAGCAGCGCGGGCGAACAAAAGGCAAACTTTGACAAAATCGCCCAGGATTTGACTGCGCAAACAGCCCAGATCAAAGCCAAAATCGACGAGATGAAGAACAAGAATCCGGATGAAATCAAAGCCCAGGCAGAAGATCTGCTTCGCACCGCATCCGGCAAAGTAAGCGAAGGCCTCAAGAACCTCGCAGGCTTCTTCGAGTCCAAAGCTAAGAAGGTCTAATGCGGGATTCGCTCGAACGCAGGGCAGTCAAGCGGCGGGCGGAGGATCGGGCACCGGAAACAGTCCGGTACATTAACCAGCTCGAAGCACAAAACACGCGCTTAAAGAGTCTCCTGAACGTCTCCAAAGAGATGATGCAGGAGATGCATCTCGATCGCCTCCTCGAAATCATCATGGATCGAGTCACGTCCGTGATGAATGCAGAAAGAAGCAGTCTATTCCTGCTCGATCACAAAACAGATGAACTCTACGCCCGCGTGGCTCAGGGAATGAATGTAAGCTCCGTGCGATTTCCAAACGGCGTAGGCCTGGCCGGACACGTGGGCAAAACTGGCCAGACCATCAACATCGCAGACGCATACAAGGATCCAAGATTCAATCGCGACTTTGACAAGAAGACCGGCTTTCGCACGCGCGCCATTCTCAGTATGCCGATCAAGAACACGCGCGGAAAGATCATAGGTGTTTCTCAAGTATTGAACAAAAAAGGTGAGAACGAAATCTTCACTCGCGACGATGAAGGCCTGCTCCAGGCATTTTCTTCGATTGCTGCGATCTCACTGGAAAACGCACTCGCTTACGAAACGATCAACGCTACGATGCACACTTTTGAGAAATTCGTTCCAAGGCGCTACCTCAATAGCATTGCGCGCGAAGGCCTCGAGAGCATTCGAATCGGGAATGCGGAGAAGGTAGACGTATCCATTCTATTCTGCGACATTCGCGGCTTCACTACCCTCTCCGAAAAAATGAAGCCGGAAGATGTGCTCGCATTTCTCAACGGCTATCTGGTTCGCATGGGCAATCCCATCGCGAAGAACGGAGGCTTCGTAGACAAATTCATTGGGGACGCCATCATGGCGATCTTTGACACGCGCGATCCATCCAGTGCAGTTCGCGCGGGCGTTGGAATGCTCAAAGAGCTTGAGTCCTACAATCGCGAAAGAAGAAAAAACAAGCTAGACGAAATCAAAATTGGAATCGGCATTCATTTTGGCGCGGCAGTGCTCGGAACTGTTGGATCAGAAGACAGGATGGATTCAACGATCATCGGAGATTCAGTGAACCTGGCCGCGCGTATGGAAGGACTGACAAAGCAATACGGCTGCAGCCTCATGATCACGGAAGATGCTGCTTCCAGATTGAAGAAAGGATCTTTCAAACTTCGCGAAGCAGACACAGTGCGAGTCAAAGGCAAGAAAAAGCCAATCCGCATCTTTGATGTATTTGAAGCAGATCCAGCCCCTGTAAAAAAACTCAAAGCGCGCACGGCACCCCTTCTCTCATCGGGCATCACTCTCTATCACAAGAAGCGTTTTGAGCAGGCCCTCAAAACCTTTGAAAAGATGCATGGCATCGACAAAAAGGATCCGCTTGCGTCCCTGTACATTGAACGCTGCAAACTCAATATCAAAAATGGCGTCCCGCAAGACTGGGATGGATCGGCCACATTGACAGAGAAATAATTCATGAACTTCACCTCCTTTCATTTCGTAATCTTTTTCTTTATCACGCTAACACTCGGACACATACTGAAGAACCGCACACAGCGCGTGTTCCTGTGGCTTGCGTCTTACTATTTCTACGGCGTACTGGAGCCTTTCTATTTAGTGCTCATCATGATTTCTACTTCCTGGGACTATTTTTCAGGGATTGCCATAGACTCAGCGATACGCCGGGAAAATGGCCAGGAGATGACAGCCTTCCAACAAAGGCTCTCCCGTTTCCCCAAAAAAACCTGGGTGATCCTTTCTGTCATTTTCAACCTCTGCCTGCTGGGATACTTCAAGTACACGAATTTTGGAATTCAAGTATTCAATGACTTGCAACCGTTAGGCGACACTGTGTTCGCCTGGCCCGCCCAGCAAATCCTTCTGCCGGTTGGTATTTCTTTTTATACCTTCATGTCTATGTCCTACACGGTGGATGTCTACCGCGGCGTTGTAGAAGCCAGAAAGAACTTTATCGATTTTGCCCTGTATATCTGCTTTTTCCCGCACCTGGTGGCGGGGCCAATCGTTCGCCCAAAGACATTCTTCTCCAAGCTGGACAATCGCCTCCCCGTAGACCAGGAAGCCGTTATGATCGCAGTGTCGCGCATTGTGGTCGGGTTTTTTCGCAAGATGGTCCTTGCAGATAACATTGCACCAATCGTGAACCAGGTCTTCGCACAACCTCAGGCATACTCCACGGCAGACACGTGGCTGGCCGCTCTTGCTTTTGGCATTCAGATTTACTTTGATTTCGCAGGCTATACGGACATTGCGCGCGGTGTTGCGAGACTCTTTGGATTTGAATTCGAAGTGAATTTCAACTACCCCATGGCCGCGAGTTCTATAAAAGACCACTGGGAACGCTGGCATATCTCTCTGGCAAGCTGGGTGCGCGACTACATCTTCATACCGTTAGGCGGAAGCAGAGTAAGCGCACCACGTCTGTACTTCAACATGTTTGCCTCCTGGTTCTTCGTCGGGATCTGGCACGGCCCCGCCTATCACTTCGTAATCTGGGGAGTCTGGCAGGCAGTGATGCTTTCCATCCATAGAATGTGGAGTATGTCTGCTATTGGACTGAAACTCAACGAGAAGGGAGGACTGGCTTACAACATCTTCGCAAGACTCTTCACTCTATGGGCGCTCTCGTTTGGATTCGTCTGGTTTAGAGCGGAGCAGATGCACGTTGGGAATCTCATCCTGGGACGCATGTATGGAATCGCGGATATCCACGCTGCCTGGGCTGGACTTAAAGTGTGGCTAGCGGGTGGCGGCTCGCACGCGCTCAGCGCTGCGACCGGAAAAATTCCGGAGCACAGCGTTCTTTCTTCTTACTGGATTCTACTGGGTCTCTACTTCGCTTACGAGTATTTCTTCTACTGGTATAGACTGTCCACGTTCCGTCTTCCGGAAAACAGAAAGAAATGGATCGCCCTGATGATCTTCATGCTGTTCTGCATTGTTACACTGAGCGCGCCGGAGAGCGCTAACTTCCTGTACTTCCAATTTTAAATATATGAAAAACCTGATGAACATCCTGCGCGACACGCGCATTGCGATCCCCCTGGGTTTCTTGCTGGGTCTCGAACTCTTTCTGCAAACAGGACTCTATAAGTCGCTGATGCAACCGCGCTCTTACGCGGACAACGTGAATCGAATTCTTCGCATGGCCGGCCAGGACAAAGACCCGCAGGCGCTCATTCTTGGAACGTCCGTCGCCTATCAGGGAATCCAGGTACCGGAACTCAATGAACTTCTCAAGAAAGACGCCATCACAGTGGAAAGCGGCGCATGCGAAGGCGCAAAGCTCGAAACACAGCATCTCATTATGCGCGCACTTCTGGACCGGATGCCTCACGTAAAGACAGTGATCCACGTTGTAGAGGCAAGCCATCCAGGCACGGCTCGCTTTCACCAGGATCAGGCAAACAGAAGCATGGCGGCGCAATTCCCTCGCATGGAAGCTCTGCATGTTTTAAAAAGCCACAACCTGAAACTTGAACCTTCCGATTACGTGTATTTCTTTGTGCGCTCCATCACCTACCAGAAGGATATGCGCGATTTCGTACTCGATCCGCTCGATCGCTTCAAAGGAATCGGAAGACGATTTCGCGAAAAACCAACCGGATACATTTACGAAAACAAATATGAGTACAAACTCTCCGCCTTTCCCGCAAAGAATCCCGTCGAATGCGTCGAGGTCGCCACCAGAGCAAACATAGAACAAATGGGCAAAGAAGTTACCGATCAGCATCATCGCAATGCGGTGGTGCGAACATGCCAGATTGTGCTGATGGATCCACTGGCCGGTTCCGGCAATGCTCAATGGACCGCACTCTTCTTCCAGCGTTTGAAAGTAATGTACAAAGACATCACGGATCGCGGAATCAAGATCATCGTGGTCTTCTCCCCTTACTCTGATGTAATCAAAGACCTGAACGCTGAATACAGAATAGGCGAATGGCAAAATGGTCTCGCCGCAATCACTGCACGCGAAAACTACACTACTGTAGATCTGCGAAAGTCACTGGACGGGCCAAAGAATGGGGACTACTACTATGACACAATCCACCTCAATCGCGAAGGGGCAACCGTGTTCACGAAAGCACTCGCAGACGCGATTCGCCCCATTCTCTTGAAGAACACGGCCAGATAAAATGCGCTTCACTACTCTCGCATTCCTGGTTTTTTTCATCGCAGTCTACGTTGTCTACTGGACTGTAACCGGTCGCACAAGACTCATCTTCATATTCCTCGCATCCATTCTCTTTTACGCAACGTGGTCCGTTGGATTTGCAATCCACTTCGTGTCTATGGTGGGCTGCACTTATCTGATCGTAAAGTGGATGCAGAAGTCCTCTTCTTCCGTCGCGTTCTATGTGGGTGTAATTGCAAACCTTGGGAACCTGTTTCTATTCAAGTATTTCTACCTGCTGCTGGAAATTCTCAAAGACGCAACGGGGTCTAACATTTTCAAAGCGACCGAGTTCAATTCGTGGCTCTTCAGTCGCACGGGATATGACAGCATTGTTCTGCCTCTTGCCATTAGCTTCTATACGTTTGTCCTGGTGGCCTATCTCTTTGACGTTCATCGCGGGATCATCAAAGAAAAACATAGCTTCCTGGAATTTGGTGTGTTTGCCATGTATTTCCCGCACCTTGTGGCTGGGCCGATCATTCGCCATTCAGACTTCTTCTATCAACTGGGAGACATCAAAGCAGATCAGGATAAAATTGTTCGCGGGATGTTTCTGATTCTCACGGGTCTGGTAAAAAAAGTGGCGATTGCGGACAACATACTTCCCTTGTTCTCTCGCGTCTTCCTCAAACCAGACGAATACTCTGG
>Ga0268298_10004998_pt1 | contig 12628 bp, 8 predicted proteins | sample WWTPWeurt_MetaG_FD_194462 | JGI IMG/M metagenome (GOLD analysis project Ga0268298, IMG submission 194462) | Activated sludge microbial communities from WWTP in Nijmegen, Gelderland, Netherland - WWTP Weurt | ecosystem: Engineered > WWTP > Aerobic digester > Activated sludge | place: Netherlands...
CACGAAGGCGCTGATGCAGCAAGATGCTGAATTTGCTGCCCGCATAGCAGCTCTGACGCCCAAGCTGAAGGCACGGCTGAAAACACTGAAGGAGCTCAAACCACCGAAGCCGCCTTATGCCGATAAAGAATTTACCACACTTTATAAGTTGTACTCAGAGGTGATCGCTGAGCGTAACGCCGCAATCGACAAAGCGTTTGGCGCCGCCGAAGGTGATACCATCACCGATCTGAGGGCCGAAGCCTGGCGCACGCTGCGCGACTCAGCGTGGGAAGACACGATTCTGCTGCGCTACCGCAATGATGAGACCGAAATCGGCAGATACCTTTCGTCTGCCAAAGAACGGCAGGTTATGCGCACACGCTGGGGCGAATTGCGCAAGTGGGTATCGAGCGCGCGCAGTGAGACGGCGCCCCCGGCATTAAAGCGGCTCTACACACAAGGGCAGATCGCCAAGTCACGCAGCGAAACCGAAGAAATTCTCTGGGATCTCGACAGCAAACCGATTTTCAGCGACGGCAATCCAGTGCTCGCCGTCACCATCTTGCAAGATAACCTCACCGGCATCATGCGCACTCTGGTTGATCGTACAGAGGGCGTCGCGCTCGTCAGAAAAAACCGCAACAAAATAGTCATTTCGGCAATCGTGATTGGGCTAATCGCCATATTACTCGCGATCTACATTTCAGGCATCGTCGTGCAGAAGATCAAGCGCATCATTCGCAGCGCTGAAGAAGTAGGGCGGGGCAATCTCGCGGTCGAATTCGAACACGGCGGCACCGACGAATTCGGCACGCTTACCGTAGCGTTGAATACCATGGTGAGCGGGCTCAACGAGCGCGAGAAGATTAAAGGCATTCTGGGCTCGATGATTGACCCGGTGGTGGTCACAGAAGCAATGAAAGACCTCGCGGCATTGAAGCGGGGCAGCGAAAAAGAAATCACGGCTTTTTTCTCTGATATTGCATCATTTTCAAATATCTCAGAAAAGCTGACTTCGCCCGAACTCGCGTCATTACTTAATGAATACCTTTCGGCAATGACGATCATTCTCAAAAAATATGACGGTGTGCTCGACAAGTATATCGGCGACGCGATCGTCGGTATATTTAATTCACCCGTCGACGTCGAAGACCACGCCTACAAGGCAGTGATGGCTTCAATTGAGATGCAGGCTAAACTCGTCGAGCTGCGTAAAACCTGGAAAGAGCAGAACCGCTACATACCCGAGGCGCAGAATATGAAATTTCGCATCGGCCTTAACACCGGTCTGGCGAAGGTTGGCTTTATGGGCACAGACGCACTCGCTTCGTACACGATGATGGGCGATACCGTCAACCTGGCTGCGCGTCTCGAAGCTGCGGGCAAAGACTATGGGGTCTCAATCATGGCCACCGACGCGGTTTATGCACAGATTAAAGATCGTATCTTTACGCGCAGGCTTGATGTCGTGCGCGTCAAAGGCAAAACGACTCCGGTGACGCTCTACCAGATAATTTGCCCCAAAGGCCAAGAACCGCCGCAGATCGCTGATTTTGCGAAGCGCTATGAACAAGGCCTCGACGCCTACCTGCAGAAATCGTGGGATAGTGCAATTGGCTTTTTCAAAGAAGCGCAGAGGCTACGCAATGCCGCCGATAAGTCAGCAGAGCAGCTCATAGAGCGCTGTGAATCATATAAATTGAACCCACCGCCCCCCGACTGGGATGGCGTCTTCACACGCACGACCAAATAGGTCGTAAATTGACTGACAACATATCAGCAGGCGCGCACGGGTGCGCATGCTCAGACGACTCTACTGGCTGTTCGGCGCAGTGCTTATTTTCATGTGGTGCCATTATGTATGGCTGCGCATCGGCAAACCCCCAATGACCGACGAGGTGCGGGCAAAATTTGGCAAGCGGTCGATCGCGCTGTCGAACGGCAAGACGGCGTTTGAATACAGCGAGGGCAACACACCCGCGGTTGTGCTCGTGCACGGTTTTTCGGTTCCGTCAGCAATCTGGGAAAACACCTACCGGGCACTCGTCGCTGAGGGGGTTAAGGTGCTGCGCTACGATCTTTATGGCAGGGGTTTTTCTGACAGACCCGCGATAAAGTATGATGCAGACCTGTTTGTGCGGCAGCTCAAAGAGCTGACCGACGAGCTCATCGGCACTGAAAAGTTCGTGGTGTGCGGCCTTTCGATGGGTGGGGCAATCACCGTGCAGTTTGCCGACCGTTATCCCGATCGCGTCGACAAGCTTATTCTCATCGACCCGGCGGGTTTTCCCCTTTCTTTGCCGGCGGCGGCTACGGTTGTCAAGTTACCGATTATCGGCGATTACGCGGGCCGAATTCTGGCCCGCCGCGCCATGGTGAAGGCTCTGCCGCAGAATTTTACCCGCAGCGTACCGCCTGCGGTCGAAGCGGCCGCACTTATCCAAACGGATTATGCCGGTTACGACGATGCGATCGTCTCGACGTTACGGCACATGAACCTTACCGATCTGAAATCCACCTACGAAAGCCTCGGCCGCCGCCACATCAAGACCCTGCTGCTCTGGGGTAAACACGACCAGGTGGTGCCGTTTTCGCATGCGAGCAGCGTACGGGCCGCGCTGCCGGGCGCAAAATTCGTGGCATTCGAAAAATCAGGGCATATTCCGACGGTCGACGAAAAAGAAAAGGCCAACCGGGCGATTCTCCAGTTCTTGGGTGCCGCAGACTAGGGGGATATCCCATATTTCTGTATGCGACGAATTATGCGCGGCCTTTTTGCCCCGCAAAGCGTTGCCGCAATGATTCAACGGCAAATATTGGCCTATGAAGACGGTTTTAGAAGACCTTAAAGACGCAGTTGTCATCGTCACTGGCTCTGGCCGGGGCATTGGCCGCGGTATCGCCGAGCAATTCGCTGCGCAGGGTTCTAAGCTCGTGATCACCGACATCGATGCGGCAACGGCAGAGCAGACCGCACAAGAAATCGCCAAGATGGGCGTCGAAACGATTTCGATGGCCTGCGACGTGTCGAAATATGACCAGGCTGAGGCGCTCGCGAACAAAGCCGTAGAAAAATGGGGAAAAATCGACGTTCTGGTCAACAACGCCGGCATCACCATGGACGGCCTGTTTCTGCGCATGAAGCCCGACCAATGGCAGAAGGTCATCGATATCAACCTGACCGGCACCTACAACTGCGCGCACGCCGCGGTGAACCACATGCGCAAGGCGCGTAAAGGCGCAATCGTCAACATCAGCTCAATCGCCGCCGGCGGTAACCCCGGCCAGGCGAACTACAGCGCTTCAAAAGCCGGCGTGCTCGGCTTTACTTATGCGCTCGGCAAAGAGCTCGCCCCGATGGGCATTCGCGTCAACGCTGTTGCCCCCGGGTTCATCAAAACCCCCATGACTGATAAAATTCCAGAGAAGTTGCGTGAGCAGATGATCGCCGCAATCCCTCTCAAACGACCGGGAGAACCAGAAGACATTGCCAAAGTCATCTTGTTTCTCGCGTCTGATATGTCCGCGTACGTGACTGCCCAGTGCATTCACGTCAACGGCGGGCTCGCCGGCCTATAATTTTGATAATATGAAAATTATGGCAAAATAAAAAATAGGGACGAATAGCTGACCTCGGCGCCGGGGTTCCAAAGGGGTGAAACCCCTTTGAATCTCTCCCGCTCCTTTTGGGGCGGGAAAACGCTGCGCGTTTTCAATCCGCCCCAAAAGGAGACCCAAATGGCTTCAACAGAAGAAATCATGGGCAAAGTAAAAAAAATCATCTCTGAGCAACTCGGAGTTGACGAAGGCGAAGTGACCAACGAGTCACACTTCATCGACGACCTCGGCGCAGACTCACTGGATACAGTGGAACTCGTCATGGCTCTCGAAGAGGAATTCGGTATCGAAATTCCTGACGAAGACGCTGAAAAAATCCAGACAGTCGGCGACGTACAGAAGTACATCGAAGAACACTCTTGATTTGTGCTGGCCTGCCAGGCGAAAGTCTGGCAGGCTATCTTTTCAGCCTGGTCCAGTCTGACCAAAGCTGCTCTTTCTCACCTTCACTTAAACCCCAATTCGAAGTTTCAGAGCGCAGGCGATCGCTCAGATAGAACAGAATCATCGCTGCCGTTACAGAAATATTATAGCTCTCGGTGAAGCCCAGCATTGGTAGCGCGATCGAGGCATCGGCATTTTCAATTGCCCAGTCGCTGAGCCCCCAGTGTTCACTTCCCAAAGCGATCGCGTATTTTTTCGTGATGTCGAGTTCTTTCAGGGGTGTGGATTTACCCCTTGGGCTCGTTGCCAATACCGTATAGCCGTCATGCTTTAGCGCGGCGAAAGCTGCAGCCGTCGAATGCTGCACGCCCTCAGGCTTAATGCGAAAATCTACTTTGGTATTCGCAAAGTTTTCCCGGTACTTTTGAATCGTTAGCCAGCTCGCGGCGCGCCCGGCAACTTTTGCATGCGCGTTGAACGCGTGCCGGTTCTCTGCGATGTGAATATTCTGAATGCCGAGACCATCGGCCGTACGCAGCACTGCACTCGCATTCAACGGATCATAGATATCTTCGAGCAGCACCGTGATGCGGCGGGTGCGGTTGTCGAGTGCTGTGCGCAGCCTCGTTCGCCGCTTTTCCGTCAGAAATTTTGCATCACCGGTTTCCGTTTCCACAGGGCAGGGTGACCCGCTTTTCTGAGGTTTTGTCAACACTTAATGAAATGGGCGGCTGCATTGCGGCGAAAGTACGGCCTGCACAAATAGCCGAATGAAAACGGGCATGCGATGTGACATAATCCATGGACTTTTCTTTGCCGTGGCGCGCGCCTTTAGCTATACTGTGACTCTCAGTGATGCCGCACGACGGTTTCACCGCATATCCCAAGGGCCCCGGGTCCGACGGAAAACGCTTAATCTTGAGACCTAGAAACTTCTTTTTAATTGACGCTCTGTTGAGCGTTCATAAACTGGCTCTCCGCTAACGACGCCTCCGGCGTCTCTGGCGAACCTTCAGAAGCGTTTGGCGCAGCTGAATGATCTGTTCTTTGACAGACGGATAATGAATAGAAAATTGTTATGAAGCTTGAAGTTGTAGCAATACAACAGCAAGGACTTCGTAAATTTCTTTAAAAACCTTGAGCAAAAGTCGTGCCGAACTTGATTCGGTACGCAAAGAATAAAAGAACAACAGCCAGTAGTGGCGAAACCTCGGTTTCGCCTTCAATTAGGTTTGTTTTAAGGGCTAATTATTAGCTCTTCGTTTTTCTTCTTTTGTATGGGCGCAAGCACATACAAAAGAAAACTATAATGGAGAGTTTGATTCTGGCTCAGAACGAACGCTGGCGGCGCGTCTTAAACATGCAAGTCGAACGATCTGTAGCAATACAGGGAGTGGCGGACGGGTGAGGAACACGTAGGAATCTACCTTGAAGAGCGGGACAACTTTGGGAAACCGGGGCTAATACCGCATAGTACAGAGATGTTAAAGGGCTAGCAATAGTCGCTTCGAGATGAGCCTGCGGTCTATCAGCTTGTTGGTGAGGTAATGGCTCACCAAGGCTACGACGGATAGCCGGTCTGAGAGGATGATCGGCCACACTGGCACTGAGACACGGGCCAGACTCCTACGGGAGGCAGCAGTTAAGAATCTTGCGCAATGGGGGAAACCCTGACGCAGCGACGCCGCGTGAAGGATGAAGGCTTTCGGGTTGTAAACTTCGGTAGACTGGGAAGAAGAAATACGTTCGTTGAGGGCGTATAGTGACGGTACCAGTCTGAAGCCCCGGCTAATTACGTGCCAGCAGCCGCGGTAATACGTATGGGGCAAGCGTTGTTCGGAATTATTGGGCGTAAAGGGCTCGCAGGTGGTTTGTTAAGTTGGGGGTTTAATCTCTGGGCTCAACCCAGAGTCAGCCTTCAAAACTGGCGAACTTGAGTACGATAGGGGATAGCGGAATTCTCGGTGTAGCGGTGGAATGCGTAGATATCGAGAGGAACACCAATGGCGAAGGCAGCTATCTGGATCGTAACTGACACTCATGAGCGAAAGTGCGGGGAGCAAACAGGATTAGATACCCTGGTAGTCCGCACCGTAAACGTTGTATACTAGTTGTTGGTGGTTTCAACGCCATCAGTGACGTCGCTAACGCATTAAGTATACCGCCTGGGGAGTATGCTCGCAAGGGTGAAACTCAAAGAAATTGACGGGGGCCCGCACAAGCGGTGGAGCATGTGGTTTAATTCGACGATACGCGAGAAACCTTACCTGGGTTTGACATGGATTTGACTGGGGTAGAGATACCCCTTCCCGCAAGGGCAGATTCACAGGTGTTGCATGGTCGTCGTCAGCTCGTGTTGTGAGATGTTGGGTTAAGTCCCGCAACGAGCGCAACCCCTATCTTCTGTTGCCATCATTAAGTTGGGCACTCTGAAGAAACCGCCGGTGACAAACCGGAGGAAGGTGGGGATGACGTCAGATCAGCATGGCCCTTATATCCAGGGCTACACACGTGCTACAATGGCCGGTACAGAGGGACGCAATGCCGCGAGGTGGAGCAAATCCCACAAAGCCGGTCTCAGTTCAGATTGCAGTCTGCAACTCGACTGCATGAAGTCGGAATCGCTAGTAATCGCAAATCAGCATGTTGCGGTGAATACGTTCCCGGGCCTTGTACACACCGCCCGTCACACCACCCGAGTTGGAGGTACCCGAAGAGGCTGTTGCCAACCGCAAGGAGGCAGGTCGCTAAGGTAAATTCGGCGAGGGGGGTGAAGTCGTAACAAGGTAGCCGTACCGGAAGGTGCGGCTGGATCACCTCCTTAAAAGGAAATCAGTTGAACCAGAAAGATTCGCAAGAATTTCCTCTGGGACTCAAGGTTTATTATCCGTCTATTAAAGAACAGATCAGGGGCGAAAGCCCTTTGAAAAGAAGACTTGAAGCAATGATGCGGATGTCAGTCGTTCTGGTTATAAGCTTCAGGGCTTGTAGCACCGAAGACGGAGACCTCCGGATTCGCTCGGCGAATCCTTCGGTCACAGCGGTTAGAGCACTCGCTCGATAAGCGAGGGGTCGCTAGCGGCGCGATCTGGGACTTAGAGTTTCAAGCAACAAAATGCGCTTGTAGCTCAGCGGTTAGAGCACTCGCTTGATAAGCGAGGGGTCGCTAGTTCAATTCTAGCCAGGCGCACAAAAAGGGGCATTAGCTCAGCTGGGAGAGCGCCAGATTTGCATTCTGGAGGTCAACGGTTCGATCCCGTTATGCTCCACAGCGTAACCTGAGCAAGTAAGTCGAAGAGCTGATCTTCACCTTACTTGTTTAGGTAACACTAAACCACGAAGTCATAGAGATGGCTTTGTGAAGTTTGACAACGAATATGGGTAGATAAGGTATTCCAAGAGGAATACCTTTATACAACAATTTTGAAGAAGATTTAAGAAAAATAACGCGCATCGATACGAAAGAATGCGATTCAGTCTATGACTGAATTTCAGGGCCATCGTATCTATATGAGGAAAAGAATTAAGTGTCGAAACGATCGTATAACAGAACTTCGAAGGCCGTAAGGTTGGTCGAAGGGAGCATAATATGGTCAAGTATTTAAGGGCGTACGAAGGATGCCTTGGCACTATCAGGCGATGAAGGACGTGGTTACCTGCGATAAGTCCCGGCGAGCTGGAAGCAAGCTTTGACCCGGGAGTCTCCGAATGAGAAAACTCCATACGGCAAAACCGTATGAACTCCGCAAGGGGTGGCTAAACTCAGGGAATTGAAACATCTTAGTACCTGAAGGAAAAGAAAGTAAAAACGATTTCGTTAGTAGCGGCGAGCGAACGCGAAAGAGCCTAAACCGGTGTTATGTCAAGCTTGAGGGCGTTGTGACATTGGTGTTGTAGGGCTGGCATGGGTTCACCTCAATGAACCTGCAAAGTTACCAAAGTGATGTGTAGAAGAAGTGTTTGGGAAAACACGCCATAGCGGGTGATAGCCCCGTATTTTAAACACATTGCTCTTTGAGCCAGTACCTGAGTACCACGGAGTACGTGAAGTTCCGTGGGAATCTGCGAAGACCATTTCGTAAGGCTAAATACTCGATAGTGACCGATAGTGAACAAGTACTGTGAAGGAAAGGTGAAAAGCACCGCGAGAGCGGAGTGAAATAGATCCTGAAATCGTACGCTTACAAGGTATGGAAGCCCGCAAGGGTGACCGTGTGCCTTTTGTAGCATGAGCCTGCGAGTTACTGTATGCAGCAAGGTTAAGGGATTGAAGTCCCGGAGCCGAAGCGAAAGCAAGTCTGAATAGGGCGATTTAAGTTGCATGCTTTAGACCCGAAGTTGAGTGATCTAGCCTTGGTCAGGATGAAGTGGCAGTAACATGCCATGGAGGTCCGAACTCGTGAATGTTGAAAAATTCTGAGATGAACTGAGGCTGGGGGTGAAAGGCCAATCAAACTCAGCGATAGCTGGTTCTCCTCGAAATGTATTTAGGTACAGGGTTCGATGTTTCGTTGTGGGGGTAGAGCGCTGTTTGGGCTAGGGGCCTTACCCGGTTACCAAACCCAGGCAAACTACGAATACCACAACGTTAGAGTCGAGCACTGAGTCAGTGGGTGATAACGTTCATTGGCGAGAGGGAAACAACCCGGACCGACAGCTAAGGTTCCTAAATCTATGCTAAGTGATAAAGGATGTTCAATCGCACAGACAATTAGGAGGTTGGCTTAGAAGCAGCCACCCTTTAAAGAGTGCGTAATAGCTCACTAATCGAGCGATTGGGCGCCGAAAATGTACGGATCTAAGCATAGTACCGAAGCTTCGGATGTCATCAGCAGCAGTGCTGGTGGCGTGGTAGAGGAGCGTTCCTACAGCGGCGAAGGTATAGCGAGAGCAGTGCTGGAGCGGTAGGAAGTGAGAATGCAGGCATGAGTAGCGAAAATGACGGTTAAATTCCGTCACACCGTAAGCCCAAGGGTTCCGCAGCAAGGTAACTCCGCTGCGGGTTAGCCGGTTCCTAAGGCAAGGCCGAAAGGCGTAGTCGATGGTAACCTGGTTTATATTCCAGGGCTTAGTTTAAGTGGTTTGAGCGATGGGGTGACGCAAGAAGATAGGGAATCAGCCTAATGGATGGCTGTATAAGGTCGTAGGCGTTGAGATGATCAGGTAAATCCGGTCGTTGAGCTGAAAGCTGATATCGAGTGGGCCTTCGGGTTTCACGAAGTTTCTGATTCTATGCTGCCTAGAAAAACCTCTAAGTGACACTTAGACTAAACCGTACCCTAAACCGACACAGGTGGGCGAGGAGAGAATCCTCAGGTGCGCGAGAGAAACCTCGTTAAGGAACTCGGCAAAATAACCCCGTAACTTCGGGAGAAGGGGTGCCTCATTATCGTGCAAGCGAGAAGGGGCTGCAATAAAGAGTCCGCGGCGACTGTTTACCAAAAACACAGGTCTCTGCAAACACGTAAGTGGATGTATAGGGGCTGATACCTGCCCGGTGCTGGAAGGTTAACAGGAGATGTTAGCAGTAATGCGACGCATTGAATCGAAGCCCCAGTAAACGGCGGCCGTAACTATGACGGTCCTAAGGTAGCGAAATTCCTTGTCGGGTAAATTCCGACCTGCACGAATGGTGTAACGACTGTGGAACTGTCTCAACGAGGATCTCGGCGAAATTGTAGTGGCCGTGAAGATGCGGCCTACCCGCAGTGGGACAGAAAGACCCCGTGAACCTTTACTGTAACTTGGCATTGGTTTTCGGCTTTGTATGTGTAGGATAGGTGGGAGACTTTGAAGTTGCGGCGCTAGCCGTGATGGAGTCGTCCTTGAAATACCACCCTTACGAAATTGAAAACCTAACCTGGCGTTACTTTTGTGTTTGAATTTGTCCGGCCTTTGGCCGGCCAAATTCGGATTAAGAACGAACAGAGCTTTAGGTAGTAGAATTCACAATCTTCTGTTTCTAATTTTTTAGGATAAGAGTTTACGAGTATATTTATCTAGAGCTCCAATCGAACACAAAAGCAACGTCAGGGACAATGTCAGGCGGGCAGTTTGACTGGGGCGGTCGCCTCCCAAAGAGTAACGGAGGCGCCCTAAGGTTCCCTCAGCACGGTTGGAAATCGTGCGAAGAGTGTAAAGGCATAAGGGAGCTTGACTGTAAGACAAACGAGTCGAGCAGGGACGAAAGTCGGGCTTAGTGATCCGGTGGTTTCCGAATGGAAGGGCCATCGCTCAACGGATAAAAGGTACTCCGGGGATAACAGGCTTATCGCGTCCAAGAGTCCATATCGACGACGCGGTTTGGCACCTCGATGTCGGCTCGTCGCATCCTGGGGCTGGAGCAGGTCCCAAGGGTTTGGCTGTTCGCCAATTAAAGCGGCACGCGAGCTGGGTTCAGAACGTCGTGAGACAGTTCGGTCCGTATCCACTGTGGGCGTTGGAAATTTGAGAGGACTTGTCCCTAGTACGAGAGGACCGGGATGAACGAACCTCTGGTGTACCGGTTGTGGCGCCAGCTGCAACGCCGGGTAGCTATGTTCGGAAGGGATAACCGCTGAAAGCATCTAAGCGGGAAGCCTCCCTCAAGATAAGATTTCCCTGATCAGATTCGTCTGGTCCTGAAGACCCCTGGCAAACTACCAGGTTGATAGGCTATAGGTGTAAACAGGGTTAACCTGTGAGCCAAGTAGTACTAATCGGTCGTGAGGCTTGACCATATTATGCTCCAAAGCTTTTCCCGAAGGGAAAAGCGAGGGCTACCCAATAAGGCTGTTTGAGGCGAAGGCCTCAACGCTAACCCGAAGCAGCGAAGCGACGTAAGTCGCGAAGCGCTTCAGCAGGCACTTGCATTGCAAGTGCCGAGGCTGAGGGGTAGCGAATCCTTATGGGGAGCCCAGAAAGAAATTAAAACCATATTCGTAATCAAACTAATGACCACAGAACTTTCGTAAGAAAGTTCAAAGGTCATTTTAATGACAGTCCAAATCTGTACGCAATAGAGCAAGGGTCACACCCGTTCCCATCCCGAACACGGAAGTTAAGACTTGCATCGCCAATGGTACTCGGTCCTTCGGGGCCCGGGAGAGTAGGACGCGTACAGTTTTGGACTGTCATGCAAATGAAGGCTCCAAAGAATATCCAATGGATGTTCGTGGGGCCTTTTTTGTTTCAGTAGCGCTAAATTCGGCTTCGTATCTTGGCTTCGGCGAGCTGGCCGAAATAGTGTATGAGTTCTATGCGGGTTTTATCTGCGGCTTTCGCTGGGGCAGAATTGTTTCCGTGTTCGACGATTCTCATGCGCTTGGCGTTCAGCAGATTCAGGCGCTGCGCGAGCATTTTGGTGCTTAGATTTGTATTTGAAGCCGCGCGCAGTATCATCGCGTTCACGGCGAGCAGCTGCTCGAACATTGTTCAGCCCTCGGCTTTGAAGCCGCCCTTATGTTCAGTTGGTTTTGCTGCGGCGGCTTTTGCTGCCGACGGCATCTCAATCTGTTTCCAGGCTTCGAGCAATTCTGTAATGATTTTTTTCACTGGCTTCAACAGCTCGGCTTTTTTTTGTACGTTGGCTTCAAGCAGCTGGGTTTTTGCGTAGGCATAGAGGTTGAACAGATTTTGGGCGATTTCGCCACCCTGTTCGATATTGAGCGAAACCATGAGCTCGGTCAGAATATCTTGCGCGCGCAGAATGTTGGCATTGGCCTTGTCATAGGTCTTGAAAGAAGCCATGTTCGTTTCTGCTGTTTGAATGAACCTGAGTGCGCCCTCGTAGAGCATAACAATCAGCTGTTTTTGGTCTGCGGTGCCAACAGAATTGGCCTGGTATTCTTTGAGGTGCAGATCACGATGCATCAATTACGCCTTCGCAGCAAGCTCTCAAAGTGTCGGCCTTTTTTAGCTTTTGTGAAGCAAAAAAGAAAGAATGAGGATAGCCGGCCCAAATGAGAGGGCTATCCTCAAAGGGCCTATTTTACGGCTTCGGTTTTGGTTTTGTCTTTGGTTTTGCTCTTTTCGCCGTCTTTTCCGTCGCATGCTGATGCGGCGGCGGTAGCGAGAAGTGCGGCCAATAGAACGAGTGTGAGTTTTTTCATGATATCCCCCAGAGAAAGCTTATCCGACGCGTTCAAGTTAGTACGCCGCACCCGCTTCGGCCAGAAAAAGCGTTTTCGGCGTGTGAAAAGATGCTTATCTGCCAGATGAGATTAGCCTCGACGATTACCCTGATATTGCTCTTCGCTTCTTGCAAAGAAGCCACCCCCGCGCCCAAAGCAGATATGCAGGCGCTGTTTTTCGGGTCACCAGAAGAAACGCTTAAGCCCACCATATGGGATACCGGCGACACGACGGTCACGAATGAAGACCGCCTCGAGATTTATGAGCCGCACATTCGCGGCATCGGCGGTGGCTATTTCGGCGTTGGGTCGATTCAGAACTTTACGCTGGCGGCCTGGGCGAAAAGCGAGTATATCTGGTTGATGGATTTTACCCGTATTGTGGTCGCGGCGAATAAAATTCATATCGCCTTCTTGAAGCGGCTGAAAACCCCCGATGAACACAAACTCATGTGGAACAAGAAAAAATCCGTTGCCGAAGCCGATAAAATCATTGAAGACGAGTTCAAGGGCAGCGAAGAGCTGGCATTCAT
>Ga0268298_10004999_pt1 | contig 12626 bp, 15 predicted proteins | sample WWTPWeurt_MetaG_FD_194462 | JGI IMG/M metagenome (GOLD analysis project Ga0268298, IMG submission 194462) | Activated sludge microbial communities from WWTP in Nijmegen, Gelderland, Netherland - WWTP Weurt | ecosystem: Engineered > WWTP > Aerobic digester > Activated sludge | place...
ACTGATGTCCGAGAGTGCGTCGGACCTCGGCGGCTACCGGGAGGTGATCCTGCGCATCGTCGGCGACGGCGCCTACTCGCGGCTGAAGTTCGAGTCGGGCGGCCACCGCGTGCAGCGCGTCCCGGAAACCGAGGCGCAGGGCCGCATCCACACGTCGGCGTGCACGGTCGCGGTGATGGCCGAGGCCGACGAGCTCGGAGACGTGCAGCTGAACAAGGACGAGCTGCGCGTCGACGTGTTCCGCGCGTCGGGCGCCGGCGGCCAGCACGTCAACAAGACCGAGTCGGCGGTGCGCGTCACGCACCTGCCCACCGGCATCGTCGTCGAGTGCCAGGACGACCGCTCCCAGCACCGCAACCTCGACCGCGCGATGAAGGTGCTCGCCACGCGCCTGAAGGACCGCCAGATGCGCGAGGCGCAGGCGAAGGAGGCCGCGCAGCGCAAGTCGCTGATCGGGTCGGGCGACCGCTCCGAGCGCATCCGCACGTACAACTTCCCGCAGGGGCGGCTCACCGACCACCGGATCAACCTCACGCTCTACAAGCTCGACCGCATCCTCGAGGGCGAGCTCGACGAGGTGATCACGGCGCTGGGCACCGCGCACCAGGCCGAGCAGCTCGCGGCGCTGGCCGAGGCCGCTTGAGCGCGGCGCCCGCCGCCGGCCGGAAGAGCGTGGGCGAGACGACATCTCGCGCCCCGCTCGCGCATTGAGACACCCTGTGCCATTGCCTGCCCGCGATGAAGGCGAGCCGAGTTCCTGGGACGACCTGATCGCCACCAGCGGCCTGCCCCGGCTCGAGGCGCGCCGCCTGGCCGAGCTCGCCAGCGGGCGCCGGCGCGAGTGGCTGATCGCCCACGGCGACGAGCCCGCCCCCGCCGACCCGGCCGCGCGCTTCGCGGCGCTCGTGCGCCGGCGCTGCGACGGCGAGCCGCTCGCCTACCTGACCGGCGAGCGCGAGTTCTGGGGCCGGTCGTTCCGGGTGACGCCGGCGGTGCTGATCCCGCGGCCCGACACCGAACTGCTGGCCGGCTGGGCGATCGGGCACGCCCCCCGCGGCGCGCGCGTGCTCGACCTCGGCACGGGCAGCGGCGTCGTCGCGATCACGATCGCGCTGGAACGGCCCGACGTGAGCGTGGTCGCGACCGACGTCAGCGAGGCGGCGCTGGAAGTCGCGAGGGCGAACGTCGCCGCGCTGTGCCCGGGGGCCGCCCCGCGCGTGCGCCTGCTCGCCGGTGCCTGGTTCGACGCGCTGGCCCCGGGCGAGCACTTCGAGACGATCGTCTCGAATCCGCCTTACGTGGCGGCCGCCGACGAGCACCTGTCGCGCGGCGACCTGCGCTTCGAGCCCCGCACCGCGCTCACCGACGGGGGCGACGGTCTCTCGGCCCTGCGCGCGATCGTGGCCGGTGCGCCCGCACGCCTGGCGCCGGGCGGCGCGCTCGCGCTCGAGCACGGGTGGGACCAGGGCGCCGCGGTGCGCGCGCAGATGACGGACGCCGGCTTCGCCGGGGTCGCCACGCTCGCGGACGCCGAAGGGCGCGAGCGGGTCACCCACGGGCGGCTCGCGCCGGGGGCGTCCGGACGCCGCACCCCGGCGAACGAGCCGGCCCGCGCGCGGGACCGCCCCGCAAGACACTGAAGACAGCAGGGTCAATGCAAGGCGGATTGACCCCCCGACGACCGATTCCTAGAATTCCCCCACTACATCCGACGAGGCGCGCAATGGACGCGAAGGACTTCATCCGCGACACCGTCACCGGCAATCCGGTGGTGCTGTTCATGAAAGGCACGGCGCAGTTCCCGCAGTGCGGCTTTTCCGGCCGCGCGATCCAGATCCTGCAGGCCTGCGGGGTCAGGAACATCGTGACGGTCAACGTCCTCGAGGACGACGACGTGCGCCAGGCGATCAAGGAGTACTCGAACTGGCCGACGATTCCGCAGCTCTACGTGGGCGGCGAGTTCGTCGGCGGTTCGGACATCATGACCGAGATGTACCAGTCGGGCGAACTGCAGAAGCTGCTGCCCCAGCCGGCGGCGGCCTGAGCGGCGCGCGGCCTCGCGCCGCGCCGACGGCTTCGCGCCCCCGCGCCGGGCACCCCGCTAGAATGCCCGGATGGACCCGAGGCCCCTGATCGTCGCGATCACCGGTGCGTCCGGCGCCGTGTACGGCGTGCGGATGCTCGAACTGCTGCGCGCGCTCGGCGGGGTGCGCACGCACCTCGTCGTCTCGGCGGCCGGCTGGATGAACGTCGAGCAGGAGTTGCGTCGCCCGCGCAAGGAAGTCGAGGCGCTCGCCGATGAAGTGCACAACCCGCGCGACGTCGGCGCGAGCATCGCGTCGGGCGCGTTCCCGACGATCGGCATGGTCGTCGCGCCGTGCTCGATGCGCACGCTCGCGGCCATCGCGACCGGCCTGGCCGACAACCTCGTCACGCGCGCGGCCGACGTCGTGCTCAAGGAGCGCCGCCGGCTCGTGCTGATGCCGCGCGAGGCGCCGCTGAACCTCGCGCACCTGCGCAACATGGTGTCGGTGACCGAGATGGGCGGCATCGTCTATCCGCCGCTGCCCGCGTTCTACCACCGGCCCGAGTCGATCGCGCAGATGGTCGACCACACCTGCGGGCGCGTGCTCGAACTGTTCGGAATCGAGCAGTCGATTTCGCCGCGCTGGGAGGGAATCGCGGCACAATGAGGACCTGTCTCCCGGAAAAGGCTCAACGATGAAGATCCTGGTGGCCACCGACGGCTCCAAGCCGTCGCTGAAGGCAGTCAAGCAGGCGATCAAGCTGGCGCAGCAGGGCAGCGGCTCGAACACGGTGACGCTGATCAGCGTCCACGACGACACGGCGCTGCGCCACGCCGAGCGCTTTGTCGGCAAGCAGGCGGTGGCCGATTACCTGCGCGAGCTCAGCGACAAGGACCTCGCGGCGGCACACAAGCTGCTCGAGAAGTCGGGCCTGCGGCACGACCTGATCATCCGCACCGGCCACGTCGCGGCCGAGATCGTCGCGGCGGCCGAGCAGGGCCGCTTCGAGCTGCTGCTGGTCGGCTCCAAGGGTCACTCGGCGCTCGAGGACTTCCTGCTGGGGTCGGTCGCGCGGCGGGTCGCCGAGACCTGCAAGGTGCCGGTGCTGATCGTCAAGTGACTCAGGTGCCCCGATGAGGCTGCTCGCGGGCTGGGCGATCAACGCGCTGTGCCTGCTCGCGCTGCCCTACCTCATCGGCGGCGTGCATCTGCAAGGCCTGGGCACCGCGCTGGTGGTGGCCCTGCTGCTGGGCCTGCTGAACACCGTGATCCGCCCGGTGCTGATCCTGCTGACGCTGCCGATCAACCTCCTCACGCTCGGCCTGTTCACGTTCGTGATCAACGGCGTGCTGTTCTGGCTCGTCGCGAACTTCGTGCAGGGCTTCTCGGTGACGAGCTTCGGCACGGCGATCCTGGGCGCGCTCGTCTACGGGCTGATCAGCTGGGGCGTGAGCGCGCTGCTGCTCGGGCGGCGCGACTGATCCGCGCAGCCCGCCCCCGCCCGCGAGACTTTCGTCACACTTTCGAGCCGACCGGCGGTATTAAAGTTGTACCATACGGTCGACACCGACCGACGAGCGGTCGACTCGACCCGACGAAAGGCGCCGCGATGGACAAGTTCGATTTCGATGACTGGGCCGAGCTCTATCGCCGCGATCCCGCGGCGTTCGAGGCCCGCCGCCAGACCGTCCTCGCGCTCGAGCTCGCGAAAGTGAGCCCCGGCGTCGCGGAGCCCGCGCGCGCGATGCTGCGCCGTCTCGAGGCCCAGCTCGCCGGCAAGGGCGACGCCGAGCGCATCCAGACCTCGATGCTCTGGATGGCGGCGTCGATGCGCCAGCTCACGGCGCGGATGCAGGACCTCAGCACGACGGTTCGAGGCCTGGAGACGCAGCCCCAGGCCTGACGCACCGTGAGCGAGCCCGCGACGACGATGCCCGCACTGACGGTCGACGTCATCTCCGACGTCGTCTGCCCGTGGTGCTACATCGGGCAACGGCAGCTCGACGAGGCGCTCGCGCGCTGGCGCGAGCGCCACCCCGACGCCGCCGCGCCCTCGGTCACCTGGCACCCGTTCCAGCTCAATCCGGCCATGCCGGCCGAGGGCATGTCGCGTCCCGAGTACCTGACGATGAAGTTCGGCTCGCCCACCGGCGGGCCCGGCTACCAGCGCGTCGTCGACGCCGCCGCGGGCGCGGGGCTCGAGCTCCGCCCCGAGCGCATCCGGCGCCAGCCGAGCACCCTGCGCGCGCACGCGCTGATGGCGGCGGCCGAGCCGGGCGAGCAGCAGCACGCGCTCGCCGCGGCGCTGTTCCGCGCCTACTTCATCGACGGCACCGACGTCGGCGACCCGGCGGCGCTCGCCCCGATCGCGCGCGGCGTCGGCATGTCCGACGATCGCATCGCGGCCGCCGGCGACGCGGACGCGCTCGCCGAGACCGAGCGCATCGACCAGGACGTCCGCGACTCCGGCGTCGGCGGCGTGCCCTTCTTCGTGATCGGGCGCAAGTTCGCGGTCTCGGGCGCGCAGGGCGCCGACGCGCTGCTCGCGGCCTTCGAGCGCGCGGCGGGCGCAGGCTGACCCCGCGCGGGCCCCGGCTCAGCGGTATCCGACGCGGTCCAGCATCTGCTGGACCTTGACCTGGTTCATCCCCACGACCGACACCGGCAGGACTTCGCTCTTGAAGTCGCCGCCCGACATCGCCCGCAGCGCCGGGTTGTCCACGCGCACGCCCGCGACGATCGGCCACTCGTTGTTGCCGGTCGCGAAGTGGCGCTGCGCCTCCTCGCCGACCAGGTACTCGAGGAAGCGGACCGCGCCGGCCACATTGCGGCTGTGGCGGGCGACCGCGCCGCCCGCGACGTTGACGTGCGTTCCCGCGCCGGCCTGGTCCGGGAACACGACGCCGACGCGCTCGGCCATCGCACGCTCGTCCGCCCTGGCGGACGAGAGCATGCGCGCGAGGTAGTAGCTGTTCGTGATCGCGATCGCGCACTCGCCGCTCGCGACCCCCCTGATCTGGTCGGTGTCGCCGCCGCGCGGCGGGCGCGCCATGTTGTCGACGAGCCCCTTGAGCCAGGCCTCGGCCTTCTGCGGTCCGAGGTGCTCGGTCATCGCGCCGAACAGGCTCAGGTTGTAAGGGTGCGAGCCCGAGCGCGTGCACAGGCGCCCCTTGTGGCGCGGGTCCGCGAGCTTGACGTAGCTGTCGACCTCGTCCCGGCGCACGCGCGAGGTGTCGTACACCACGATGCGGGCGCGCCGCGACAGCCCGAACCACGCGGTCGCCCCGTCGGCCTCGGGCTTGGCGCGGAACTGCGCGGGCACCGCGGTCTCGAGCACCTTCGAGCGCACCGGCAGGAACAGGCCGTCGACCTGCGCGCGCCACAGCCGCGCCGCGTCCACGAGCAGGATCACGTCGGCCGGCGACGCCGCGCCCTCGGCCTTCAGCCGCGCCAGCACGCCGGCGTCGTCGGACTCGACGCGGTTCAGCCGGATGCCGGTCGCGCGCGTGAATCCGGCGTACAGGGCTTCGTCGCTCGGATAGTGGCGCGCGGAGTAGACGTTCAGGACTGCGTCGTCCGCCCGCGCGGGCGGTGTCGCGGCGAGCAGCGCCGCGGGCAGCAGGAGTGCGAGGAGTTTCATCGGGTTTCGGGTCCGGGGTGTCGCGCACAGCGGCGACGGTCGAGAAGATGTTAACACGAATGCGAATGATTCGCACTACTGATCTTCGGGCCCCCTGTCCTGCGGCGATCGCAGAACTCGGCTCGCCAGCACCAGCGGGAGCAGTCCCACCAGAACGAGCGCCATCGCGGGCAGCGCCGCCTCGCCCAGCCGCTCGTCACGCGCGAGCTGGTACGCGACGACGGCCAGGGTGTCGCTGCCGAAGGGCCGCAGCACCATCGTCGCGGGCAGTTCCTTGACGACGTCGACGAACACCAGCAGCGCCGCCACCGCCGCCGAGCGCGCGAGCAGCGGCGCGTGCACGCGCAGCGCGAGCGCCGCGGCGCCGACGCCGAGCATCCGGGCCGACTCGTCGAGGTTCGCCGGTATCCGCGTGTACCCGCTCCCCACCGACTGGAGCGCGACCGCGACGAAGCGCACCAGGTACGCCCACACCAGCCCCAGCGAGGTCGCGGTCACGAGCGCCCCCACGCCGCTGCCGGGCCAGCGCGCCTGAGCCCATCCGACCGGCAGCAGCAGCCCGACGACGATCACCGCCCCCGGCACCGCGTAGCCGAGGCCGGCGAGCTCGCGCACCGCGACGCTCGAGCGGCTCGGCCAGCGCCGCGCGACGAACGCGAGCGCGAGCGCGAGCACGACCGCGGCAGCGGCCGCGATCGCACCGAGCCGGACGCTGTTCCCGGCCCACTCGGCGAAGCGCGCCCACGGCAGGGTCGACGCGTCGATCGCGAGCAGGCGCGCGAGGATGGCCGCCGGGAGCACGAAGCCGAGCACGACCGGCGCCGCGCACAGCGCGAACGCGAGGGCACGCCCGCGCGGGCCCGGCCGGTGCCGGCGGGCGTCGGTGCCCGCCGACGAGCCCGCCGCCCCGCGCGGGCCGGCGAAACGCAGGCGGCGCTGGGCGCGCCGCTCGATCGCGACCAGCACCGCGACGATCGCGAGCAGGACGGTGGCGAGCCGCGCGGCGGTGACGCGGTCGTCCAGCGCCAGCCACGACTTGTAGATCGCCGCGGTGAAGGTCTGGACGCCGAAGTAGCTCGACACGCCGAAGTCGGCCATCGTCTCCATCAGCGCCAGCACCACCCCGGCGGCGATCGCCGGGCGCGCGAGCGGCAACGCCACCTCGCGCACGCGGCGCGCCGGCGCCGCGCCGAGCAGACGGGCCGCGTCCATCAGCTGCGCCGCGCGCTCCGACAGCGCTGCACGAACGAGCAGGTACACGTACGGGTACAGCGTGACCGTGAACACGAGCACCGCGCCGCCGACGCTGCGGATCTCCGGCAGCATCCGCCCGGAGCGGCCGGTCGCGGCGCGCAGCCACTCCTGCAGCGGCCCGGCGTATTGCAGGAAGTCGGTGTACGCGTAGGCGACCACGTAGGCGGGCATCGCCATCGGCAGCAACAGTGCCCACTCGAAGACTCGCCGCCCGGGGAAGTCCAGCAGCGCGACCGAGGCGGCCGTCGCGGCGCCGATCGCGGCGACCCCGATCGCGACCGGCAGCACGATCACGATCGTCGTCCAAAGGCACTCGGGCAGCACGTGGCGGACCATCGCGGCCAGCACGTCCGCGCCGCCGGCGTCCCAGTCGAGCCACGACGCGAGCACCGCGAGCACCGGAAGCACGAGCGCGGAGCCGATCAGGGCGACGGGCAAAGTGCGCAGGGCGTCGGGCCACGCGGGCCCCCGGGAGGCGATCACGATCGTCGTCGAGTGGCGTTGAGTTCGGGGTGCGGCCGGCGAGCGGCGTCGCACGGTCGCGGCGACGGTCCGATCGATACTTGAATGCGAATTATATTCATTTATACTCCGTCGAATGTTCCTCGAAGTCTCCAGGCTCGACGTCCGCTATCCCGGCCGGGACGCGCCCGCGCTGCGCGGCGTCTCGCTCGGCCTGCGCGCCGGCGACGTCGGCGTGCTGCTCGGCCCGTCGGGGTGCGGCAAGACCACGCTGCTGCGCGCGATCGCCGGGCTCGAACCCGTGTCGTCCGGACGCATCCGGGTGGGCGGCGAGGCGCTCGCCGGGCCGGGCGTGCACGTCGCGCCCGAGCGCCGCCGCGTCGGCATGGTGTTCCAGGACTACGCGCTGTTCCCGCACCTGAGCGTCGCGCGCAACGTCGCGTTCGGGCTGGCGTCGATGCCCTCCGACGAGCGCGAGGAGCGCGTCGCCGAAGTGCTCGCGCTGGTCGGCCTCGAAGACGCCGCGGCACGGATGCCGCACCAGCTCTCGGGCGGCCAGCAGCAGCGGGTCGCGCTCGCGCGGGCGCTCGCGCCGCGGCCGCGCCTGCTGCTGCTCGACGAGCCCTTCTCCAGCCTGGACGTCGACCTGCGCGAGCGCCTCGCGCACGAACTGCGCGCGATCCTGGCGCGGGCGCGCATGACGGCGCTGCTGGTCACGCACGACCAGCTCGAGGCGTTCGCGATCGGCGACACCGTCGGCGTCATGGACGAGGGCGTTCTGCACCAGTGGGACGAGCCGTACGCGCTTTACCACCGGCCGGCCACGCGCTTCGTCGCGCGCTTCGTCGGGCACGGCGTCTTCGCCCCCGCGACGCTGCGCGACGACGGCGGACGGCCGGTGCTCGACACCCCGCTGGGCGCCCTCGCCGACGTCGCCGAGTGCCCGCTGCCCGGGGCGTTCCCCGGCGGGCGCTGCGACATCCTGCTGCGCGCCGACGACATCGTCCACGACGACGAAGCGCCGGTGAAGGCGCAGATCGTGCGCAAGGCGTTCCGCGGCGCCGAGTACCTGTACACGCTGCGCCTCGCCGGCGGCCAGACCGTGCTCGCGCTGGTGCCCAGCCACCACGACCACGACGTCGGCCAGTGGATCGGGATCCGGCCGGCGGTGGACCACGTGGTGCCGTTCGCCCCCGTGGCGCAGGCCTGACGCGACGCGCGCCGGCACGCCGCCGGAACCCGCAGGCGCCCCCCGGCGCGGGGAATGGCGCGGGGAATGGCGCGTGCGATGGCGCGGACGCCCCGCGACCGAGGCGGACGGTCGGCGCGCGTATCATGCTCGGGCCGCGCGCTTCTTCCCCGCATCGGCGGGGTGTGGCGCCGCCTCCAAACCGCTTCACCCGATCGAGTTCGCATGCGCGCGTCCCGCCGCCTCTTCCGCCCGCTGGCCGTCTTCGCCGCAGTCTCGGCGCTCGCCGCGGGCTGTGCCCGCTACGACGGCCCCGGTTCGCAGGACGACTTCATGCGCGTGCGCGCCGAGTGCTACCGCAGCGCGATGACCGTGGTCTCGGGCGCGAACATCGACCAGTTCAGCGGACGCTCGGACGCCCAGACCCTGCCCGGTTGCACCGCGTTCACGTCGTGCCTCGCCGGCAAGGGCTATCAGCCGGCCGAAGACGGCCGCCTGGTGGTGCCGCCGGGATTCGTCGCGCCCTGCGCGCCCTGAGCGCCCCGGGCGCCGGGCGCCCCCGCGGGATCGCGCGCAGGCGCGTTCCCGGCGCCGCGCCCGTTCCTCAGCCGGAGCGCGCCGCCGGGCTCCACGCTCCGTCGTGAACGCGCAGCCCCAGCCGCTCGAGCGTCGCGGCGCCGTTCATCTGCTCGAAGATCGTCGAGCCCGCGGCCACCGCCGCCTGCAGCGCGCGGTCGCGGCCGGCACGCGCGCGCGCGGCCGCAGCGATGCGGGGCACGTCGTCCGGCGCGATCACGACGACGCCGTCGTCGTCGCCGACCACGATGTCGCCCGGGTTCACGACCACGCCCGCGCAGGTCACCGGGAGGTTGACCGTGCCGGCCAGCTCCTTCGTCGGGTGCGACACCGAGACCATCGTCGCGCAGGCCGGGAAGCCGAGCTCGCGAATCGTCGCGGTGTCGCGCACCGGGCCGTCGACGACGGCGCCGGCGAGCCCCTTGCGCAACGCCTGCTGCGTCGCGTTGCCGCCCCACAGGGCGCCAAACGCGACGCCGCCGTTCGTGGCGACGAGCACGTCGCCGGCGCGCGCGAAGTACAGCGACGCGTGCATCATCAGGTTGTCGCCGGGCGGATTGAACGACGTGACCGCGGGCCCCGCGAACCATCGCCCGGGCGCGACCGGGCGCATCGCGGGCGCCATCAGGCGCACGCGCTGCTCGAGCGCGCTCATCTCGTCGTGCAGGTCGGCGACCGGTATGCCGCGCAGGCACTCGATCAGCGCGGGGTCGGGGCGGGGAATGTCGCGGTGGATTCGCGCGTCGGTCAAGTCGGCTCTCCTTCGGTGATGGGTTCCGGCGACGCCGCGCCGAGTGGCGAGCGCGCGACCCGGCGCGCGGCCGCGGGCAGGCGCCGCACGGACGTCAGGCCACGATCCGGTGCAGCGGGACGATCTCGACGCCCGCCTGCGCCAGCCTGCGCCGGATCGCCGTCGCCATCGCGACCGCGCCGGGCTCGTCGCCGTGCACGCAGACGCTGTCCATTCGCCTGACCGGCACCTTGCGGCCGTCGATGCTCGTCAGGCAGCCGTCCTCGAGCATGCGCACCACCCGCTCGGCGGCGACCTCGGGGTCCCGGATCATCGCGCCGGGCGTCTTGCGCGGCACGACGTTGCCGGTGTCGTCGTAGGCGCGGTCGGCGAGGATCTCGCGCGCGATCTTCGCCCCCAGCCGCTCGGCCGCCGCCTCGGTCTGCGTGTTCGGCAGCGTGAGGATCGCGAGGTCGCGGTCGAACGACAACACCGCGCGCACCAGGGCCTCGGAGACGGTGCGATCCGACAGGCCCATGTTCGCCATCGCGCCGTGGAACTTGACGTGCGTGATCGCGTGCCCGCACGAGCGCGCGATGCCGTGCAGCGCCCCGATCTGGTAGACGACGGACTTCTCGAGCTCGACGAAGTCGTCGATCCGGATCTGCCGGCGGCCGAAGCCGTTGACGTCGTTGAATCCCGGGTGCGCGCCGAGCCCGACGCCGCGCGCGCGCGCGCCCTCGACGGTGCGGCTCATCACGAGCGGATCGCCGGCGTGGAAGCCGCAGGCGACGTTCGCGGTCGTGACGAGATCGAGCAGCGCCTCGTCGTCGCCCATCCGGTACGGGCCGAAGCTCTCGCCCATGTCGGAATTGATGTCGATGCAGGTCATGTCGACTCCTCCTTGCGAATCTCGAACAGCGGCGCGCCCCGCGGCACCGCGGCACCGGTGCCGGCCAGCGCCCGCGCGAGAACCCCGTCCGTGCGCGCGAGCACCGGGCGATACAGCACGCCGACCTTGAGCAGGCCGAGCACCTGTCCGGCGCGCACCGGCGTGCCGATTGCGGCGAACGGCTCGGGCCGCAGCGGGTGCGCGTCGGCGAACGTGCCGGCGACGTCCGCGCGTACGAGCGCACGGCCGCGTCCGCGCGCCGCGGCGCCCCGCCGCTCGATCACGCCGTCGCGTCCCGCGGGCGCGCCGTCGTCGCGCGCGGGGTGGGCCGGGTCGAGCCGGATGCGCAGGCGCGCGTGACGCTCGCGCACGTCGAGCGTCTCGACGCCGTGGTCGCGCATGTGCCGGACCAGCGATCGCAGTTCGGCGACGTTCACGGGGCGGCGCTCCGTTCGCGTTCAACCGCGTCGCTGATCGAGCCCAGCCAGGCCCGCTCGGCCGCCAGCGCCGCCAGCGCCTCGTCTCGCGTCGCGGGCACGAACCGCAGAGCGCCGCCCGGACGCGCCTGCGCCAGGCGCCAGCGGTCGGCCTCGATGACGGTGCCGATCTTCGGATAGCCCCCGTGGGTGTTCGCGTCGGCCATCTGCACGATCGGCTGGCCCGAGGGCGGCACCTGGACGATGCCGGGCACGATCCCGTGCGTGTACATGACGTCGCCGTGCCCCTGCGCCTGCAGCCGCGGCCCCGACAGGCGGAACGCGGACCGGTTGCTGTTGGCGCCGATCGACCACTGCGCGCCCCAGAACCGCTCGCGCGCCGGCTCCGGGAACTTCTCGTACTCGCCGGCCGGCATCACCCTCACCGCGGTCGTCCGGGTCGTTTCGCCGGCGGCGGGGACCGGGGGCAGCGCGAGCCGCGCGGGATCGATGCCCCACCCGCCCGGCCGGGCACTGCGCGCCGTGCCGGCCGGCCCGAGCGGAATCCGGTCGCCCTTGCGCAGCGTCCGGCCCTCGAATCCTCCGAAGCCGATCTTCAGGTCGGTGCTGCGCGAGCCCAGCCGCGGCTCGACGCCGATCCCGCCCTCGACGACGAGGCAGGCGATCGCCCCCTCGAGCGGCGCGCCGACGGTCAGCGTGGCGCCGGCGTCGGCCCGGGTGGCCCACCACGGCAGCACCGCGGCCCCGTCCAGCGTCGCCTCGCAGTGCGCGCCCGTGAGCGCGAAGCGCGCGTCGCGCAGGAAACGCACGACGAACGGGAACATCGTCACCTCGATCGCCGCCGCGCCCGGGTCGTTGCCGAGCAGCCGGTTGCCCGCGGACAGCGCGAGCCTGTCCATCGCGCCCGCGACGCACACGCCCTCGCCGCGGTGGCCGAAGCGCCCCAGGTCCTGGACCGTGTTCAGTGCCCGGGTCGAGACGATCTCGATCACTTCTCGATGCCCAGCGAGCGGAAGCGCACCCGGTCGCCGGGCGCGAGAAGCGACGGCGGCGAGCGCGCGACGTCGAAGAAGACCACGTCGGTGTGGCCGATCAGCTGCATCCCGCCGGGCTGCGTCGACGGGTAGACGCTGGCCTGCTCGCCGCCGATCGCGACCGACCCCGCCGGCACCCGCATGCGCGGCTCGTGACGGCGCGGCGACACGAGCAGCGGGTGCAGACGGCCGAGGTGCGGCTGACCAGGGTAGCCGCCGACGAAGAAGACCGTGTACTCGGGCCCGGTGTGCAGCTTCACGAACTTCTGCACGGTGATCCCGGCGTTGCGCGCGAGCTCGCACAGGTCGGGGCCGGCCTCGCCGCCGTAGCGCACCGGCACCTCCACCGACCTGCCGCGCGGGATGTCGGACTCGCAGTCGGGCC
>Ga0268298_10005000_pt1 | contig 12626 bp, 10 predicted proteins | sample WWTPWeurt_MetaG_FD_194462 | JGI IMG/M metagenome (GOLD analysis project Ga0268298, IMG submission 194462) | Activated sludge microbial communities from WWTP in Nijmegen, Gelderland, Netherland - WWTP Weurt | ecosystem: Engineered > WWTP > Aerobic digester > Activated sludge | place...
GGCCTATGTCGATTCACCCCACAACGACGCCCAGGTGCCGCGATGAACCCGGGCCGTCGAGTTCCCCGCCTGAGTGCAGAGCCAGTCCGGCCCGCTGCCCGCAGAGCGCAAATAAAAAGGCACGGGGCCCCTTTCAGGAACGCCCGTGCCTCAAACCGCGCCGGAGCCCTCAGGCGCCGGCAACGGTTGGAGCCAATCCTCGGCTTACTTGTGCAGCTTGAAGACCCAGACGGAACCGCCCTGCTCGAGGTAGTTCACGCGCTTGGCCACGTCACCGCCCCACAGGGGAACGGCGCCGCCCCAACCGGCGGTCACGGCGATCATCTGCTCGCCGTCCTGTTCCCAGCTGACCGGGGGAGCGACGATGCCGGTACCGACGTTGAAGGACCAGAGTTCCTTGCCGGTCTTGGCGTCAACACCCTTCAGGAAGCCTTCCGGGGTACCGTAGAACACCAGGCCACCGGCGGTGGTCAGGACGCCGCCCCACAGGGGAGCGAAGTTCTTGTTTTCCCAGACGATCTTGCCAGTGGCGGGATCGACGGCACGCATGGCGCCAATGTAGTCGTCGTGCAGGGCCTTGATGGTGAAGCCAGCGCCGAGGTAGGCGGCACCCTTCTTGTAGGAGACGGGCTCGTTCCAGATGTCCATGCCCCACTCGTTGGAGGGAACGTAGAACAGACCGGTTTGAGGACTGTAAGCCATCTGCATCTGGTTCTTGCCGCCGAGGAAGGACGGAGCGGAGAAGACCACAGCACCCTTCTTGCCGTCGGCGCCCTTGGCGGGATCGCCAGGGTAGATCTCCATGTTGTACATCGGCTTGCCGGTGGCGAGGTCGATGCCCTTGGCCCAGGTGATCTGCTTGACGAACGGGAAGGCGTTCAGCAGCTTGCCGTTGGTGCGGTCATTGACGAAGAAGAAACCGTTACGGTCGGCCTTGCCGCCAGCTTTGACGGTCTTGCCGGTCTTCGGGTCCTTGAAGTCGAAGGAAACGAATTCGTTGACGCCGTCAAAGTCCCAGCCGTCGTGCGGGGTGCCTTGGTAGTGCCAGACGATCTTGCCGGTATCGGCGTCGATGGCCACAGTGGAGCAGGAGAACAGGTTGTCGCCCGGACGGGTCCAGCTGTTCCACGGCGCCGGGTTGCCGGTACCCGCGAAGATCAGGTTGGTTTCGGGGTCGTAGGTTGCGCCATTCCAGGTGGCGGCGCCGCCGGTCTTCCACAGGTCGCCAGGCCAGGTGGCGTTGGTGGTGCCGGAGATGCCGTTGTCGGTCTTGTTGCCGGAGGCGTCGAACTTGTAGCCCATGTGACCTTCGACCGTGGGACGGGTCCACAGCAGCTTGCCGGTCTTGGGATCGCGGGCGTCGATGCGGCCGACGATACCGAACTCACCGCCGGACACGCCGGTGATCAGCTTGCCCTTGGCGATGATGGGAGCGGCGGAAGCGGAGTAGCCAGCGGCGTAGTCTTCCAGTTTCTCTTTCCAGACGACCTTGCCGGTGTCTTGATCCAGGGCGACCAGATTGGCGTCCAGGGTGGCGAAGATGACCAGATTGTCATAAAGAGCGGCGCCGCGGTTGATCACGTCGCAGCAGGGCATGATGCCGTCCGGCAGACGGTGTTCGTACTTCCACAGCTTCTTGCCGGTCTTGGCGTCGATGGCGAACAGACGGCTGTAGGAAGCAGTGACGAACATCTTGCCGTTGTGGATCACCGGCTGGGATTCCTGACCACGCTGCTTTTCACCACCGAAGGACATGGACCAGGCGGGAACCAGGTTCTTGACCGTGTTGGTGTTGATCTGGGTGGACGGGCTGTGGCGCTGGCCCTGGGTGCCGAGACCGAAGCTGACGACGTCGCCCTTGGTGGAGGCGTCATTGAGGATGTCGGCGTCAGATACGGCGGCCATGGCCTGGCTGCCCATGAAGGCCGAGGCGGCGATCACGGCGCTGGCAATGGCGGTGCGGCGGAAAAAGTTGTGTCGATGCATGGATTAGGTCTCCTTTGTTGTCCATGAAATTGGTTGGGTGGCTGTCCTCCGTTCCCTGAGCCAGCTCCCCTGCCAGCGCCCACAACTGCAAGGGGCGTGCCAGCCTGCTTTCAGGAAGCGCCTCCCGGGGAAAAGCCCATTTGGCAAGACTTCCAGAGTGCTACGGGATTCAGCTCAGGCTACGGAAAACAATTGTTTCAATTGTCACCACCTGTTCCAAACTTGCACACTTCCGTATGCTTCAGCGGGTGTGGCCTGCTTCTCCCCTCCCGCGGAGGCATATTCTGCACTGTTTTTCCGTTTTGTGGGCAGTGCTGCGCGGCATCGGGTTTTTTCTGAGATAATAAGCGCGTTCTAACGTTGCGGCGGGCTTGGGGTGCTTATGGGAAGGCTGATGGCGGCGCTGGTGCTGGCGGTGGTCATGCTCGGAGAGGTGCTTGCCGCTCCGGTCGACGCCGCGGATCCCCTTGAGTCGGCCCGCTGGGGGGACATGCGCAGGGCTTTCTTCGCCGATCAGCCGGTGGTTTTCGACGCCCGGGTCAAGGTCGTCGCGCCGCTGGATGCCGAGAATCCCATGCAGGTTCCCGTGACCGTTGACGCCGCCGAGCTGAGCGACGCGCGAGAGGTTTTCGTTTTTGCGGATTTCAATCCCATCATTCAGGTACTGCGCTTCTACCCGGAGCGCGCTTCCGCATACCTGGGGTTTCGCATCAAGCTGCAGCAGTCGTCGCCGGTGCGGGCGGCGGTCCGCACCGGCGACGGTGTTTGGCATGTCGGGGGAACCTGGGTCAATACCGTTGGGGGGGGATGTACGGCCCCCTCGGCTGCGGCCACCTCCCCCGAGTGGCAACGCAGACTCAACGAAGTCAGTGGCCGGCAGTGGTCGGAAGGGCCTCTGGCCGGACGGGTCAGGATGCGCATCGTGCATCCCATGGACACCGGACTCGTCGCGGGCATCCCGGCCTTTTATCTGGACGAACTGGAATTCCTCTCTGCGGAGGGCGTTCTCCTGATGCGCGTCCAGCCCTTCGAGCCGGTGAGCGAGAACCCGGTCTTTACCTTGCAGCAAGGAGCGCCGGGCCGCGTGCGGACGATGGGGCGCGATAATAACGGCAATCGTTTTGAAGCCTGGATCGAACCGTGATGCGCCGCGTTTTTGCCTGTCTTGCCTTCCTGCTGTTCGCCGTTCCGGGAGGGGGCGTGTCCTTCGACTATGGACTCGTTCCGCGGGAGCTTGCACCGGGGGTCTATGTCTTCGTCGGCACGACGGAGGATTTTTCCACCCGCAACGGCGGCAATATCGTCAATACCGGATTCATCGTCGGCACGGGGGGCGTCGTGGTCGTCGATACGGGTCCTTCGCTGCGCTATGGGCGGCAGATGCGCGCCGCCATCGCCGCCAAGACGGAAGCTCCGATCGCGCTCGTGCTCAACACTCACCTTCATCCAGACCATTTCCTGGGCAACCAGGCCTTCGCGGATCGCCCCCTGGGGGCACTGGCGGCGACCCGATCGGGAATCGAACGGGATGGCAATGCCTTTGCGGAAAATCTGTTCCGCATGGCGGGGGACTGGATGCTGGGAACCGAGAGCGTCCCTCCGACGCTCGAACTGGCCGAGGGCATTCGTGAATTCGCTGGGCGGCGCCTGCGCTTTATCGCGCTGAAGGGGCATACCGACGCCGATCTGGCGGTGTACGACGAGACCTCGGGGGTGCTTTTCGCCGGCGATCTGGTCTTCAATGGGCGCGCGCCGACCACGCCCCATGCCGAAGTGTCCGCCTGGTACGCCGCCCTGGACAAGCTCGAGGCCATTACCAGGGAGCCCGGGTTCCGCAAGCTGGTCCCTGGCCACGGCGAGGTGGCGCAGGACGCCGCACCCATCGCCCAGACGCGCGCCTACTTGCGCTGGCTGGAGCGCGAGTTTGCCGAGGCCGCTGCGGCAGGTCTCGACATGAACGAGGTTCTGGCCCGGCCGATTCCCGCGGAATTTGCGGCACTGGGCGTGGTGGCCACGGAATACCGGCGGTCGGTGGGGCATCTTTTCCCCGCGGCCGAACAGAAGGCGCTGGGTCGCGGTGCCGCCCGTTGAGGTTTTCCTCCTCGCGGAGGATCGTCGCTTCCTGCGGTTGCTGGCCCTCTCCGCCTGTCTGCACGGCCTTGTGCTGTGGGGATTCGCAGGGACGCCGCCGGTGAGCCGTTCCATGCCCCGGCTGGAGGCGGAACTCCGCGTGCAGGTTGCCGCCGCGGAAGTACCGGCACCCTTGGTACCGAGCGAGCCGGCACCGCCTGCTCCCGTGAAGGCGCGGGAGGAGGGCCGTCAGACTGTGTCGGTGCCTGCTGCGCTGGCGGCGGAACCTGCGCCTGCAGCGGTGTCGGTGCCGCAGGTTGCCGCAACGGCAAACCTGCCGCTGGCCGAAGCGCCCGGAGAGCGCGTAGTGGCCGATCTGCCTCCACCTCCACGCCCCGCCGTCGATCTCGATCGCCTGCTCGACGGCTACGGACGTCGCTTGTCCGACCTCCTGGCGCGCCATCACAGCTATCCGCGCGTGGCCGAGATGCGGGGCTGGGAAGGCGAGGTGCAGCTTCGTCTGCGGGTTGCACGCAAAGGGGGGCTTCTCGGTGTTTCGGTCGAGCGCTCCAGCGGTTTCGAGGTTCTCGATCAGCACGCCCGGGCCATGGTCGAGCAATTGCGTGTTTTCCCGCCGCCGCCCGACGAACTCGAATCCGGAGAGATCCAGGTGGTGATCCCGGTGAGCTACAAGCTGAGGCGGCCCGCCTGAGGGCGTGGGCCGAGTTCATTTCGACCTATGCTGGAAGCGCCTGAATCCGTCTTGCAAGTCGCCGCCCGGGCTTCAGGTGGCTCGCGGTGTCTACGGCGCGGGAGTGCGCGGCGGTCGGGACACCCGTCGATCCTTTGGTGCGCAATCCGATGGGCAGTGGTTTGAGTCTGCATACCCGTATCAGCCTGGTGCTGACTGCCTTGGCAGCCGGGTTGCTGCTCGTCCTTGCCGCTCTGTGGGTTCACGGAACCCGGGCGGCGATCAACGAGGAAATCGAGGCGGCGGCAAGGGTTTCCGAGCAGTGGCTGGTGGCTCTGGGAATCGAATTGCGCAAAGGGGCCGACGAGACCCTGGCCACCAGGACGCTGGCTGCCATTCAGCCCCTGGGGCGTATCCGCGCCAACGGCGTGGAGATATTGGACCGCCAGGGGGGCCTGATCTACCGCTCCCCGGCGCCGACCTACAAGGCCGGCAGGGGGGCTCCCGAGTGGTTTTCAGGCCTTCTTTCCGCAGACTTCGCGCCGCGTTGGGTCGCCATCGGTGAACTCGACGTGGTGATCCGTCCCGACGCCTCGCGGGCAGTTCTCGACGCCTGGGATGATGTGACCGGGATGGTCGGTTGGGCCCTGGGCGTGTTGGCCATACTCTTTCTTGGGGTGCGCGTCGCCCTGGCCAAGGCACTCCGTCCCCTGGATCTGGTGATGGCGGCGCTGGATCGCACGGGGCAGGGGCGATTCGACACGCGCCTGCCGGTATTCGAAGTCCCCGAACTGGGGAGTCTGTCGCGGGCCTTCAACGGCATGGCGGACCGTCTGGCCCACGCGGTGGATGAGAACGTCTGTCTCGAGGCGGAGCGCGAGGTGGCGCGGCGCATGCAGGGAAGCCTGGAAGCGGACCGCCGTGCGGTGGCGCGCGAATTGCATGACGAATTGGCGCAGGGCATCACCGCCGTACGGGCGCTCGCCGGGGCGATCGCGCAGCGGACCGAGGCGCAGCCCGACGTGCAGGGCTACGCCGGCAATATCGTGAGCGTGACGGGGCAGATGCAGGACGGCATACGCACCATTCTGCACCGGCTGCGCAAACCAGCAGCGGAACCGCTTCTTGCCAGCCTGGAGCGCAACCTGGCCGCCTGGCGGCAGCAGCATCCGGAGATCGAGCTGGAAGGGGTGTACGAATTGGGGGACGCCCCTTTGTCGGACGAATTGGCCGGGTGCGCGCTGCGCATTGTGCAGGAGGGGCTGACCAACGTCGTGCGCCATGCTCAGGCGCGCCACGCCGAGGTCCGTGTCTGGCGCAGGAGTGGCGACCTGGAAATTGTCGTGGCGGACGATGGCGTCGGTCTGGGCGGCGAGCCCTCTGCTCAGGCGGGCAGTGGCTTGGGTCTGACCGGGATGGTCGAGCGGGTCGAATTGTTGGGAGGGGTGCTGCGGCTGGAGACGCCTGCAGCTGGAGGCTGTCGTCTGGTCGCGAGGATTCCGGAAGATTTTCCGGGCCCCGCCGTGGAGGAGAAGCTGTGAGCAGGACATTGCAAGGGGCCAGGGTGATGCTGGCCGACGATCACGCCATGGTGAGGCTGGGGTTCCGGCTCTTGCTCGAAGGTGCCGGAGCCACCGTGGTGGGCGAAGCGGAGAACGGGGAGTCCGCCGCCCGCATGTTTGGCGAACTGAAGCCGGACGTCCTGGTCATGGACGTGTCCATGCCGGGGATCGGTGGACTGGGTGCCCTGGAACGAATTCTGGCCTGGGAGGCGAAAGCGCGGGTGCTCATGCTCTCGGCCCACAACGACGACATCGTTCCCGTGCGGGCCTTGCGTCTGGGCGCCCGGGGCTATCTGTGCAAGCGGGCGGCGCCGGAGGAATTCCTGCGGGCGGTGGGGACCGTCTTCGCCGACCAGCGCTACATCGATCCCGAATTGGCGCCGGCGGTGGCACTGGCTCAACTTTCCGCTTCGGCCAACCCGGTCGAGGCCCTGACCGAAAAGGAGCTGGCCGTGTTTCTGCAACTGGCTCAGGGCAAGACCGTCAATGAAGTCGCCAAGGACTTCTGCGTGAGTCCCAGCACGGTGGGCACTCATCTTTACCACATCAAGCAAAAGCTCAATGTCCAGAATGCCGCCGAGCTCGCCCTGGTGGCCATGCGCAACGGCCTGATCGAATCCTGATCGTGGCGACGGCGGGTCTTTCGCCCGATGGCCTGTTTCCCCCGGTCGTGCCGCGGGCGAGTGGCTTCCTGGCGGTGGGGCAAGGGCACGAACTGTACTGGGAAGAGTGCGGTCCCCGCGACGGATTTCCCGTCGTGTTCCTGCACGGCGGACCCGGCAGCGGGTGCAATGCCGCCCAAAGGCGGCTCTTCGATCCGCGGCGTTTTCGCGCCGTGCTTTTCGATCAGCGGGGTTGCGGGCGGAGTCGCCCCCTGGGGGAAACTGCGGACAACACCACCGCACACCTGGTGGCCGATCTGGAGAAACTCCGCCGGGCACTGGGCATCGCACACTGGATCGTCTGTGGCGGTTCCTGGGGTAGTGCCCTTGGCCTTGCCTATGCGCAGGCCCATCCGGAATCGGTCGCCGGTCTGGTGCTGCGCGGCATCTTTCTCGGCAGCGGGGCCGAGGTGACACGCTACCTTTCGCGGCAGGCCCGGCCGGAGGCTTGGGCGGCCCTGGCGGCTGCGGCGCGGGATGCGGAAAACCTCCTGGAGTCCTTTGGCCAGCAGATCCGTTCCGGCAGCGAGGCAGAGGTTCTTGCGGCTGCCGGCGCCTGGCTGAATTACGAGCGAGCCTTCATGGGCGAGGGGCCCCTGGAGGGCGTTGCGGACGAAACCGCCCGGGCCAAGGTGCGCGTGCAACTGCATTATCTGTGCAAGGACTGTTTCCTCGCGCCGGAGCAACTCCTTCGAGGGGTGAGCCGGATCAGGCATCTTCCCGCCGTATTGGTACAGGGGATGGCAGACCCGGTGTGCCCGCCGGAGGTGGCGCAGGCCCTGGCGAGGGCCTGGCCTGAAGCCCAGTGGTCGCCCGTCGCGGCAGGGGGGCACGGAGGCCTGAGCAGTGCCATCGCAGCGGCGGTCATCGAGGCCCTGGCCCACGTCGCCGCGCGGGTGGAGATGCATCCGCCGAGGGAGGGCTGAATTCGCTAGAATGGCGCCTTTTCGGGGGAGAGTGGCGTGGGGGAGCAGAGCAGCGCGCAGACAACAGTGGGATCCGGGGGTGGAAACCCGCAGCAGTTCGAGGGCCGCATGCGCGTCGAACTCAAGGATATCGGCATCCCGCCGCGCCCCGCCATTCTGGACGAGATCGATCGCGAAATGGCCCGGGACGCCCCCGATTTCTCCCGTCTCGCCCGTCTCATCGGTTCCGACGTTGCCTTGGCCGCCGGCCTCATCAAAACCACCAACTCACCCTATTACGGCCTGGGGAAAAAGGTGCGCACGGTCCAGGAAGCGCTCCTGCTCCTGGGCTTGAAGTCCATCGTCCGGACCATCGCCGGCCTCTCCCTGCAAGGGATGTTTAAGGACGCTCCGCGTCTGGAGCGCTTCTGGGATGTTTCAGCCAAGACCGCCTGCCTGGCCGGGTGGCTCGCCCAGAAGTTGCGCAGCGAGGTGGGCCTGCGTCCCGAGGACGCCTATACCTTCGGTCTCTTCCGGGACTGTGGCATCCCTCTGCTGATGATTCCCTTTCCCGAGTACGAAGCGATTCTGAAGGTGGCCAACGCCGATCAGGAGAAGGGATTCACCCAGGTCGAGGACGAACTGCTCTCGATCAATCACGCCGTGGTGGGAGCGGAACTGGCAGAGGGATGGCTGCTGCCCGGGGAAGTCGCGCAGGCCATCCAGCATCATCACGATCCCGTTGCCCTGGAGGCGGGCGGGCTCGACACGCGTCCGGCCAGGATGGTTGCCCTGGGCCAATTGGCGGAGCACATCCTCTTTCTGGGAACGGGGCGGGGCAAGACGGCCGAGTGGGCCAAGCTGGGTACCGCTTGCCTGGCCGTACTGGGCATCGACGAGGCCGCAGCAGACGCCCTTGCCGCCGAGGCCGCTGCGGAAAGAGCCTGGGACGCCGATTGCTGAGCCCAGCTTCCGGGATCGACGTGACCGAATCGGTCACGGGATGACATTTTGCGGCACCCGGTGGCTGCCGTGAGCGCCCTGGATTACGCCCTCCCGGGTCAGGCAAAAAAGCCCGCTGCGGGGATAACCCCGCAGCGGGCTTCGCGGCGGCGTCTGGCGACGCTCAGCCTTCGACCGTCAGATAGACCAAAGTCTGATTGAGCAACTGGTAGCCGATTTCGCCGAAGGTCATGGGTCCGGTGACATTGGCCGTACGCTTGCCTTCCAGTCCCGAGTACAGGAAGTTCAGGATGCAGTTGCACGAGAAGGACATGCCGGATTCGATCCTGGGGAGTGCGGCCTGGAAGCTCGTGACGTAGTCGGTGACCGGGGCGGCAATCTTGTAGTCCAGCCCGGGAAAGACCGGCGCGTAGAAATCCACCCGGCGGGCGTTGGCGTCGATGCCCTTGATGCTGACGTTGACCATGGCGCCGCAATAATCCGCCACAAGAGGCAGGCGCGTATCGGTCCCGTTGCCGATGAGATAGTCGGCGAGATTGGTCGGTTTGCCATTGATCTGGCAGTTCGTGACTGCGAATCCCGTCTCGGAGAAGGTGATCGTATCGCCGCTTCCCGGCTGGAAAAGATTGACGATGTCGATGCGGGCAAATTTGTTGGGAGGCAGAGGCACATCCATGGCCACCGACTGCTGTTCGCTGAATTCGCCTGTGGTTCCGAGGACCGCCTTGGGGGTCACCTTGCCCAGGTCGTCGAGGTGTACGCCCGCGATCCAGCCGATCACCGGTTTCATGTACATGTCTTCGTAATTGGGCGCATTCTGGGCGAAGCTGCCGTGGCAGTCGCTGAAGGCAGGAACGATGAGGATGGTGTAGCCGTTTTCCGGCGCATTGCGACAGAGCTGGGGCAGGGCATCGCTGTCGTACAGGCGCAGGGTCGGCGGGGCTGAGAAGCCGGTGATTTCGTTCACGAAGACCTGATCCCGGCTGATCTTGCCGCCGTCCCGGGTCATGAAGTAGGGAATCGTGCCGCCAATCCAGTTGCCCGCAGGGAGTTGGCGCAGGGCCTGCTCGTCGCCGGCGATGCACAGGTACTTCCCTGCCCGGATCAGGTCTGCGGCCTGAGCGACGGGCATCAATCCATCTTTGGTATTCACGCTTGTTATCCTTTTCTGGCCGCCGGTTTAACGGCCCAACTGGCCGAGTTCGTGACCCAGCATTTGCTCGTAACGCAGGAAGTAGCGCTGCAATTCGTAGGCTTTGAGGACGCGGACCTCGGCATCGGTGATCACGCGCATCTGCTCACGCAGCTTGGTGAGCAGGAGTTTGAGGCTGAGCACGCGGATATCGATATTGGTCGAGCCGTCGAGGAGTTTCTCCCAGACCGGGTCGTCGGCCTCGGGCACGCGCGTGGATGGAGCGGCGGCGGCCGGAGGCGGCGGGGGGGCCGAAGACAGGCCGGCCTTGCCGCTATCCAGGCTGTGCTTGAACTTCCAGAGGTCGGCCACGGTGACGTCGAGGATCGAGCAAATGCTCTGGAACTTGACCCCTTCCAGAAGCATCGAGGCGATCTGGCGGGACATGGCCCGGGTGAAGGGGAGGTCGCCATCGCCGCACCACAGGGGAGCCTGGCCGCCTGGCATAACGGCGGGAACGGCGTGAATCAGGCAGCGTGAGCCGCCCAGATTGATATGGCGCCAGACCTGTTCCCTATCCTGCGGAACCGTGGCCTTCGAGCCAAAAAACCACCCGCTGCGCCCCGTTTGCTGGGCAACCCAGACATCCACCTGCCGCTTGCCGAGATCGTCCCTGACCTTGACGATTTGCCAGGGGGCCTCCACTTCGAGGACCGATCGCAATAGATCTTCCGATTTCATGAGCCTTGCTTCCTCCTAAGTAATTTCGACGGAACCGCCTTGAATTGGCTTCGTTTTATCCGAGCTCTTATGACCGAGATCAAAAAGCACGTTATGTGCCATAGTACTTTTGGCCTAGAACCAAAGTCAGTTTGGCCGCTTTCGCCGTTCTATGACGGCTTGTGGGATTCCGTGCCGGCATTGTGGCACAGCGCTCCAGAAAACCATGAGGGCCTTGCCAAGATTTCCCCGGTGCGCCGCTGCTGTCCAGGGGCGACAATCCGCTCGTCGATGCAGCCGGTGGAAAGCCCGAGGCCGCCGGTCCAGGATTCGCATCGGGCACTATCACCGCCGCGGCCGGAAACGTTCCCTTCCGGCCGCCATTGGGCGGTGGCTACAGTCTCTCGCCCGGCGTCACAGGCGGCTTCAGGTCCAGGACCGGTCCAGAGTACTGTGATTACTTTCCAAGGGGCGCCGGGGTTCCCTTCCAGCGGGTTGCAGGCCCGCCGTGCCGCTTGCGGCAGGGGGCGGCCAGCGCCAAGTGGACCTTTGCCGCGAGATGCGGCGCAGTCATTCAAACGTTCGATCATGCCTCGATTCCCCCGCTTGTTCCGCCAGTCGCCGCTGGCGCTTGCCCTTGCCTTCGTCTTTCCCCTCACCCCCCGCGCGGAGACTCCGGCGCTCACCCTTGACCCGGTCGTCGTGACGGGGTCCCGCGTCGAACACAGCAGTTTCGACCTGCCTGCGGCCATCGACGTGGTTGATCGATCGCGCATCGACGCCGACCGAGGCCGGGTCAATGCCTCCGAGGCCTTGGCCGCGGTGCCGGGGATCAGTGCCCTGAATCGCCAGAACTATGCCCAGGACTTGCAGATATCCTCCCGCGGCTTCGGGGCGCGCTCCGCCTTCGGGGTGCGCGGCATCCGCCTGATCAGTGACGGTATTCCGGCGTCGATGCCGGACGGGCAGGGGCAGGCGGCGACCTTCAATCTGGACCGGGCGCAGCGGATGGAGGTTCTGCGCGGTCCGCTGTCGGCCGTCTATGGCAACCATGCCGGGGGGGTCATCCAGGTGTTCACGCCGGAAGGGTCGGGCAAGCCGGTGGTCGAAAGCCATCTGTCGGCAGGAAGTTTCGCGTCCTGGAAGGTGGATGTCGCCAGCCAGGGCGAGGCGGCGGGCGTTGGCTACGTCATCGATGCCTCGCGCTTTGCCAGCGAAGGCTACCGTGACCATAGTGCGGTGACCCGGGACCAGCAGATGGCCAAGCTTACTTTCCGCCCCGATGCGGTCAGCAAGCTCAATATCGTGGTCAACAATTTTCGTCAGCCGGACACGAAGGATCCCCTGGGCCTCGACTGGGATGCCTACCGGGACGATCCGCGCTCGGTGGTCAGTAATGCGACGGATTACAACACCCGCAAGAGCATCGACCATCTGCAGATGGGGGCTCACTATGAAAGGCAGTTCGGTTCAGACTCCCTGCAGCTTTCGGCCTACGCGGGGCAGCGCTCGGTGATCCAGTATCAGTCGATTCCCTTCGCCTCCCAGCGGGTGCGGGTCGGGACCGCAGCGGGCTCTGCTCTGCGCAAGCACTCCGGAGGGGTGATCGACTTCGACCGCGAATTTTCGGGCCTGAGCGCGCGCTGGATACTGCGCCATGACCTGGCGGGGGGCAAGCTGTCCACGACCCTGGGGATCGACCACGAGTCGGCCACGGATGATCGTCGTGGATTCGAAAACTTTACCGCCACCGATAGCGTCAGCCTCAGCTCAGCGCTGACTTGTGGCGTGGGAGGGACGGTCTGTGGGGTCAGGGGGCGCTTGCGCCGGGACGAGACCGACCGGGTGACGACGACCGATCCCTATGTGCAGTCCGAATGGCAGGGGGAGCATTGGGGTTTCACCGCCGGGGTCAGGCACAGCTCCATCCGCTTC
>Ga0268298_10005001_pt1 | contig 12623 bp, 12 predicted proteins | sample WWTPWeurt_MetaG_FD_194462 | JGI IMG/M metagenome (GOLD analysis project Ga0268298, IMG submission 194462) | Activated sludge microbial communities from WWTP in Nijmegen, Gelderland, Netherland - WWTP Weurt | ecosystem: Engineered > WWTP > Aerobic digester > Activated sludge | place...
GAGAAGGTCAGCGGATCGACGCGCTGGCGCTCCGTGGCGGGCGCACCCTCGATCATCGAGGCCACCCTGGGCCGAGATGGCCTGAGCTTGCTGCTCGGAGATCGCGACAACGGCGGGGAGGTCGCGGAGAGCCTGGAGGAGCTGGAGGCGGTCAGCAGCGTCACCTTGGGTGGGAGCGGCGTGACCCGCGTCCGGCTACGAGCGACCCCCGACGCGCGCGGCGTGCTCGAGCTCTCCTTACCGGAAGGGGCTGCAGCCTGGCGTCTCTTCGTCGGATCCCGCGCGATCCCAGTGGCCCAGGTCAGTGACGGGCGCTATTTGCGAGTCCCGCTGCGCGGCGAGAGTACGGTCGAGCTGGTCTACACCTTCTCCGGCGAGGGGCTCGGGATTCGTGGGCGCTATCGCGCTGAGCTTCCGCGGCTTCGCCAACCCGTCCGCAGCGCGGCCTGGGATCTGTGGCTGCCGACCGGGCTGAGATATGGCGCGATACAAGCCTCGCTCGGTGCGCGCCCCGGCTGCGGTCAGTTCCGGGGCAAGGTCGAGATCGAAGCCCAAGGGGAGTGTCATGGCTTCGCGAAGCCTGTCCTGGGCGCCGGCGCGGCTTACGTGGAGATCGACTACGACCAACCCTGAAGCGGATCTCAGGAGTTCCCTGAGCGCATCCGCCGCTGCTTCGAGTGTCGGAGCCTCCCACCAACGCTGCACGCTCCTCTGTACAGGCGGAACCTTGCGCGCAGTCCTGATGCCCTGGCACGAGCCATGCCTCTGTGGGCCGCGATGGGAGCTCCCGAGCTGCTCGTGCTATTTCGGCGCTTCCCCGAGGCCGCGGTTCGGCACGCGCTGCCGGCGTTGGTCTTTGACCTATTGAGGTCGGCGCCCCTGGCCGAGCTACCGCCTCCCCTCGAGCTGGTGCTGCTGGCCTGGATGGACCAGGTGGGCCTCGGCCCCAAGGCGTCCCCATTTGAGGTCCAGCGCGCGCTAGTCGAGACCTACCGAGCCGCGCCGATCTCCACGGAGCTGCGGACGGCGCTGGCGGAGGCGCTCAGGGGCGCGAACGTCGAGGGGACGGCGGAGACCGCGCGCGCCTTTGCCTCCTTCGTCGGGACCCGAGCTTCGCGTCCGGATCCGCAATTGCGTGTCCGCGCGACGGTGCGGGCCGGCCCCTTGGCCCGCTTCGCCTTAGAGGAGACAAGTCATGATTAAGTCGAACATCCAAATCCGAGACACCAACCTCAAGGCCGACGTCGACCAAGCCATCGAATCCGCGCGCCGCTCGGTGGCGCTGCTGCGCACCGCGGCGCTGGTCACGGATAGTCCCGAGTGGAAGCCGCTGTTCGCCGCCTCCGAGTCTACGGCTGAAGCTGTCTTCGCTGCCGTTCGGTCCTTTTTGACGGGCAAGGAGCTGCTCAATCTCCCGGAGACCTCGGCCTTCAAGCGCCTCGGGATGAGCGTCAAAGACCTGGCCAAGCGTGCCGAGCTGGAGCTGGAGATGGTGCAGGAGAACGCCAGGGCCTCCCAGCGGGCGCGCGGCTACCTCGAGGTTCGGCCGGAAGATCTGGGCGCCTTGAGCGAAGACGCGCTGGCCCGAGCCTTGGCGGAGAAGGCGGATGGGATCCAGCGGCCACACTTCAGCGAGTATCAGGGCCGGCTCTTGGTGATGAGGTCAGGCACCAAGGCGGATCGGCAAAAGCGGGTCGACGCCGCGATCGCCGACTGGAGCAGCACCAAGGCCGGACCTGCTCGCTCGTTGCACCAGGTCGGCGAGCTCGCGCTCGGTCGGGCGCGGCTCAGCGAGGCGCAGGTCGCGCCGGTGCTGAGCGTCGAGGAGATCTTGGCCGATGGACGAGCGCGCGCGCTGGCCAAGGGCTACAAAGCGGGCTCCATAGCGGTGGAGCTCGGCTTCGCGATCGCTGATCGGAAGAACTTCGAGGAGATCGGCCTGCTCGCGCGGCACCTGGTCGACACCGCGCTCAAGGCGGAGGACATCCACAGTATCTCCGATGACTCCGGGCGCGTCGCGGCGGCCAAGGAGCGGGCGAGGGGTTGGATCCAGCAGTACACCAGCGGCGAGCGGGTGATCGCCGACGCTTGGGCGCTCGCCCTCGACCAGGTGGCGGCGCAGGCTCTTTGACCGCGAGTCCCGGGCCGCGCAGTCCCAGGGACCCAGCAGCCGATCCAGATTCGTGCAGAGAAAAGTGCCTAAAACATAGGGCCGATGCGGGCGGTCACCCTCTGATACATCGGCCGGAGCTGAGGCACTACTGGCTCGATGTTGATCCCCAAGTTCGTCGCACTCCTCGCCACCCAACTCACCAGCACCGTCGCTCCAGCCGGACCGGTCCAGGTGCGTTTCGACGCCGATGTCGCGGGCGTCGCGCTGGAGCTCCAAACCGGCAGCTCCTACACCGAGGGCTCAGGGATGACCGTCGGTCGGCGCGGCATCAGCACCACGCACTACAGCGAGACTGCCTACCGCTATCAGGTCGTGTGCGTCGCGCCCTGCACCGCCGAGCTGCCTCCCCAAAACGTCCTTCTCGCGCTCTCGATCCCCGATCATCACGCCATCCCGACTGCGCGTCCGATCGCGCTCAGCCAAGGTCTGGTGCTGCGCGGACACTATGTCGACAACTCCGCTGTGCGGTTGGCGGGGTGGCTCACCATCGGGGCCACGGTCCTCGGCGGGGGCGCGCTCATGGTCCATGGCTTCTCCCAAAGCGACGGGGCCTTCGTCAGTGTGGGCGCGGGCACCGGCGTAGTGGGTAGTCTCTTTGGCTGGATCCTCACCCGCAAGGATGATGAGGCCGAGATCTTGAGCGGCGACGAAGCTCCTCCGCCGCACCTTGGCGGATCTCTCCGCCGCGTGAAGGGCTTCCTCCTCAACGGCACCGCCAAGGCCGGAGTGTCTGATCTGTCGATCGGAGGCCTTGGTCGGGGCGCCGGCTTCACCTGGGGCGCCGAGATGCGCGCGGTCCGTGACAGCGGACATGGCTTGGCGCTCGCGGTGAACGCGCTGCACCCTCCGCGGGGTGGGTTTGGTATGGAGGGAGGCCTAGCCTACGCCTATCGCACCGAGCTCGACTTGGGCGCTGGCTTCGCGCTGACCCCCAGCTTCTCGGTCGGCGCGATGGTCGGAGGGACGCGGGGCGGCGGAGGTTATGGGAGCATCCCGCTGGTCCCCTCGGACTTCGAAGTCACGGCGGCCGGCACCGTGGGCCTCGAGCTGCGGAAGTCCTTCCTGCTGCTCGGCGCCGAGGCCGGTGGCCGCTTGGGCGGTGGGTTTCGCTCACTCAACGACGCGACGACCCCCGGCGCGGCTCTCGGCTACACGGTCCTCGTACGGCTGGGGGTCGATCTGTAGCTCCGCTTGCGCTCGTGCGCTGAACCCGGCAGGTTCGCCGCATGAGCGTCCACACCGGGCTCGACGCCCTCCGAGCCGAAGACTTTGCCCGCCTGCGCGGCCTCCGCGTCGGCCTCCTGGCTCATCCTGCCTCGGTCGACCGCTCGCTCGCCCACATCCTCGACCTCTTCGTGGCGGCCAGGCTCAACTTGGTCGCGTTGTTTGGACCGGAGCACGGCATCACCGGTGAGGCGCAGGATATGGAGATCGTGGAGGAGGCGGCAGAGCAGCGGGACCCGCGGACCGGGGCGCGCATCTATTCCCTCTACGGCAGTCGGGTGGAGACGCTCCGGCCTACGGCGGCGATGTTTGAGGGGCTCGATGTCTTGGTCGTCGATCTGGAGGACGTCGGCGCGCGCTACTATACCTTCGCGGCCACGATGGGCTACGCGCTGGAGGTCGCTGCGCAAGTTGGGTTGCGGGTCATGGTCCTCGATCGCCCCAATCCGCTGGGGGGGCGCGCGGTGGACGTCGAGGGCCCCACGATCGACGACGGCTTTCGCTCCTTCGTGGGCGCCTACGCGATGCCGATCCGCCATGGGCTCACGCTGGCCGAGTACGCCAGGGCCGTGGTCTCCGAGCGGCGTCTCAGCGTTGATCTCGAGATCCTACCGCTGCGCGGCTGGACGCGAGACATGGCCTTCGAAGACACCGGCCTCCCCTGGGTGATGCCCTCGCCCAATATGCCGACCATCGACACGGCGTGGATCTATCCCGGCCAGTGTCTGCTCGAAGGGACGAACTTATCCGAGGGACGAGGCACCACTCGCCCCTTCGAACTATGTGGAGCGCCGTTCTTGGACGGAGCGCGCTGGGCCGAGCTGTCGCGCCCGCACGTCGGACCCGGCGTCGTGCTGCGTCCGACGGTGATCCGGCCGACCTTTCAGAAGTGGGCCAAGCAGCGCTGCGGCGCGCTCCAGATCCACGTCACCGATCGCTGGGCCGTTCGCTCCTTGCGCCTGTCCATCGCCTTACTATGTGCGGCGCGCAAGCTGGCGCCCGAGCAGCTCGGGTGGCGCACGGAGGCGTATGAGTACGTGACCGACCGCTTGGCGATCGATCTCCTCTTTGGCTCCGAGCGCCCGCGGCGCGCGATCGACGCTGGCGTCGCCGCGGAGGACATCGTGGCCAGCTTCGCCGCGGATGAGCAGAGCTTCGTCGCGCGACGAAGGGACTGGCTGCTCTACTAACTCAGAGGGGCCCGGCTTCTACTTCCAGCGTACGATACCTTGCGCGCCGAGCAGCTCCTGGGCGAGTTGGAGCTGATTTACGACGCTCGTCACGCCGGAGACGCGCTGGGCGATCTGCAGCGAGAGGTCCTTCATCTCTGCCGTGCGCACGTCCCCTTTGAGGGTGACCTCGCCGCCCGACACCGAGACGATGATGCCGTCGGAGTCGATCGGCGCCACCCGGAGCACGTCTTTTACGGCGGTCTCGATGCTCAGATCGGTCCTCAGCACTGGGCTTAGTCCGGGTTGGGTGTTGGCGTTGCCGAGTCGTTCGTCCACCATCCCCTCGCCCGCGGCGCGTTGGAGGTCGTTGTTCGAAGGTGCTTTGCTGGTCATGAGTTTGTACTCCTTAGTTTCGGGGGGTGATCGTCGCGTGTAAGTAGCTCCCGCGTCCGCGGTCACCACAGACCACGAAGCGGCTCCGCAGCAGCTCCGTGTCGATAGGGATCGAGCTGCAGGCGAGGGCCAGGTCGTCATTGTCCACGTCCGAGTCGTACAGCTGCAGCTCCAAGCGGGAGCCGGAGTTCAAGGCGACCGGGAAGATGTCGCTCCAGGAGGCCTCGTTCGTGTCCGAGGCTTCATCGGTGGCTCCGACGTCCCGACCGTCGAGGCGCACCACGACGTAGGGATCGGGCGGTCCGCAGGGGATGTCCCAGCAGTTGTTGTTGGCGTCGCGGCTCGGCAAGGAGACGTCGTCGATGCTGAGGTCGTAGGTGCGGGGATAGGCGGCCGCACAGTATCCGCTGAGGCAGATCATGTCGCCGGAGCAGTCGTCGGCGCTCTCCGAGCATTGGCCTCCACCTCCGGGGTCTCGGACGAGGACGCCGCAGCCGCCGACGACCAGGCCGAGGGCGAAGAGGGTTGGTAGCGCGATGCTCGAGGGGCCCATTGGTCTGACGACCAGTGCAAGCCGGAGTCCAACGCGAACGCCGGGTGCAGGGCACCCTCACTTGGGTCTGGCTCAGATCATGCGCTGCTCCCGATCATGAGAGCACTCCACGTCGCCCTAACCCTCGCTGGCTGCTTGTCCGTCGCGGTTCCGGCCTTTGGTGACCAGCCGATCCGTCCCGATCGCAATCGCGCGGCGCCCAGGCAGCCCGAACGGCGCGATGATCACCGCGATATGTGGGGCCCGCCGGTGCGCTTTGGCTATCTCAGCCCGGCCGATCGCCGGCGCGTGCTCGAACAAGAGGAATATATCGCCTGGCTCGAGCGAGAGGCCTGGGAAGACGGCTACTATTCGCGCGCGGAGCGGGTCCAAATCTTCCACGCCAGGCAAGAGCTCGAGCGGATGATCCTCCGCCAACGCATGGACCGAGATCGACGATAGCCCATCAAACTGACGTCGGAGCACGTCACTTCGATGCAGCTCGCCAGCGAAGCCTATTCGAGGAGCGCGCCGCTCAGCTCTGCGAGCGAGGGCCGGCGGGCCGGGTTGGCGTCCGCGCCCGCGTCCAGCGCGGCTTTGAGCTTCGGGCTGAGCGCGTCGCCGATGTTGCGCAAGACCAGCTGGGCGACCGCGTAGACGTCGAGGCCGGGACCCGCCGCCTTGGGGCCCAGCTCAGCCATCTCTGGGGCGCGGTAGGGATCGCGGCCTGGGCTTGCCGGATCGAGCTCGGAGCGGAGCTCGCGCACCATCCCGGTCAACGCCACCGACCAGGGCAGGGCCACCAAGGTCGCGCCGCGCGGCCCGGCGATCAGTCGGCTCGGGCGGATACCACCATGCCATTTGCGTGCCCCATGGAGCTTTCCGAGGTCGCCGAGGACTGGTCCGAGGGCGCGCTTGACCTCAGCGAGGCCGAGCTTCTGGCCGCCGAAGAGGCGTCGATCTCCGGCCCACGCCTCGGCCGCGACCAAGCCTCCCGCGACCGACTCGACCGCCAAGAGCGCTGCGACGTGCTCGAGCTGGAGCCCCGCGGCGATCTCTTGCAGGCGGGACATCACCATCTTGGGATCCACGATCGGCTGGTGGTCGGCGGCGTAGCGCACGAGCCGGAGCGCGATCGGTCGGCCGTCGAGCTCCGCCCGATGCAGCTCGACCTGCGCGTCCCCGGATACGCGAACCAGCTTCTGAAAGCGTGAGGGTACTTCTACGATCATCGTCCGGCCTTTGGCTGCGATTGATACCAGCGCTCGAAGGCGCCGCGCTCAGGATAGGCGTGGACCGTGCCGATTTCATCTACCGGAAACCGCCACTCGCGAAACGCGGCTTGAATATCCATCTCGTGGAGCGCCTCCCATTTGGCGCCAGTGGACTTCAGGTGTCCTCGGTCAGCTTGGAGACTGGCCGGCCTGAGAAGCGCTGGAGCTGATGCATCCACTCCTCGAGCATGATCGGATACAGCTGCTTGGCCAGCACCGGCAGCTCGTGGAGCTCCTTGGAGCTGGGCGCGCCCTCACCGAAGCGGAAGTGCCCTGCCGAGACCAGGTCGACCTTGCCGCCATCCCAGGACATCGACATCGCCCGCGCGGTGGTCACCAGCGACTCGAGCTCCTCCTTGCTGAAGGTGGAGGGGTCATTGCTCAGGAACATGTGCTGGATATTGAGGTGCATCCCGAGGCGGGTGGCGGTGGCTTGGTCGGTCAGGATTTGGTGCACGGCGCGATAGTTTCCCGCCTGATAAGCAGAGACCGCGCGATCCAGGTGGGCCCGGAGGATCTTGGCCTTCTCGGCGTTGCTGAGCTCGGCCGTGGCCTCCACCGTCGCGCTGGCCGTCTTGGCCCCGCCCGGGATCAGCGCCCGCAGCTTGGCCGCCAGCGTCTTGAGATCGAAGCGTCCACCGCGGGCCGCGAGCGCATCGGCGACCTCGACGATCGCAGCCTGCGTCGCGGGGTCAAAGGTCTTGGGATCGAGCCGCTCCAGGGTCTGCGTCGCCTGCTTGAGCCGCGAGGAGAGCTGCGCCTTGGTCTTGCGGAGATCGACCTGCTCGCTCAACGACTCCACTTTGGCCGTGAGGTCCTTGAGGGCCTGCACGGTGCTCCCGAGGACGAGCGCGCGCGCGGCGGCGTTCTGCTCGCCGTGGCTGGCCTGGGGGAGGGCACCGATGGCGGCCTTTGTCCCACTCGGTTGATCTTGCCGTTCGTCGCGCTGCGTCGTGACGACCGGGGCCTCGATCCGCACGGGCTTTGGTGTGGCCTCCTGATCGGAGATTGAGGTCTGAATGCCACGGTTTACGCGAGCCCCGACCGTCAGTGGCCGCATCCTTGGTCGGTGTGCGCCTCGACGATCGCTGTGACTTGGGCCGATGTTGTGAGGGGAAGATCACACCGGGTCGTCACGCGTTAGAGCATCGGGAGGAAATACATGCAGCCCCAGCGTTTGCTTGAGGTCCGTCTGGCTTGGCTCGATACCGCGCTCGAGGTCCGTCATTTCAGCGAACAGGAGGTGGTGACCCTCGGCGACGAGCCCGCTCCGGGTCGGCGCGGCGCGCCGCTGCCCTGCGATCTCGAGGCGCCGGCCTTGGCGCTGCCGCTGGGCCGTTACCCCTTGTTCCGGCGGCGCGCGGACGGGCGCTACGATCTCGTCTTTCACCACAGCCTGAGCGGCGTGCTCTTTCGGCCGGGAGGCGTGGAGATCCCGCTCGGCGCTGGCACGAGCTTCCCGCCCGGGGACTTGCCCGGGAGCTCGATCGTCCCCTTCGAACCGGGGGACTTTCTGTGGCTGGTGCACGGGACGCTGCGCCTCGAGGTCCGCTACGTCACCCGCGCGCAATATCACCCGCCGCCGCTGCTCGAGCGCCTCAACTATTCCTGGGTGAACACGCTGATCGTGGTCAGCGCGGTGATGACCTTGCTCGTCGGGGCCTTCTTGGCGACCCCGCAGCGCACCGGCGCCTTCGACGAGCTGCTCACGCTGCGAACGCCGCGCGAGCGTCACATCAGCTACATCCCGGCCAAGCCACCGAAGAAGGCCGATCCGATCCCCCTTCCCTCGGCGCCCGCGGTGCAGGGCGCCGTGCCGACCGCCAGCGCGCCGCCGGTCGGCCCGGGGACGCCGGCCAACGCCAAGCGGCCTCCGGAGCTGCGCGGCCGCGCCAAAGACCACGCCATCGCGGAGAGCACGCTCCGTCAGCTCTTCGGAGAGCGCGACCAAGACCGCGGCAAGATCTTCGGCGACGGCACGCTCAGCGGGGGTGTGCAGAACGCGATCGGCGCGCTGACGCCGCGGGCCACCGCCGGCGAAGGCATCGGCGGCGTCATGCTCCGGGGCGACGGTCCCGACGGCGAGGACAAGCCACGCGCGGTACCGCTCGGAGCGGCCGAGCGCCCTGGTCCGGGCGGGGGCGGTGGCCCTAAGGAGAAGCTGGTCAAGACCGCCGGCAATCCGTGCGTGGGCTGCGGCGAGATCGACATCCGACGCGCCAAGAGCGTCCACCTGATCGGGGGGATCGACAAGGACCTGATCAAGCAGGTCATCGACAACAACTATGAGCAGGTCCGCTACTGCTACAACCTAGAGCTGGTCCGCACCAACGAGCTCGTGGGCAAGGTCCGCTACGAGTGGGTCATCGGCGCCGAGGGTCAGGTCAGCAGCGTGAGGGTGGAGGAGCAGTCACCGGGCATGGACGCGGTCGCCACCTGCGTGGCTCGCAAGATCGCCGGCTGGCGCTTTCCCAAGCCCAAAGGCGGGGGCGAAGTGGTCGTCCACTACCCCTTCGTCTTCAACGCGCGTTAGTCCCGCGGGCCTTCTTTTCCTGGGCGTCCAGCGCGGCGCCCCAGCTCGGCTTCACCAGCGCCGCGTCCATCTTGGCGATGTCGGCTCGCGCAGCGGCGATGGCCTTCTTGGCCTCGGCCAACTTCCCGGCGTCGATCAGGATGTCGATCTTGGTGGAGTGGAGGCGCATCTTGCGGGGCCCGTAGCCGAGGGCCAGCGCACGATCCACGGCCTTCTCGGCGGCGGCATAGTCCTTCTTGGCGCGGTAGATCAGGGCCAGGCGAGCCGGCGGGTTGAAGTCCTTGGGGAAGTCTTTCTCCGAGGCCAGCAGCATTTTCTCGGGCACTTCGTAGCGCTTCAGGCGGAGGTAGCACTCCACCCGATGCGCGTCGAAGGTAGCGCGGTCCTTGGGGGTCGAGGTCTTGGTCGCCGCGGCCTCTAGCACCGCCAGCCGCTTCTCGGTGACGGCATCTCCTTGGGCGACCTCGCCGAGCCCATCGAGCACATCGGCCAACGTAGAGTAGGTCGCCGACTGATCGTCGATCGCCAGGGCGCCCATCGCGGGCGAGCTGATCGTCTTCTCGAGGCGAGCGCGGATCTTGAGCAGCGCCTCCTTCTTCTTCTCCTCGGGCCCGTTCAGCACGCAGTCGGTCACCAGCGCGACGGCGTCCAAGCCTGGCGCGGTGTCCTCGCTGCGCTCGACGGCGCTCAGGCCTCGCTCGACGCACGCTTTGGGATCGAGCTTCCACAGCGCCTCGATCAGGCCCCCGAGGAGCTTGGTCTCTTCCCCGCGATCGAGCGGCTTCTTGGCCAAGGCGGTCTCGAAGATCTCCCGCGCGGCGAGGTGGTCGCCTCTTGCCAGCGCGCGTCCTCCTCGGCTCAGCGCGTCCTCGGACTCCCGCTTGGCGCCTTTGAAGAAGCCGGCCATCTCCTCGGCGGTCCCCGAGCCGACCCACCGCGCCACCACCTGCTTGGCCTTGGGATCCACCACCAAGAAGGTGGGGAAGGACGACACCGGGAAGATCCGGAAGAACTCCGCGTTTTTCTCCTGGTCATAGTCCAAGGAGAGCCACACGTGCTGACCGGCGACCGCCTCCAGCGGCTTCTCCTCCAGCACAAAGTTCTTCATGGAGAGGCAGGTGTGGCACCAGGTCGCCCACACATCGACGGCGACCAACTTGCCGCTCGCCGCCGCCGCCTTCTCGGCCGCTGCCCAGTCGTTGTGAACCCAGGGGAGGCGGGAGGAAGCAGTGGGGGCCGCTGTCAGCGCTGCCAACGCAAGGAGCTCAAGCATGCGACACCGATAGCACGCGCGGTCCTGGCTCGGCCATCACGGGGTTGTGATAGCCTGGAGAGATGCGGGGAGTTGGCCGACTTTCTGGCCGTTTTTTTGCCGCCGCGATCGCGCTTTGCATCGGCTGTTCTTCGGAGCACATGCGGTGGCTCCCGACGGGCGATAGTGCGACGATCGTCCTCATCGAAGACCTCGGTGGGTCTCGCTATCTGGCCGAGGTGTTTCGCGTCGCGGACGAGCGCCGGCTACACGAGATTGCGAGCGGCCCCCGGCTGGTCTACGCGCTGGGTTACGACGTTGGCCTGGACCTGCCCGAGGGACCGCTGGCGTTGGCAGAGAGCGGGGCGGTGTTACCGCCCCCCGACCGAGTCCTGCTCCTGGTCGCGGCGCAAGGCGTCGGGTCGGAGTGGGCTCCTAAGGCGCTCCCCGAAGAGATCCGCGCGCTGAAGTTCGCGCTGCCTTCAGCTTGCGCTGAGGTCCAGCACGACTCCGCCTCCATCACGGACACCTTGGGCGATTCGCCGACGGTACTCCTAGCGATGAGCGACGAGGCAGCGTTCATGGTGACCCTCGACCACAAGTTCTTCAAACTCAGCTTCGTGACGACGATGACCGGCGTGACCATGTCCGCGACGACCATCGTTGTCCCTGGGCTGACGAGCACGACGACGTATATCGCGGGCGCGCGGGCACCGGACGGTGAGCTGTGGCTGTTCGACGACAACCGTGGGGTGTTTCGGGGGACCGTGGAGTCGGGCTTTCGGCCCGCGCCTTCCCGGAAGCTAGACGCCGGACGCCTGCTCAGGGTGGCCTCCTCGATCGACGTGCCCTTCGAGCTGTTCGCGTTGACTGCCGACCACGGTGTGGAGCGCTTCGACGGCCAGGAGTGGACAACGAAGCGCGCACCTACGAGGTCCAGCCCTAACGACAAAGGAATGGCCATCGCGTGGGTCGAGTCGAGCACGGCCTTCTTCATCGATGAGGACGGTAGCGGGCTATTCGAGATCTCCGGGAATGACATCATCCGGCGTCCGATTTCCGTATGTACTGGCGCCGTTCCGTACAATGTTCGCTTTCACACCGTCGGCTACTTGCCAGGCTTGGGCCCAAACGGCGTTCTCGCCGGGCTTAGCAACGGCGCGTTGTGCCAACGCACGCCGAGCGGGTGGACTCTCGCCGAAAGCACCCCCGTCCTCGCGCAGCGCACACAGGACATTATCCCGCTCGGCCGAGGGGCGCTCGTGGGCGGGCAGCATCGCAAGTACACAGAATGGGTCCCCGGCAGTCAGCAGGACTGCGAGGTACTGACGCTGGATGGGCCCCCCAACGGCACCGACGCGAATGTCGTGGCGCAGCTCGGGTCCCGGGTCGTCCTGGCCGCTCCCGGGGGGTGGAAGGAAGGGGACCAGCATTTTGAGGCCAATTTGCTGGTGTGGTGGCTAGAAGAGAAAACGCCCCCGGCGCGCTGACTACTCCGCGACCGCCGCGCCCACGCCCCGCGGATCCGAGGCCCCGTGGCGCAGGCCCTCGTCATCGACCCACACGCCGCTGGCGTTGCCCCAGCCCTCCTCGCTGATCTTGAGCTTGTGTCCGTAGGCCTTGAGCGCCTTCAATCCGGCCGCGTCCAAGGCCCCGGCCTCGACCCGCGTCGCCTCCGGCATCCACTGCTGGTGGATCCGCGGCGCGGCGATGGCCCGGGCCAAGGACATCTGGTGGTCGACCACGTGCAAGATAACTTGCAAGACGGTGGTGATGATCGTCGGGCCCCCGGGGGCGCCGATCGCCAGCCGAGCCTTGCCGTCCTTGACCAGGATCGTCGGGGTCATCGAGCTCAGCGGGATCTTGCCGGGCTGGATGCTGTTGGCCTCGCCCCCGACCAGACCATAGGCATTGGCCACCCCGGGCTGGGCCGAGAAGTCGTCCATCTCGTCGTTCATGAGCACGCCGGTCCCGGGCACCACCACGCAGGCGCCGAAGGCATAGTTGATGGTCTGGGTCAGCGAGGCCGCGTTGCCTTCAGCGTCGATCACCGAGATGTGCGTGGTCTCG
>Ga0268298_10005002_pt1 | contig 12620 bp, 12 predicted proteins | sample WWTPWeurt_MetaG_FD_194462 | JGI IMG/M metagenome (GOLD analysis project Ga0268298, IMG submission 194462) | Activated sludge microbial communities from WWTP in Nijmegen, Gelderland, Netherland - WWTP Weurt | ecosystem: Engineered > WWTP > Aerobic digester > Activated sludge | place...
CAGCGCATCCATCTTGGTCGGCGGAGCAATCCACAGACGGGTCGGGATGTCGGCACGGCCTTCGAGAACCTTGGCAGCGGCACGGAAGTGGCCGATGTTGGTCATGCAGGAGCCGATGAACACTTCGTCGATCTTGGCGCCGGCGACTTCGGACAGCACTTTCACATCATCCGGGTCGTTCGGGCAGGCCAGGATCGGCTCGGTGATCTCGGCCAGGTCGATCTCGATGACCGCGGCGTACTGGGCGTTGGCGTCGGCCTTGAGCAGCGTGCCATTGGCGATCCAGTCTTCCATGGCGTTGATGCGGCGCTTCAGGGTGCGGGCATCCTGGTAGCCTTCGGCAATCATCCACTTCATCAGGGTGATGTTCGAACGCATGTACTCGACGATCGGCTCCTTGTTGAGCGCGATGGCACAGGCAGCGGCAGAGCGCTCGGCGGCGGCGTCGGAGAGTTCGAAAGCCTGTTCGATCTTGAGATCTGGCAGACCTTCGATTTCCAGGATGCGGCCGGAGAAGACGTTCTTCTTGCCCTTCTTCTCGACGGTCAGCAGACCGGCCTTGATGGCGTACAGCGGAATGGCGTTGACCAGGTCGCGCAAGGTGATGCCTTCCTGCATCTTGCCCTTGAAGCGGACGAGCACCGATTCCGGCATGTCCAGCGGCATGACGCCGGTGGCGGCGGCAAAGGCAACCAGGCCGGAGCCAGCCGGGAAGGAAATGCCGACCGGGAAACGGGTGTGCGAGTCGCCGCCGGTGCCGACGGTATCCGGCAGCAGCAGGCGGTTCAGCCAGGAGTGGATGATGCCGTCGCCCGGACGCAGCGAAACGCCGCCACGGGTCGAGATGAAGGACGGCAGTTCGCGGTGCGTCTTGACGTCGACAAGCTTCGGATAAGCGGCGGTGTGACAGAAGGACTGCATGACCATGTCGGCGGAGAAGCCGAGACAGGCCAGGTCCTTCAGTTCGTCACGGGTCATCGGGCCGGTGGTGTCTTGCGAACCCACGGTGGTCATCTTCGGCTCGCAGTAGGTGCCCGGCAGGATGCCGGCGACGCCGCACGCCTTGCCGACCATCTTCTGGGCCAGCGAGTAAGCCTTGCCGTCGTCGGCCGGGTTTTGCGGTAGGCGGAACAGGGTGCTTTGCGGCAGGCCGAGGAATTCGCGCGCCTTGGTCGTCAGGCCGCGACCGACGATCAGGGGGATGCGGCCACCGGCGCGCACTTCGTCCATGATCACGGCGGTCTTCAGCTGGGATTCGGCGATCACGGCGCCGTTCTTCAGCGCGGTGACCTTGGCGGTGGCGGCATCGACCCGCAGTTCGATCTCGTCGCCCATGTCCATCTGGCCGCAATCGAGTTCGATCGGCAGGGCGCCGGCGTCTTCCATGGTGTTGAAGAAGATCGGGGCGATCTTGGAGCCGAGGCAGACGCCGCCAAAGCGCTTGTTCGGAACGTAGGGGATGTCTTCGCCGGTGAACCAGAGCACGGAGTTGGTGGCGGACTTGCGGGAGGAGCCGGTGCCGACCACGTCGCCGACGTAGGCGATCAGGTTACCCTTGGCGGCCAGCGCTTCGAGTTGCTTGAGCGGGCCGCGGGCGCCCGGCTCGTCAGCCTCGATGCCCGGACGCGGGTTCTTGAGCATGGCCAGCGCGTGCAGCGGGATGTCGGGACGGGACCAGGCATCCGGAGCGGGCGACAGGTCGTCGGTGTTGGTTTCGCCGGTAACCTTGAAAACGGTCAGCTTCTGGCTGGCGGGGACTTCCGGACGGGAGGTGAACCACTCACCGTCGGCCCACGATTGCATCACGCCCTTGGCGTTGGCATTGCCGGCCTTGGCCAGTTCGGCGACGTCGTGGAAGAAGTCGAAAACCAGCAGGGTCTTCTTGAGGCCTTCGGCAGCGGTGGCGCCGGTTTCGGCGTCGCCCAGCAGGTCGATCAGCGGCTTGACGTTGTAGCCGCCAAGCATGGTGCCCAGCAGTTCGGTAGCCTTCACACGGGAAACCAGACCACAGGCCAGCTCGCCCTTGGCAACCTTGGCCAGGAATTCGGCCTTGACCTTGGCGGCGTCATCAACGCCGGCGGGAACACGATAAGTCAGCAGGTCTACCAGGAAAGCTTCTTCGCCGGCCGGCGGGTTCTGCAGCAGCTCGACGAGAGCCTGGGTTTGCTGCTTCGACAGGGGCAGCGGCGGGATGCCGAGGGCAGCGCGCTCGGCAACATGCTGGCGGTAGGCTTCAAGCATGGGTAGATCCTTCCTAGACGATGGTTACATTACGGTGATGCTGTGATGAGCGGCTGGCCGTTTCGGGCCCGTCACACTTCTCCCTCGCAGACAGGCCTCTTGTTTTTATCAAGCGCGGCCAAGTCTTATATATATTATATTTTATTTTTACGTCGATTGTGCGCCTGCACAATCCGATTCTTCCAGCAAGTTCAATGGCTCCCGCGGCCTTTTATCGCGGAGGCAGCACGGCTTCGACAGCCTTCATCGTGATGGGTTTGATCAACAGGTCGTCGAAACCGGCGTCGATGAGGTGCTGTTTTTCCTCGGGCAGCGCGTGGGCAGTATAGGCGATGACGTACAAGCCATTGAACCTGCTGTCGGTACGCAGCTTGGCCAGCACCTCTTCGCCGGACATTCCGGGCATGCTGATGTCGAGGAAAACAATATCGAAGCGCCCGTTTTCAAGCTTCGCAAGGGCGGAGGGGCCATCTTCCGCCTGGTCGGTTGCGTAGCCGAGGCGCGCCAGAAAGGCCGAAGCCAGGCGCCGGTTGATCGCGTTGTCGTCAACGACCAGAACGTTTTTGGAGGTGGATGCAGACGATTCGCTCATGGTCTGGCGTATATCAGGGGTGCGGCTCCCGCAGTGGGATGAAAAGGGTGAAGGTGGAACCTTCGCCAAGCCGTGATTCTACGACGAGATCACCCTCCAGCAGATGCGCCAGTTCCCGCGCCAGCGTCAGGCCGAGGCCGGTACCGCCGTGATCGCGGGTAATGAACCGGTCCAGCTGGCGGAATCGCTCGAAGATCACGCCCAGCCCTTCAGGCGAAATTCCCGGGCCGGTGTCTGAAACAGCCAGCGCCATTCGTGCTCCCTTGATGCTGACGCGCAAGTCTATCCGGCCGTTTTCAGTGAACTTGATCGCGTTGTTCAGGAGATTGTTGAGTATCTGGCGTACCCGCTGGGCGTCGATCATCACGCTCGCCGGCAGGCCATCGGCCAGGGTGAGTTCAATGGCGAGGCCCTTGGCCTGGGCGTGAGCCCGGTGGGCACTGACGAGATCGGCAGCAAGTCGGGCGATGTCCTGCTCGACCGGCTTCAGCTCCATCCGCCCGGCTTCAACCTTGGCCAGGTCGAGCACGTCGTTGACGATGTCGAGCAGATGCTGACCCGAGCTGTGGATGGTGGCCGCAAACTCCTGCTGGGCGGGATCCTCGAGCTCGAGTTGCAGCAGCTCGGAATAGCCCAGGATGCCATTGAGCGGCGTGCGCAGTTCGTGGGACATGCTGGCAAGAAAGTCCGATTTGAGCTTGTTGGCTTCTTCGGCCCTGCTCCGTGCTTCTTCGGAACGCTTGAAGGAGAGCTGCACCTCATCCGCCATGCTGTTGAACGACTGGGCCAGCTGGCCCATTTCGTCACTCGAGCGGACTTCCAGCCGATATGACAGTTCGCCCGCCTGGAAACGCCCGAGGCCGTCGATCATGGTGGTGATGCGGCGGGTGATGAACTGCGCCATCCAGATCGCCACGATGATGACCAGCACCACCATCACCAGCGTGGACAGTGTTAGCGCACCGGCGGTCTGGGCAAGGTTGCTGGCGATGTCGTCGCGCAGGCCCTGGCGCTGGCCCTGGAAGGCCTTGTCCATTTCGGCAATGGTGAGCCCGATGCGCGTGGCCGAATCGGTGGCGGCACGGTGGAAGTCATCCACATTGGCGCCGATGGTGATGAAGCCGAAGCCGCGCTGCGTCAGGCCGTACTGCCCCGTGTAGTAGGGAATGGCGGCAGCGGTGGTGAGCTTCCAGAGACCCGAAAAAAAGATCACGAAAGAGCCCGAGCCACCCTTCTCGGTCAGCTGGTTCCAGCCGGCGCACTGGGGCGAGAAATTGAGGTAGCGGCAATCCAGCCCTACCGTCCCTGCCTTCACCTGCGCGCCGGCGGGCTTTTTCTTGAGGGACTGGGCATCGAAGGGGGTCACTGTTTCGAGGAATTCCCGCGACGGCTTGCCTGAGGCCTGCCAGGCCTCGTAGAGGGATTGATCCAGCCAAGGGGTAACCGGTTCGCCGGTCTTCGGGTCGTAGCCGGGAATGAAGTAATCCCGCGGATGGGAGATCGCCCGGCTCCGGTGATCCCACATGAAGGCATAGTTGCCGACGATGGCGTCGTTGATCGACGAGTAACGGGAATCCGTGGGGCTGATGTGGTCGGTGAATTCACGGATGTGGTCGTGATCCAGCGCCAGGGTTACGTAGCCGGTAATCTTGCCGCCGCGCACCACCGGCGTCGCCCAGCGCACGATGCCGCGAAAGCGCTTGCCCACCGGGTTCTCGGTTCCCGCATAGGCGGATTCCTCGGGCTTGAACTCCACGCCGGCCTTTTTTGCACTGGCCGGCAGGTAGGCACCGACGACCCGGCTGCCCACGTAGGCCCCGATCACCTCCGAAACGTAGATTTCTCCGGGTTTGAGTTTCTGCAGTTCCGGCCAGTAACGCTCAGCCTTCAGAAAGGTCTGGCTGGCGTCGCTGACATCCCGCAGTTCCCGAGACATCAGCCCGTCTGCGCCAACCTTGACGCGCTCGCGGCCCCGGGTATCGACGAAAGTCATCTCGACGAAAAGCGGGCGTATTTCAGGGCGGCCGATATATTCGGGCGGACGGGCACTGAAGGATTTCGCATTGTCGATCAGTGCCTGCTGCGGACTGGCGGCCAGCGCTTCATCCCAACCCGCAGGCGCCGCCGGCTCCCAACGCGTGCCGTCATCCGAGAGTTTCCACTCACCGTGCCGGTGCAACGTGCGGGTGCGATGCTGCAGGAAACTGCGGTAAGTCGCCTCCCCCGGCTCCACCTGGGCGGCCTGCAACACGTCGGAATCACGATCGTAGAGAAAGGCGGCAACGGAGCGGGCGGTGTCCGTGGTAAGGCGCTCGATCGCCTCGCGGGCCCGGTCGTCCAGCGCCTTGATGGCGTCACCGGTAGCGGCTTCGCCCACCTGCTTGATTGTCGCCAGCATCGATTCGGCCATCGTGCTGGCCTGCAAACTGACCGTATCGCCGAGTCGCTGGGCCATGCTCCAGGCCAGCAGCGCCAGCAGCAGCAGCGGCAACACCTTGATTATCACGAAGATCGCGATCAGCTTGCCGCGAATCCCCACCATCCATCGCTTGAGTCCCATGCCTTCCCCTGTCCGGCGGACGCGCCTGGGACAACGCTGCCCAAGCCTCCGGATTGTCGTCATGCCATCCGCACGCCACGGGGATTATCGGCAACTTTTCCGCAATCTCAAGGGAGCAAAGGCCACCCGCTTGCCGACAAACTGCGGGCGTAACAAAATGCGCCTTCGATTTCATCCGCGATCCGTCCATGGCCCAGCCCTGCCCCTGCGGCACCTCGTCCGATTATTCGCTCTGTTGCGGGCGCTACCTCGACGGCGGCCAGCCTGCTCCCACTGCCGAAGCGCTGATGCGCTCCCGCTACACGGCCTTCGTCCTTGGACGGGAAGCCTATCTGATGGCCACCTGGCATCCGGATTTCCGGCCTGCAGAATTGACGCTTGCGGACGACCCGCCAACAAAATGGCTGGGCCTGCAGATCAGGCACCATGAAGAATCCGACCCGAGCCACGCCACCGTGGAATTCATTGCCCGCTACAAGATCGGGGGGCGTGCCCACCGACTGCACGAAACCAGCCGCTTCGTCCGCATTGGCGAGTGCTGGCATTACACCGATGGCGACATCCATCCCCACTGAGACCACCAGGAAACCACCCATGAAGCTCTACTACGCCCCCGGCGCCTGCTCCCTCTCCCCCCACATCGTGCTGCGCGAAGCCGGCTTCGACATCACGCTCGAAAAGGTCAACCTGCGTACCAAGGAAACGGAATCGGGCGGCAACTTCCTCGCCATCAACCCTAAGGGCTACGTGCCGGCGCTGGAACTGGACGGCGGCGAGATCCTGACCGAAGGCCCGGCCATCATCCAGTACGTGGCCGACCTGGTGCCCGAGAAAAAGCTCGTTCCGCCGGCCGGCACCTTGGCCCGCGCCCGCGTGCAGGAATGGCTGAACTTCATCGGCACCGAACTGCACAAGAGCTTCAGCCCGCTGTTCAACCCGGCCACAAGCGACGACGCCAAGGCCGCAGCCCGCGCCCTCATCGACCGGCGCCTGGCCTTTACAGCAAGCGCACTCGACGCCCAGCCCTACCTCACCGGCGACAGCTTCACGGTGGCGGATGCCTACCTGTTTACCGTGCTTTCGTGGACGGGCTTCGTGAAAGTGGATATCACGCCGTGGCCCAGCCTCGGAGCCTACTTTGAACGTATCAAAGCCCGCCCTGCCGTTCAGGCTGCCATGGCAGCCGAAGGCCTGACGGGCTGATTCCGGTCGATGACTGGCGGGGGAGAAAGACCTCTTCCCCGCACAAACTGCATTAGTGCAGCGTCAAGCTCCGGTAACGAGCTCGATGGTTTCACCGGCAAAATCGATGCGCTGACCCGGACGCAGCTTGGCCCGCTTGCGGTTTTCGATTTCCCCGTCCACGAACACATCGCCATCGGCGACGCGCTGCTTGGCCTCGCCCCCCGAACCACACAGGCCGGTAGCCTTCAGAAGCTGGTCGAGCTGGATGAAGTCGCCTTCAACAGGGAAGCGGATGGTCATGGTGGCGGGTTCCGGTTTATTACAGAAGTGTTTCAGGAGCGGCGGATTGTGTCAGAGCCGACCCAATCCGCCAATCCGTCCCGCCTTTGTTAGCGCAACAAATCAGGCGGGAATGCGCAGCACCTGGCCCGGATAGATCTTGTCGGGGTGGCCGAGCATGGGCTTGTTGGCCTCGAAGATCTTCATGTAGGCGTTGGCATTGCCGTAGCAGGCCTTGGCAATCCCCGACAGGGTGTCGCCACGCACCACGGTGTGGAAGCTTGCGGCGGGCTCGGGATTGGTCACGTTAAGTTGGTCATCAACCTTGTCGACGCCATCCACGTTACCGCAGCACAGCAACACCTTTTCTTTTGTGGCCTGGTCAGCCACCGTGCCGGCTACGGTTACCACACTGCTCGCGCCATCGAAGCTCAGATTCAGGGCGCTGGTATCCAGCCCCTGCTTGGCAATGTAGGCAAGGATCGAAGCAGCGGCCTTCTGGTTGAGATCGGCCAGCTTGTCGGCGGCACTGGTGTCGGCGGCAGCCGCTTCCACGTCCTTGCGACCGAACAGCTTCTCGCCCGCTTCACGTACAAAACTCAGCAAACCCATAATCGACTCCCGGTGGTTGTGGTCAAGACGACAGACTAAGCCGGCGCGCCGACAATCGCGGGACAAATTTGTGTCTAAGCGTTAAAACGCCGGGCAGCGCAGACAGACCTCACTCCCCCAGCGGCGCCAGACCATGACGCCGCCGGGCGCGAGCGCAGGCTTCGTCGCCGATGTTGAGAGCGGCATAGGGTGCGAAATCACGGCACGGGCCGGGGCGCCGGTCGTAGATGGAGCAGCGCACCGCGCTGCCGATCTCGCCCTCCAGCGCAACGCAGCGCGGCGGGCCGTCGTCGGTGCCGCGCATGCGCACGAGCGTTGCCGTCACCGGAAAGGTAAGCGCCACCGGCACACCGCCGCCGGAGTGATTTTCCAGGTCGGAGACATGGAAATCCACCCGGAAGCTCGCGCAGCAGGCGCCGCAACTGAGGCAGGGATCAGCCACGGCTCAGACGTCGGCGCCGCAGCACTTCTTGTACTTCTTGCCGCTGCCGCAGGGGCAGGCATCGTTGCGGCCCGGGCCGGCCTTTCCGGCCTGGGTAGCGGCACTCACCGGCACCGGCTGCTGGGCCGGCAGACCCAGGGCGCGCCAGTTCTGGTAAAGGCGCTGAACCGCCAGGCCTTTTTCTTCCAGCTCGGCCAGCTGGGCTTCCAGTTCGGGCTTGACGGTGACTTCTTCCTCGGCGCCGAGAATGGTTTCCAGCAGCGCCTCGGCAATGGTGGTGTCACTCACGGCATCGGGCCATTCCGCGGGCCACATTTCGAAGCCCTGCTCGAAGCCATTGGTCCATTCCTCGCCGATGGCGGGGTCGTCCTCGCCGCCCTGGGCGTAGCAGAACGGCGCCCAGCCTTCGGCTTCACCCTCTTCGTCGCCTTCTTCGTCACCGACCGTGGCCAGCAGATCGTTGTAGTAACGCAGCACCAGCTCGATGGCCTTTTGCAGCGTGGCGCCGGAGCCGAAGCCCACTTCGCCCTCGTCGGCGGTCCACACCGCCGGCAGCCAGCGCTCGACCGGGATCGGCAACGGACAGGCGACGATGGCGGCGAGGTAGCCGTCGAGCATCTCCATGTTCATGCAGTCGGCGGGCACATCGTCCGAGACGAGCAGGTCTTCGAGCTGTTCGAGTTCAGCGTCGGAGAGGGGATTGGATTGGGCTTGGGTCATGACGGGTTGTGCTCCAGGTTCGGTTGGCTATCGAGATCGACCACACACCGATAAAGGGTCTGGCCGGAATCCCGGTATTTGCGTTCAAAAGGGGTGAGCGGAGACGGGGCCTCGAAGGATTCCCATTTCACCTCGCGGGCGATCAGCAGCCCCAGCGCGACGGCGAATTCTTCCACATAAATATTCCAGTTACTGCGGCATTCCAGCCGCCCGCCGAGGCGCGGCACAAACGGAAAAACCGGATGCGCGTGCCAGCGCCGGGCCAGGTGGCCAACTTTCGGCCACGGGTTCGGGTAGAGGATGTAATGCCGCGCCAGCTTGATGCCGGCATCGGCCATCAGGCGCCAGTAATCAACCAGATCGGCGCGCACGAAGACCATGTTCTTCGGCATCAGCGCCTCGGGATAAGGCTTCTTGCGGCTCAGGCGATCCTCTGACTGATCGACACCGATCACCCAGCAATCGGGAAACTCGCGGGCCAGCTGGATCGTGCTGTGCCCCACGCCGCAACCGGCATCGAGGATCAGCGGCGCCTTGCCGTCCCAGCCGGCAAGGCTCGCCTCGAAGGCGGCCTTGTTGTAATCGAGATAGGGTTTGCGAAACTCGGAGCTGGCGTGCTTGGCGACCCGCTGGGCGAGATGTTCATGAACGCCCTGCTGGGCGCTTTCTGGAATGCTTGAATTGGCGTACATCCGTTGATTTTACGCGGCCGCCTTGAGGAAGGGGATTCCGTGCTCAGCAAGCACCTGGCTTACCGACGGCACATCGCTTTTGGCGCGCACCGCAGCGTAAAGAATTTCGCCTTGCGGAAAGTTGCGGCGCAGCAGGTTGAGCCACTGCTTGAGCCGCCCCGGCGCATGGCGGGCCTCCACCTTGGCCAGCACCCGCTGCCAGAACTCGCCGATCAAGGGCAGCAGCTCGGCCCATTCGGCATCGCGATCGGCCGGCGCCTCGCCGCCCTGACGAATACGCCGAACCAGAAAAGGATCAGCCACCGCACCGCGGCCGAGCATCACGTCGGTGGCCCCGCTCACCGAACGGCAGCGCCGCCAGTCGTCCTCATTCCACACTTCGCCGTTCGCCACCACCGGCACGCTCACCACGTCGGCAATCCGCCCGACCCACTCCCAGTGGGCCGGTGGACGATAGCCATCGGTCTTGGTGCGGGCATGCACCACCAGCCCCACCACGCCGCCATCCGCCAGCGCGCGGGCACAGTCGAGCGCCTTGGCGGTATCGGTGACGCCGAGGCGCATCTTGGCGGTAAAGGGAATGTGCGCCGGCACCGCCGCCCGCACTGCGCAGGCAATGGCATACAGCAGCTCCGGCTCGTCGAGCAGTGCCGCGCCGCCCCGATGACGGTTGACGGTAGGCGCCGGGCAGCCAAAGTTGAGATCGACGCCGGCCGGTTCCAGCGCCGCCAGCTGTGCCGCGTTGTCGGCCATGCAGACCGGATCGGAACCCAGCAGCTGCACCCGCACCGGCGTGCCGCTCGATGTGGCGCTGCCGGCCCGCAGCTCCGGCGAGATGCGCCGGAAGGCCCGCGGCGGCAGCAGCGTGCCGGACACACGCACGAACTCGGTCACCGCGTGGTCGTAGCCCGCCACGCGGGTCAGCACTTCACGGAGCACATCGTCCGCGAGGCCTTCCATCGGAGCGAGCAAAAGACGGGGCATGGCGAAAATTTCCTGATTAATCAATACCTGACCGGGCGCGCAATGTACCGGACTTTGCCCCCGGAACAAAGGACTTTGCGCCGGCCCGCGGGCATCGGCAAGGCGCGGTAAGATTCGCCCCCTCGCCGCACCACGACTGCCATAAAAATGCGCCGCCCAAACCAGAACGCTGTCGACTCGCCCAGCCGCCGCGACCTGCTGCAGCTCGCCCTGCCGGCACTGATCGTCGTGATTGCCGCCTTTGTGCTGGCCTGGCAGTTCGTGCGCCCGGCGCCGCCCAAAAAAATCGTGATGAGCACGGGTGCCGCCGGCGGCGCTTACCAGTACTTTGGCGAGCGCTATCGCGACAAGCTGGCCCAGGACGGCATCGAGGTGGAACTGCGGCAGTCAAGCGGTGCCGTTGAAAATCTGCTCCGCCTCAAGACCGACGACAGCGTGGATATCGGCTTCATTCAGGGCGGCATTGCCAACGAGCCGGAATCGGAAGATCTCGCCACCCTCGGCAGCATGTACATCGAGCCCGTCTGGGTGTTCTACCGGGGCAAGGCGCAACTGGATCGCCTTGACCAGCTCAAAGGTCTGAAAATTGCCATCGGCCAGTCCGGCAGCGGCGCCCAGCTTTTTGCGCTGCAATTGCTCGCGGCCAACGGCGTGGCCACCGACGATCCACGCCTCGTCAGCGTGGGCGGCATGACGGCCGTCGACGCCCTCAAACGCGGCGACGTGGATGCCTTCTTCGTGGTGGGCGCACCGCAGGCACCGGTGGTCGATGCCCTGCTTCACACCGGGGGCATCAGCCTGCTCAACTTTGCCCAGGCAGACGGCTACGTGCGCCACTTTCCGCACCTGCTCAAGATCACCCTGCCCCGCGGCGCCATCGACATTCAGGGCGACCAGCCGCCCCGCGACATCCAGCTCCTCGCTGCTACGGCCAATCTGGTCGTCAAGGCCGACATCCACCCGGCGATCGTCACCCTGCTGCTCAAGCACGCCCGCGAAATCCACAGCCCGCCCGGCATGCTGCAGGCCGCCAATGCCTTCCCAACGCCCCAGGATCACGCCCTGCCGCTGCACGCCATGGCCCAGCGCTTTTACGACAGCGGCCCACCGCTGTTGCAGCGTTACCTGCCTTTCTGGCTCGCGGTGCTGATAGACCGCCTGTTCATCATGATCCTGCCGCTCATCGCGGTGGTCATTCCGCTCTCCAAGGTTCTGCCGGCGGTTTACAACTGGCGCATGCGATCACGGGTTTACCGCTGGTATGGCGAACTGAAATTTCTCGAGGCCGAAGTCGACGCCAGCGATGCCACCGGCAACGATGCGCAGCACATTGCCGCCTTCATCGCCCGCCTCGACCGCATCGAGCAACGCGCCGCCCACCGCAAGCTGCCGCTCGCCTACAGCAACGAGCTCTACACCCTGCGCGAACACATTGCCCTCGTCCGTCGCCGTCTGCTCCGCCTTGCGGAAACCGTCACAAGACCCTGACCACCCTGTTGATACATTGAGAGTGCCCGTGTTTGCCGACACGGGCAGTCGTTTCCGAGCCCCACCATGAGCCCCCATCTCGACCTCACCGCCCCCTACGCCCCGCTCGTTCGCCGCATCGAATCCGAAGGCAGCGTCGATGGCCAGATCCTGCGCATCGACCACTTTCTCAACCACCGCATCGAGCCCGGCTTCATTTTCGAGCTGGCCCACGAACTGGCCCGCAGGCTGTCCTTCTTTCAGCCCAACATCATCCTCACCGCCGAAGCCAGCGGCATCGCACCCGCGCTGATCGTGGCCCAGACCCTCAACGTGCCGATGGTCTACGCTAAAAAGTATTCCGCACAGGTCGAGGCGCCGGCCCTCTCCCGCGAGATCCACTCACCCACCAAGGGCGACAACACCCGGCTGGTCATCTCCAGGCGCTACATCAAACCCGGCCAGCGGGTCGTCATCGTGGATGACTTCCTCGCCAACGGCCGCACCGCCGCCGCGCTGATCGACATGGCCCGGGAAGCCGGCGCCGACGTGCTGGGCGCCGGCTTCGTCGTCGAAAAACGCTTCAAGCACGGCCGCGAATACATCGAGTCGCTGCACGTGCCGGTATCCACCCTGGCCCAGGTCGAGCACCTGGAAAACGGCCGGGCGATCCTCACCCAGCCGCATGAGGCGTAAGGCGCCTATCTGAACTTCACAAGCACCTGCGGATTGCCCGGCAGGCCTTCGTAGCGCGCCGTTACCACCATGCCCGGCTTGGGCGGCGTGAGCTTGGTGAATGAACCCAGCGACAGCAGATCACCACGCTTGAGCGGCGTGCCGGCCCTG
>Ga0268298_10005003_pt1 | contig 12617 bp, 7 predicted proteins | sample WWTPWeurt_MetaG_FD_194462 | JGI IMG/M metagenome (GOLD analysis project Ga0268298, IMG submission 194462) | Activated sludge microbial communities from WWTP in Nijmegen, Gelderland, Netherland - WWTP Weurt | ecosystem: Engineered > WWTP > Aerobic digester > Activated sludge | place: Netherlands...
GCCGTCGAGGGGGTCGTCAAGCGCGGCGACGACGGCTGGCGATGCGTCGACGAGCACCGCGTGCGCCTCTATCGCGAGGCGCTGCGGGGACCGAACCGCGAAGCGTGGCGCGACGCGCTCCTCGAGGCCGACCGGGTCCGGCGGATCGGCAACCGGTTCTACGTGTCGACGCCCGCGCAGTCGGCGACCGTGGCGCGGCTGCTGGTGTACGGCGGCGAGAGCCTCGATCGCTGGACCGCGTTCGAGGAGACGCGTGACGGCGTGCTCGACTGGCACAACGTGTTCGACGGATTGCTGCTCTCCGGCTTCGACCCGGTGCTGTTCGAGGACGCCGACCCGGCGCTGGCGGCCCGGCTGCTGTCCACCGCGTTGTCGTGGGGCCTGCGCGCGCTGGAACCGGCCGCGTCGGGTGCGTTCCGCTTCGCGCGGACGCGCGCGGCCTCGGACCGGGGTTCGCACGCGGCGGCGCTCCGGTGCAGCGTCGCCGAGACGCTGCTGTTCCGCGGCGAACCCGATGCCGCCGACGCGCTGTTGGCCGAGCTCGCCGGCCCCGGCCCCGCCGGGCTGCGCGCCGCGGTGCTCGCCACGCGCGGGCGCTGGGACGAGGCCGCCGCGGGATTCGAGACGGCGCTGGCGGAACTGCGCAAGCGCACCGGCGCGCGCAAGGACCTGCTGCCGTCTCAGCTCGGTTGGCTGTACCCGATGTGCCTGTTCGCGAGCCGCGACGCGCAGCGCATCGCACGGGCGAGACGCTTCTGCGCGACCGAGTCCGGCACGCGCGACCCGCAGCTCTACCAGCCGTGGGGACCCTGGGTCCACGCCGCCGACATGCGCCTGGGCGACCGCCCGCGCGAGCCCGGCTTCCTGCGGCCCCACGAGCGTGCCGGCGTGCGCCCGACGCTGGAGACCGTGCAGCGCCGGATGCTGCAGGCCTGGAGCGCCGCGGGGCACGGCGCCGTGGGCGACGCCGGCGACTGCACCGGCCTGCTGGAGCGGCTTCGCGCGTGCGAGCTGCACTGGCTCGCCGCGCAGGTGGAGGCCGCCGACGACGTGCTGGCCGGCCGCGCGCCGCGGGTGCCCTTCTTCGCGTCGGCCGGCCAGGACGCGTGGCGCGACGCGCTCGCGGCGATCGCCGCGCTCGGGCACGGCGAGGCCGCGGCCCAGGCGGACGCCGGCAAAGCCGAGCAGACCGAATTGCTGTGGACGCTCGAGGTCGACCGCGTCGGCCGGTTGCGCCGCATCGAGCCGGTCGAGCGCAAGCGCGGCGCGCGCGGCTGGAGCAGGCCGAAGCCGGTGCCGCTGTCGCGCCTGGCGAAAGCGGCGTCGCTCGACCCCTGGGACGCGCGCGTCGCGCACACGATTCGCGAGGCCGGCCGGTACGGTCCCAAAGTCCTGACGCTGGACCTCAACGACTCGGCGGCCGCGCTGACCGGCCATCCGCGCGTGGTGTTCGCGTCCGCCCTCGAGCAGCGCGTCACGCTCGTCGAGGGGTCGCCCGAGGTGCGCCTGGCGGCGGACGGCGACGCGTGGCGGCTGCAGTTCGTGCCCGACATCGCGGCGGCGCTGAGGGTTCCCGACGACGACGAAGATTCGGACGAGAACGAACGCCTGATCGAGCGGCACTTCCGGCGCGATGCGCCGCCGCGTGCGCCGGTCTTCGTCGAGCGCACCGGCGAGGCCACGGCGCGGCTGATCCGCGTCACCGCGGCGCACCGTCGCGTGGTCGAGCTCGCCGAAGCCGGGTTGCGCGTGCCCCGCGCGGCCCTCGCCGAGCTGCAGGCGGTGCTGCCGGTGCTGGCGGCGCACTTCCGGCTGAAGGCCGAGTCGACGCAGGGCGCCGAGCAGGTGAGCGCGAGCGCGCGGCTGCGCGCCGAGCTGGCCCCGGCGGGCGCGGGCGTGCGGCTGCGGCTGGTCGCGGCCCCGCTGGGCGTGGCCGGACCGCGCTTGCCTCCCGGCGCCGGGCGCGAGGACGTCTTCGCGCCGATCGGCGGGCGCCTGCACGCCTGCACGCGCGACCTCGCGGCCGAGCGCGACGCGCTCGCGGCCGTGCTCGGGCAGTTCGACTTCCTCGACCCTCCCGCCGGCGCCGAGGATGCCGGCGACCTCCCCGAGTGGACCGTGTCCGACCCGCGCGAGGCGCTCGTGCTGGTCGAGCGGCTGCCGTCGATCGCGCAGGTCGAGTCCGTCGACTGGCCGAGCGGGCGCACCGTGCAGGTCATCGCCGCCGGCAGCGACATGCTGCACGTGTCGGTGCGCGAGGACCGCCAGTGGTTCGCGATCGACGGCCGGCTGCACCTCGACGAGACGCAAGTCCTCGAGCTCGGCGAGCTGATCGAAGCCGTGACACGGCACCGCAGCCGCTACGTGCCGATCGGCGAGGGACGCTGGCTGGCGCTCTCCGAGCGGCTGCGCCAGCAGGTCGAGGACCTCGCCGCGGTCGCCGAACGCACGCGAGGCGCGACGCTGCGCGCGCCCGCACCGGCCGCCGCCTGGCTCGACGCGGCACTGGAAGACGCTTCGGTCGCGAGCGACGGCGCACTCGCCCGGCGGCTGTCCGTCCTGCAGGCGGCGATCGATGCCCCCGCATCGGTACCGGCGACCCTGCAGGCGAACTTGCGTCCGTACCAGGAAGACGGCTACGCGTGGCTGATGCAGCGTGCCCGCGCCGGCTTCGGCGCCTGCCTGGCCGACGACATGGGCCTGGGCAAGACGCTGCAGGCGCTCGCGGTGCTGCTCGAGCGCGCCGAGCTGGGCCCGGCGCTGGTCGTCGCGCCGACCTCGGTGTGCGCGAACTGGTCGGCCGAGGCACAGCGATTCGCGCCGGCGCTGCGCGTGCGCGCCTGCGGCGCGGGCGTCGACCTCTCGGAGGCCGGCGCGTACGACCTGGTCGTCGTGTCCTACACGATGCTGCAGCAGGCGGCCGATCGCTTCTCCGCCCGCCGATGGGCGACGCTGGTGGCCGACGAGGCGCAGTCGATCAAGAACGCGTCGGCCAAGCGCACGCAGGCGGTGCTGGGGCTCGCCGCCGACTTCCGGGTCGCGCTGTCGGGCACGCCGATCGAGAACCGGCTCGGCGAGCTGTGGTCGATCATGGGCTTCGCGAACCCGGGGCTCCTCGGCAGCGCGGAAAGATTCGCGGCGCGCTTCGTTCGCCCGATCGAGCGCGACCGCGACCTTCGCGCGCAGCGCGCGCTGCGCCGGCTGATCGCACCGTTCGTGCTCCGGCGCACCAAGGCGCAGGTGCTCGACGACCTGCCGCCGCGCACCGAGATCACGCTCGCGATCGAACCCTCGCCGCGCGAGGCCGCGCACTACGAGGCGCTGCGCCGAGAGGCGCTCGCCGCCGCCGTGGCCGCCACCGCGCAGGCCGGCCCGACACAAGGCCATATCCACGTCCTCGCGCAACTCACGAGGCTGCGGCGCGCCGCCTGCGATCCGCGGCTCGTGAACCCGGAGCTCGGGCTGGCCGGCGCGAAGCTCGAGGCCTTCGCCGACCTGGCCGCCGAGATCGTCGCCAACGGCCACAAGGCACTGGTGTTCAGCCAGTTCACCGACTTCCTCGCGCTGCTGCGCGAATCCGCCGAAGCGGCGGGGCTTCGCTACCAATACCTCGACGGGTCCACCCCCGCGGCCGAACGCGCACGGCGCATCGCGGCGTTCCAGGGTGGAGACGGCGACCTCTTCCTGATCAGCCTGAAGGCCGGCGGCTTCGGCCTGAACCTGACCGCGGCGGACTACGTGATCATCGTCGACCCGTGGTGGAACCCGGCCGCCGAGGACCAGGCCAGCGGGCGCGCGCACCGGATCGGCCAGACGCGCCCGGTGACCGTCTACCGGCTGGTCGCGCAGGGCACGATCGAGGAGCGCATCGCGCGGCTGCATCAACACAAGCGCGCGCTCGCCGATGGAATCCTCGACGGCATCGACGCGAGCGCCGCACCTGACGCCGCGGAACTGATCGAGCTGATGCGGGGGGAAGGGACACCACAGCCCGCGGGTGAGGAACGATGATCAGGGCGCGAACATGTCCTGAAGCGTTCTCAGCGTTGCCGTCAGCGTCCGAGGGCGCAGCGCGCCCAATCGACTGACCAGCGGCGCCCGATCGAGCGTCCGAATCTGATCCAGCACGACCCATCCCTGCTTGCCCTGAAACGTCAGGGGGATGCGGGTTCGCCGCCTGGACCTCCCGGGCACTCGTGGGGAGGACACGCTCAACGGCCGGCGAATCGCGGAGCGCGCTTCTCGACGAAGGCACGCATGCCTTCCTTGCGGTCGTCGGTCTCCATCAGCAGCGCCGCCGCGCATCGCTCGATCTCGAGCCCGGCGTCCAGGCCGACCTCCATCCCCTCGTTGACGGCGCGCTTGGCGAACATCGTCGCCAGCGGCGCCAGGGACGCGATGCGCGACGCGATCTCGCGGGCCTCGGCCAGCAACCGGTCTGACGCAACGACGCGATTGAGCACCCCCAGGCGCAGCGCCTCCTCCGCGGACACGATGTCCGCCAGGAGCAGCATCTCCTTCGCCCGGCCCTGCCCGATCAGCCGCGGCAGCCGCTGGGTTCCGCCCGCCGCGGGAATCGCCCCCAGGCGAAGCTCGGTGAGGCCGACCCGCGCGGCCGGGGACCCGATGCGCAAGTCGCAGCAGAGCGCCAGCTCGAGCCCGCCTCCGAGCGCGACGCCGTCGATCGCCGCGATGGTCGGCCGTTCGAACTGCTCGATGACGCGAAACAGGCGTCGCGTCCGGTCGAGCTCGACGTAGGTGGCGACGCCGCGCGGCGATGCGCCGGCCCGCTCCCGGATGTCGGCGCCCGCACAGAACGCCCGGCCGCCCGCGCCGGTCAGGATCAGGCACTGCAGCGGGTCGCGGCGCGCGATGTCGAAGAAGACCCGCTCGAGATCGCCCATCATCGCGCTGCTGAGCGCATTCATGCGCTCGGGCCGGTTCAAGGTGACCGTCGCGACGCCGTCCGACGACTCGTACACGACGGTCTCGAGGACCTCTCGCATGGCGCGCTCCTCAGCGGCCCCGGGGCCGCGCGGCGCGCAGGTTCGCCGACTCGCACGGGTGCGCGACCGGGACCTGCGGACCCCCCGCCGTCGCGGGCGTTCGCATCAGATGGCGCGCTCGCGCCCGGCCCAGTGACGGGCGCGGATCTCGCGCCGGAGCACCTTGCCGGTGGCGGTGCGAGGGAGCGAGTCGGTGAACTCGAGCGACTTCGGCGCCTTGACGCCGCCCAGTCGCTCCCGGCACCAGTCGAGCAGTTCCTCCGCGGTGACCGCCGCGCCCTTGCGAAGCTCGACGACCGCCAGCACGGCCTCGCCCCACTTGTCGTGCGGCACGCCGACGACCGCGCACTCGTTCACGGCGGCGTGGGCCATCACGACCTGCTCGACCTCGGTGGGAAAGATGTTGAACCCGCCCGAGATGATCAGGTCCCGCTTGCGGTCGACGATGTACAGGTAACCGTCCGCGTCGAGGTAGCCGACGTCGCCGGTGTGGTGCCACCCGTGGCCCGACACGGCGGCTGTCGCCGCCGCGTCCTGGTGATAGCCCTGCATCACGAGCGTGCTGCGCACGACGATCTCGCCACGCTGCTCCGCGGGCAGCAGCCGCCCTTCGTCGTCCATGATGGCCAGGCACGTGTACGGACCGGCACGCCCGGCGCTCTGCAGCCGTCGTCGCAGGGTCGGCTCGGCCAGCGCCCGGACGTGGTCCTGGACGGACAGGAAACTCATGATCGGGCACTCCGACTGTCCGAAGCCCTGCACCAGCACGGGCCCGAAGACGTCGAGCGCCTCGTTGAGCTTGGCCACGCTCATCGGCGCGGCACCGTACATCATGTATCGAAGCGACGAGTAGTCGAACCGCCTCACCTCCGGGTGGCTGAGCATCGTGTAGATCAGGGTGGGCGGGAGGAACACGGTCGTGATGCGGAACTTCTCGATCGCCTCCATGATCGACAGGGGATCGGTCCGCGGCAGGATCACCTGGGTGCTCCCGATCGACCACATCGTGGTCGTGAACGTCCCCGTCTGGTGCGTCAGCGGCGTGACGACGAGTTGCCGCGGGGGCTCGTCGTGGGGCATGGCGGTCTGGTAGCTGGCGATCACCATCTCCCACGACCGGTTCGACAGGCGAACGCCCTTCGGCCGGCCGGTCGTGCCGCTCGTGGTGAGCATCACCGGGACGTCGTCCATCGAGCCGGCGAGGTCGAGGTGATCGGCGGCGTGCCCGCCGCACCATTCGTCGAACGAAGGCGCGCCGGGCAACGCCCGGTCCAGGCAGACGAATCCGCGGATCGTCGGCACGGCCGCCCGGATCCGGGATACCTCGTCTTCGAACTGACTGTGGAAGAAGAGCCAGTCCGCGCCGAGGTCGCGCAGCACCGCGACGTTCTCGATCGCCGAGTTCCGCGCGTTGACCGGCATCCACACGTGGCCGGCGCGGATCGCCCCGTACTGCGCGGCGAGCCCGAAAGGATGATTCGGCGCGCAGATCGAGACGTGCGAGTGCGGCCGCAGCCCGACGGCGTCGAGCGCCCGGGCCGCCCGGCAGGTCAGGCCGCGAAACGCCTCGTAACTCCAGTCCCGGCCCTCGTACGTGACCGCGACACGCTGCGGGAACGCGCGCGCGCCCTTGTCGAAGTAGTCGATCAGCCGCATGGTGTCCTCGTGCCGGCCCGCGTAGGCGGGAAATGACTCAAGAGTAAATATACTTTACGCCTGAGTCAACACGCACTACCCGCACATACTACCGGCACAGACTACCCGCAGGCGAAACCCACGCGGGAAACCCGCGCGCCGGCACGGCGACGCGCGCGACGACCCGGAATCACTTCACGCGCTTCAGGCGCGCGGTCTTCGCGCCCGCGGCCGCAGCGCCTGCCGCGGCCCGGGTCGAGCGCCGCGGCTTGCCTGCCGGCGCGCCCCGCGGGCTGCGGCCGGAGCGATCGGCGGCGATGCCGCGCCCGAAGATCCGCGAGAAGTGCTCGGCGATCTCGTCGCCGCCGCGCGGCCCCCCGTGCGAGAACCACGCGTGCAGCCAGTTCACCGCCCCCATGAAGACCATGACCGTGAGCGTGGGATCGCCCTTGTGAATGGACCCGTCGGCCATGCCCTCGCGCACCCAGGCGCGAAGCACCCGGTCGAATCCGTCGCGGCGCTTGCGGATCGTCTCGCGGTCCTCGGGCGTCAGCGCGTGAAGGTCGGTGAGGACCGTCATCTCGCCCATGTCGCCGGTCAGCTGGCGCACGTAGTGGTCGAGCATCTTCACGACGCGGTCGAGCCCCGTGCGGCCCTCTCGACTGGCATAGTCGATCGACGCATCTCCCAGGTCGAGCGCGAGCGAGTGGCACGCGAACAGCAGCTGCTGCTTCGTCGGAAAGTACGTGTAGAGCGTCGGCTTGCTGATCTGCAACGACTTCGCCACTTCGTCCAGCGACACGTTGTGGAAGCCGAATCTCCGGAAGGCGGCGGCCGCCTCCCTCATGATCACCGATCGCTTGAGATCCCGCTGCTCTTCCCGGCTCGGGACGGCCGACTTCCATTGCGCCATCGACGCCTCGCTCTCCACGAGATCCCGGACCGGCGCGCCGTACCCGTCGCAACGCGAGGCTCGGCGAGCCTGACTCCGGAGTCGGCCCATCTTACCCGAGTCCCCTGCGAGACCGCCCGACGCCGCGCTCAGACCGACAGGACGGTGACCGCGGCGACGGCCGAATCGTCACCGATCTGACCGCCGGAGCACTCGGCCAGCGCAACGCGCGCGCCGTCCCGCTGCCGGGGCCCGCATCGGCCGCGCAGCTGGTTCGCCAGCTCGACGATCTGTGCGCAGCCGGTGGCTCCGACCGGGTGGCCGCGGCTCAGCAGCCCGCCGCCGGGATTGACCGGCATCCTGCCGCCCGGCGAGGTGACTCCCGAGCGGAGCAAGTCCGGCGCGCCGTCGGGGGCGCAAAAGCGCAGGTGCTCGTAGAGGAACAGTTCCGCGGGCGCGGTCGCGTCGTGGAGTTCGACGACGTCGATGTCCCCGGGGCCCAGGCCGGCGTGCTCGTAAGCGCGGTCGGCGGCCCGGCGCGCGCACACCGGCGCGGCGCCGTCGCGGTTGTTCGAGGCGAGCACCGATGCCCGCACGTGGACGCGCGGCCCGCCGTCGACGACCCGACGCGCGAACGCCTCGGAGCAGAGCACCACCGCGGCGGCGCCGTCGCCGACCGCGGAGCACATCGGGAGCGTGAGCGGCGCGGCGATCGTCCTGCTCGCCAGCACGGCCTCGACGGTCGTGGGCTCGTTGAACTGGGCGAGCGGGTTCATGGAGCCGCCCAGGCGGCTCTTCACGGTGACCCGTGCGAAGTCGTCGACGGTCGCGCCGCTGCGAGCCATGTACGCGCGGGTCTTCTCGGCGTAGATGTCCATGAACGGGGAGCGGCCGGACGCCGCGGCGCCCCGGACGTCGACCGTCCGCGTCTCCTCGACGTCGACCCCGGAAGCGAAGGCGGCGAACGTCACCGCCTTGTCCGGATGGGAGAGCTTCTCGGCGCCGATCGCGATCGCGCATTCGACCTGCCCCGACGCGACCGCGACCCAGGCGAGGTGGACGGCGGTGGATCCCGAAGCGCACGCGTTGTCGACGTTCACGATCGGCCGGCCCGCCAGGCCCGTGTCGCGCAGCGTCGCCTGGCCCCGGATCGTCTCCTGGCCGGTGACGAGGCCGGCGAGTGCGTTCGCGAAGAAGACCATCTCGACGTCGCCGACGTCGATGCCCGCGTCGCGCAGCGCGGCCTGCAGCGCCTCGCCGGCGAGCGACTTGAGGTTCCGGTCGGGGTGGCGCGCGAACCGCGTCTGGCCGACTCCCTGGACGATGACCTTGCGCACGATGCCGGCTCAAACCATCGCGTAGCCGCCGCTCACGCCCAGGGTCTGCCCGGTGACGAACGCCGCGCGCTCGGAGGCCAGGAACGCGACGGCCGCGGAGGCGTCCTCCGGGCGGCCGAGCCGCCCGAGGCCCTGGCCCATCGGATAGAGCTTCAGCATCTGCGCGAGGCGCGGGTCGTTCTGCGGCGTCGCCTCGACGCTCGTGGCTCCGCTCCGGATGCCCTCGTGCGCCACCGCGCCGAGCGCGACCGCGTTCACGCCGATCCCGAAGCGGCCGTACTCGCGCGCCAGCGCCTTCGTCAGGCCGATGACGCCGGCCTTGGCGCCGGAGTAGACGGCGAGTCTCGCCTCTCCGACCCGGCCCGCCTCGGACACGATGCTGACGATGCGGCCGCGGTGCCGCTCGACCATCCCCGGCAGCGCGGCCCGACAGCAGTTGATCGTTCCGGTCATGTTGATGTCGAGCATCTGGCGTTGCTCTTCGATCGACGTTTCGAGGAAGAACGGCGCCGCTGCGGTGGCGTCGCGCCGCATCGGCGGAACGCCCGCGTTGTTGACCAGGATGTCGATCGGGCCCAGCGCGGCCTGCGCCGCGGCGAACATCGCCTCCACCGCCGCCGAGTCGCGGATGTCGGCCGCCACGCCCACGGCCGATCCGCCCTGATCTCGAATCTCCTCGGCCACCCGGGTCGCGCGCTCTGCCAGCAGGTCGTTCACGGCGACGGCCACGCCTTCCCCGGCGAGTTCAAGACAGATCCGGCGACCGACGCCCTGCCCGGCGCCGGTGACCAGCGCGACGCGCCCCTTCAACAACAGGTCCATGTACCCTGCTCCTCGGCCGACGCGCACCGGGCGCGGCGCCTCACTTCTTCACCAGCGGACAGCCCGACTCCTCGGCCGGCCGGTAGGCCTGCTGACCCGGGACCTTGCCGACGAGCCGGTAGTAGTCCCACGCCCCCTTCGACTCGGTGGGCGACTTCACCTCGAACAGATACATGTCGCGAGGAAGCCTGCCGTTGGGCTGAACCTTGACGTTCTTCGTATAGAAGTCGTTGACCGGCAGTTCCTTCATCTTCGCGGCCACCGTGGCCGAGTCGTCCGTGTTGGCCGCCTTCGCCGCCTTCAGGTAGTGGAGCACCACGCTGTACACCCCCGCGTGGACCATGTTCGCCGGCCCGCCGTACTGCGCCTGGAAGCGCTTCGTCCACGCCCGGGTCTCGTCGTCGAGATCCCAGTAGAACGATTCCGCCGTGACGACCCCCTTGGCCGCCGGGAGCCCCAGCCCATGCACGTCGTTGATGGTCAGCAGCAGGCTCGCGACCTTCTGGCCGCGCTCCGTCAGACGGTACTCGGCCGCCTGCTTGATCGCGTTCACCGTGTCGGCGCCGGCATTGGCCAGCGCGACGACCTGGGCCTTCGACGCCTGGGCCTGCAGCAGGAACGACGAGAAGTCCGAAATGTTCAGCGGATGCTTGACGCCGCCGAGCACCTTGCCGCCGCCCGACTCGACGACGCGACGCGCGTCGCCCTCCATCGCCGCCCCGGCGGCCGAATCGAGCGTGACGAAGTACCAGTTCTTCATGCCGGCGACCACCAGCGCACGCGCGGTCGTGTTCGCGAGCGAGAACGTGTCCCACGTCCACGAGAACGCCGTCGGCGCGCACTGGGCGCCGGTCAGCGCGGGCGAGACCGGGCCGGAGAAGCCGACGACCCGGTTCTTCTGGCGAGCCACCTCGAGCACGGCGATCGCCACTGCCGAGTTCGGCACGTCGAAGATCGCGTCGACGCGCTCCTCGTCGATCCATCGGCGCGCGAGGGAGGCGCCGATGTCCGCCTTGTTCTGGTGATCGCCGATCACCACTTCCACGGGCCTCCCGCCGACTGTCCCGCCGGCGTCCTCGATGGCCATCCGGGCGGCGATGACCGAGCCTCGCCCGGTCAGCGCCTCGTAGAGGCCGGACTGGTCGTTCAGGATGCCGATGCGCACGGCGCCGTCGCTGAACTGGGCGTGTGCACCTGCGCCGACGAAGGCCAGCACGGAGGCGAGCAATGCACTGCCGCGAATTCTCATGATCGATGTCTCCTCGTCGTCGGGCGTCCACCACGTGGTGCGCGTGGAAACGCTGTGGTATGTTTACTTTACTTTTGCGTGTTATGCCCGAATCCTGAGACAAGCACGATTCCGTTGTCAAGTGCGGCGACGTGACCCGCCGCCCCCGGCCGGTGCGGCGTCGCCGGCCCGAGAGGACGAGGAGATTCCCATGCGCGACAGCACCACGTCGTCGATCGTCGACCCGCAACGCCGGCGTCTCGCCGCGGCACTCTGCGCGACGGGCGCGGGGCTGTGCCCGCTGTCGAGCCGGGCTCAGGTCGAGGCCGACTATCCGCACCGGCCGGTCCGCTTCATCGTCCCCTTCCCGCCGGGCAGCGGTACCGACACGTCGGCGCGACAGTACGGTCGCAAGCTCGCCGAGATCACCGGGCAGCCGGTAGTCGTCGAGAATCGCCCCGGGGGCAACGGATTCATCGGCATCCAGGCGCTCAAGTCGTCGCCGCCGGACGGCTACACCGTCTTCATCGGCACGAATTCAACGCTCGCCACCAACGTCGCGCTCTTCCGGCGGCTTCCCTACGACCCGGTCGCCGAGTTCGAGCCCGTGGCGGGCCTGCTGCGCGCGCCCGCGCTGATCGTCGTCCCGCCCGCGTCCCCTCACCGCACGCTCGCGGACTACATCGCGGCGGCGAGGCGCGAGCCCGGTCGCATCGCCTGCGCCGCGGGCTCGGCCGGGTATCAACTCATGGGCGAGTTGTTCTCGGAGCGCGCGGGCGTGCGGCTGAACCTGGTGCCGTTCAAAGGCGCCGGCGACGCCGTGCAGGCGGTCGCGGGCGCCCAGATCGACTCGGCCATCGTCGAGACGACTTCCGCCGCCGCCCTGGTCCGCTCCGGCCGGCTGCGAGCGCTCGGCATCGCGACCACCGATCGCTCGCCGGTCCTCCCGGACGTGCCGACCGTCTCGGAAGCCGGCGTTCCGGGGTTCGTCATCCACGCGTGGGCCGCCGCCGTCGTGCTCACCGGCACGCCCAGACCGATCGTCGAGAAGCTCGGTGGACTGCTGCAGCGAATTGCGGTCATGCCCGAGATCCGCGAAGCGTTCGCCGCGATGAACGGCGAGGTCCTGACGATGGGACCGGCCGATCTGCGCCGCTTCCAGCTCGACGAGATCGACCGCTGGAGGCGGATCGCCGCCGTCGCGAAGGTCGAGCAGCAGTGAGCGGGGTCTCGCGAGCCGTCGAAGCGCGGCGTGCGCCAGTCATCAGCGCCTCTCGTCCTCCCCGGAATCACGCGCGGCGAAGCGGCCGCGCGAGCAGCCGTTCGACCTCGCCGACCAGATCCGACGCCTCGAACGGCTTGTCGAGCGAACGGCACCCGGACTGCGCCAGGAACGCGCCCAGGTCCGGGCTCAGGACGTCTCCGGTCACGAACAGCACGCGCGACGCGAGCGCGCCGTGTCGTTGCTTCAGTGCCTGCCACAGCGCCGATCCGTCCATGCCCGGCATGCGCAGATCGCAGACGATCGCATCGAAGGGCTCGCGATCGAGCAGCCCGAGCCCCGCCTCGCCCGACTCGGCGGTCGCCGCGCGAAAGCCTGCGAACTCGAGGATCGAACGCATCGCCTGCGCGAGTTCGGGGTCGTCGTCGACGATCAGCACGCGCCCTTGCGAAGGGGCGGCGGCGGACGCGTCCTC
>Ga0268298_10005004_pt1 | contig 12608 bp, 7 predicted proteins | sample WWTPWeurt_MetaG_FD_194462 | JGI IMG/M metagenome (GOLD analysis project Ga0268298, IMG submission 194462) | Activated sludge microbial communities from WWTP in Nijmegen, Gelderland, Netherland - WWTP Weurt | ecosystem: Engineered > WWTP > Aerobic digester > Activated sludge | place: Netherlands...
GTCGTCATCGGCGCGAACCACGGCGCTCCCTCTCGTTCGACGCTCTGGTTCGCGGAGCGAGATGCGGAACGGCTCGCGCGAACGTTCGTCGAGCTCGGTGACTTCGACGCCGACAAGGTGCAGGTGCTCAAGCAGCCGAGCGCGAAGCAGGTGAGAGACGCGCTCGCCACCGCCGAGGCCACCCTCAGCCAGTCACGCCGCGAAGGGCAGCGCACCGTGCTCGTCGTCTACTTCTCCGGTCACGCCGGCACGGGCGCGCTCGAGCTCGCCAACGAGCGCCTCGAGTTCACCGAGCTCAAGCAGCTCGTCGAGGCCTCCAACGCCGACGTCAAGGTGGCCATCGTCGACGCCTGCGAGTCGGGCGCGCTCACCCAGGTGAAGGGCGCGAAAGCGACTCCGGCGGTCGACTTCGTGGTGCCCACCGAGGACAGCGCGCGAGGCGTTGCGTACATCACCTCGACGGCGGTGGGAGAGGTCGCGCAGGAATCGGCGGCCATCGGCGGGAGCTTCTTCACCTTCCACCTCGAGACCGCGCTGCGTGGCGCGGGCGACGCGAACGGCGACGGCCTGGTGAGCCTGGGCGAGGCGTTTCAATACACCTCGAACCGCACCATCTCGCACACCAGCACGACGGACGTGGGGCCCCAGCACCCGACCTACGACTTCAAGATGGCGGGGCGTGGGGACGTGACGCTCTCCGACCTCCGGCGCGCGGAAGCGACGCTCGTGCTCAAGGGCCAGTCCTCCGAGCGTTGGCTCGTGCAGCAGAACAAGCGCCTCATCGCCGAGACGATGGGGACCCAGGCGCTCGCGCTGCCGTCGGGGACCTATCGGGTCGAGCGGCGCAGCGGCGGCGACCTCTACGCCGGAGAGCTGACGCTGACGAAGGGTCAACGGCTCGACGTGGGCGAGCTGCCGAAGGTCTCCACCGTGGCGGCGCGCGGGAAGGGCGGAGACGACAGCTCGACGATGATTGAAGGGGGAGTGCTGGCAGGGCTCCCGACGCTGACGGGGGCGGCCCTCACGATGGGAGGCAAGCTCGGAGTACGGCAGAGCCTCGGCCTCTGGGGGCTGCGCGCGCTCGCGGGGTACGAAGGCGGCACCGGCACCCTGGCGGCGGGCAGCTACTCGACCCAAGCCATCAGCCTCGATGGCGCCTTCCTCCGTCGGTTCGTCGACGGCACGGTGCTCGCCGAAGCGGGGCTCGAGCTCGGAGGCCAGTGGACCTGGCAGCGGCTGGCGAGCGGCGCGACCGTCAGCGCCAGCTCGGGCACCCTCGCCGCCACCGCCACCTTCGGCGTGCGCGCTGGGCCCCTGGTGCCGCAGCTCACCGCCTGGGGAGGAGGCAAGCTGGTGCGAGTCGACGACCGCCTCGTCGTCCGCCCCCTCGTCTCCATCGCCTTCCTCGTCGGGGTGGAGCTGTGAGCCGCGCGCGCTGGCTCGTGCTGCTCCTCGCTGGCTGCGGCTCGCTCGTCGAATATGGAGCGCCCTCGAGCGCCGACGGCGGCACCATGACGAGCGCCGATGGAGGAACGACCCAGGGCCTCTTCTGCGCGAACGACGACCCCTGCGTGTGCGACCCGTGCACCTCGACGGCGCAGTGCGCGAGCGGGCTCTCGTGTCTGCCTGGTCGACGGCGAGGAATGGACTGCAGCGACGGCCGGAGCGTGTGCACGACCGGGCCCTGAGCTTCTCCAAAGCCGTGCGAGACTCCGCGCATGCGCTCGAGGCTCCTGGTGGTCCTGACGTCGCTCTCGTCGTGCGCGGTGAACTCCGACGCCGACTGCCAGCGTCTCTGTGACTGGTGGGGCCGCGCCTGCACCTCCGAGCCGGTCGCCTCGTGCGTCTCCGACTGCAAGGGCTCGAGCGAGAGCGCTGCCGAGGGCATCTCCCGCTGCGTGCAGGGAAACGGTTGGTCCCCAAACCCCTCGACCTGCCAGAGCGCCGGCTGCTGCGTGCGCTTCGTCTACGACGACTACCGCGCTCGCTGCGTCGGGCTTTGACGACCGCTCGCCTCGTCGAGTGTTGCGCCCCAGCAAGCCGCGCCCAGTCGCCTCCATTGAGCCTCGGCAAGGCGTCGTGCGCGGCCACCCGCACCTTCGTTCGCAGCTTGCGCGAGCAGCACCGATCGATCGCAAGCCCTGCGGCGCGACTCGAGGCATGCGGTCGAAAGCCCGAGCGAGTCGCCCAAGGGAATGGGCGATGCACGCGTGGCGAGCGGAGGTTCCCATGCGCACGTGCTCGCCGTGGTTCGCGTATGCCCTCGCTGTCGTGGCGCTCGCCTGCGGGCAGCAGCCGCGAACCGTCACCTTGACGGTGACCCTCGAAGGCTCGGGCGTCGTTCGCTCCACGCCAGTCGGCCTCGACTGCGGCTCGCTCTGCGCCGCCTCGTTCGCGGTCGGCACGTCCGTCACCCTCACGGCCGAGCCCGCGCAAGGCTTCGTCTTCGGCGGCTGGGGCGGAGCCTGCAGCGGCAGCGGCACGTGCGTCGTCGCCCTCTCGGAGGACCGAACCGTCTCGGCGCGCTTCACCGTGGAATCCCGAACGCTCACGGCGTCGCTCATCGGCGACGGTGACGGCACGGTGACGTCGTCGGTGGGAGGCCTCTCCTGCCCTGGCACCTGCCTGGTGACGCAGCCCAAGGGCACCACGGTGACGTTGACCGCAGTGGCCGCGCCGACCTCGGCCTTCGTCGGGTGGACCGGCGGAGGGTGCAGCGGCGTCGGCGAGTGCACGCTCACGCTCACCGAGAACGTGACGGTGCAGGTCGCCTTCGCGCTCAAGCACTCGCTCGTGGTGTCCCGAATGGGGAGCGGCACGGGCATCGTCACCTCGTCTCCCCCGGGCATCGACTGCGGCGCCGACTGTGCCGAGTCCTTCGCGCCTGGCACCGAGGTGACGCTCACCGCCACGCCCGCGGCCGGCTCGACCTTCGCTGGTTGGTCGGGCGCCTGCTCGGGCTCCGCGCCGTGTCACCTCGTCGTGTCGTCGGCGCTGATGGCGACGGCGACCTTCACCCTCGAGCAACACCTCCTCACGGTGACGAAGAGCGGCACTGGCTCGGGCACCGTCACCTCGACTCCCTCCGGCATCGGCTGCGGCGCCGACTGTGAAGAGCGTTTCGACGTCGGGACGAGCGTCACCCTCGCCGCCTCGGCCGCCACCGGCTCGCGCTTCACTGGGTGGACGGGGGCCTGCAGCGGCACCGGCACCTGCGTCGTCACCGTCACTGCGGCGACCAGCGTCGGCGCCTCCTTCGCCCTCGAGCGCGCGCAGGTCTTGGTCACCAAGAGTGGAACTGGGAGTGGCACCGTCGTCTCCTCACCCGCGGGCATCGACTGCGGCACCGACTGTGACGAGGCCTTCGACCACGGCACCACCGTCACCCTCACCGCGACGCCGTCGTCTGGCTCGACGTTCGGCGGCTGGTCGGGCGGCGCGTGCTCGGGAACGGGCACCTGCACCGTCACGGTGACGGCAGCGGTGACCCTCACCGCCACCTTCTCGCCCGAGCAGCACCTGCTCACGGTGACGAAGGCAGGCACCGGCTCGGGCACCGTCACCTCGACGCCCGCCGGCATCACCTGCGGCACCGACTGTGAGGAGCGCTACGACGCGGGGACGAGCGTCTCCCTCACCGCCACCGCCGCCACCGGCTCGCACTTCGGCGGGTGGACGGGGGCCTGCAGCGGGAACGGGACCTGCGTCGTCTCCCTGTCGGCGGCCTCCACCGTGGGCGCGATCTTCACCCTCGATCGCTTCCTGGTGTCGGTCGCCAAGAGTGGGAGCGGGAGCGGGCAAGTCGTCTCGTCGCCGGCCGGCATCACCTGCGGCACCGACTGCGACGAGCCCCTCGACTACGGCACGGTGGTGACGCTGACTGCGACCGCGTCGACGAACTCGATGTTCGGCGGCTGGTCGGGCCCCTGCATGGGCACCGGTGCGTGCACCTTCACGGTGACGGGCGCGGTGTCCGTCACCGCAGCCTTCAGCCTCACCACCCATTCGGTGACGGTGCTCCGCGCAGGGAGCGGCAGCGGCGCGGTGGTGAGTTCGCCTGCCGGCATCACCTGCGGCACCGACTGCGAGGAGCCCTTCCCCGCGGGCACTCACGTCACCCTCACCGCGCAAGCCGCCACCGGGTCGACCTTCGCGGGCTGGAGCGGCGGCGGCTGCACCGGCACCGGCACCTGCGTGCTGGACGTCACCGCGCCAGTCACCGTCTCGGCCGTCTTCGACCTCCGCCAGTACGCGCTGGTGGTGTCGACGACGGGCAGCGGCAGCGGGTCGGTCGCCAGCAACCCGGCCGGCATCTCGTGTGGCACCGACTGCTCGGAGGCGTACGGCCACGGAACCGTCGTCGTCCTGACCGCGACGCCGAACGCGACCTCCACCTTCGCCGGCTGGAGCGGCGCCTGCACTGGAACGGGGACCTGCTCGGTGACGCTCACGGCAGCGACGACGGTGACCGCCCAGTTCGACCTCGACGTGTACACGCTCACGGTGGGGCGTGCGGGCAACGGCACCGGCACGGTCGCGAGTAGCCCTGCCGGCATCTCCTGCGGCGCCGACTGCAGCGAGGCCTATTCCCATGGCACCAGCATCACCCTCACCGCGACGGCGGCGACCGGCTCCACCTTCGGAGGCTGGAGCGGAGGCGGTTGCAGCGGCACTGGCTCCTGCGTCGTCACCCTCACGGCCGCGACGACCGTCACTGCGACCTTCACCTTGACGACCCACGTGCTCACGGTGTCACGGGCCGGCACGGGCACTGGCGCGGTGACGAGCAACCCCGCGGGCATCACCTGCGGGACGGACTGCAGCCAGGCGTACACCTACGGCACCAGCGTGACGCTCACTGCGGCGAGCCTCCCGGGCAGCGCCTTCGCGGGGTGGAGCGGCGGCTGCTCGGGCACCGGCACCTGCACCGTCACGATGACGACCGCGCGCACCATCACCGCCACCTTCGTTCCGCGCGGAACGCTGTACGTCGTCGCTGACTCCACCGACACGCTCATGCGTGCGGACCCCGACACGGGCACCATCACCCCCATCGGCGCTCTCGGCGTCTCCTATGCGTTCGGCGATCTCGCCTGGAACCCGGTGAACGGCATCCTCTACATGGTGGACGGCCGTGGAGCGCAAGGGCTCTATCGGGTGAACGTCACCACGGGCGCGGCGACCCTCATCGGCACGCACGGCATCGTCGACATGTTCGCGCTGGCCTTCAGCCCGTCGACTGGCCTCCTCTACGGCATCGCCGCGAACGCGCTTTACCGGCTGAACCTGACGACGGGCGCCGCCACCCTCATCGGCACGACTGGCGCGTCGGCCAGCATCAACGGGCTGGCGTGGGACTCGGCGCGCGGGCGGATGGTGGCGCTCACCGCGAACCTCAGTGGCGCGAGCGTGTACTCCATCAACCTGTCGACGGGCGCGGGGACGTTGCTCGCGTCGACCATTGCCATCGACAACAACGGGTGGACATACGACAGCGTCGCCGACCGCCTCACCGCGGTGGACTACGGTGGCGAGATGTACGCGTACGACCCGACGACGTTCGCTCGCACCGAGCTCGCCAACGGCACCGTCGCCCGCACCGGCGTCGCCTTCGTGCCCTGACACCCCGGGTTCCCGAGTCACCCGGAGCCGTGCCCCCGTCGAGCGGCTCAGCCGGGCATCGCGACGAACCGAATCGGCGCGGGCATGAAGGTCAGCACGGTGAAGACGAAGCAGAGCGCGCAGATCGCCTTCCGTCCGCGCGAGAGCGGCACCGCTTCATCCACCACTGGCGGGTGCCGGAACTTCACCACGAGCGTCACGAGCAGCGCCCACACCAGCCACGAGACCGCGAAGAAGACGGCCGCTCCGACGACGAGCACCGTCACCACCTTGCCGAGCGTCACTGCGCGCTCGCCGAACCAGGCGTGGGTGAGGTGACCTCCGTCGAGCTGTCCGACGGGCAACAGGTTCAGCATCGTCATCAAGAAGCCGAACCATGAGGCGACGAGCACGGGGTGAGCGAACAGCTCGGTGCCGCGGGGGAGCGGACCCTTGATCAGCCACTGCAACCCCAAGCCGAGCAGGTTGTCACCGAAGACCTGCACCACGTTTCCCTCGGGAGCCGCGGCTCGCCACGAGCTGATCAGCTGCCAGAGCGAGAACTGCCCGGGGAAGGAGTCGGCGAGGTTCGGCGCCGTGGCGACGGTCGAGAGCGCGACGCCGAGGCACCAGAGGGGAATGATCACCGCCAGCCCGGCGAGCGGCCCTGCGGCCCCGATGTCGACCAACGCGTCGCGAGTCGGAATGCGCGCGCGGAGCCGAATGACGGCGCCCATCGTGCCGAAGCCGAAGGGCACCGGAATGAAGTACGGCCAGCTCGAGTCGACGCCGTGCCGGCGCGCCATCAGGAAGTGCCCGAACTCGTGCGCGGTGAGGATCGCCATCGTCGAGATCGCGAACGCCAGGCTCCCGAGCACGTGCTCGCGACCACCGTTCACACCCGCGCCGGACTGCGTGAGGTAGGTCAAGAACGTGCTGGCCCCGGTCGCCACGAAGAGCAGCGCGTGGAGCCACAGCCGGTCTTTCGGTCGCGCGTCCTGACTCATCGGGGAGGCTCCGTTTCGCTCGATAGGTTCTGCGCGCGTGCGTGTAAACGTTCGTCAACCGTCTTCCAGTCTCTCATTGACACGTCACGGGTGGTCGATAAGGTCCGCGCCGCTCGCTGGGAGGGGAAAGCCCTGGCAGGCAGAAAATAGAAGTCCCACCACCCTTGAAGAACACGAGGAGTCCACAATGAAGAAGGCGTTTCTGGCCCTGTCGCTCGCCGCTGCGGTTGGCTGCACGTCCGTTGAGTCTGCCACTGTCGCGGGCAACGAAGTCGTCGCGAACGGCGGCGAGGCTGTCGCGGTGATCCAGGCGAACAGCATCGGCATCACCCTCATCTTCCACATCATCGACATCGTCACCTCGGACCTCGACCAGGTCGTCAACAAGCTCCTCGTCGCGGAGGCCAAGGCCATGGGCGCGTCGAAGATCGACCTCAAGGGCGCTGGCACCACCCCGCGTCACGGCATCTTCGCCCTCGCCGGCAACATCATCGGCGTGACGAACTCGGCCGCCATGGGCATCGCGGTCAAGTAAGTCGACCCGTCGTCCGTTGCACAGGGCTCGGTGCTCCTTCGGGAACACCGGGCCCTTTGTGTTTCTGGGGTCTGATCAACCCGGCGCCGTCACGTTCGGGATCGATCGAGTCTTTCGTCCGCCTCGGCTGCGACCTGCGCGAAGATCTCGTCGGCGCGAGAGAAAGCCTCCCAGGCGGGCATTCCCGCACTGGCTGCGAGCGCTGCGATCAGGCGCTGCTCGAGCTCGCCTTCGCGCTTCCCTCTCCAGAGCTTGTCAGCCGCCGCGACGAGCAGGTCCTCCAGCGTCAGCTCGCTGTGCGTCCAGGCGGCGTGCGTCCAACAGAAGCGGGCGACGTTCGGAGCGACCCCGTGAGCGAGCAACATCGCTTCGCCTTCGCGTTCGTGAGCGCTCCCGGGAACATTCAGCTCGCTCGGGTGTTTGATCTTTCCCGCATCATGCAGGGCTGCGCCGACGAGCACGCGCTGGGCGTCGAACCGGAGGGAGAATGATCGGCGCAGCTCCCGAATCAGGAGTTCGGCCGCCTCGACGACGAGCTCGTGGTGGCGAACGAGGTGCGGCGGAGCGCCGAGAACGACGAGCAGAGCGAGAGCGTCGCGTGGGTTCGTCGGCGTCGTCACCATAGGCTGCGCGCTCCAACAAAACCGGCCGCGGTTCGCAAGCAAAGGGCTCGATGCTCCTTCGGAAACACCCGGCCTTTGTGTTTCTGGGGCTCGCCGACCGACCAGTCGGACCCGCGAGACGCGGTTGCTCGCGGCACAGGCAATCGCCGGGCATCGGCGAGACGTTCACGCGGTCCTCGGCATCGAGTACCTTCCACTCCTCGCTCGCGCACGGGGGCCCGGAGATGCACAGGCGACACCACATGAGAATCCAGCAGGCGTTCTTTCCTCTTCGGTCGGTCGGTCTCGTCGTGATTGGCGTTGCAGCCGGGTGCTCGCAACCAGGGCTGCGTCATTGCGTCGACGGGTGCTTCGTGGGCACCGTTTGTCACGAGTCGACGGGTCTCTGCGTGCTCGCGTTCGATGCTGGAGTGCCGGGTGGCGGTGGAGGGGGAAGCGCAGGCGGTTCTGCTCAGGACGCTGGTGCGGCGGGAGGAAGCGCTGGCGGGGACGCTGGGCAACTCGATGCATCGGTCACAGACGCAGGCCTGGATGGATCGGTCGCGGACGCTGGTTCGGTCGACGCTGGGCAACTTGACGGATCGGTCGCAGACGCAGGCCAATTGGATGCCTCGGTGATGGACCCAGGGTTGAGCGACGGAGGGGTCTGCGATCGCGTGACGAATGTCGGCTGCGCGCCCGGCCGGCGATGCTCAATCAACAGGAACGACGCGGGGATCGTTTGCGTCGCGGTCGGCGACGCAGGCCTCGCGTCACCCTGCACCATCGTCGATGGAATCGATGACTGTGGGCCGCGCCTAGCCTGCGTGGACGGGGCGTGCCTTCGTACCTGCAATCTCGATGCAGACTGCCCTTCGAATCGGGTCTGCTTCGGCTACTCGCTCACCGAAGACTCCTCGATCGGAATTGACACGTGTGAACCTCGCTGCGATCCCGTCACCCAGGTTCGCCTGACCGACGGAGCGCCCGAATGTGGCGGTAGGGATGGCGGCAGAGGCTGCTTCGGTCGCGAGACGTCCTTCTTCTGTCTTCCAGTATTTCACCCTGAGAACGTTGATGGGACTCTCCTCCCTCAACCTAACTCGACCTCATGCGCCGCTGGCCTCGTTCCGGTTCCAATCAGCTACGGGTCACTCGATCCCGCTGTGTGTCGACCGTATTGCCGACCCTCGCTCACACACGTAGCGCTGACCATCTATGCAGCGGGAATTCCTCCCAATGCCTGCCCCGCGGGCTCGGAGTGCCGGTTTGAAGACTGGTTCAGTCAACGCGACGCCAAAGACGACGTTGGAAGATGCGTCGAACTGGCGACGACTCTCCGGCCGCTGGATGACGGCGGTGCCGGACCCTTTCAATCTTGCACGAGTCTTTCGCCAAACGACACGAACGGAAACGGCACAGCTGACAACGCCGAATGGGGTTGCGCGCCCTTCTGACAGCTTGGACAAATACTGCTACCGGCAGCGGTCCACGTCCGTAACCCCGCTCGCCACCGAGCCACAAAGCTGGACTCCAGAGGACGACGGCGCTGCGCAAAAGAAGAAGAAGCCGGCAGAACAGGTCTTCTTGGTCGAGGCGGTGACACCACAGCCAGGGTAGGAGCCGCTCCACCCTTGGCCAGTGCAGCTGTACTCACTGCCGGCGGTGCACGAGGAGGCACACCCATTGGAGGGGAATTCGTGGGTGAGCGTCGGAAGGCAGCCATTGAGGATGGGGCGGCACGAGCAGTCGTAATTGAAACCGAGCGACGAGCAACTCGAACCCGTGATGGCCGTCGAGAAGAAGCTCGTCTGGTTGGGACGAATCGTCGCCGGGTTCGTGCCGCCAGGGTTCGAATCGCAGCAGTCACCCGACGCCGAGACGTACCGGTTCGGTGACGTCGGCAGCACGCCACAGAACTTCGCCGACGAGGTCGACACCCCGAACCCATCGGCATCGGTGTCGAGATAGCCCGTCAAACACCCGTTCGTGCTCTGACACTGATTGCTCGTCGTGCAGGTCGTCCCGTCGATCTGCTTCGGCACGCAGGTCGACCCATTGCAGTAGTGCGTCGCCAGGCAGTTCGCGTCGCTCGTGCACGAGGTGAGGCACCCGGTCGAGGTCGCGTTGCACTGGAAGCCGTTGCACGGCTGGCTCGAGAACATCTGGCAGGTGTTCGAGGTGCCGACGCAGCGCGGTTCGGGGGTGAAGTTGCCCAGGGAACAGAACGGCACTCCGCACGAGGTCATCGCGGGCCGGAACCCATCGACCGGGCAGTCAGCCGTGCCGCCTGTGCACGACTCCGCCACGTCGCACGCACCCGCCGCCGTGCGGCAGACCGTCGTCGAGGGTGAGAACTGGTTCGCTGGGCACGTCGCCGACGAGCCCGTGCAGGTCTCGGCCACGTCGCACACGCCGGTGCTCGCTCGGCACACCGTCGTTCCGCTCGCGAGCGCATCGGGCGGGCACGCCGCGCTCGTTCCGGTGCAGCGCTCGGCCGGGTCGCAGGTTCCGTTCCCCATGCGGCAGACCGTCGTGTTCGGCAAGAAGACGTCGGCCGGACACGCTGCCGAGGTTCCAGTGCACGTCTCGGGCGAGTCGCAGCCACCCGAGGCGGCCGCGCGACACACCGTGGTGCTGGGACGGAAGCCGCAGAGGCCCGTTCCTGGGGCGCAGACCTCGCACGCCCCCGAGCACGCCGCGCCACAACACACTCCGCCAGCACAGAAGCCCGACTGACACTCGACCGGTCCTCCGCACGTCTGACCGTTCGCCTTCTTCGGCTGGCAGCCAGTCGCCCCGGCGCAGAAGTCGTTGGGGTTCACGCACGTCGAGGTATCCGGAGGGCACTGCGGCGCGAGGCCACTGCACTGCTCGGCCTGATCACAGCTGCCCGACACCGCGCGGCACACCGTGCCCTGAGAGACGAAGCGGTCGGTCGGGCACGCCGCGTTCGTTCCGTCGCAGACCTCGGCCAGGTCGCACCCGCCATCGACGGCGCGGCAGGAGACGTTCATCGCGACGACGGCGTCCACCGGGCACTGCCCGCTCGAGCCCGAGCACGTCTCTGCGACATCGCAGTCACCCGCCTTGGGGCGGCACACCGTCCCCGTGCCGAGGAAGCGGTCGGAGGGGCAGTCGGGCGACGTTCCCGTACAGAGCTCACCGTCATCACAGCCTCCGTCCGCGGGGCGGCACGCCGTCGTCGCCGACGCGAGCACGTCGACGGGGCAATCGACCGACGTTCCGTTGCAGGTCTCCACAGGGTCGCAGGCGCCGAGGGAGGCGTGGCACACCGTTCCAGTCAGGCGTTGATCAGGCGGGCAGGCGCCGCTCGCGCCAGTGCACCGCTCCGCCACGTCGCAGACGCCGGCCGCCGCGCGACATTCGGTGGTGCTGCTCGCGAAGAGATCTGGAGGGCAATCGGCCATCGTCCCGCTGCAGGACTCGGCGAGGTCGCAGCCTCCCGCGATGGCGCGGCAGACCGTCCCGGGGGTGGCGAAGCGATCTTCAGGGCAGGCAGGGCTGACACCGTCACACTCCTCGGCGACGTCGCAGCCTCGTGCACCGGTCGGCCGGCAGGTCGTTCCAGGGCCGGCGACGACGTCTTCCGGGCAGACGCCGGCGGCGCAGCTCTCGGGTGCATCGCAGCCTCCATCGGCCGGGCGGCAGACCGAGGTCGCGCAGTCGGAGTCGGTGCAATCGACCTGGCTGTCTCCGTCGTTGTCCATGCCGTCGAAGCAGTGTTCGCCGATGCCAGCATCGACCCGCCCGCCACCCGTCGAGCCTCCGCCCACGTCACCGCCCGCCGAGCCGCCACCCGCAGCCCCTCCGCCCGCCTCCCCGCCTCCGCCCGCCGAAGCTCCGCCCCCACCGGCCGACCCGCCGCCGCTGCTGCCGCCGGCCTGGCCGGTTCCAAGGGCGCAGCGCGCGTTCACGCAGGCCTGGCCCGAGGGACAGTCGGAGTCGGTCGCGCAGGGCGCTCCCTCGGAGATGACGAGGCAGCTGGACAAGGAACTCAGACCGACGAGGGTGAGGGCAAGTCGACGCGACATGGCGGCTCCAGAGGAGCGGTCACCCTACTCGCTCGGTCGGCCGTGCGGAACTTGCCCCTCCGTTGCCGCGAGCGCGGGCGAGCGCTGAGTGCCGATGCCAGCGAGCGACTGTGCTACGCGCGCCCCGTGCGAACCCGACTCGCCCTCCTCTCCGTCGTCCTCGCCGCGTGCCCGAAGCCACCAGCGCCCGAGGTGAACCTCGTCAGCGAGGCCCGCAAGGCGCTCACCGAACGTGACAAGCGGCTGGCGCGCTACTTCGTCGAAGCGACCTCGACCCAGGGCGAGGCGACCGCGACGTACTCGTTCACCTACCGCGCTCCAGGCCGAGTGAGGGGCAGCATGCTGACGCCGACGCCGCTCACGGTCGCCTTCGACGGCACCCGCTTCTTCAAGCTCTCTCCGCCCGACAAGCGGCTCGAGGTCTTCGAGGTGAAGCTGCCCGCGGAGAAGGCGGCGCTCTTCCTCACCACCCAGTTCTCGCCCTTCGTGCCCGAGGGCTACCGCACGCCGCTGCTGCCGATGAAGGGCGTCACTGCGCAGAAGGTGAGCCACGCCAAGAGCCCCGAGGCCTTCGAGCTCGTCCACCGCACGGCCGACGAGGCGGGCAAGCCCATCACCGTCACCTGGACGCTCCGGTTCCCTGGCGGTGACTTCCTCGCGAAGAAGACGGAGGCCAACGGCGTCGTCAGTGAGCTCGTCGTCGAAGAGGAACTCTGTGACGCGGCCCTCGCGCTCTGCGTGCCGAAGCTGGTGGTGCAACGGGAAGGCGCCAGCGAGGTGGGCCGCACGACCTTCACCCGCATCGAGC
>Ga0268298_10005005_pt1 | contig 12607 bp, 14 predicted proteins | sample WWTPWeurt_MetaG_FD_194462 | JGI IMG/M metagenome (GOLD analysis project Ga0268298, IMG submission 194462) | Activated sludge microbial communities from WWTP in Nijmegen, Gelderland, Netherland - WWTP Weurt | ecosystem: Engineered > WWTP > Aerobic digester > Activated sludge | place...
TTGGTCAATCAACGCTATCTGCTTTGACTAGGATTGTGAGTCAGTATCCAGCCGTATCTAAGCGAGAAATTAATATTAACCAGGTAGCATAAAAATTATGGATTATACGTATGTGGCGACTGTACTAGTTAGGGGTGATGGGGCAATATTAGTACAACATAGAGACAATAAACCCTCAATACCCGAACCAGATAAATGGGGAATATGTGGAGGGAGAAGGGAAAGCGAAGATCCTACAGACGCATTTGCAGCCTCCAGAGAACTACTTGAAGAAACGGGGTACGAGGTAAATCCAGAAGAATTAATACCGTTTGCCGAAGACGAGTTTAATGCAGGTGGCGATCACATTACACGTAAGTTTTATTGGGCTCCATATGACGGTAAGCAAGATATTAAATGTTTTGAAGGGCAAGAAATACGCTTTGCCAGACTTTCAGAATTACCTGCCCTGGATTTTTGCGAAGATTATCATCGTGACTACTTGAGGCAAGCAAGCGAAGCGTTTTGCATCCAACTATTCGAGGGAAACAAGCAAGCTATTAAATAATTTTGGGGACAATATGGGAGAATACATTGGGTACAATCCAGCAAACTACACGCCAGAAAATTTCATGCGACCAAAAACTGCTGTAGTGTGGTCTGAACTTTCATATCTAAACGATCAGATGCGTCACCTTATCGAAGGCACAATGAGAGTAGATCGTGGTAGTTTGCTCGTAGGGTCAGAATTTGAGGTATTTTTGTTCGATGGTAATAGTGATCCAAATGAGACCTGGCAAAAGTACGATGATGGGCGTAGAAACCCAAATTACCAGAAAGCACATAAAAATAAAGTCCAAAAAATCGCACGACTAGCTTCGGATTTAGACTCAAGGGAAAGTAGTAGATTTCTAGAATGTACCAGAGAAAGTGCACTATTACTCGAGATGAGGACAACCCCACAAAATGTTGAGGGATATGTTGATACGGTATCGTATCTTGCAGATTGGCTCAGACATCAGGCTAGAGAAAATGAGGTCATGCCCGTTGTTCACTCACAACATATTCATATCTCAAGCAATCGCAGAGGCTTTCCATCACTTGATCCTCGCAGAAGATACGACAGATACTTACTTAGTCAGGATTTTGACGAAGAAGTGGTAAACGCTGCATTTAGTCGTGTTCTCCCGTTAATGCTCCTACCCGAAGAATATGATGGTGATGATAGCGTACCTTCGGCTTCAGCTACAAAAGGATCAGACATAAAAACAATGCACCCAGAATTTCGCCTACTATCTTCTGAATACATGAACGACCCAATTTTAAACTTAAATGTAAGCCTGAGAGCAATGTATGCATCTATGTATAACCCCGCAATGGTTACAGACATGGATCTATTTGAAACACATCAAGAAGCGGTGGAGTATATGAGACAAGACCAAGAGTTGGCTGCATTTTTTGGCCAAGGAACTCTAACTACTTTGAGTAATATTGCTGGGCAATATCCAGCTGTCTCTCGAAGAGATATTACAATCGACGAAGTCTGGACATAATTTCTCCGTTTAGCAAATCAGTTATTCATGGAAATCCCAGTTATTTGCCACTGCCCATTATGCTTCGCCATAAACTTGACTTCTATCTTGGCAATTCTGCCATCTGGTGTGAGTGTAGCTATCACAGGGTAGTTGCCATCCCCCCAACCTGTAGCTAGGACTACAATCCCACGCTTTTTGTCCCATGAATGCAGATTTCCTTTGGAGGCAAGTTTTTGTGCCAACTCATAATCGCAAGTAATAGGATCAGCCAGGAGTAATGTCCCCGTGTCCACATTCACTGCACCAATAATTTTTCTAGAGTTAGCCATTTTGGCCTCCTTTTTTGTTCCATTCCACTTCGTGGAATGCTTTTATAGCTAATAATGCTGCCTTCCTTGTCTTGTATTCACCTTGGTTAATGAACTTTGCATTGACTCCTTCCTGATCTTTGGCTGTGCCATAGGTGAATTTGATATTAATACCCCCAAGTTCATTTTGGTAAGCCTGAAGATAGTTCTTAAAACGTCTGAAGCTGTGGGTAGAGCAACTACCCATCGTCACTCCTTTTTTATTCGTAATTTTTATATAGTATGCGGTCATGTATTTTTAACTCCCAATAACATGTAATTTCAATTTTTATTCAAGTTCTAAAAAACTGGTCCTCCATATTGAAATTCTTCTTTAATCAAGTGAGCATAGGGCGCTAATGCTTTTTCGTTCTCCACCTCCAATTTTCTGTATAAATCTGCCGTGACGTCTATCGCCTCAATGTGAGTAGTGTTACTTGACACGTCGGTCGCCTGGTCATCTTGTCTAATGACGGGCGGGCATACTTGTTCCCTCTCCCCATGTGGTTGTTCCTGTATTTCTCTTGTTTTTCCAAGTTCTTGGGTAGAAATCTTAGAGTGTGATTTAGTATTCTTAGTATTCTCTGGTAACAGTGGGTCAATCTGTCCATCCTCAAACGCCTTTACCTGGTCAACCTGTCCTAGCGTTACGTAATCAACGGTTTTTGATTTTGTGTTCACGGGGTCATTTTGGACTGGTCTGATCTCTGGTGAACTGTTAGGTTTATCATCACATATGGGCAGGGGAGTGTTTGGTGTCTCAGATGGCTTCACGTGGTCAAATTGACCTTGTCTGGAGTCTGGGACAGCTTCTGATATATTATTTAAATATCTTTGAAGTTCGCGAGTGCATAAGCAGTATTCATTCGACCACTTAACCCCTGCCTTTGAATGCTTTCTGCCACGTGACTGGGAAATAACAAGAGATTTGTCCATTAAACTATCCATCGTTCTTCTGATTGTCCGTTCACTCCAAAAAGGAAATTGCTCTTGCCATTCTCGATAGCTGTTATATGTCCACTTCCAGCCAAGATCATCTACTTTGAAGGGGTCATCGTCGGATATTTTACTGGTCCAATATTCCAGCTGGGATACAAGTATTGCCTCATTAAGTCCGATCTCTTTAGCCAGGAATCTATTAAACTTAAGGACTACTGGGGAGTTCCGCTCAGTTTTAGCTCTCATCTTGCACCCTCCGCACAGTTAGCCGATAGGCCAATTAGCCGCAACTTTTGATTGAGATTTTTGCTTTTCAAGACGACTATTAGGCCTTTCTGTCGTAGGCACTGTATCGCTATGTTTGTGCGTTCTCTGGAGAAGCCAATTCGATTTGCGAGCTCGGCCTGTGGCTCAAAGAAAATCTTGTTGTAGTCCAGGTAATCGAGCACTGCTATCTCTGGTGCAGTCAAATCAAAGTTATATATACTGTCCATATTTTTGTTCCTCCCATATTTTTTAATTAGCTATAGGTTATGTGTATGTCACTAAAATACACTTCGTCAACTGACATTTATCACCAAACTCAATTACATGGGTGTTTCGCTAGACTTTTAGTTTGTTAGACTGGGGAGATATGAAGCTATGCACAGACACATTTAAGATAGACTCAGATCGAATTTATAGCACTCAAGAGGTGGCTGATATGCTGAGGGTAAAGTTATGGACTGTTAAGAAAATCATCCATAATGGTGAGCTCAAAAGCAAGCGAATGGGAATGGGATACAAGATGTACGGCCGTCACATTATTGAGTTTATCGAAAGAGAGTTCATCTAATTCGTTCTGTAAAAAAGTGGCATACCCGCTGTAGCGGTGAGGGTAAAAGGGGTCGCTATACTAGGTAGCCTCTTCCATGTACGTGTCAAAAAATATTTTTCCAAAATTTTTTGGAGTTCACGTGATTATTTTCTGTAGGTTTTTTGCTTCACAACTGCCGTAGTTTTGCTGGGGGAAATACTTGGACTTGTTGCAGCCGTCAATGTAGCTAGCGAATACTTTGTGTGGAATGACGATGGCAATCCTAAAAACTTCTTAATCATGTCCAGGTTAACACTAATATTGGCCTTAGTTTCGCTATCAATGACACTCCAAAATTCATCCTTTTTGTCAGAATAGAAAAGAATAGTCATCGCCTTCTTAGCATCTGCTACCTGAGTAAGAGATAGTAATCTTACCTTATCTGCACTAGACAGGATTTGTTCAAGTGTAATTTTCAATCCAGACCTATTTTTGTACTGAGACCAGTGATTAGTAGCCTCTTCCTCATTATAATGCTTTGTGTAAAGCGCAATTGCTGTATCACCAGCATCATCGCCGTCAAATAAAGCAATATATTTTTCAGACGTTCCTATAGCCAATCCTATCAAAAAACTATTATTGTGGGCACTAGTCCCAGGCAGTATCACAAATTCATCTGAAAGCATTCTCCAAAAATAAAAGTCAGTTATACCCTCTGTAATAATCACCTTCTGTCTAAGGGTGCTATTGATCGGGATTTTGATTCTCAACGCATTGTAGAGAGGGGAAAGAGTACCTTGGTTTTTATCAACTTTCGCTTCTGCATATGGAACTAGGTGAATTTCTCGCTTATCTTTTTCTACAATTCGAATGTTGTTAATATTGATTTTTTCAGGGTCCAGTAAAAACTCAGAATGAGTGGAAAAAATCACTGGCTGAGTCTTCGCAAGTTCGATAATGGCGTCGAGTAGAACTGTTTGAGCGCTATTATGTAGGAATGAGCCTGGCTCATCAAATAAATAGATAACCTGGTTGTTGGTCTTGGTGCCAAAGCATTTCTTGATGCTAAAGTTATAAAACCAGCGGAATCCCAGGCTTCTATCGCTCAAGTCCATGGTCGCTACAAAAGGAGGTTGTCCTTTCGATTTGAAGCTTTCTTTAATTTTTTGAGTAACTGTGTTGGCTTGGGTATTACTCAATTGGAGCTCTATCTGCATATTTTTCATAGATGAAACATCAATATCAAGTTCCCCCACGTTCATCTTTTGCCAATCTTCTATCAATTGCTTGTTTACGAACTTATTAACCTCGCTTAGAGTTGTGCTTTGGTCATTTGAGTCTGTGTAAGACAAAAATTCTCTTAGTGGATAACCAGCATCCTCAAACATTTTCTCGATAACTTCTTGTTCTTGGTCAAGGTTAGTCGCTGGGTTTGTAATGTAATCAGCAGGCATGCTTACAGAGTTTGCGAATGGCTTTTCGAGAAAATTATCAAAGTAATATATCCTGGGGAGGGCATCTATCATCATTTTCGCAACTTTCTCAACAAATTCACTCTCATTGCCGTTGATTCTGTATATACGTGGGCTACTTTCAGCGTGCTTCTTGAAAACACGACTAATTCGGATTTCGTTCCCTGAGGGAATAATTGGAGCAAATAATAATTGCTCATCAGCTGTAAACTTTTCCATTAAAGTCTTAAACTCGCCATCTAACAGTTCAATATCAGCAGAGACTACAAACTCATTTTCTTGAGGATTATATCTATTAATAAATTTCCACTGTTTAGCGTCTGCCGTAGCATCATTCCGATAGTCATAGTGTGCGATTGCCTCCAAGATTGAACTTTTGCCAGACTCATTAATACCGATTATTGGGACAGGTGCTTGAATCACTGAAATAAAAGAAGATTTGATTCCTTTGTATTGCTCAATTTCAAAGCGCTTATATTTCATCTTAAACAAATTATAGCATTTTCAGGAATGCTATGAGATGTTACTTACTTCGCACTTGAGGGATTTGATGTTTTTAAACTCAGTAGTTGTGAGGCTAGTAGCGTAGCTTCCTGGTTTACATCAGAGAAATATGCTGTAAATCTCTTGAGTAATAGGTTCGATTCAGGTACCAATGGGGTCACACAAAGTGAATTAGACAAAATGATGTACAAAATTAAGAATATTTCCGAGATCCCACTTGAGGGTACACACGATCTACCTAACTCTAGGCAAACTCTAGCTACTGCTAAGGATGTTATAACTAACAATATTGGTGCACTAACCAAGGGAATACTTCCAACAGGCAAAGTATGGGATTGGCATAGTCATGACGAGCATGATGAACTTTGTATAGTAATTAAAGGGTCTGGGAGATTTTACTGGGAGGATGAATTGAGTGACTACAAAAGTGATGATGTCATTATCATCCCAGCAAAAGGTAAACATAAAATCGAGGCAACAGAAGATAGTGAGTTTTACTTCGTAAGAATAAAGATTTAGAAATTAATCAAACAAGGCTAATATGTTGCCTCGATCATATTGACGAAATAAAGCATTTACCCCGCGCTGATAGTCTGTAAGACCACCAGTTTGATCTATGGAAGGGAGATCTAAGAAGGTCTTCTTTGGCCTCATTTGTGATTCAAATACCACTCGCTCTGCTGCCATCACATGTAGTTCGTTTACTTGTTTCTTTTCGTTTAACACTCCTTGATTTAAGGTTCTAACTAGAGCATTCATGAGTAGTGAGTGATATCCTTGGGTAATTACAATATTGGGGTCTTCATCTGCTATTAGGATAAAATTTATATGTCGAGCCAACTCATCTTCTCCAGGTAGACGATCTTCAATATCTTTTAGCATAAAGCTTGTTACGGCAAGTTCGCCAAATTTTGGTTGACCTAAGATCTGAATCACCCTGGGCACTGGATCTGGCATGCGATCTGCTTTTGCAAGCTTACTATGCTTCTTAATTATGCTTGCACTAGTAAATCCTTCAAACCCAGGAAAGGCGTATAGAGTATCTATTCGTTTAGTCATTCTGCGTATTATAGGCTTTTTGTCATTACCGTCAAGCTGGAAATAATTGGAGAAGATCGGGCATGTGTATATTATTTACAACAATAAACAAATCGCTAATAGAGAAAAAGTCAGCCTTTGGGGATGGAAAAAATCACTTAGGAGTCGCTAGGAGAAGATGGAGAAAGCCGATTTTTTTTATTCTATAACGAAGGATTACTTTTACATTAGAGCTAGTGTGGTTATGAAATCATACAATGAAGAACCGGGAAGTGACTGTGGCGAGTAGACGAAAATGGCGAATCTGGCCATGCCTATTTTTGTAGAAAATGTCGATCGAATAATAAAATAATTACTGAAGATGATGTTGTGAGTAGGTTGCATCATGACAATCATTTAAATTGGCATTAGATGCGAGTTTATTATAAAGACAGTAAATAGCTTAATTGTTTACACCATTATTGTAGTCAATCATAGGTCCAGCAACTTCTGAGTAGTCTCCGCTAGAGCTTAGAAGTGAGTGGATGTAAAGACGCATGGCATGATCATCACTATTTGATGCTGTATATTGCAGCATCTCAACCGTGATCTGTCTTTGGGCGAGAAGGTTTAGATCGCTTTCGGTAAGTCTGACGCCGCCAATAGTAATAGCAATCGTTTCGCTCATTGGGTCATTCTAACAAAGGCGTCAAGAATGAAGCTTATGATCTGAACTTGTCACTAGGTTACAATAGGTTAATGAGGATTTTGTTTGTAACGGCAGAGGTGGGACCATTTGTCTCAGTTGGTGGACTATCACAGGTATCATACTTTCTCCCCAATTCACTACTCAAGCTCGGCAATGATGTGCGGATCTTTACCCCAAAATTTGGGGCAATGGATCCACCAAAGTCGGATAACAAAGAAGAAGCTCAGTCGCAAGGTGATAGGTGGCAGCTAAAGATGGAGCTTGAGGGCTTACGTGTACCACTAGCAGATGCCAACCGCGTGGATGATCTAATCTGCAATGTTAAGTCCCACCATACCCCAGGTCGCGTTAAGACTTACTTTTTGGAGAATAGAGAATATTACGAACTGCGCGCGAATGTATTTGGATATCGTGATGACCATGTTCGATTTTTGTTAATGAGTAAGGGCTGCCTGGAATGGTTAATTTTAGAAAAAGAGAAAGAAAATGGCTGGTGGCCGGATGTGATCCACTGCAACGACTGGCATAGCGCATACCTGATTGAGCTTGCAAAAAAATCGCCTCGATACAAAAACAAATTTAAGGATGTAAAAATCGTTTTGACTGTCCATAATTTTGTCTATCAAGGTAACTTTGATTATAAGTACTGCAATATCGAAGACCGAGATGATGGTCTCCGTCCGTTACTCCCACTACTAGATGAGCGGATGCAGATGCAGAATCCACTCTTGCGCGGGATTCTACATGCAGACGCCATTAGCACGGTCTCATCGACCCATGCCAAAGAAGTACTAACCGAAGAGTATGGTGAGGGACTACATCAGGTCTTACAAAAAAGAAAGTCGAGATTAGCTGGAATATTAAACGGATTAGACACGAATACCTTTAATCCAAAGAAAGACCCGTCGATCAAAATGAAGTTTGATCTCGAAAATTATGAGAGCGCAAGGAAGGTTAACAAGGCAAATCTCCAAAAACTTTTTAGACTACCCAACAGGCCCAACGCTTTTCTTTTGGGCTATGTAGGGCGACTCGCACAACAAAAAGGAATAAATCTCTTAACCTCGATGCTCCCCCACCTACTGAGCGAATATCCTAACGTTCAGCTAGTGGTCTTGGGTGGTGGAGACGAGTCGGATCGAACAAAACTAACACAACTCCAAAATATTTTCCCAAAACAAATAGGCCTACACCTAATGCCAAACTTTCGACTCCCTCGCAAAGTATTTGCGGGTGCTGACGCCCTACTACTACCAAGCATGTTTGAGCCAGGTGGGATCGTAGCATTAGAAGCACTACGCTATGGCGCAGTCCCGATCGTCCGTAGAACAGGCGGATTAAATGACATAGTTGTAGACTTTGACCCAATGACACAGAGTGGAAATGGGTTTTCTTTTTGGGATAAAAGCGAGTGGGCCCTTTATGGGGTAATAGTCGAAGCAATGACAACCTTTAAAAATAAAATGATCTGGAAGAAACTGGTTGAGAACTGCTTAAGTGCCGATTTTTCGTGGGAGCATGTTGCCACCCTGTACCAAAAATGGTACAGACAAGTTAGGATAGAGAAATGAATAGACCTATCGCCTATTTTTGTGCAGAGTATGCACTCAGTGATAAGTTGCAGATCTATGCAGGAGGCCTCGGAGTACTGGCAGGTGATTATGTGCGCGAAGCAGGTGACTCAGGAATACCTCTTGTAGCAGTAGGGTTGTACTATGCTGGAGGGTTCGTACACAAAGAACTATCTAATGATGGTCAGGTAGTCGACTTACATGATGGCAAAAAACCAGAGGAGGTGGGACTCACACTAGTAAAAGATGAGACTGGGAAGATTGTAAAAATAAAAGTGCCAATCGGGCAAAGTATCGTAACAGCACAGGTATGGCAATACGATTATAAAAGTGTCAAAGTATATTTGCTGGACACTAAAGTTAGTGAAAACGCTGAGGCAGACCAGAGGATCACAGAGACACTATATATAACGGACAAAGAAGTGAGGCTGAAGCAGGAGATAGTGCTAGGGATTGGAGGACTAAGAGCATTGTTTGCGATGGGTATCCACCCTGGACACTACCACCTAAACGAAGGACACTCAGGCTTATTAATATTTGAACTGATCAACCATGAAATGAAGGAGCATAACCTCGATTTTGAGGGAGCGAGAGCAAGGGTGCGTGAGCGAGTACTCTTTACCAATCATACCCTCCTCACGGCTGGGAATGACGTTTTTAGTAATGACCTCGTATCGCTACTACTTGCTAAATATGCACAAGAGATAGAGATCCCAGTCAAAAAACTAGTCGACCTCGGGCTGGTGCAGCAATCCTCTACATTCTCTATGACAATCCTGGCTATGCGAGCAGCAGGCAAGGTTAATGCAGTCTCCAAACTACATGCGATAAAAGCGAAAGAAATATGGAGTGATCACCCGATGGTACCAATTACAAATGGGATTCACCTACCCACTTGGGATCGGATCGGAGAAAACGAGATGTGGGGTCAGCACCAGCTGAACAAACAAAAACTGTTAGATGTGATTAAAGAACAAACTGGCAATGAGTGGGAGGATAACGACATATTATTAGGTTGGGGACGTAGAATGGCCAGATACAAGAGGCCGCTGGCACTAGTTGAGCGTCTCAAGCAGTTTAGTGAGATGGCTCGTGACTCCAAGCGGCCAATCCGAGTAGTATTTGCAGGCATTGCCCACCCGGCAGACACAGATGGAAAAGAACTACTTGAGGAGCTTCAGTATCGGTTGTCATCTGACCTAAGTGGTGTAGCGGTATACCTCCCTCACTACAACCTAGAGCTTGCAGGTCTTATGACCAGCGGTTGCGATGTCTGGATCAATACTCCTGTCGTTGGGTTTGAAGCTTGTGGGACGAGCGGGATGAAGGCAGCCTTAAATGGGGTACTCCCACTATCTACCAGAGATGGATGGATGGACGAAGTAGAAATGTATGGAATAGGCTGGGGTCTAACTGATACTGACCTAACGCAAAATATGCTAGACACTCTGAGTGACCAGATACTGCCCCTATACTATGAGAAGAATAAGAATGGTGTGCCCGAAAAATGGGTGACAATGATGAAAAATGCGAGAGAACTAATAAAGAATGAATTTTCGATGAGCCGGGCGATGAGGCAGTATTTAGATTTAATTAATATAGTTTGACACAGAGTGGTATAAAAGGTAGAACTAGTATAATGAACACTTCCCGACATAGGAGTTGGTGGGGCCTTTTAGTTGTGAGTGCAGTACTAGTTTCCGGATTGATATTAGCATCTCCTACCCGGCTCCAAGCCTTTTACTCAACTATTAATATTCCCTCTACTTACGAGAATATTGGATCTCCAGAAGATCTAGTTATGCTCGACGATTCTACATTTTGGTATGTTGACTCACTTAATTACCGGATAGTAAAAATGAATACGAGTGGCGAGGTTCTAAGAACAGTGGGTAGACAAGGAAGCGCTGAGGGAGAGTTTAATTACCCACTCACATCTATAACTATAGATAGTGATGGATACCTTTATGTCTTATCTCATGAGAGGGTGTACAAACTAGATTTTAATGGTGGGTATATCAACTCATGGGGCATACTCGGTAATGGTGGTGGCGCAGAATTCTCTAATCCAAAAGCAATACATTTTGATGACTTTGATCAGACCATACTCATTAGTGATACTGGAAATAACCGAGTAGCTAGATTTAGCTCTGATGGGACATTCATTAGTGAGTTTGGTACTAGCGGTACGGGCGATGGTGAATTTGACGACCCTCAAGGTCTAACTACAGATACTGCGGGAAATATTTATGTAGTTGATGTAGATAATCATCGAGTTCAAGTGTTTGATACTGATGGCAACTTTATCCGTACTTTTGGAGGAACAACGCCCGGAGACTACTATTTTGAGTTTCCCAAAGATGTTGAGGTATTAAGTACAGGGGAAATTATAGTTACCTCGCAAAACTCTAACTTGATCAAAAAATTTGATAATGATGGGGTATATATTACCGAGTGGGCGACCACATTGCCAAAATATATAACTAAAACCTCAGACGACTCAATATGGGTAGCAGGACACGATCAGAAGAGTATCTTACGTTTTTCTAATACTGGATCGCTGACTGCAGAGATAAAAAATAGTGGCAATAATGCGGGCAAGTTTAGTAATCCTTATAACTACGACTTCGATAGTTCTGGGAACATTTATGTAATTGATGATACCGCGAGAATACAGAAGTTTGATTCAGATGGTACATACTTAGATACCTTAGTCGAGGGTGCGAGCGAGATCGGTGGGAGCGCTTACCACATAGCAGTAGCGCCTGCGTCGGGAAATATTATTGTTAGTTCGGAGAGGGCAGTTTCTGTGTTTGATGAAAATGGCGTATTCATATCTAACATAGGTGAAGGTGGGGGGGATTGGGTTGGAGATGGATCACTTCCTGGAGAGTTTAATCATGCTAGAGATATGGCTTTTGATAGTAATGGCTATTTATATGTTCTAGACTTTTTCAACAACAGAGTCCAGAAATTTGATCTGAGTAGTGTTGACGCTGTAGATTTTTTAACTACCTATAACGGTGGATATGTTACATCTTGGCCTGTGATGTCTGAGCCACTAAACATCGCTATCGATAACAATGATACTATATATATTTCGCCGAGAGAGGCATCAGGAGATGTTCTGGCAATCAACAAATATAATACAACTGGCGATGATCTAGGAATATTGCTAAGTGAATTTGGTGCAGACTCTGACCAATATTGGACGATTAATGGTATTTATGTAGATTCAAATGATAGTGATAAGCTTTACGTAGTTGATTCCTACTTTGATCGAATCCAGGTTTATAACTCTACTGGGACATGGCTCGAGACGATAGGAGGAGCTGGTAGCGGGAACAATCAATTTGATAACCCAGGACTAGCTTCGATACATCCAATTACAGGTAATTTAGTTGTTGTTGATCAAGGGAATCATCGTTTGCAAATTTTTACTGAAGGAGTAAGAATAAAAAATTTAACACCGAGCGCTGATGTAATTGAGCCTGACCTAGATAGATCATTGGTTAGTCGTACGATTACCCCTAATTCTAGTCTTACAGGGGAACTATACTTTGGAAATTATATTGTGTCTGATTTTGAAGTTGATCTATCTAGTGATCGTGATTGGAATAGCGTTAACGTAATTATCAACCCAGGAGACTCTAAGTCTCTGGTGGTAAACCTAAACTCAACTGATGCACCAGGCATAGGCAGTAATCACTCACTATACATTGTTAAAGCAAGCGGCCA
>Ga0268298_10005006_pt1 | contig 12606 bp, 12 predicted proteins | sample WWTPWeurt_MetaG_FD_194462 | JGI IMG/M metagenome (GOLD analysis project Ga0268298, IMG submission 194462) | Activated sludge microbial communities from WWTP in Nijmegen, Gelderland, Netherland - WWTP Weurt | ecosystem: Engineered > WWTP > Aerobic digester > Activated sludge | place...
TACTCACCCGTTCGCCACTAGGACACTTTCGTATTACTACAAAAGTACCTCGTTCGACTTGCATGTATTAGGCACGCCGCCAGCGTTCATCCTGAGCCAGGATCAAACTCTCCGCAAAAAAATTCACTCTTGCGAGTGTAAAAGTTACGGATTTACTGGTTCAACAAAAAATTTTGTTTCCTATCACTTTTCAGTTGTTAAGGTGCTTGCCATTTGAGCGAGCGGTATTCTACCCGTTCATATAACCGTTGTCAAGTCTTTTTACAGACTAAAATACCGATGCTTTTATTTCTGCATCGGCTGTCAGACTTCAAAACATTTGCTTCGAGTCTCTGACGGGAGACGGTTACTCAGTTGTAATCGATTTGTCGGGGTGACGAAATCTTTTTCATTTCTACTGGCGAAGGGCAATTATATGCATTTCCTTTCCTTTGTCAAGAGATTCAAAGACATCCCAACCTTAAAGAATCGCAGTGTTTCGCGCTCTTGTTGCCTCACAAAATCAGCCCCTGCTTTTAAATTTTTGCGAATATATCTCTATCAACTCCACCGCATTTTTGACACCATCTTCGCTTCCTATTCGTTGGCCAATAGCCTGGGCACGTTCACAAACGGCATCCGACTCAGCCTCAGCAATTGCGCGCATTAAATTCCCAACCGAAAGATGCTTTACAAGAATGGGTTTGGACCCCGCACCGACCGCATAGACTCTGTCCCCCCAGAACGGTTGATCGGCTGTAAATGGAATGACGATATTTGGAATCCCCGCCCGCAGCCCTGCCGCCGTTGAGCCCGCTCCGCCATGATGAATGACAAGCTTACATCTTGGCAGCAGCCAGTCATGCGGAACGGATTTAAGATATAGAAAATTTTCTGAAGATTGATTCTCAACCCCACCCCAACCTGAAAGAATGATTCCGCGTCTCCCTGTTCGACTCAACGCTGCGCGAACAATTTCATCTATGCCTTTGGCTTTGCGATTAACCATGCTGCCAAAAGAAACACAAACGGGCGGATCATCCGCGGCAAGAAAATCAGAAAGTTCAACGGGCGGTTGATACGATTCTTCATCAAGAAAAAAATATCCTGTTAAGTGGATATGCTCATCCCAATCGACAGGGCGCGGCAAAACACTCGGGCTATAAGCAAACAGCAACGGGGTCCGAAGGTGATGCGGACTGGCGTCAAAGGGCCAGTAAAGTTTCTTTGGATAATGAATGTCTGGATTTGCACGCTGCGCGGGTCCATATCCGCTATTTCCGCCGACCCAAAACACTTGTGTGGCGAACCAGTGAGAAAAATAGCTGAACAAGCCTGGTGGAACATTAAGCGCGGATACATTCGGGAAATCACGCGTGGGAGCGAACATGGGAAATGTCTGCACGGAGATGTCAGGGATGTTATGTTCATGTGCCCAGGAGTGACCGCCGACAGTGAACAGGAATGAATGGATAATAAGATCTGCAGCTTCACAGGCAGGGAAAGCAGTGCCCGAGACCTGCGGTGCGATCGAGAAAATATAATTCCACATGGACGCAACGACCCTCGCAGGATTTGTCCCCGCGTTATTGATCAGCCTGCTGATCTCTTCTGGGTCGCCTGCCAGCGGGATAAATGTTATTCCGTGTGAGGTTACGAACTCATTAAATTTATGCGGTGCAGCAAGTTTGACCACATGACCATTCTTCTGCAAGCCAAGCGCAAGTGCGACAAACGGCTGAACATCGCCGCGCGAACCGTAAGTGAGAATGGTTATCTTCATACATTAAAAAGAGACAGCCACCTTCGAGGTGACTGTCGTTTGATTTCAACTCATTTCCTGCCTGCCAGATAAAGCGCGCAATAGTGTATTTTGATCTGCATATTCCAGGTCACCACCCACCGGCAAACCGCGCGCGAGACGTGTGACCTTCACGCCCATCGGCTCCAACTGTTGGCTTAGATAAATCGCAGTCGTATCGCCTTCCATGCTTGGATTGGTGGCGAGGATAATTTCCTTGATGCCACCGCGCGCAACACGGGTAATCAATTGTTTGATCTTCAAGTCGTCGGGGCCGATGCCTTCAATGGGAGACAAAACTCCCTGCAAGACATGGTATTTGCCGTGAAAACCAGCGGTACGCTCCAGCGCCAACACATCCAAAGCCTCTTCCACAACGCAGATCAATGAATTTTCACGCTTTGGAGATTCACAGATCTCGCAGCGTTCGCGACCTGCATCTGTGATATTAAAACATTCCTGACAAAAAGCTGTATTTGCCTTCAAATTCGCCAACGCAACAGACAAATCCTGCGCCACATCTTCGGAGGCGCGCAGAAAAAAGAATGCCAGCCGTGAAGCGGACTTAGGCCCAATACCTGGCAGGCGCTCCAGGGCATTAACGAGAGTTTGAATGGATTCGGGGAGAAGCATATATCATCTCGCAGGGGCGAAGCAATGCTTCGCCCCTAAAATTAAAACGGCAGCCCGCCCGAGAGCGGACCTAATTTTTGATTGGCGAGTTCGCGAGATTGGTCAAGAGCCATGTTTACAACGGACAAGACCAGATCTTGCAGCATCTCGGCATCTGCGTCTTTTAACAGTTCAGGATCAATGACAACTTCGCGGCATTTCTGATCGCCGGTCATAGTGACTTTGATCGCGCCGCCGCCTGCTGTCGCAGTGACTGTCTCATCTGCCAGCTTGGCTTGCGCTTCTTCCATCTGCTTTTGCAGTTTCTGAAGTTGCTGCATCATGCCTGATTGTCCGCCGCCCATTGCGGCAGGTCCACGATTAAATCCTTTAGCCATAAAAACCTCTTTTTGTTAGTTTGGGATTATTGTTTATTCCATATCCACGATCTCGCCGCCGTGCTGAATAGCCGCAGCAACCATACCGTCTTGTGCAACACTCGCAGGAAGCTTACCCTTGGCGTTGGTGACGATACAACGTATGGACACATCCACGCCAAAGTTATCTTTGATCAATTTTTGAACGGCTTCGACCTGATCGGGCTTGTCAATTTTCGAGACGAGCACGTCACTGGCGAGACCAAGCACAAGCGTTTTACCCTGCACATCGATCATTTTGACCGAGTTCATCAACGCAGATAAATTTGCCTGCGACTTCGGCAGAGCTGCCGCCAAATGCTTCCACGACTTGATAATATCGCCTGAATTGATCACAGGCTTGTCAGACACGGGCGCTTCCCCCAGCGGGGACGATGCGCTCTTAACCTCGGGCTGGGATTCGGTTCGCGTGACAGGAACACGATTCGGCGAGGTCTGATGCGGCGCCCCCAAAGGGGATGATACGGCAATTTGCGGAGATTCTGTTGGGTTCTCGATCACTTCCGCGAGGGCAAGTTCAATACTCAAAGATGGCTGCCAGCCGCCGCGCAGATCAGTAGCAGCGTTGTTAAATATCTTCATCATGCGCAATACTTCAGAAGTATTGAAGGATTTTGCATGGGATTCCATTTGTATTTTGACTTCACGCGTGGCTTCGACCTGATCGATATTGCCCATTTGTATCAGCATCAGGCCGCGCAAATACTCGACGATCTGACGGGCAAGCGAACGCGGATCAGCGCCCGAGTCGAGAGCTCGGTGAATGGTTTCGAGACCGTGCGCGGGCTGATGATCGAGAACGGACGAGATAATATCGAGAACGGTTTTGCTCGTAGCTGTGCCAAGAACAGTTTGGGCAAGAGCCAGTGTGATCTTCGTGCCTGTGGACGAAAGCTGATCGAGCAGAGACTGCGCATCGCGCATTCCACCCGCTGACTGGCGGGCAATCAATGTAAGGGCTTCATCATCGGCGATGAGGTTTTCAGCAGCGACGATATGCTTGAGGTTAGCAACGATCTCATCCACCGGTACACGGCGGAACTCATGGCGCTGACAGCGTGATAAAACAGTTGCAGGAATTTTGTGAATTTCAGTGGTGGCTAAAACAAAGATGGCGTGTGGCGGCGGTTCTTCAAGTGTTTTGAGCAGGGCATTGAACGCGCCGCCCGACAACATGTGAACTTCATCCACCACATAGACTTTATATTTCCCCTGAGAGGGGGAAAAATTTATTTTTTCACGCAGGTCGCGGACATCATCAACGCCGTTATTCGAAGCGGCATCAATCTCGATCATATCCATAAAGCGATTTTCGTTGACCGCTTCGCAATTTTTACAGGTATTACAGGGTCTTTGCGCGGGATCGTCGGCGAGACAGTTGACCGCCTTGGCAAGCAGGCGCGCCACAGTGGTCTTGCCAGTTCCGCGCGGACCCGCAAAAAGATAGGCATGACCAACGCGGTCTGCTTTGATGGAGTTGGTAAGCGTCTGGACAACGTGGTCTTGTCCAATGACGGTATCCCATCCTTTGGGGCGATACTTACGATACAGGGCTTGGGTCATTTTAGGTGCCGGGTTTTAAGTGTCAAATATCAGTTTTTTTAACCGCCAAGCTCGCTAAGAATGCAAAGAAAATCTTAGTGGACTTCGCGGTTCGATCAATTAAGGTACACGATACACAGCTCTCAGGTTGCCCTGCGTGTCAAATAACTGGGCATTCTCTCCAGAACTCCACACGGCGCTGCCAATGCCCCAATATAGGTCAATGACGGTATCTGTGCCAGTCGCAGTGTGTACCTGCACAGCGCCATTCGTATAAAGTATGAGTTTGGGAAACTTAAAAGTATTACCGTCTTCATCTTTCAACTGCCAATTCGTCAAGTCCAATTGATCTTCGCCTTCGAATTTCACCACCACGATCTCGGCATCTTTCGCCCCCGCGCCCACAACACTGCTGATCTTCACCGCAATATCTGTCTTCGGGCTGGAGGTGACGACCGCCGCAGGGTCACTGCTTACGGCCTGCAGCACCGTTGGCTGGTTTACAGCACGGGAGTTACGGTCATACCAGAACAAGATCGTCCCCGTCACACATGCGGAGACAAAGACGTTCAAAAGCAGGTAATAAAATATTTTCTGACGGTCCATACTGGTTCGTATGATAGCACAAAACGTTTAAACATTTGAACGTTTTAACGTTTCAACGAGATGGCAACCCAATCACCCGTTTGACGCTGGTCGCTTCGTTTCAGGCCTTTTGCCTGAGCAGACTCAATGACATTCTCTGCCTGATGAGCAAGAATGCCGCTCAGGATGATCTCGCCATCGGGTGCGACCAAATCTGCCAGACCCACATCAAACAAACGGATGATGATAGGGGCGAGAATATTCGCCACCACCAGCGGAGCGGACTTAAACTGGAAACCGCCGCTCAACACCTCGGCCACTGACCCCTGCCCAAGAATCAAATCCTCACCCACGCCGTTTGTACCGGCATTTTCACGCGAGTTCTTGACAGATTCAATATCAATGTCCACGCCGAGGACTTTTGTTGCGCCGAGCTTCAATGCTGCAATGGATAATATTCCAGAGCCACAACCAACATCAATGACAGAGGACAGTGGCTGGTGGTCAGCGGACAGTTCCATGAGCTCGAGACATAACTGCGTGGTGGGATGCGTGCCTGTTCCGAAGGCCATGCCAGGATCAATTTTGATGGGGATGCGTTTCGGTTCAGGGGATTCAAGCCACGCGGGCAGGATGAGGAGTCTCTGTCCGATGAGGATCGGCTTATAGTGCTGTTTCCAGGCTTCCATCCAGTTTTGATCCGCGATCTGCTTGTAGACGGGCGTCGGCAAAGGTTGAATCATCCCCAAATAGAAAAGCGACTCTTCAAGTTTTTGGCGCGTCTCTTCGAGTTGATCGTTCACTTCCAAATACGCGCGGACGGTAATGGGCCCCGTAGCAGTACCTTCATCCTCTTCATCCAAAAACTTTACGCCTTGTTCGGTCATGACACCATTCGGCGCGAAGCGTGCGAAAACGTCAGCAACAGATTCGGCAAGTTCGCCATTTACAGTCAGTGAAACTTCAAGCCAGTTCATATTTATCTCCAAATTAAATGTCCGAGTAATCGTCCCAGCCAAACCGCCAACAACCCCAAGATCACATTCGCGCCAATATTCATGAAGGCATTCGTCATAAAATTTTGGCGGATCAAGTTCACAGTTTCGTTCCCAAAAGATGAAAAGGTTGTAAAACCGCCCAGGATGCCGATAAAGATAAATGCGCGCGACTCGTTTGAGAACATGCCATATTTCTCACCGATCTGAGCCAATAATCCGATCACAAAGCAACCGATCAAGTTTACCGCCAGCGTGCCATAAGGAAAATCCAATCTCTTGACAGACTCCTGCACATAACCACCGACCAGATAACGGAGCACCGAGCCGATAAACCCGCCTGTGCCCACAAGAAGAATATTTGTCAAATTATTATCCTTTTATTTCCTGCACAGCCCAGCGGATCAAGTTCTTCTCTGCCAACAACATCTGCGGGAGGTCATTCACATCGAAGTATTTCATTTCAGAGATCTCGGAACTTTCCGTGAACGATCCGCTCACGATAGTACACAAATAGATCAAACTTATATTGCGGTCTTCCTTTGAGCTTTCGGCGACCAGCAGTTTTTCAACTTTTATTTGCATGCCTGTCTCTTCAAGGAATTCACGGACAATCGCGCGATCAGGCTGTTCGTTATACTCCAATCCGCCCGCAGGAATGCCCCACTCGAATTTACGATACGTGTGCCTAAACAATAAAATACCTCCCAGCTCATCAAAAATCAGCGCTGCCACCGCTGCGCGAAACCGGGGACGGTACATCCGCATGACCAGGACATGAAACCACATCGGAAGCGTCCGCCAGATCTGTAAAAGTCTCTTTTTCATAAGGTAGAAGCATTATAAAGCAATCAAACACGCCAAATCAAAAACGAGCAGACTCTCATCCACTCGTTACTGATCACTGATCGCTATTTACCCCGCTATCCCCCAAACGCATCGTTCAACCAATCCAAAAATCCTTTTTCCTGCGGTTTGACCGAAGTTCCCAAACTCTCTGCCAGTTTCTCGAACAACTCGCGCTGTTCCTTTGTTAATTTGGAGGGAATGGCAACGTTGACAATCACTTTCTGGTCGCCGCGCTGATGTTTACTGCGGACATGGGGCACACCTTTGCCCCTTAGAAGGAAAATCTTTCCAGGCTGTGTACCGGCGGGAATCTTTAATTTCTCATCGCCATCGATCGTCGGGACATTAATATCCGCACCAAGCACGGCTTGCGCCACGTTAATATCGAGGTTTAGAACAATATCATTTTCGCGACGTTTGAAGAATTGATGCGGCTTGACATCCAATACAATGAACATGCTTCCGCTGGGACCGCCAAACGCGCCGGGACCGCCTTCTCCATTCAGGCGGATCTGCGTGCCGACATCCACGCCCGCGGGAATCTGCACTTTCTTCTTGATCGTTTTGCGCTCCAGACCCGCGCCGCGACAAGTCTTGCACGGTGATGAAACAATTTCTCCGCGACCATTACAGGCAGGACAGGCCGCTGTCTGCACCATTTGACCCAGAAAAGTTTGACGCACCTGACGGACTTCCCCTTGTCCATTACAAGTGGAACACTTGGACGGGGTTGTCCCGGGCTCCGCGCCATTCCCTTTACACGTCGAACAAGTCTCTTCACGTTGGAACTCGACCTCTTTTTCGACACCGAAGACGGATTCTTCAAAGGTCAGAGAAACCTGCATCTGCAGGTCGCGTCCTCGGCGGGGAGAGTTGCGCGAGCGCCTTCCCGTCGAGAATCCAAATCCGCCCAGGATCTCCTCAAATAAGTCACCAAAATCCGTGGAATAATCGTGATAACCGCCGCTGCCCATGCCGCCCAACCCCTCTTTTCCGTAACGGTCATAACGCGCGCGTTTATCAGAGTCAGACAGTACCCCATAGGCTTCATTGATCTCTTTAAATTTTTCCTCGGCGTCCGTCTCCTTGCTTACATCGGGATGGAACTGACGCGCAAGTTTACGGAACGCGGCTTTGATCTCATCATCAGACGCGCCCTTGCCCACACCAAGAACTTCGTAATAATCGCGGTTGCTCATAATAAACTGTCAAAGGTCGAAGGTTACCGGTCATTGACTTTCGACCTTTGACCTTCGACTCGACTTACTCCTTTACTTCACCATCAACGACATCAGGACCCGCAGAAGATGAATTTGGGTTCTGATCAGAACCCGCTTCGCCCGTACCTGCGGCTTGTCCCTGCTCATAAACAGATGCGCCGATCTTTTGAATTGCCAATCCCAAGGCTTCCGCGGCGGCCTTTATCTTCTCAATATCTTCGCCTAACGCCGCAGACTTTGTCTCCGCGACTTTGGCTTCGATTTCACTTTTTACCTCAGCGGGAACTTTCTCGCCGAACTCACGCAGAGCCTTCTCAGCAGCATAGGCAGTATTATCCGCATGGTTTCGCGCTTCGATCAACTCTTTGCGTTTGCGGTCTTCATCAGCGTGCGCTTCCGCATCCTTACGCATCTTCTCAACTTCTGCATCGCTCAAGCCCGAGGAAGCTGTAATTGTAATATGCTGCGAACGACCTGTGGCCTTATCCTTCGCACTGACCTTCATAATGCCATTTGCGTCCACATCGAAAGTGACTTCGATCTGCGGAACACCACGGGGAGCAGGCGGGATTCCATCCAGTGTGAACCTGCCCAACGACTTATTATCACTCGCCATTGAACGTTCACCCTGCAAAACGTGGATCTCCACCTGAGTCTGGCTGTCTGACGCAGTCGAGAACACCTGTGAACGACGAGTCGGGATGGTTGTATTCCGCTCGATTTGCGGAGTGGCAACACCACCCATTGTTTCAATGGAAAGTGTTAGCGGGGTAACATCCAAAAGCAGGATATCTTTTACTTCTCCGCCCAGCACACCAGCCTGAATGGCGGCGCCGATCGCGACGACTTCATCAGGATTGACACCCTTATGCGGGTCTTTGCCAAAGAATGCTTTAACACGATCCTGAATGGCGGGCATACGGGTCATGCCGCCCACCAGGACGATCTCGTCAATGTTGCCCGCATTTAATCCAGCGTCGGCCAACGCCTGCTTGACAGGCGCAATCGTTCGGTCGACAAGATCCGCGGTGATCTGTTCCAGTTTCGCGCGCGACATGGTCATTACCAAATGTTTCGGTCCACTCGCATCTGCGGTCAGATAAGGCAGATTGATCTCAGTCTGCATGACGGTTGAAAGTTCGATCTTCGCTTTTTCTGACGCCTCTTTCAAACGCTGCAAGGCCTGGCGATCATTATGCAGGTCAATGCCATTATCCTTCTTGAAGGTGTCAATCAAATGATCCATGATGCGCAGGTCAAAATCATCGCCGCCGAGGAAGGTATCTCCGCTGGTGGCGCGGACCTGGAACACACCTTCGCCCACATCCAAAATGGACACATCGAAGGTGCCGCCGCCGAGGTCATATACAACAATGACTTCATTCTTCTTTTTATCAAGGCCATAGGCAAGCGACGAAGCAGTTGGTTCGTTGATGATACGTAACACTTCAAGGCCCGCGATCTTGCCGGCATCCTTGGTGGCGTTGCGCTGGGCGTCATTGAAATACGCGGGGACCGTGATGACCGCCTGAGTAACAGGCTCGCCGAGATAGGCTTCGGCATCCGCCTTCATCTTGGCGAGGATCATCGCAGAAACCTCTGGCGGTGAATAATCCTTATCATCCAGTTTCACACGCACATCACCATTTTCAGCGGCGGTAACCGCATATGGCACACGCTTTTTGGTATGTTCCACTTGCGCATCATCGGCTTTGCGCCCCATAAAACGCTTGACTGAAAAAATCGTATTGCTCGGATTCGTGATGGCTTGGTTGCGCGCCACACGCCCCACCAAACGTTCGTGGTTTTTATTGACCGCCACCACAGAAGGGACAAGCCGCTCTCCTTCCGCAGAGGGGATCACGATCGGTTCGCCGCCAGACATCACAGCGGCAACCGAATTGGTTGTACCCAGATCAATTCCAATAATTTTGCCCATTTATTTAGGTTCTCCTGTGTCAAGTATCAGGTGTCGAGTTCCATCACGCGCAGGAAATTGACACCTGACACATGGGACCTGACACTTCTATTACTGCGCCACCCTCACCAATGCGGGACGAATGACTCTTTCCCCAAGCTTATATCCATTTTGCACGACCGCGATCACATGCCCGCTTTCAACAGCATCACTCGGTTCATGCGAGATCGCCTCGTGGAAATTCGGGTCAAAGACCGCGCCTTCAGCGGCAATGCGTTTTACACCTTCGGCATCCAAAATATTCTGAAGTTTGCGGGCAATGAGTTCAATGCCGCCTGCCCAGGCATCATCCGCGGGACGATTCTGCAAAGCGCGTTCCAGATCATCCAGCGCAGGCAATACTTTTTTGATGATATCGCCCTTCATGGAAGCGTACATCATCTCATTATCACGCGCCATGCGATTCTTGTAATTTAAAAATTCAGCCTGAGATCTTTGCCAGCCATCTTTATATTCAAGGGCTTTGGCTTGAGCCTCCACCAACTGGCTTTGCAACGATTCGCGGTCTGCATCCGCAGCGGTCTGCCCGCCATCAACGGGCGTTGACTGCGTCTCATGAATTTCCTGATCGTCCATGTGTTTCTTTTTATCAGTCATACTCTCACTCTCAAAGATTTTTATATGGCACGCTTGTGCGCCATGATTATTCACTCACAATATTATCATTCACCAGATTACTCAATAAGCTTGCAACATATCTCACCGTGGGGATCGTGCGCGCATAAGACATTCGCATGGGACCCAAAACGCCCAAAGTACCTGTTGCCAGACCTGGCGCGCCATATCTGGCAATGACCATCGAACATTGACGGAGTTCCTGCCAGCCGCCTTCCCCGCCGATCAAAACTTGCAGCCCGCCGACACTGCTATTTGTAGAAGCACGGGCAAGCAGGCCTTGCAGAGAAGATCTTTCTCCAAACAGCCGCACCGCCCAGCGCGCATCGTCTGACGAGTCGGCAAATTCAGGTTCGCTCAAGACATTGGTGAGTCCATCTGTATAAATTTCACCCGAAGCGCTTTCAGACGTGCGCTTCATATCTTGAACCAAGAGGGTGATGATATCCTGCTCAAGCGCGTCTGCACGGGAGGACAGAGCCGAGATCGATTCAACAGAAAGGCCAACCATCAATGAATTGAGTCGTGCTGCGGCCTGGCTTAACCGATCCTGAGTGACAGGCTCAGCCAATGTCAAAATTTGCTGGTTTACCTCGCCGCCATCCATGACCAGCACCATCAGAACCTGACGTCCCTGTGTGGAGATCAATTCTATATGCTTGAAGCGGATTGTCTCCGCGTGCGGGGCAGTGACAAGCGACACACCCTGCGATTGATGCGCAAGGATCGACGCGGCCAGCGTCATCCACTGTTCCACATCGGGACGAGCCTGGAAGAATTGATGCGAGATGGTGTTTTGCACTGACGCGGGTAATTCCGCATTCTGCATCATCTGCGCGACGAAGACGCGATATCCTTCCTCTGCGGGCACACGGCCCGCAGAAGTGTGGGGCTGTCTTAGGTAGCCCATCTCTGTCAGCGCGGACATTTCGTTTCGGACAGTCGCAGGACTCAGGTCAAGGTGGAAGCGCTCCACCAGCCTCTTTGAACCAACAGGCTGTGCTGTCTCGATATAGTCGCGTATAAGGAGCAGAAGAATGGTTCGCTGTCTTTCGGTAAGTTCAGGCATGGCGATTTATAGTCTAACATGCAAAAATGAAGAGCGTCAATAAGAGGAGTGTAAGAGTTTATAAAATAAGAGAAAAGACCATCGGCGGGTCTTTTCTCTTATTGATTCGGTCTGAAAATTATTTACTTACGGAGCGGGGCGCCAGACGGGGTTGAAGTCGGGGCTGGGATCAGTGGTGATACGCACGATATTTTCTCCTGAACTGTCCATGTAGAAAATATCGTTATTATCGCCTGTATCGCCGCCTTCATAAGCGATGAGTGTACCGTCCGGGGAAAAATCGGCATTTTCAATGGTCAGCACATCTACATTCAAACGCGTCCCCTGCTTGATGGTACGATCAGTTGCGGAAATGGTCATCAGATAGGGCAGGCAAAAATTTGTGGCGCAGCGTTGATTGAAAAGTATTGTTTTGCCATCATGAGACCACTCCGGCCAATAGTCTGAATAATCCAAACCGCTGCGGACGATCTGCAATGGATCGCTGCCGTCTGCTTCCATCACCCATATTTGAAATACGCCAATCCGCTTGAGTGTATAAATGATCTGCGATCCATCCGGCGACCAGGAAGGCTGGTGCGCATATGTAGGCGAGACATTATTCGTAAGTTGGGTTGCCGTGGAGAGGTCATCCAAACTGACCGTAAAAATTTCCAAATTTCTGGTTCGTAATGACGTAAAAGCGATGGTCTTTCCATCGGGTGACCAGGCTGGTTCAAAGTCTCCACCGGGCTGGGTATCAATAGCGGTCAACCCGCTGCCATCCGCATTTATGATATATAGGCTGGCGTTGTAATAGATTTCATCCATGCCTTTGCAGGGAGAAATGAATACCAATCTTTCACCATCCGGCGACCAGGAAGGCTGGCATGCGCCTTCAGGCATATCAGTGACTTGCACAGCGCTGTTGCCTGCCAGGTCAAC
>Ga0268298_10005008_pt1 | contig 12599 bp, 9 predicted proteins | sample WWTPWeurt_MetaG_FD_194462 | JGI IMG/M metagenome (GOLD analysis project Ga0268298, IMG submission 194462) | Activated sludge microbial communities from WWTP in Nijmegen, Gelderland, Netherland - WWTP Weurt | ecosystem: Engineered > WWTP > Aerobic digester > Activated sludge | place: Netherlands...
GCCGCGGTTCCGCAGCAGTTCCGTATAGGGCGCCGGGAACACCTCGGCCAGGATCAGCTCGCCGATCCGCGCCAGCAGGCCGATGCTGAAAGCCTCGGCCTGCGGCAAGCCTCCCCTTGCAACCGTAAGCAGCTGCAGCGCGACGGCCCGCGCCAGCGCCTGCGACCAGAAGCGGATGAAGTCGAATTCGCGGCACTGGCCGCCGCGGCAGGTCGCCATCAGCGAGAAGCCCAGCGCCAAAGTCCTGGCCGGCGGCACGCCGAGCACATCGACCGCGTCGCGCAGGGATACGAGCGGCCCGTGCTCGCCGTCGCCGATGCCGTTGGCCACCCGGATCACCCGCACCGACAGGGTCGGATCGGACTTCAGGGCATGCGCCATGACCGCCAGCGATGTGCCTTCCCGCTGCGTCAAACGGATCAGCGCGTTCGCCGCGCCCTTGGGCTTCGGGCAATCCTCCATGCCCATGATTTCATCGATTCGCGCGCGGACGCCCGGATCGGACAGCGTGTGGATGGTTTGGCGGGTCATGTTCAGGATGGTCGGCCGGACTCAATCGAGATTCAATGCACGCCGACAATGCCGCCGGCACGAGCGGGCAGGCTACAATATTTGCATGGATCCGGCGATGAATTTCTGCACTGCCTGCGGCGCCCCTGTTGCGCTGAAAATACCCGCGGGCGACTCGTTGCCGCGGCATGTGTGCGGCGGTTGCGGCGCGATCCATTACCGCAACCCGCGGCTGGTGGTCGGCGCCCTGCCCGAATGGGAAGACCGGGTGCTGCTCTGCCGCCGCGCCATCGAGCCGCGTCACGGCAAGTGGACGCTGCCCGCGGGCTTCATGGAAAACGGCGAAACCGTCGCCGCCGCCGCCCTGCGCGAAACCCTCGAGGAAGCCTGCGCGCGGGTCGAGCTGGGCGCGATGTACACCCTGATCAGCGTGCCGCACATCCACCAGGTGCATGTCATCTACCGTTCGCGTCTGCTCGACCTCGACTTCGCGCCCGGCGCGGAAACGCTGGAACTGCGCCTGTTCGCCGAAGACGAGATCCCCTGGGACGAAATCGCCTTCCGCACCATCGCGATCACCCTGCGGCACTACTATGCCGACCGCCGCAGCGGGTGCTACGGCTTCCATACCGAAGACATCGCCGCCCCGCCGGCCTCGCGCTGAGCCACCGGACCTGCGGGCCGGCCGGCGCCCCGGCTACTCGTCGTCGAGATTGAATACCACCGGCAGTACCACGGCGAAGGCCTTGCCGCGCAGGCTTTCGGGCAAACGTGCGCGCAGGGCGCCGGCATCGATCATGGTCAGCGCCGCCCGATCCAGCATTTCATGCCCGCTGGAACGAACGACGGTCGCGGCGCGCGGCCGGCCGTCGCGGCCGACTTCGACGCGGATGTCGGCGGTTCCGGCCCAGCCGGAAGCCATCGCCTGCGCCGGATAGCGCTTGAAGCGCCCGGCCTGGGCAGCCACCGCGAAGCGATAGCCGCGCAGTCCATCCACGGCATCGCCCGAGGCATTGCTCTCCGTGATCAAGGCACCGCTCGCCGCTCCCGTTGCTCCCGCCGGTGCCGCCGGTACCGCGGCCGATGGCGGCGCAACGACCGCGGCACTCGCGCCGGGCGCCGGTGGCGGCGGAAGCTGTGGAAGCGGCGGAACCGTGGGTGCGGTCACCGGCGGAACCGAATCGCTGCCGGCCCGCTCCAACACCTGTTGCCGTGACGTCGGCTTCGGCGCTGCGAAAGTCGGCGCCGGGGCCACGGCGCGTGCCGGCGGATCCACCGCTGCCGCCGGTTCGATTTGGGCTTGCGGCGGGGGTTTCAGCGTGGCGTGCAGAACCGATGGGGCATCCCTGGTCAGCACCTGCGTGACGCCGGGCCAGAGTAGCAGCAGGTGCAGTAGCAAGGACGCAATGATGGAATAGCGCAGCCGCCGCCCAGCTAATTCCCTCATATCCGAGCTATGAAAAGTCATTGCGCTCTGCTAAATTCGTTCCGATACGGGATTCTATAGAGATGAAAAGCCATCCGCTGATCCTTACCCTCGACCAGCACGGTGTTCCCCACCGCTGGGTGAGTTGGCAGCATGCCTGCATTTACGTCGCACGCGATCTTGTCGCCTGGGATGCGGGGGATACTCAGTTCATTTTCCACGGCGGCACCAACCGCGTCACCGGCGAACGCTCCGAACTCGCCACCAGCAGCATCATCGCGATCCGCGGCAAGGCCCTCACGGGCAAGTCGCTGCACCCCACGCCGCCGCTGTCGAACCGCGAGCTGTTCCATCGCGACCGCCACATCTGCGCCTATTGCGCGCGCGAATTTTCCTCGCAGAAGCTGACGCGCGACCATGTGCTGCCGGTGTCGCAGGGCGGGCGCGACACCTGGATGAACGTGGTCACCGCCTGCCGCCACTGCAACCAGACCAAGAGCGGGCGCACGCCCGAGCAGGCGCGCATGGAACTCGTCTACGCGCCCTACGTGCCGAACAAGGCGGAATACCTGATCCTCTGCAACCGCAACATCCTGGCGGACCAGATGGATTTCCTCGCCCGCCACGTCCCGTCGCAAAGCCGCGTACGCGCGGCCTGATTCTCCCGCCATGGCCATCACCACCGTAGCGGCGAAGCCGCTCACCTCCTATCGCAAGTACTGGGCGCAGCGCTTCGGCATCGCGCCTTTCCTGCCGATGTCGCGCGCCGAAATGGAGGCGCTGGGCTGGGACGAATGCGACATCATCCTGGTCACCGGCGACGCCTACATCGACCACCCCAGTTTCGGCATGGCGCTGGTCGGCCGCCTGCTCGAAGCGCAGGGCTTCCGCGTCGGCATCATCAGCCAGCCGGACTGGCAGTCGGCGGACGACTTCAAGCGCCTGGGCCGGCCGAAGCTGTTTTTCGGCATCACCGCCGGCAACATGGATTCCATGGTCAACCGCTACACCTCGGACCGCAAGATCCGCTCCGACGACGCCTACACCCCCGACGCCGCGCCCGGCCGCCGCCCCGACCGGGCGGTGATCGTGTATGCGCAGCGCGCCCGCGAGGCCTTCGCCGACGTGCCGCTGGTGATCGGCAGCATCGAGGCGTCCTTGCGCCGCATCGCGCACTACGATTACTGGTCGGACAAGGTGCGGCGTTCCATCCTGCCGCATTCCAAGGCCGACCTGCTGATCTTCGGCAATGCCGAGCGCGCGCTGGTGGACCTTGCCCACCGATTGGCGAAAGGCGAAAAGATCGGCGACATCCGCGACCTGCGCGGCACGGCCTTCATGGTGCCGCACGGCTGGCTGCCGGGCCCGGAATGGACCGAGGCCGACTCGACCACCGTGGATACGCCGGGCGCCGTTCACGCCCATCCCGATCCTTATGCGATGGAAGCGACGGCGCCGACGGGCAAGCGATCGGAAGTCGGCGCTGGCGAAACGGCAATCGTGCGCGTCATCAGCCGCACCGAGCGCCTGGCGCAGCACAAGGCGGCACGAGCCCACACCGCCATCCGCCTGCCCTCCTACGAACAGGTGCGCGACGACCCGGTGCTCTACGCCCACGCCTCGCGCACCTTCCACCTCGAATCCAACCCCGGCAATGCGCGCGCGCTGGTCCAGGCCCACGGCGAAGGCGCGGGGGTGCGCGACGTCTGGCTCAACCCGCCGCCGATTCCGCTCACCACCGAAGAAATGGACCACGTCTTCGGCCTGCCCTTTTCCCGCGCGCCGCATCCCAGCTATGGCGACGCAAAAATTCCGGCGTGGGAAATGATCCGCTTTTCGATCAACATCATGCGCGGCTGCTTCGGCGGCTGCACCTTCTGCTCCATCACCGAGCACGAAGGCCGCATCATCCAGAGCCGCTCGGAAGCCTCGATCCTGCACGAGATCGAGCAGATCCGCGACAAGACGCCCGGCTTCACCGGCGTCATCTCCGACCTCGGCGGGCCGACCGCCAACATGTACCGCATGGCCTGCAAGGACCCGCAGATCGAGTCCTCCTGCCGCCGGCTCTCATGCGTCTATCCGGACATCTGCCCGAACATGAACACCGACCACGCGCCGCTGGTCTCGGTCTATCGCAAGGCACGCGCCCTGCCCGGCATCAAGAAGATCCTGATCAGTTCCGGCCTGCGCTACGACCTCGCGGTGCGCTCGCCCGAGTACGTCAGGGAACTGGTGACGCACCACGTCGGCGGCTATTTGAAGATCGCGCCCGAGCACACCCAGGAAGGCCCGCTGTCGAAAATGATGAAGCCGGGCATGGGCGCCTACGAACGCTTCAAGCAGATGTTCGACAAGTTTTCCAAGGAAGCCGGCAAGGAGCAGTATCTGATTCCCTACTTCATCGCCGCGCATCCCGGCACCACCGATGAAGACATGCTGGAACTGGCGCTGTGGCTGAAGCGGAACGGCTTCCGCCTCGACCAGGTGCAGACCTTCCTGCCGACGCCGCTGGCGCTGGCCACCGCGATGTGGCACACGGAGAAGAACCCGCTGCGCAAGGTCACGCCGGGATCGGAAAACGTCGCCGTGGTGCGCGGCGCAAGGCAACGAAAACTGCACAAGGCCTTCCTGCGCTATCACGATGCCGAAAACTGGCCCCTGCTGCGGGAAGCCCTGAAGACCATGGGCCGCGCCGACCTGATCGGGCCGGGCAAGCGCCACCTGGTCCCGGCCTGGCAGCCGGCCGGTACGGGAGCGGCGTCGTTGGCGCACGGCGAAAGAACCCATCCCGGAAAGAGCCGGCAAAAGTTATGCAAAGCGGTATCCCCTGGTGGGACGGCGCTGGCGGCACGCCGACCGACGCCTGCCGCTCCGGCCAAACCCGGCAAAGCCGCACCGGCGCGCCGCCATCCGGACGTGCCGCGACATCCCCTGTCACGCCGCAAGGGCGGCTGAGGGCAAAACAAGCGGGGTAGTCGCAGCAGGTAGAATCGGGTGGCAGAGAGGGCCACCTAACTCATTTCCACCGAAGCTCAATATAGTCCGTCCTAGGGAAACGCTGAATAAGCCGCCGCAAAAATCAGCGACAAACTGAAATCGAGACGAAATTGTGACGGAAATGTCATTTTCATCGGATGGCCGCCCTGTCTCATGGATGGATGGGGGTGATTTCCCTGCATCCTGCTCATGCCGGGCGCACTCCTCCCGTCAGCGGTCGTCCCCACTTGCTCACGTTCAGCATCGCCAGCATGGCGAAGGCCCGATTGGCATTTTTCGCCAGGCCGCGGTAGCGAACCTTGGCAAAGCCCCACAGGCGCTTGAGAGTGAGAAACGGATGTTCGACCTTGGAACGCACACTGGACTTGCGCCGATTGGTTTCCTTGTCGGCCTCCGTCAGCGGACAGTTTCGGTAGGCGCGTTTGTTGGTGAAGTCCTTCGCCTTGGGCGCTATGCCCTTGAGCCGCTCACGCTGTTCTTTGCCTCGGTAGGCGCTGTCGCCATAGAACCGTGTTTCCTCGCCGTGCAGAAGGTTTGGTACTTGGTGGCTGTCATGGACGTTCGCGGCGGTGACGCTGGCGCTATGGACCAGACCGGTCTGACTATCCGTACCGATGTGCAACTTCATGCCGAAGTGCCATTCGTTGCCCTTCTTGGTTTGATGCATCTCCGGGTCTCGACTCTTCTCCTGGTTCTTGGTCGAAGGAGGGGCAGCGATCAGCGTGGCATCGACAATCGTGCCGCCCGACAGCCTCATGCCGTTGGCCAGCAGCAATTCGCCCACCTTGGCGAACAATGCCGCGCCCAAGTCATGCTTCTCCAGCAGATGACGAAAGTGCAGCAGGGTCGTGGCGTCCGGAACCCGCTCTCGTCCCAAATCGATCTGGCAGAACTCCCGGAACACCGGCACATCGTAAAGCGCGTCTTCGCAGGCTTCGTCCGCCAGGTTGAACCAGTTGGCCACGCAGTACATCCGCAACATCCGTTCCAGACCCACCGGCGGCCGACCATTCCCCGCCTTCGGGTAATGCGGTTCGATCAACGCGCAGAACTCGGCCCACGGCATCAAACCTTCCATGCGCGCCAAAAACTCCGCCTTGCGCGTTGCCCTGTTGTGCTTCTCGAATCCTCGTGTCGCCGCCAGCGTCATTTGCTTCATCGTTCCATTCCTTGTGATCAACCTTCCTCGTCTGACTTCATGACGAAAAAATCGTTCACAGTGGTTGTACCTTATTCAGTGTTTCCCTAGACGTTCGCCCCCCAGCAGGAGATAGGCAATGGAGAATGGTGGTATCGGAGTTACCTTGGCAATTCAAGACGCCATCAGAGCATTGGTAAAAACTCATCCGAACATGGATGCAATCGCTCGGCAAATGCTCCGCGAGCGCGAGGAAACCATCGCCCTACTTCTTGGCAAAGGCCATCCAGATTCGATAATCGAAGCCTACAGGGACACAATGGACTCAATGCGCCCCCATGCCGACGGGTCCAACATGAATCCACCTTGATGGAATCGCGCTACCCATCAGTGCCGACGCCAGCCGTGGTTCTCAGTCGAGATAACCGTCAAAAATCCTTTTCTGGCGCGTATGTTTTGAGCTTAACGCCCCAATAACGATCATCACTCAGTTGCACGTTCGCACCTCTGATCTGACAAAGAAAACTTTCGTCTAAGCAAAATCCTAGTCCGATTTTTTGCTCTGGCCCCGATTTGCATTGAAGGGAGATTAGGTCTAGCCTGAAAACCGTAGTCAATGCCCAGCGAGACGACCATAGCGGATTGCCGATAGTGGAAGCCAAGCCACCGCCTCCTGTTACCGAACAGGATCTGCTCGACAGGATCATCCAGGGTTCCCCGGTACCGACCTTCGTGATAGACCGGGAGCATCGGGTGACCCACTGGAATCGTGCCTGCGAAGTCGTGCTCCACTATCCTGCCGCCGCGATGATCGGCAGCCGCGACCAGTGGCGCCCGTTCTACCCCCAGCCGCGCCCCGTCATGGCCGATCTGGTGGTATCCGGCGACATCGATGCCGTCGCCACCTTCTATGAGGGCAAATATCGGCGCTCGACCATCATTCCCGGCTCCTACGAGGCCGAGGACTACTTCCCCAACATGGGCGATGGCGGCACCTGGCTGTACTTCACCGCGGCCTCGCTGTTAAACAGCGGCGGCGAACTGATCGGCGCCATCGAGACGCTGCAGGACATCACCCAGCGCAAACGCGCCGACGAGGCCTTCACGCAGATCGAGGCGCGCATGGCCGCGTTGCTGGACGAGCAACGACTGATTTTCGACAACGCCCATGTCGGCATCGCCCTGATCAAGGATCGGGTCTTCCTCAACTGCAACCGGCGACTTGCCGAGATCTTCGGTTTCGGCACACCGGAAGAAATGATAGGCAAGAGCACCGAGATCACGTTTCCGTCCCGCGAGGACTGGATCGCCCTGGGCAAGGCGGCCTATCGCGATCTGGCCGAACAGGGCTACTGCAACCGCGAAATCCGCAATCGGCGACGCGACGGGAGCGTCTTCTGGTGCGAATTGTCGGGCCGGCCGCTCGACTCCGCGGCCCCGCATAGCGGTTCGATCTGGGCCTATACCGATATCAGCCAGCGCAAGCGTCACGAAGCCGAACTGCAGCTGGCCGATACCGTCTTCGCCAATTCGCTCGAAGCCATGCTGATCACCGACAGCGAGGGCACCATCATCCGGGTCAACCCCGCCTTTACCGCCATCACCGGCTATGCCGCCGCCGAGGTCATCGGCCAGAACCCGCGCATCCTGAAATCCGGGCGCCACGAGCCGGAGTTCTACCGGGAGATGTGGCAGGCGATTCTGGGCAAAGGGACCTGGGAAGGCGAAGTCTGGGACAAGCGCAAGAACGGCGAGGTGTTTCCGAAGTGGCTGACCATCTCGGCAACGCGCGACGCCAACGGCGAAATCAAGAGCTTCGTCTCGTGTTTTTCCGACATATCCCTGCGCAAGGCCACGGAGGAAAAGATCCAGTTTCTCGCGCACCACGACCCGCTCACCGGCCTGCCCAATCGACTGCTGCTGCGCGATCGCTTCAGCCAGATGCGGGATCTGCACAGGCGTTCGGGCAAGCGCATGGCCTTCATCTACCTGGACCTCGATCACTTCAAGCGCATCAACGATTCGCTTGGCCATCCGGTGGGCGACGCCCTGCTGATCGCCGTCGTCGGCCGCCTCAGGACCTGCCTGCGGGATTCGGACACGCTGAGCCGCCAGGGCGGCGACGAATTCATCCTGCTGCTGGGCGAAGTCGACGGCCCCGAGGCGGTGGCGCGCATCGCCGAGAAGATACAGAACGGCCTGCTGCAGCCGTTCGAGATCGAGCCGCACAGCCTCAGCACGTCGGCGTCGCTCGGCATCGCGCTGTCGCCCGACGACGGCACCGACTTCGACACCCTGCTGCAGAAGGCCGATACGGCGATGTATCACGCCAAGGAATCCGGGCGCCAGGCCTTCAGCTTTTTCTCGACGGAAATGAACGCGCGGGCCAATCGCCGGCTCAGCCTGACCAACCGCCTGCGCCGTGCCATCGACCGACAGGAACTGAGCCTGTGCTACCAGCCGCAGGTGTATGCCGATTCCCGCCACATCTTCGGCGCCGAAGCGCTGCTGCGATGGAACCAGGCGGACGGCAGCAGCGTCTCGCCGCTGGAATTCATCCCGATTGCCGAGGAATCCGGACTGATCCTGCCCATCGGCGACTGGGTGCTGGCCGAAGCCTGCCGCCAGGCCCGCCGCTGGAAGGATGGCGGCAATGACTGGAAGATAGCCGTCAATGTTTCCGGCAAGCAGCTGTTGCGCACCGAAGTGGTCGAGGAACTGCGGCGACACACGCGGGATGCCGGCATCTCGCCGCAGCAGATCGAGATCGAACTGACCGAATCCACCCTGATGGAAGACAGCGAATCGGTCTGCGACGTCATCGCCGAGCTCAAGTCGATCGGCACCAGCGTCGCCATCGACGATTTCGGCACCGGGTATTCGAGCCTGTCCTACCTGAAGCGCTTCCGCGTCGACAAACTCAAGATCGACCGCTCCTTCATCGCCGACATGAATCGGGACAGCACGGGCGGCGCGCTGGCCCAGGCCGTGATCGGCATTGCGCGTTCGCTCAAGCTGCGCGCGATCGCCGAAGGGGTGGAAACCGTCGGGCAGCTGGACCTGGTGCAGCGCTATGGCTGCAACGAGATCCAGGGCAATTATTTCAGCCAGCCGCTGACGGCCGAAAAGTTCGAGGCATTCGCCAGGGCGCATCGGGCCCACTGATCCGTTCATTGCCCGAGGCTCGCGGCTGCGTCCGACTTCAATGCATAATCGGGGTCGATGACACGATCGCAATCCCGAACGGCGACCACGGAGGCGACGTCGGCCGATGGAGGCTGGCATGCCCTGTCCGCGAACGAAGCACTGGCCCACCACGGGGTGGACCCGGCGCACGGCCTGGCCGAAGATGAGGCCGCAACGCGCCTCGCCAGGCACGGACCGAACCGTCCCAGCCAGCAGCCCGGACGCAGCGCGTTCTCGCGCTTTTTCGGCCAGATGAAGGAACCGCTGGTGCTGGTGCTGATCGCCTCCGGCATCGTCACCGGCGCCTTGGGCGAATGGATCGACAGCTCGGTCATCTTCGGCGTGGTGCTGGTCAATGCGGTGATCGGCTACCTGCAGGAAGACAAGGCGGAAGCCGCGCTGGCGGCCCTGGCGCGCGCGGTCGCCACCGAAGTCACCGTGATCCGCGACGGCCGGCGGCGGCGCATGGATGCCGTGCATCTGGTGCCCGGCGACGTGGTCTGGCTTGCGGCCGGCGACAAGGTGCCGGCCGACCTGCGCATCCTCTCCGGGCGCCAGCTGCGCACGGTGGAAGCCGCGCTGACCGGCGAGGCCGCCCCGATCGACAAGCATCACGACCCGCTGCCGCACGACACGCTGCTCGCCGACCGCCGCAACATGGCCTATGCCGGAACCACGGTGGTCGCCGGCCAGGGCAACGGCCTGGTGGTGGCCACGGCGGACGCCACCGAAACCGGCCGCATCTCGGGCCTGATCGCCGGCGCCCCGGAAATCGCCACGCCGCTGACGAAAAAGATGGGCGAGTTCGCCGGCCTGCTGCTGTGGGTAATCCTCGGCCTCGCCGCACTCACTTTTGTCATCGGCGTGCTGCGCGGCGAAAGCTGGGTGGCGATGCTGATTGCTGCCGTGGCGCTGGCCGTCGGCGCCATTCCCGAAGGCCTGCCGGCGGCGATGAGCATCACGCTGGCGATCGGCGTCGGGCGCATGGCCAAGCGCCGCGCCATCATCCGCCACCTGCCTGCGGTTGAAGCCCTGGGCAGCACCACGGTGATCTGCTCGGACAAGACCGGCACGCTGACCGAAAACGCGATGACGGTGACCGAACTGTGGACCGGCGGCGAAGCCTTCATCGTCGATGGACAGGGCTACCGGCCGGAGGGCCGGGTCCAGCATGGCGAAACCGCCGTGGCGCCGGCGCCGACTTCCGGGATTGCCCTGCACCAGACCCTGCTGGCCGGGGTGTTGTGCAACGACGCGGCGCTCTACCACGAACACGGACAATGGCAGATCACCGGCGATCCGACCGAGGCCGCGCTGCTGGTCGTGGCGCGCAAGGAGGGGCTCGACGAAACCACGCTGCGCAGCGTGTTCCCGCGCCGCGACGAACTCCCCTTCGATTCGGCGCGCCAGACCATGGCCACCCTGCACGAGGTCGAAGGCCGGCCGGTGGCCTATGTCAAGGGCGCCATCGAAAAGCTGCTGCCCGCCTGCCGCGCCATGCTCGCCGCCGACGGCAGCGAAACGGCGCTGGAGCCGGCGGCGCTGGAAGCGGTCGCCGCCCTGATGGCGGCGCGCGGCCTGCGCGTGCTGGCGCTGGCGCGCCGCCATCTGGCCGCCGACGAGGCCATCGACGAGGCGGCGATCGGCCGCGACCTGGTGTTCCTCGGCCTCGCCGGCATGATCGATCCGCCGCGCGCGCGCGCCATCGGCGCGGTGCGCACCTGCCATGCGGCCGGCATCGTGGTGAAGATGATCACCGGCGACCACGCCGTAACCGCCCGCTCGATCGCCGCGCAGATCGGCATCGTCGCCGACGGCCACGCCGCCGAGGTGCTGACCGGCCGCGACCTGGCCCGCCTCGGCGATGCCGAACTGCAGGCCGCCGCCTGCCGCGTCAACGTCTTCGCCCGCGTCGAACCCGAACAGAAGCTGCGCCTGGTGCGCGCCCTGCAGGCGCAGGGCGAGGTGGTGGCGATGACCGGCGACGGCGTGAACGACGCCCCGGCGCTGAAGCAGGCCGACATCGGCATCGCCATGGGGCTGGGCGGCACCGACGTCGCCAAGGAAGCGGCGGCGATGGTGCTGACCGACGACAACTTCGCCACCATCGAGGCCGCGGTGGAGGAAGGGCGCGGCATCTACGACAACCTGGTGAAATTCATCACCTGGACCCTGCCGACCAATATCGGCGAGGGCCTGGTGATCCTCGCCGCCATCGTTGTCGGCGCCACGCTGCCGATCACGCCGCTGCAAATCCTCTGGATCAACATGACCACCGCCGTGCTGCTCGGCCTGCCGCTGGCCTTCGAGCCGGCCGAGCGCGGCATCATGCGCCGCCCGCCGCGGCCGCCGGGGGCGCGGGTGCTCGACACGGTGCTGATCGAGCGCATCGTGCTGGTCGGCCTCCTGATGCTGGCGGGATCCTTCGGCATGTTCCTGCTGGCACTCGACCGCGGCCAGGGCATGGCCGAGGCGCGCACCATCGCGATGAACGTGTTCGTCGCGATCGAGATCGTCTACCTCTTCAGCTGCCGTTCGCTGCGCCTGCCGGTGACCGCCATCAACCTGTTTTCCAACCCCTGGGTCTGGGCCGGAGCAGGCCTGCAACTGGCGTTGCAGATGGCGATCACCTACTGGGCGCCGATGAACCTGGCGTTCTCCACGGCACCGATCCCGCTGCAAGCCTGGGGCGAGATCAGCGCCATCGCGCTGGTCGCCATGCTGGTGATCGAAATCGAGAAGCGCCTCAGGCGCTGATTACTTCCACAACTCCAGCTTTTCGCCGGCCTGCTTCATGTGCTCGGCCTTGTTCTGCAGGAAGCGCTGGAATTCAGGCTCCTTGCGCCAGGCCCCGCTGCCGACGTACTCGAAGGACGAGGCGAAGTGGAAGGGCCGCAGATAGGCTTCGAGGCGGAACACTTCCTTGCCGGTGTCGTCGAAGAACACCACGCTCGGCGTGTAGGCGATCTTCAGTTCCCGGGCCCAGGCCTCGGCCGTCGTCGCCTTTCCCTGCGGCGTGGTCAACGGGTCACGGCCCGCGATCGAGAAGCGTGCGATGTCGAAGCGCGCCATCGCCTTCCGCGTCGCTTCGCGCTTGAACCCTTCCTTGTGCAACTCGTCGCAGGGCGCGCAGTGGCGCGACTCGAACAGTACCGCGAGCGGCTTGCCGCCGGCCTTGCGCCGCAGGTCATGGGGCGGCTTCATGAAGAAGGGCTGCTCGTTGAGCGTGGCGCTGGCGCCGGTCTGCGGCACGGTCTGCATGTGCGCGGCGAAGTCGAGCCTGCCCTCCAGGCGCTTGATCGAGTAGTCGAGCGCGGCGGAGAAGCGGTGCGGCGGGTA
>Ga0268298_10005009_pt1 | contig 12597 bp, 3 predicted proteins | sample WWTPWeurt_MetaG_FD_194462 | JGI IMG/M metagenome (GOLD analysis project Ga0268298, IMG submission 194462) | Activated sludge microbial communities from WWTP in Nijmegen, Gelderland, Netherland - WWTP Weurt | ecosystem: Engineered > WWTP > Aerobic digester > Activated sludge | place: Netherlands...
CCCCAGCCCGGCAGCCCCCAGCCCGGTGGCTCCCGTCGACCTATTCATGGCGATCGTCGCTGAGAAGACGGGCTACCCGGTGGCCTCGCTCGACGCCGGCCTGAGCCTCGAGGCCGATCTCGGGATCGACTCGATCAAACGGGTCGAGATCCTAGGCGCGTTCAAAGAGCGCGCGGCTTCAGCGGTCGACGTCGATCCGCTGCGGCTCGCCAAGCTGAAGACGCTCGGCGAGATCGCCCAGGCCCTCGGCGGCGGCGCGGCCGTCGCACCGCGGCCGGCGGCGCCGAGCCCGGGCCCCCGCTTTGGCGAGGTGTTCCTGGCGATCGTCGCCGAGAAGACCGGCTATCCGCGCGAGGCGCTCCAGGCCTCGATGAGCCTCGAGGCCGATCTGGGGATCGACTCCATCAAGCGCGTGGAGATCCTCGGCGCGTTCAAGGAGCGCGCCAATGGCTCGAGCCCGATCGACCCGCTGCGGTTAGCCAAGCTCAAGACCTTGGGCGACATCGCTCGGGTCCTCGACGGGGAGGCGCCGAGCACGACCGCGGATCCGCCGGCTCCCCGCGCGCCGAGCGCGACCGCAGATCCGGCTCCCCGCGCGCCGAGCACGACCGCAGCGCCCCCTGCGCCCCGGGTGGCTCCCTCGGTCTCCGTGCTGCCCCGCGAAGCCGTCGTGATCGCGGCTGCGCCTGAGCAGAGCGGCCGTCCTTTCCAGCCCTCGCCCGATTGCCCGATCCACGTGATCGGCGATGCGCGGGGCGTCGGCGCCGAGCTGGTGTCGCAGCTCCGTGCGCTCGGGTATCGCGCCGAGGTGGCGGGCAGCGCCGCACCGACCGGGCCCTTGGCCGGCCTCGTCGATCTCAGCGGCCTCGATGCCCCTCGCGACCTGCGCTCCGCCCAGGCGACGCTGAGCCAAGCCCTCCTCAGCGCCAAGATCGTGGCCGCTGCGGAAGATGCGATCGGCGCCGGCCCGTTCTACGCGGTGATCTACGACGCTGGAGGAGATTTTGGGTCCAGCGCTGCGGGCCTGGCTCAAGCCGCGTTGGCCGGCCTCTCCGGCCTCGCGAAGACCGCGGCCTTGGAGTGGCCTGGGCTGGCGGTCAAGGCGATCGATCTCCATGCGGCCTCGTTGTCTCCCCAGGACGCCGCGGCCGCGATCGTGACCGAGCTTCAACGCGGCTTCGATCTGCCCGAGGTGGGGCTGCGCGGATCGAGCCGCGTTTCACCGCAGCATCTGGGCGTCAGCCCCGAGCCCGGTGGTGCGCTCCTCGTCCACGCGGGCTCGGTGATCGTCGCCAGCGCCGGAGCGCGCGGCGTCACTGCGCTCGGCCTCCGGGCGCTGGCCAAGGCGGCCCGGCCGAGCTTGGTGCTGCTCGGCCGCACCCGGCTCGACGAGCCCGAGCCCGCCGAGTGCGCCGGGCAGACCGCCGACTGGAAGATCAAGGCGGCGCTGGTCGCCCACGCCAAGGCTGAGAAGCGCGCGCTCTCCCTCCCCGAGATCGGGGCGTGGGCTGCCCGCATCTTAGCGGCGCGCGAGGTCCGAGCCTTCGTGGCAGAGCTCGAGGCGCTCGGGTCTAAGGTGCTCTATGTTACCGCGGACGTCGCGGATCCTGCGGCGGTAGCGCGGGCCGTCGCCCAGGGACGGCAGAGCTTTGGACCGATCACCGGCCTGATCCACGGAGCGGGCGTCCTCGCGGATAAGCGGATCAGCGAGAAGAGCGCGGAGCAGATCGATCGGGTGCTGAGTCCCAAGATCGCCGGGCTATCGGCGCTGCTCTCCGCCACCGCTGAGGATCCTCTGTCGTTGGTTACGGTGTTCTCCTCGGTGGCCGGCCGCTTTGGAAACGTCGGGCAGTCCGACTACGCCGTCGCCAATCAGGCGATCACCAGCATGCTGCGATCAGAGGCGGCGCGCCGCGGCGCGGGCTTCGCCGCCAAGGCGATCGCTTGGGGGCCCTGGGAAGGTGGGATGGTCTCGCCCGCTTTGGCCCAGCACTTCCGGCAGCGCGGCGTCTCTTTGATCGCGCCCGAAGCTGGCGCGGAGGCCTTCGTGCTCGAGCTGGCCGGGGCTCGGGCCCAGGAGCTGGAGGTCGTGATCGGTCAAGGGATGCTGCCTCCGCCGCCGAGCCCCACGGTCTCGCGGATCCGCATCGACGTCCGCTCTCATGCTTATTTGATCGATCACGCGGTGGCCGGCTTGCCAGTGCTCCCGGTGGCCTTGGCGATCGACCTCATCGCCGAGCAGGCCGCGCTCCTCAAGCCCGACCGGGTGGTGTCGCGGATCCGTGAGCTCAAGGTCTTGCGCGGCGTGCGCTTGGCCTCCTTCAACGCCGGGGGTGATGAGCTCGAGCTGCGGCTTCACGATCGAGGCGCGGAGATCCTTGCCGCGGAGCTGAGGTCGCAGGGCGGCGAAGTCCTCCACTACACCGCGACCGTCGAGCTGGCGTCTCGCCGCGAGGCTGCACCCAAAGTCCCCGAGCTGCCTCCGCTCGAGCCCTATGGCGTGAGCCTGGAGCGGGTCTACGACGAGCTGTTGTTTCACGGGCCGAGCTTTCAGCTGATCGAGAAGATCCAAGGCGTTGGCCCCCGCGCGATGGCGGCTCTGGTCCGCGGGGTCCGTCACGCGGCGTGGCCCGACCGGAGCTGGCAGGTCGACGCCGCGGCCATCGACGCTGGTCTCCAGCTCGTCCTGCTGTGGGCTCGGCACGCGACGCGGGGGGCGTTCTTGCCGACCGGGGTGGCTGAGGTATCGCTCTACTCCGGGGTGCCGCCGTCCGGCGCATTGCGCGCGGTGGTGATCGCCGCCGAAGCCCCCACCGACACCCGCGTTCGCGCCGACCTCCACCTGGTCGACGCGGACGGGAGGGTCATCCTCCGGCTGAGCGGCGTTGAGGCCCATCGCCTCCCCGAGGATACGGCCTTTCAAGCCACGCGCGCCGAGTTGAGCTCGACCTTGGCATGAAGCAGTTCCCGCCGATCGCGATCGTCGGGCAGTCCTGTCTCCTGCCCGGCGCTACGACGCCCCAGGCGCTGTGGGATCACGTCGCCGAGCGTCGCTCCTTGGTTCGCACGGCCCTTGCTTCGCGGCTGCGCATCGACCCCGCGCTCATCCGCGGTCCGGGGCCGGACACCACCGACTCGCTGGCGGGCGGCTACGTCGACGCGGAGCCCAGCGCCTTCCAGGTCCCCGAGGCCTCGGGCCTGGATCCCCTCTTTCACTGGGTGATCCAGGTCGGACGCGCGGCCTTGAGCGACGCGGGCCTTGGCGATCTGAGCGCCCCGCGGCGGCGACGCGCCGGGGCGATCGTGGGCAACCTGTCCTTCCCGACGGAGGGCATGGCCCGGGCCGCCGAGGACAGCGTGCTTCAGCGCCAGAGCTACGCACCCTTTCGGACCGAGCGGGCTCGCCTGCTCGGAACACCCGCGCCCGATCCGCGCGACCGCTTCATGTCGGGCCTGCCCGCGCACCTCCTGGCCCAGGCGCTCGGCCTCGGCGCGGGAGCGCTCTGTCTCGACGCCGCCTGCGCGTCCTCGCTCTACGCGATCCGCTTGGCGTCGGAGTGGCTGGCGGAGGGCAAGGCCGATCTCATGCTGGCCGGGGCGGTGAACCGGGCCGACCCGCTGTTCCTGCAGATCGGCTTCTCGGCCTTGCAGGCGCTGTCGCGGACCGGCGTTCCGCGGCCCTTCGATCGGCGGGCCGACGGCCTGATCCCGGCCGAGGGTGCAGCGATGGTCGCCTTGATGCGGCTCGAGGACGCGGAGGCCGAGAAACGCCCAATTTTGGGCGTAGTCAGGGGGGTAGGGCTCTCCAACGACGGACGCGGCAGCGGCTTGCTCGCGCCTTCGGCCGCCGGTCAGGCCAGAGCGATGCGCGCGGCCTACGCGATGTCCGGGATCGACCCGGCGACCATCGAGCTGATCGAAGCCCATGCCACCGGTACTCCGCTCGGCGACGCCACCGAGCTCGAGAGCCTGCGCGCGGTCTTCGGAGCGCTTCCACCGGGCAGTATTCGCGTCGGCTCGCTCAAGTCGAACCTCGGGCACCTGATCACCGCCGCGGGCCTGGCCGGGCTTCAGAAGGTGCTCGGGGCCTTCGCGCATGAGTCCTTCCCGCCCACGCTCAACGCCGAGCAGCCGATCGCGGGCCTGGACGGGGCCTCGCCCTTCCGGCTCTCCGTCGCGCTCGAAGCCTGGCGGAGCGGAGCGCATCCGCGGCGTGCAGCGGTGAGCGCCTTTGGCTTTGGGGGTAACAACGCGCACCTGGTGGTGGAAGAGTATCGCCCCGGGGCCGCGCGGCCGGCGGCGGTTCGCCCAGCCCCACCGGCCCAGCTGGCGGTGGTGGCGGTCGCTCGCCGCGACAAGCTCGAGTCCGTCGACCTCCTGGGCATCCGCTTTCCCCCGAAGGATCTGGCCTCGGCGCTGCCCCAGCAGCTCTTGGCCTTGGAGGTCGCGCGCGATGTCACGCGTGGGCTCGATGACCGCGCCTTGCCGAGCGAGCGCACCGGCGTGCTGTTTGGGATGACGTGCGACGTCCGCGTGACGACCCACGGCATCCGCTGGCGTGCCCTGGAGTGGTCGCGGCGCCTGGCGCCCGGGCTTTCGCCGCGCGCCCGCGAGGCTTGGGGAGAGGCCCTGCGCGGCGCGGTCGCTCCTCCGCTCACGGCCCCCGGGGTCGTCGGCGCGATGCCGAACATCGTCGCCAATCGCATCAACACCCAGCTCGGCCTCAGCGGCCCGAGCTTCGTGGTGTCGGCCGAGGAGCTCTCCGGGATCGCGGGGCTCGAGCTGGCGCGGACCCTGATCGCCGCGCAGGATCTCGACGCTTGCATCGTCGGCGCCGTCGATGATGTGCGGGATCCTCGCCATGAGGACGGGCTCCGGGCGCTCGGCCTTGCCTCCGATCCGGCGGCGTCTCGCGCGAGCGCCACGGTCGCATTGGTGGTCATGGAGCGCGCGCGGGCATTGTCGCTTGGGCTGCCGGTGCTGGCGGTGCTGGACTCGATCGAGCTGAGGAGCGATGCCGCGGCAGAGCGCTCGAGCGGACATGCGGCGGAAGGACTCGGGGCAGTGGTGGACTGGGTGGAGCACCTCTCCGGTCGCGCCCGCCCGGTCTCTGGGCTTCGGCTGCCTTGGTTGGTGGCTCCGGAGCAAGTGCGGCGGGCCGACCTCGAGCTCGGAGCGCTGGGGCGAGCCTCCGCGACCGTGTCTTTGCTCGGCGCAGACCGCGCGCCTCGTCTCGTCGAGCGAACGCCGCAGCTCAGCTTGATCGCGGCCTCCTCGCGGGCCGAACTCATCGAGCAGCTCTCGGCGCGTGCCTCCTTCGTTCCCTCGGCCGAACGGGCCGCTTCACGCGCGGCGATGTCCAGCGCCCCCAAGGCCCCGTACCGGGTCGCCGTCGTGGCCCGCTCGCCCGCTGAGCTTGGGGGAGCGCTCGATCGCGCGCGCCTCCTCCTCGAGGGCGCGGCTCGGCTCCCCTCGGACGATGGGATCTTCCTCGGCGAAGGTCCGGCGTTGGGGGACTTGGCCTTTGTCTTTGGGGGCGCGGCGGCACCCTACGCCGGCATGGGCCAGGGGCTCTTGCTCGCCTATCCGGAGCTCAGCGATCTGCTCAGCGCGAAGATCGGCGCGGCCGCTCTGCCGCTGGGCGTCGCTGAGCCCGACTACGCGCGGTACCTCGATCAACTGCTGGGCGCCTCGGCGCTGATGCAAGCCCACGCGCTGTTTACGCGCGAGGTGCTAGGCCTCCATCCGGCCGCAGCGATCGGCTACAGCCTGGGCGAGTCCAATGCGCTCCTCGCGCTGGGAGCATGGAGCGACGCGCCCGCGATGCTCGAGGAGGTGACCCGTTCGCCGCTGTTCTCCCAAGCCCTAGCGGCGCCCTATGAGGCCGCCCAGCGCTGGCTCGAGGAGCAGGGCGCCCCTTCTTCGGTGGGGACCTGGGCCTCAGTGACCTTGCTCGCTCCGGTGGCCGAAGTGAGGGCCGCCGTGAGCCGCGAGCCTTACGCGTTCTTGTGCCTCATCAACACCGACGACGAGTGCGTGGTCGGCGGGGCACCCGAGGCGGTCTCGCGGATCGTCGCCCGCCTCGGCTGCCCGCACGTGCCTTTGCCGAGCGCCCCGGCGGTTCATTGTCCGGCGGTTCGCCCGGTGGCCGCCGCGTACCGCGCGCTCCATCATCGCCCCGTCCGCGCGGTGCCCGGCGTGCGCTTCTACGGCCACGGCGTGAAGGGGCCCTACGACATCGGCAGCGAGGCTTGCGCGGACGCGCTCTTGGCGCAGGCCCTGGGCACGGTAGACTTTCCGAGCCTGGTCCGGCGAGCCTACGACGATGGGCTCCGGGTGTTCGTGGATCACGGCCCTCGCGGCCTTTGTGCCGGCTGGATCAGCCGTATTTTGGCAGGAAAACCGCATGTGTCCTTGGCGCTGGACGCGGCCGCCCGCAGTCCCGAATCGGAGGCGCTGCGCGTGGCAGCCGGGCTCTTCGCGGCAGGGGTAGGCTTCGAGCTCGATCGGATCCTCCCGAGCTGGCCCGAGCCGCGGCGCCAGATCTTGGAGCCGATGCGGGGCTTCGATCCGCCGCTGCCCGCGTTCCCTGCGCCGCCCGCGTCGCCGGTCGAGCGCATGCCCGCGCCGCCGCAGCTCCCTCCCGTGCTGCGCCCGTCGCCGGTGGCGGTGGTCGAGCCGGCCGCTCCCTCCTTGGGCCCGCTGGCCGCGATGGGCGCCGCGCACCGTGCGTTTTTGGACGAGCAGGCCCGGGCCCACCGCCGCTTCCTCGAGCTGCGGCAGGCCGACGAAGCGCGGCTCTATGCCTTGATCGGGGCTCCGGAGAGCGAGCCCGCCGCGATCGCGACTGGACCCTGGCTCGATCGGGCCGGGCTCGAGCGCGCCGCCTCCGGTCGCTTGTCTGAGGTCTTCGGCCCGCTCTTTGAGCGGCAGGACCACTTTCGTCGCCAGGTGCGGATGCCGATGCCACCGCTGCTCCTCGCCGACCGGGTTGTGTCCATCGACGCTCAGCCCGGGGTGCTCGAGCCGCCGGCCTCGATCCGGACCGAGACCGACGTCGCCTACGACGCTTGGTATCTGCACGACGGGCGGGTTCCGGCCAGCGTGCTCATCGAGGCAGGGCAGGCCGATCTCCTGCTCGTCAGCTATATGGGGGTCGACTTCGACAACCGTGGTGAGCGCGTCTACCGGCTCCTCGGCTGCGATCTGCGTTACCACGACGCGCTGCCGCCGGCCGGAACGACGCTCCACTACGACATCCACGTCGACGGTTTCGCGACCCATGGTGATACGCGGATCTTCTTCTTCCACTCCGACTGCCGGGCGGGCGGTCCAGACGGTCCACTCCTTTTGTCGGTGCGCGGCGGGCAGGCCGGCTTCTTCTCCGATGAGGAGCTCGATCGATCGGGCGGAGTGCTCTTCGATCCTGATACCGCGCCCCCGCCGACCGCGCTCCCCTGGGCTTCAGCCCCAACGGCATCCCAAAAGCGCAGCTTTTCAAGCTCCGAGCTCGGGGCCTGGGTAGCGGGCGACGCCTACGCCTGCTTCGGGGAGGGCTTCGCTGCCGCGCGAACGCACGTCGCCACGCCGCGCATCGCCGCGGGTCGCCTCCTCCTGGTCGACCGGGTGACGGCCTTTGATCCGAGCGGAGGGCCGTGGGGACGCGGGTACCTCTCGGCCGAGCTCGACCTCTCCGAAGAGAGCTGGTTCTTCGCGGGTCACTTCAAGGACGACCCCTGCATGCCGGGCACGCTGATGCTCGAGGGCGCGCTGGAGTGCTTAGCGATCCACCTCGCCGCGCTCGGCTTCACGCTCGCGCGGGACGGTCATCGCTTCCAGCCCACGCCGGGCCGAGAAGCCGCGCTCCGTTGCCGGGGCCAGGCCACGCCTCGCTCTCGGCGCCTGGTGTACGAGGTCTTCGTGAAGAGCTTGGTCGATGGGCCCGAGCCGCGCCTGCTCGCGGACGTCTTGGTCTCGGTCGATGGGCTGAAGAGCCTCCACGCCAAGGACCTCGAGCTCTCCTTGGTCCCCGATCAGCCGCTCGATCGGCGCTACGATTTGTTAGGGCTCAGCCCACGTTCGAGCGACTGGGATGCGGTGGGAGGAATTGGGCGCGATCAGCCGGCGATCTTCGATCAGACGGCGCTCCTCGCGACCGCGCTCGGCCGCCCCTCCGCCGCCTTCGGCGAGATGTACCGCCGCTTCGACGGAGGTCGCCGTATCCCGCGCCTCCCGGGGCCGCCCTATCACTTCATGAGCCGGGTCGTCGCGCTGAGCGGCCCGGACCAAGGGATCATGGAGCCTGGGGGCAGCGCGATGGTTGAGTACGACGTGCCGCGCGAAGCCTGGTACTTCGAGCGCTCCGGCAACGGTCACATGCCCTTCGGCGTGCTGCTCGAGGTCGCGCTCCAACCGTGTGGGTGGCTCTCTTCGTATGTCGGTAGCGCTCTCAGCACCGAGGTCGATCTCTACTACCGAAACCTCGATGGTCGCGCGGTCGTCCACCGCGAGGTCGGACCGGAGGAAGGCACGCTCCGCACGAAGACGACCCTGACCAGCTGCTCGCGCTCGGGTGACATGATCATTCAGGGCTTCGAGCTGGAGGTGAGCGGGCCGCGCGGACCGGTCCTCAGCGCCACCACGGTGTTCGGCTTCTTCCCGGCGGAGGCGCTGGCGGAGCAGGTCGGGCTCGGCGGTGCGCCGGCGGCCCTCGTCGGCGTGGCCCACGCGATCGGCGATCAGGGAGCGCCCGCCTTGCCCGGCCCGATGATGCGCATGATCGACCGGATCGCGGCCTTCGACCGGGCGGGAGGTCGACGGGGCCTCGGCCGTGTGCTCGCCGAAAAGTCCGTGGACCCCGACGAGTGGTTCTTCAAAGCCCACTTCTTCCAAGATCCGGTGCAACCGGGCTCGCTCGGCCTGGAGGCCATGCTGCAGACCCTGGCGTGGGCGGCACAAGAGCGGGGGCTCGGCCGTACGCTCCGCCGACCTCGCTTCGCATGCTTGGCGCCCAGCACGCCGCTGATCTGGAAGTACCGGGGTCAGGTGCTCCCGCGGCACGAGGTCGTCCGGGTCGAGCTCGAGATCACGGACGTTACCGAGTTCGGACTCGAGGCCGAGGCGCTCTTGTGGGCTGACACACTGTGCATCTACCGCGCGAGCGGTCTGAGTCTGCGGGTCGTCGAGCAAGAGGACTAAGGTGGGTCGACGGCGAGCCCAAGATCGCGGATCATCTTGCCCATGCGAATCGTGGGCGTCTTGGCGCTACCGGCACTGTTGATCGCGATCGGCTGCGAAGACAGCAAGCTCGGGACGCTCACGGACGCGCTTCCGGGCCCCGACGTCCCCGGAGCCGCGCTGGACCTGGGCTTTCCGCCCAGCGATTCCGGGGCGGCCATTGACGCGATGGGGGTCGACGCGCGCGAGGCGGACGCGGGCTCTCCTGACCTCGGCTTTGCGCCGGACGCGACCGACAGCGACGCCGGCTTCGTGCCCACCGACGGCGGCTTCGTCCCCTCCGACGCCGGCCTTCCCAGCAGCGACGGCGGAAGCTGCGCCGACGGCGGCGTCAGCACCAGCGTCCTGAACACCACCGAGACCAGCCACATCTTCAACGGCGTCGGTCCGGCCTCCACCACCGGAGAGCTGGTCATCACCAGCACCAGCGGCCAGGTCGTGCGCGTGCCGCTCTCCACCACCGGGGTCGGCAACTACTCCATCGAAGTGCCCCTGTTTTGCGGGTCGCAGACGGTCGTCGTCACCTTCGGGGCGGCGCCGAGCTGTCAACGCGAGGAGATCAGCGTGCTGCGCACCGGCTGCTTGAGCGCCGACATCCAGATCACGCTCTCCTGGGACGACAAGGGCCGAGACTTCGAGCTCCACCTCATCAAGGCTGGGGGCCGCATCAACGACAACCCCACCGACTGCACCTGGACCTCCTGCATCAACGCCTCGCCCGACTGGGGCGTCGTGGGCGATCCCGCCGACGACCCGCACAAGGACGTCGACAACACCGGCACCTTCGGGCCCGAGAATATCTATCTCAATCGGCCCGAGGCAGCGCCCTACACCGTGATGGTGGAGCACTGGGGCGGGGGCACGCCAGACGCGGATGGCTCGGTGACGATCCTGCTCCGGGGCGGGCCGCAGCTGACGATCCCGATCACCGATCTGCCCTCCCACTTCACGCGGGCCATCGCCACTATCGATTGGCCGACGCAGACGATCACTCCGCTGAGCACGGTCACCGACTGCACGGCGACCTGGTCAGGCGGGTGCCGCGAGCCGATCCCCTAGACTCCCTAGATCCCCCTAGAGTCCGCTGAGCGGTCCGCTCTCCAGCTCGGGGTTGCCGAAGGCGGTGACGTCGGCTTGGCCAAAGGCCTGCGCGATCGAGACCAGCACCTTGTTGTGCGGCACCAAGGTCGGCGCGTCGCACCACCAGCGCTCGGGAGGGCAGTCGTCATTGACCTTGATGCGCCGGCCCATCTGGAGCGATCGGGCGCCGCCGCCCGCCAACAGCAGCGGCACGTTTCGGCTGGTATGCGCCGAGGGATCGCCCATGTCCGAGGCGATCATCATCACGACCTCATCGACGATCCCGTGCTCCTGTAGCCTCATGAGGAGGCGCGCGACTTTGCCGTAGCTGTAGCGGATCTGCTTGCCGAGGTGCTTCCAGGTCTCGGGGTCACCGGGCGCGCCACCATCGCCGTAGTGGCTGCCGCGCGGGCCGGAGTAGGTGTGGGCCACGTCGCTGTGCACATCGTCCGGGAGCTCGGGCAGACCGGCCGGCGCCGCGGCACCCCGGCTCAGATCCGCCAGCCACAAGGAGGCGAAGCGGGTGACATCGCAGGCCAGCGCCTGGGCGAGCAGATCCACCTGAAGGTTGGTGATGTCCTCGAAGAAGGGCTCACCACCGTTGTAGCTCTGATAGCGATCAAAGGCCGCTGGCCGCGCGGGCACCATGCAGGCGCCGCCGGCTGCGCTGGTCTGGGTCAGCGCGGCTACCGCTTTTTCAAGCTCGCGGATGGAGGTGAGGTGCTGATCGAGTTTGGCCTTCTCGGGCCCAGCGAGCCGGCGCTGCATCCTCCCGAGGTCCCCCTTCATGAAGTCGAGGACGCTCTGCTTGGCCCGCTGCTGACTCTGCAAGGCCGCCAAGGCCGCCGGGTTCTGCTGGGCAAGCACGGAGGCGAAGGCCACGTCGAAGGTCCGCTGTGGCTGCACGATCTTCGACAGGGGCGCGCCGCTCGACGAGAAGGAGATGCACTCGTCGGCGCTGGTCCCGGTGGATCCCACGCCGAGCACCAAGCTGGTGACCGGGGTGGCCTGGCCGAGGCCGCGATCTACCGCCAAATACTGATCGATCGAGGGTCCTCGCGGCGCCCCGCCCCAGCCCGTGAGGATAGAGCCGGGCGCCGAGTGGCCCTCCGACCCGGCGCGGACAGCCGCGGCGAGATCCACGCCCTCCAGGATGATCAGCCGATCTTTGAAGCTGCGGCCGTAGGTGGCCGCGTCGTCAAACGGCGAGAGGACACAGTCGGGGTAGCTGAGGTCGTAGCTCGTCGCGGTCTCGCCCGCGCGCATTCGATACAACGGCGAGCTGGCGCCGTGCGGATGGTAGATCCCGATGAAGCGCTGCGGCCCCGCTCCGGTCGCCGCCCGGGCCACCGAGTGGCTCAGCATATTGGCCAAGGGGAAGGTGGCGGCGCTGGCGCCCAGCGCGCGTAGAAACTGCCGCCTGGTCGCGCGATATGAGCTCATGGTTGCGCTCCTCGGGTCATGAACCACGGGCTGGACGCGTAGATCGCCAGCACGTCCCCGAGGCGTCCGCTGGCCTGTCCGCGGGTCTTCCAGTCTTCTACCAAGGCGTCCTCCAGGCTCTTGGCCGGAGTGCCTAGGGCGAAGCGGTAGATGTTGCGGGCGAAACAGGTCCGCACCTCTGGGCTGAGCGCGAGCTGGTCGATCAGCGCGATCGCTCCGCTGTAGTCTCCTTCGGCGCCGACGCTGAGGACGCGCACCGTGGTGTCGATGGGCTTGTTGTTCTCCATCGTCCGCGGCCGGCCGATCGCGTCGAAGCCCTCGAAGGCGAAGCCGAGGGGATCGATCTGGCGGTGACAGGTCGAGCAGGCCGCGTCTTGGCTGTGCCGGCTGAAGCGCTCCCTCGTGGTCTGGGTGGGGTCTGGCGCGGGCGGCACGATGTTGACCATCAGCCCGGTCGGTAGCGGGAGCTCCACGCAGAGCAGCTTCTTGAGGATCGCGTTGCCGCGTCGTACGGGCGAGGTCTCGGTGGGCGAGGCCAGCACCGAGAGGAACGCAGCTTGGGTCAAGATGCCTTTGCGCGGGGCGCCTCCGTACAGCGCGGTCAGACCCTGGCTGATCGGCGCGGGCGGGGCCGAGAGCAGCTCGTGCAAGGTGTCGACGTCGGGTCCAGCGGCGGCGCTGGCGAAGCTCAAGGCCTCCCTCCACATGTCGGGCCGGAGGCCGAAGAACTCGGGGTACGCGTTCCCGTCCTTGGCGATCTCGTTGATGCGATCGACGCGCAGCCACTCGAGGAGCGCGCGGGCCAGGTGCTCACGGGCCGCCGGGAGCGCGTAGAGG
>Ga0268298_10005010_pt1 | contig 12596 bp, 8 predicted proteins | sample WWTPWeurt_MetaG_FD_194462 | JGI IMG/M metagenome (GOLD analysis project Ga0268298, IMG submission 194462) | Activated sludge microbial communities from WWTP in Nijmegen, Gelderland, Netherland - WWTP Weurt | ecosystem: Engineered > WWTP > Aerobic digester > Activated sludge | place: Netherlands...
GGATTGGGGGTTGGGGGGCTATTCGGTTTGGAGCAGGGGACTGCGCAACAGGATGTCGACCTGGCCAGGGGACAGCTTGCGTCCGCGTTCCATCAGATTGTCGCCGGACGGCTCGGTGTCGTCGATCTGATCGGTCAAGATGAGACCGGTTGGGGTCACGGTTCGGAGGTGCCGGAGCCCCAGAAAATGCGCGACTTCATGCGCCAAGGTCCATCCCAAAGAGGCGGGATCGTTTCGGAGCACAACGCCGAAGTAGGGACTTTGGGGGATGGGCGGTCCGGGGGCACCCAGACTGACGCCATCCACGCCGCGCGGGAGCGTATCGACGATGTAGAGGTTCAAGGCGTGGTTTTGTACGCGCGCGGCACCGAGGGCGGCGAGCCGAGCGATCTGTCCGGTCGGGCCTTCCCAGGGAGCGGCCAGGGTGCCTATGGCAGAGAGTCCGGTGCCGCGAAGGGTGTGCAGGGAATCTACTTTCAAACGGATACCTGCTGGGTCGAGGATCGCTTGGGCCTCGGTCAAGAACGCAGGGGGGGCGTCCAAGGAAGCGGAGTCGCTGACGGCCAAGAGGTTTACATGCAGGACGCGGGCAGCTTCATCGCGAGGCATCAGGGTGTGTACGCGGACGGGCGTCTTTGGGTGGGTGGTCGCGATGGCAAGCTCGACGGTTCCGCAAAGGGGCGGCTGGCCGGGCGCATAGGGATAGACAAAGGTATAGGTTCCGAGCCGCGTGTGTTGCAGAAGACCCCCTTTGAGAACCGCCGAGCCAGCGTTGAAATAGGAATCGCGCATATCGGGGACAAGCTCATCGGGGGGAACGCCGACGAGTTCCCGGCCCTGGAGTTTGAAGGAAGCGAGCGCGTAGAGGGCGTCAGGGTCGCCTTGGACCACGAGGGTGAAGGAGCGTGTGTGCGGGGGAATGTCGAAGCGGAGGAGGTCCCCTGGGTTCAAGACGGGTGCACGGCAACCGCAAAGGGGTGTGCAAAGGAGTCCCGCGAAGGTCCAGGCGAGCCAATTGGGGGTCCTCATCCGGTTGCGCCAGGCACGCGCTATTTGACGGACTTGACGGGGACGAAGGTATAGCCCCCCTGCAACGCGCCGGCCTTGACTTTCACACCGGCAGCCCAGCCAAGGTAGAAACCTGGGATTGCGGCAGAGGCCCCTTTCATGCCTTCTGCTACGCTCCACTGTACGCCCAAGGTTCCGCCGATGCCTGCGTAGGCGGCTTCGACGCCCAGGCCAACATAGCCCCCTTCGGCATCGGGGAGGCCGCCGGGCTGCCAGAAGAACGTCACGTTGGCTGAACCCCCAATCGCGGCTCCGAGTACGCCGCCCAGGGAGACGGCCAAGCCGGCACCGTAGCGCCGATCGGTTTCCTGATAGCAGTTGGCGACCAGGCCGACAGAGCCCTCTATCCCGCCGACATAGGCACCGCCACCGGTGATGGCGAGGCCCCAGGAAGACTTCATGGCCCCGCCGGAAGTGCCGGGCACGATGGAGTTGGGCTTCCATTCCAGGAGTCCAAGCCGTTCGCCGATGAACAGAAGGTCGGCGCGGGTCTGGTCGTCCAGGCGTTTCTCGGAGGCGGCCTTGGTCAAGCGGTCGATGGCGGCCACAGCGTTGTCATCCTTGGCGAGGGCGTCGAGGTTGCTGCGGAGCTTCTTGAGGAAGCCGCTGTATTTCTTGAGGTACGCATCGGCGGCGGCGCGCAGTGCAGCCTGCTTGGCGGCGTCGATTCCAGACTGCACGCTGGACACGGTGGTGCGATACGCCGATTCTCCGGCTTTGAGGGTCGTCGAGTAGCTTTTCTTGGCGGTCTCTGCAAGCACTTTGGCTTCGTCGGTGCTGAGCTCTGTGATGTCTTCGGCCTCATTGATCACGGCGTTGGTCGCCTGGGTGGCAGTATGTGAGACCTGCTTTGCGGCCTTCTTGATCTTCTTGAAGAGGCCGGCCTGGGCCGGGGTGGGGGACAGCGACAACAGGGAAAACAGGGCCAGGACGGAAGAGAGACCCAATCGACTCGGTTTCTTTCGGTGGTTCATGGTGGATTCCTTTCTGGGGTGGCGTTTTCAAAAGCCATGCGCGGTCGGCGAACAATGAGCCATGCGGAGACTCCGATGGTCAGGGCGGTTTGCACCATGCTCTGAAGAGCCATGGTTTCGGGGCGAACCCCAGGTGGCGTGAAAAGAATGAAGAGTCCAAGGAAGGCGACTCCAATCGCTCCGGGCACGCTGCGCACCTCGACTGCGAGGAGTGTCATCGCCCACACAAGTCCGATCGTCACGTAGCCGGGAGCAAACGGGCTTTGCAGTGCAGCCAGGACCAGCAGCGCCATCCAGGTGAGCGCCCGATCACGTCGGTCGCCCTGCCGCCGGGCTACGGTGATCGCCAAAAGGACCAGGCCGACGGTGTAGACCTGCGCAATTCGGCGCGCGACGTGCCACGGATCGCCGATATCCAGGCCCAAAAAGTGAAGCTTGAAGGGAATTCCGAAGGGCGACATGTTGGTGAGGATTCCCGAGTCGGTGTCCATGAAAGGGAATGCTCTTCCCGAACTGAGGCGGGGGAGTGCATAGGTCAGAAACGCCCGGACCGGCTTCGTGCCAAAACGAAGTACGGACAGTGCAAAGAGGAGGACTCCGAACCCGGCGGTGATGGCGGCGCTGCGAAGGCGACGTTGGGTAAGCAGAACAACACCCAAGATGCCGGGAGAGACCTTGGACAGAATGGTCAGGGCGAGCAGGGCACCCCCGGTTGCCGAGCGGCCCCGGTCAAGAGCCACCATGGCAAGGATGGAGAGCACGACGGTGGCAAGCTGAAAGTTGCCGATCTGGAGGGTGATGAGGATGGGGATCGAGGTGAACAAAAGGGGGGCCAACAAGAGGACCCGGTGGGCGAAAGGCCCATCGACAAAGCGGGCGACCAACCACAAGCCAAGCGCGAACAGGAGACCGTTCAGACCGAACCAGAGGGCGCGCTGCGCTGGGAAGTCCGTCGCGAACGGCGCGAGCGGCTGGGTCAGGAGCAAAAACGGCGGCGGATAGCTGAAGTTGTCAAGATGGAACGGGCGGTAGGGATTTTCGACGCCTGGAGGCAGGGGAGGAAGGCCGAGCGATCCATGCCAGAAGGCGTCATCATAGAGATTGTCGACGCGCTTTTGGCTCAAATCGGCGGCGTGCACATAGGCGGTCAGGCAGCTATGCGACTCGGTGAAGGTGTTGCCCGGCAGTACTTGCAGATCCGCGCGGGCGGGGTCGCCGATGAACGTGCAGAGGCTCGCCGTTTTGATGACCGCAAACAGAGCCGGAAGGACGTAGACCCCGAAGAGAAGCTTGTGTCGCCGGGCCAGGCCATCGAGTGAGGTGGGAAGTCGAGCAGACAAAGGTGGCAAGAGGAACGCGAGGACTACGGCCACCGTGAGGAGCGTCATGAACCCAGGTACGCCCAGACGCAAGCCGACCGAGGCACCGATCGAGACCAGTCCGCCCAGCACCAGGGAGTGCAGCGGAGCTTGTTTCGGGCGAAGCTCCCTCGCGATGAGAATCGCGGCGGTCACGGCAAGGGCGCAGAGCGTGATCGCACCGGCCCCAGACGCTTTTGCCGAAGGTCCAAAGAAGTGCAAGAGGGGACGCCACAGGCCGTGGGCCATGACCGGTGCCAGAAGGAAAGCACAAAGGGCCAAGAAGGCCGGGCGTTCAAATGGACGGGACGAGGCACCGTTTGTGGTGGGGTTCGTTTGGTCGGGGAGGGGGGTCATAGGGTTTTGAGGTATTCCACGAGCGCCCAGCGGTCGTCGTCCGCAAGGGAGGTGCCGTACTCGTGGCCGCCGTTGTGGTTGCCGGTCAGCGAGGTGTCGTACACCCAAGGCACGTTGCCATCGCTCACGTAGCCGACCTTTTTCGGATCGTACTGCCAGCGGCCAACAGAGAACGTTTTGGGCCGTGCTGCGGACGGACGCAACAGGTCATACAGGGTGGGTACGGAACCATTGTGGAGATACGGAGCGGCAGCCCAAATGCCGTTCAGGGGGCGTGCTTTGTAGGCGAGAAACTCTGCGGTCGGGTTCTGCGGTGTGTTCTTGGTGAAGTTGCCTTGCTTCGGCGTGGGGTTTATGCCGTGCAGTTTGGAACTGGTCAGCGCCGCGACGCCGGCTGGGGGTTGCGCACTCAGCGAACGCCGCACCAGATCGCCGAGGAGGGCGAGCACGCTGGCCTTCTCGCCGTAGCGTTCCCCCTTGGGCGAAATCGCCCCTTCCAAAATGCCGGTCGGTGCGCGGGCGGCCACGAGGTTCTTCACACTCTGAGCATCCGTTCCGACGATCTCGACCCCGGTGACGTAGGCGACGACCTTGCGGCGGGGATCATCGCGGTGAAGAATCGCGTGGCAGGTCTGGCATTGGTCTTTGTACAGCGTCGCTCCGCGTGCGACGAGCTTCGCATCAACGGGAGGCAACAGGTCGGCTGGCCAGCGCGGGGACTTGAGCTTGCGCAGCGACTCCTCCATCGCCACGATCGCAAGCCCTTCGATGCTCGATGGATAGCCCTTCTTGGCCTCGGCTTCCGTCTTGTAGTTCTTCACTTCGACGCGACCATAGGTGCCGATGACCTCGCCCGCATTGCGACCGAGCGCGCCGGCCCCGGCATTGGGGGAGAAACCGGCCCACTGTACGTAGTCATGTCGAGGGGCATCCCAGACCAGCGGAAAACTGTTCGGCGCGTTGGGTTCAAGGCTGTTTTTGGCATCGCTGGTCATGCGAATCACTTGGTTGATGATTCGCCCGACGGCATCCAGGCGTCCGTAGCCCTCGATGGTCGAGGAAGCGTTCACGCGGTTGTAGCTCTCGAAAAAGGCGTGGCTCTGGCTGAGCATGGCCCGCGCGGCGGCTTGGTCTTTGCCGCTGGCGGTTGCAAAACGGGCCAGTTTGGTGCCGTCGGCCAGCGTTTCGGCGAGCGCCTTTTCGATTTGACGAAAGAAACCAATCATGTCGATCAAGGCGGGGGCCCCATCGATGCGCACGGCGGTGTTCCGGTAGATGAACTGGCCCGTGTGGCAAGCGGCGCAGGTCAAGCCGATGTGGTCCTCGTGGCGGGCAAAGCCGACGGGCAGCGCGTCGGGGTTGTTCGGAGTCTTGCGCTGCAAAAGGAAACGGAAGCGGCTCAGGTTCACCGGGTCAGCGATGCGATGTTGGCTGCCCGGTTGCTCCAGGTACACCAGCACATCTCGCGGCAACAGCATCGAGCCCTGATCGGCGTGGTAGTACCACAACGTCTCTGCGGGGTTCCACCCCTGATCCAGATAAACCAGCCGACTTGCGTGGTCGCCAAAGGGGTCCTGCGTGCCGACAAGTCCGCCTCGCTCACCAAAGCGTTTGACCGCTTCCTTGAGATCCTGCACGACCTGGGCGGGCGGCGGTGGCGCGTTGGGAACGGCAAACGCCAGAGACGCCGTGAACATCACCGCCCATCCGAAAAGCCTCCCCATGACTCCGATGACTCGCAATGCCTTCTGGTGTCCGTTGCTGGATACGTGCATGGAGGACTCCTTGCTGCTTGTTTCGCTGGCCCCTTTTGGCGGGCGTTTTTCACTGGCTTTGATTCGACAGGCAGAGCCAGGATCTTTGAGAACCTTCCACCTTTGATGTCATGACAAGGCGGTGCGTTTCAAACTGGACAACCAGGACTGCGCCCGTCTCGTACACCATCAAGTCGTGTCAGTCGCTGCTTTGGACGCTGTGGAAAGGTGCGAGCTGGCCAGTCCAGAGCTTCTTTTGTCGCTTGTCTACGATCGGCGTATATGGCACGGTCGCTCTATGTTCACCGAGGATCGCGTTGCAAGGTTGTGTGCGTTTGTGGCGTCTTTGCCGCAGCCGAAGCGGCCTCCGATGGTCGTGCCGGACGCGGGTTGTGCGGGGGGGGCTGAGGTGTTTCGACACCTTGATCCTGCTGCGATCCCAGAGGTCGCAGCCGCGCTAGAGTGGTTGATGACGAATCGCTGCGAGGTGATTGCTGCGGTGGCCGACGTTGACCGCACGCTGATCTGGGATGCGATGGACCGCACGCGGCTGGCCAACTTGCAGGTGGCCGAGTCGTTGGTACAGGACGAAGATGCGCTGCGCGATGCGCTGTGTAACGTGGCGTAAGCCAGAGCCTCAGCGGACCGTAGGATGACGACGCGCCTTGCTGAAAATTGGACCGAGCTACTGGCCAGGCTTGCATCCGCGCGTGTGGAGTTCATTGTCGTAGGTGGGGTCGCGGCGATCTTGAACGACGTTGTGTATCGCACCGACGACATGGATGTGGTGCATCGTCGGACTCCTGAAAATATCGACCGTCTCATGTCAGTTCTTGAGAGCCTCGACGCGCACTTTCGCAATGACTTGATGCAGAGGAAATTGCGTCCGCGCGCCTCTGACTTCGCCGGTCATGGACATATCTTGCTGAAGACGACGCTTGGGAAGCTCGATGTCTTGTGCGAAATTTCTGGCCAGCGCGGCTATGAGGATCTGGCCCCGCACGCGCGCGACATTGTCGAGCGCGGCCTCTGCGTCCGCACGCTCGATTTGCCCATGCTGATCCAGGTCAAGACCGAGGCAGGTCGCGAAAAAGACTTTCAGGCCATTCCGATCATGTTGGCAACCCTCGAAGAACGGAAGAGACGCGCGACACGCTTGGCGGAAGGAATCAGGAGCCGGACACGCGGCTGAATCCGGTGCCCCACAACATGATGCCAAATTCCTCGCCCCCGACACGCGCCACACAATTTGAGGAGGCGTTGGGCGCAATCATGAGCCCGAAGGCTCGCGGCAGTTGCCCGAAGGCTCGCGGCAGTTGCCCGAAGGCTCGCGGCAGTTGCCCGAAGGCTCGCGGCAGTTGCCCGAAGGCTCGCGGCAGTTGCCCGAAGGCTCGCGGCAGTTGCCCGAAGGCTCGCGGCAGTTGCCCCAAGCCCGGTGTCGATTGCCCTAAGCCCCACGTCCCTTGCCCTTGCTGGCCTCTCAGGCGATGCGTTGTGCTCAATCATGAGGGGGTTGTGTCCGGGAAACGGGTTGTTTTGAAACGGAGAAGCGTGGCATCTAGGGAACGATGCACACTGCGAACGAGAAAACGGAATCGCCGCACGGGGCGGCACAGGCTCATCACGGTACGGACGGGCACGGGGAACCGTGGCGGGACCTGTTTGGGCGTTTGCTGAAGAAAGAGGCGGGGGCGCTGTGGGTGGTGGTGCTGTATGCGGTGTTTGTGGGGCTGCTGGCCCTGGCGACTCCGGTTGCTGTGCAGGCGCTGGTGAACCAAGTGACGTTTGGCCAGCTTCGGCAACCGCTGCTGCTTTTGACGGTGCTCTTGTTTTTGGTGCTGCTGTTTTCGGGCGGGCTGCGGCTGTTTCAAATGGCGGCAGTGGAACTTTTGCAGCAGAGGTTGTTTGTGCGTTTGGGGGTGGAGTGGATGCAGCGCCTTCTGCGGATGGTGCCGGACGTGTGGGCGAAGGCGCCGGGGACCAGGTGGCCGAGTCGGTTTTTCGAGATTGTGACGGTGCAAAAAACGCTGGCGAGCCTGCTGTTGGATGGCGCGGGGCTTGTGCTGCAAAGCGCGATTGGGCTGTTTGTGTTGGGGTTTTATCACCCGCTTCTCTTGGCGTTCGATGTGTGTCTGCTGGTCTGCATCGTGGGGGTGATGTTTGGATTGGGACTGGGGGCAGTGAAAACAGCAGTGGAGGAGTCACACGCGAAGCATGAGTTTGCGGATTTCTTGCTGGATGTCGGGGCACATTCGGTGACGTACCGAGGTGGGGAGGGCCCGCAGGGGGTGGCTCACCGTGCCAGTGAACTGCTTTCCCATTATGTCGGGGCACGGAAGCAGCACTTTCGGGTCTTGCGGCGGCAGATTGTGGGTGCCCTGTTTCTGCAAGCGGTGGCGGCGGCGGCGCTTTTGGGATTGGGAGGACTGCTGGTGATTTGGGGGCAACTGACGCTGGGGCAGCTTGTGGCGTCGGAATTGATCGTGACGGCGGTCGTATCGGGGGTGCTCAAGTTCACCAAACACATGGAAAGTCTGTATGACCTGCTCGCGAGCGTTCACAAGTTGGGTCTGTTGGAATCCCAACCGCTCGAAACGAGTGAAGGGGAGGCGCTGGTTCTGCCGTCGGAAGTGTCGGTGCGGATACACGACGCGGAAGTCGAAAGTCGGGAAAAAAGACTGTCTTTGCACATTCCGTCCATCGAGCTTTCACCGGGCGCGCGGGCGGCGCTTGTGGGAGAACCGAGCAAGGCACTTGTGCTGGACCTTTTGTACGGTTTTGCAACGGCGGAACGGGGGATTGTGGAGCTTTCGGGGTTGCCGCTGTCGCACCTTGCGCTGTCGTCGCTGCGAAAGCAGGTGGTTTGGCTTGGGGACGACCAGGAGTCGATTGTATCGGGAACGATTGAAGACAACCTGCGGCTTGGGAAACAGAATGCCACGTACTTAGAGATGAAAGAGGCTCTGTCGCGAGCGGGGTTGTGGGAACACATCATGACGCTGCCCGATGGGATGAATACAGGGCTGGAATGCGGAGGGCGGCACGTGGGGCGGAGTTTCAGGCTGAAGCTTGCGGTGGCGCGGGTGCTGCTTTCACCGAAAAGTTTGGTGTTGGTTTCTGTGGATGTGGGGACGCACGAGGCAGCGGAACTGGGGCCGCTGTTTTCCAAGGACGTGCGCTGCTCGGTGTTGCTGCTTCTTAGCGAGCAAAGCCCGCTGCTGTCGCGCTGCACAGAGGTGTTTTCGGTGCAAAACAATGTGGTGGAAAAGCTGCCGTGTGCGCCGTCGCAGGCGTCGGATAGTCTGGCCCGGTTTGAGGGGACACAATGAGAGAGTCTGTGGATTTTCCGGTGCTCGCGAGCGTGCGGAGTCGGCAGTCTCCTGTGCGCGTGGGTCTGTTTTTGTCAGGGGTGCTCTTTCTGTCGTTCTGTTTTTTGCTTCTGGCCCCATGGCAACAGAATGTGTCGGGTTCGGGGCGGGTGGTGGCGTATTCTCCGACGCAGAGACCGCAGAATGTGGAGGCTCCTGTCGATGGGAGGGTGGTGCGGTTTTTCGTGGAAGAGGGTTCGCGCGTGGCGGCAGGAGACCCGATTGCGGAAATCTCGGACAACGACCCGGCGCTCCTGAACAGGTTGAGGGAGGAACGGGATGCGGTGCGGGAACGGCAAGAGGCGGCGCGGGCGCGGCTTGGGGCATTGGATGATCGAATCGCGTCGCTGACAGGTTCGCGGCGGGCGGCGGTGTCGGCGGCTGGGTCGCGTGCGAAGATGGCGAAAGAGCGACTTTCAGCGGCGGAACAGGCCGTGCAGGCGGCAGAGGCAACGCAGAAAACGGCCCAACTCAATTTCGCGCGGCAACAGGCGTTGTTTGAAAAGGGGCTCGCGTCATCGAGGGCCTTGGAACTGTCCGATTTGGAGATGGTGCGGACGCAAACAGACGTGGATCGATCGAAAGCGGCGCTGTCAGCGGCGAAAAGCGAACTTCTGGCACTGCGGCAAGACGAGCTGCGTGTGGGGACGGATGCGACGGCACTTTTGGAAGATGTGCGCGGGGCGCGGGCGACGGCGATGGCCGAGATTGCGAACGCCACGGCGGAAGGATTGCGCATCGAAGTCCGGCTGGCGCGGCAGGAATCTCAGGCGGTCAAAGCGCCGGCATCGGGCACGGTGCTGCGTCTTCACCGAGGCCTCGGGGGCGATATGGTGAAGGCGGGTGATCCGCTGGTCACGCTGGTGCCGGACACGGACAGTCGCGCGGTGGAATTGTGGCTGGATGGGAATGATGTGCCGCTGGTGTCGATCGGCGACAAGGTGCGACTCCAGTTCGAGGGATGGCCTGCGGTGCAGTTTGTGGGGTGGCCGCAGGTCGCGATTGGGACGTTTCCGGGGCAGGTGGCGGTCATCGACGCAACAGACAACGAAAAGGGCAAGTTCCGGGTGCTGGTGGTTCCCGAGAACACACCACAGAGTGCAAGCGACTCGAAACAGGTGTGGCCGAGCAAGACGTATCTGCGCCAAGGGGTGCGGGCCAACGGCTGGGTGTTGTTGCGGCAGGTGAAAATCGGGTACGAGCTGTGGCGGCAGTTCAACGGGTTCCCGCCGGTCATCGCACCGAACGAACCGGGCGCGGACGCGGGCAAGGCCAACAAAGGAAGCAAATGATGCGGCGCGTGTCGGCAGCAGTCGTGGGGTTGTGTGCGCTGTGTGGGCTCTCAGGGGTTTGTGTGGGGCAGGAGCGGACCGATTCGGGGCCTCTGCTTTTGCCCGAGCTGCTCGACAGCGTGGAAAAAACGTATCCGCTGTTGCGGGTGGCGATTCTGGACCAAGAGGGGGCGCAGGCAGAACTTCGGTCAGCCAAAGGGGGGTTCGACCCCGTGTTCTCGGCCCGAGCGGATGGGACTCCGTCCGGTGCATATCCGGGAGGGCGATTTGATGTGGGGGTATTCCAACCGACTCCGCTTTGGGGCGCGAGCGTGTTTGGCGGGTACCGCGTTTCTGTGGGGGAATTTGCGGATTACGACGGCAAACTCGTGACGAATCAATATGGGGAAGCGCGGCTTGGGCTGGCGATTCCCCTTTTGCGGGATGGATTGACAGACAGAAGACGGACGGCGCTGGGTCAAGCAGAGGCGCAAGTGGACATTGCACAGGCGTCGGCTCAGGAGGCCCGGTTGCTCGCGCGGCGGGTTTCGGGGTTGCGGTACTTGGATTGGGTGGGGGCCGGTTTGCGCAAGCGGGTTGCGGTCGCGCTTGTGGAACTGGCGCAAAAACGGGATGCGGGTTTGCTGGAACGGACGCGGCGCGGAGATTTGGCAGCGATTGAACGGACGGACAACCTGAGGGCGCTCGTGGCTCGGCAGGGTTTGGTCGTGGCGGCACGGCGAGCGATGGAACTGTCTGCGCTGTCACTGTCTCTGTTTCATCGGGATTCGTCGGGCAAACCCATCCTTGTGTCCGAACATCGTTTGCCCCCCGAACTTCCGGCACCATCACCCCCGGAGTTCGGACAACCCGCCTTTGTGGAGGCAGACAGACAACGGGCGCTACAGCAGAGGCCGGAACTTGCGCGGCTCGACAAACAGAAACGGCAGCTCGAACTTGCGCTGCGGCTTGCGCAAAACCAAGCGTGGCCGAGTCTGGACGTGGGTGCGGCGGTGTCGCAGGATTTTGGTCCGCCGGGATATCCTCGGGACAAGACCCAGGTCGATGTGTCGCTGGCGTTTGCGTTTCCGACGTTGAATCGTGCGGCGCTCGGGCAGGTGGCGCTGCGAAAGGTCGCTCTCGAAAAATGGGAGGCGCAAAAGCAGTGGATGATGGACCAGGTTGGCGTCGAAGTGAGCGACGTGCATTCCCTGCTGCGGCAGGCGGCGGAACGGGTCCGTTTGGCCGAACAGGAATACGCATTGGCAAAGGAAGTCGAGGAGGGGGAACGCACCCGATTCAATTTGGGAAATTCGACGCTCCTTTTGCTCAACTTGAGAGAGCAAGCGACGTTTGATGCGGCGCTCAAGCGGGTGGATGCGCTGGTCGAATACCACCGCGCAGAAGTCGTCTACCGAGCCGTCTTGGGGGTCCTGTAGGAACCTCAACCACGTCACTGGAATCACAGGGTGCGGGCCGCAATTCGAGCGCCCTGGGACCTTTTGACCCTTGCATTTGATTGGGCCACGCTGGTGATCTTGCTGCCGCTGGTGGCCTGGTTGGGACGGGGGCCGGTTCTGACCATTGTGAGTGCAGTCTGCGCGGCAAGGGGGTTTTCCTGGCGCGGGTCGTCGCCTTTGTGACCCCTCAATCATGCTTGGAGGAACGCCCTGTCGCTCACAGACCCAGCAGGTCGTGGAACCACGCTTCGCCTTTCCATTGCCACAACACGGTCGTACCCAGCGCAGACAAAAACAGCAAAAGAAGAAACCAGAACAGCTTGCGGCTTTTCCTGCGCCGCAGGACCGGAAACGTCGTGGGATGTGTGGGAGTCGCGGTCGAATCACCGATAGGGACCGCCTCGCGCACCTCTGTGGGAACCTTCCGTTTCGAGGAATCCTCGGGAGTCGGCTCGCTTGTGTCTGTCACGAGGTTCCGTCGCGAGGACCGATCCGAAGCAGCCGATGGAACCGGTCCGCTGGTCGCGATTGTCCCCTGGGCTGACTGAAGTTGTTGCAGCTCTGCGGCGACCTCGGCAGCACTGGGCCGGGTGTCCGTGTCTTTCCCCAACATCTTGTGAACCAGGGCGGCCAGCTCGGTCCCCGCGTGTGGAGCAGAAGCCAGCAGCGGAGGTGGTTCGGAAAACATGTGTTTGGACAGAAGCTCTGCATCAGTGTCCGCATCAAACGGAATGTCACCCGTCAACATTTCGTACAAGATGACCCCAAGCGAATACACGTCGCTTTTGGGGTCCGCAGCGCGAGCACTTTTGCACTGTTCAGGGGCCATGTAGGCGGGCGTTCCCAAGATTGTCCCGGTGTTCGTGATGCCTTCGCCCCCTTCCGGTTCGATGATCTTCGCCAGCCCAAAATCCAAAATTTTCGCCCGCTCTCCCCCCACACTCTCCCCATCCCGAACAATCATCACATTCACCGGCTTGAGGTCC
>Ga0268298_10005011_pt1 | contig 12593 bp, 12 predicted proteins | sample WWTPWeurt_MetaG_FD_194462 | JGI IMG/M metagenome (GOLD analysis project Ga0268298, IMG submission 194462) | Activated sludge microbial communities from WWTP in Nijmegen, Gelderland, Netherland - WWTP Weurt | ecosystem: Engineered > WWTP > Aerobic digester > Activated sludge | place...
GTCGCCGCCATGGTCCGAATCGCGGGACCGAGAATCATCGCATCGAGAGAAAGGTCTCCCACGGTCGCGCTCGTTGCACACCGATCCGCAACCGCCGCCACGACCAGCCGCGCCGTCTCATGCGACACGGCACCGAGCGCACCGGCACCCGGCTCTTTGAGGTCGATCAGATCGGCGCCCTCTTCCAATGCGATTCGCGCCTCGGCCGGATTGCGAACACTGATGAGCAGGCGTGTCATGCTGCGCCTCCGTGTCGGTTCCCCGAACGAAACTGGTCGATCCGATCCCTCAGCCAACTCCAGGCCTCGAGTTCGCGGGGCCCCGCAGTCTTCTCGACAGCTATCGTCAGATAGGCGCGCTCTGCATCGACCTTGTCGGCCGGCAGCATGTGCAGACGACTGACGAGTATCGCCGCCTCTACGACTGCAGCCTGTGCTCGATTGAACCCCCGGAAAGGCGCATGAGATGCCTCCCGAAGCACGCGACAATGGAGGCGTGGCCGCAGAGCGTCTTCGTCGATACGCTCAACTGCCACCTCCAGATGAGTCAAGGCGTTTGCAAGATATGGGGTAATCACCGCCTGCGATGGAGCAAGAGGCCAGTCCCGCCTCCCGGTAAGACAGCCGGCAAAAACCCTCACGTCGTCGGTGAAATTGACTGTCGCATTGCCGTTGGCAATCAAGTTGTCCAGCGTCCGGGAAGGTCGGAACGGCGCCAACACCGCAATTTCGCCGTCCATCTGAATCCCGAGCGGTGTGATGTGCGTGACAGCCATTGAATCCTGTGTGACGACGATCGATTCCAGTATCACTGCGATTGATCCTTCAAGGGGCGCACTCCGAGGGTCGTTCCCGGCGCGCAATGGCCAAGCTTGTCGTCGGGCTGGCGGTCGACCGCGCACCCCCAATCCAGTTCTTCGTCTTGCACATAGCGCTTGCCCAATTGCCACGCTATCTGCGCGCGCGCGGTTTCGACGCCCATGTAAAAGGCGTGCCCGCCATCCGCCTCCAGGCCCAGATTCGGCCACACATCGAAAGGATCGCGGGCGACATGGTGGCCGTCACGGTTATAGACATGGATGCCATCCTGACTGACTTGGACCCGGTAGCTCGGATCCTTGATCGCCTTTGCCGTTTCTTCAATCTCGTCCGGTGCATCCGGGAAGGGTTGGCGCGCGTGAACCGCCATGAGTTCGGACGTATATCCGCGCGGCAGGCTATTGTCCGCTCTCGATGCAAACATCATGCGCCGCGCAATGTCGGCCTCCCTTACGGCACGTCGCGCGTGCGGGCTTACCTCGGTCGTCAGCAGGGCTCCGATGCGCAACTCGGAGATGAGGCCCATGAGTACCGCATTGATTCCAGCGGTATCCGCATCGGTGAGTTCGGTAACGTTGCCCACCCCCATCATGATCGGCACTTCGGGAAACGATCGTCGCAGTTCCACGAAGCGCACGATCGATTCGGCAAACCCGAAATGAATCGGATCCAGTATCGGGTCCGCGAAAAACCGGCGCCCGCTTTCCAGCATGGCGTGCATAGCCCGGATCAAGGAGTTCATGTCTCCCGGCTGTCCGGGAATGAGCACTGGCGTCGCTTCGACCTCTGCCGCGACCCAGAGCGTTTCCTCCTTCAGGCTCAGGAGATAATCCGCACCAGCTTGTCCGCCGCGCAACAACTCTTGCGGATCGACAGAATCGACACTGACGGCGAAACCTTCCTCCTTGAGCGCGCGCACCATATCCTCAAGTGCCGTGAATGGTGTTTCCGGCAGGCAACCCAGGTCTACGACGTCTGCTCCGTCCTTCCTGTAACGCCTCGCCCGCTCGAGAACTTCCGCGACCGACATGCGCGGCGCGTCGACGATCTCGGCGAAAATCAGCGCGTCATACCGCGAAAGATCCGGCCGAGCACCGCCTCGACCGAAGTACTGCGGCAAGTCTTTCAACTCGTCCGGACCACGAACGACGGGAATGCCGTAATGCTGCGACAGCAGGTCGAGATCTCCCCGACACCGACCCGGCACGATGATCCGATCGGCATCGGGCGCAGTCGGCATCCGCCGCCTGATCATCTCGGCCGTCATCAGCCCGGCGACATTGATGCCCATCTCCCGGACCTGATAATCAAACTCGCTTGCGTTCAGGTCTTCCAGAACCCGGTGAAGATTCTTTTCCGCCAGACGCCCGGTCAGGAAAAGGATGCGTTCAGGCATGCAAGTCTTTCGCGAAGCGCCGCTTCCAGTCCGCCGACCGTTCCGACCACCGTCACACGTTCGAAACGCCGCAACCGATCCGCGTGTTCCAGATCAACCTGCCGGGGAAACAGCGTCACCCATTCGCTCGGCGACTCGGTAACCACTTCGGGTTCGGTATCACAAGCAAATACGAAGGCCGGCAGCCGACACTTTCCCGCTTGAGCAAATATGTTCGTCGGCAGGGTATCCGAGATTCCCATCGCGCATTTCGCAACCGTGTTCGAAGTTGCCGGCGCGATGACGACGGAATGATAATGCCCATGATAGAAAAGCCCGACCGGCGCCGCGCTCGCGGTATTGTCCCTGAAGATCCTGAATTGCTTGCGCAAATCCGACAGCTTGTACTCGTACATGTGCAACACCTCTTCTGCTGCCCGCGAGAGGAAAAGGTCAACGTCCGGAAGCGTCATGGCCAAGTCGAGCGACTCTTTGAGAAAGTGCCCCGACCCGGTCAACGCCCAAGCCAGCCTGGGAGCTTCGTCACGCTTCATCATGGATATATGTTACCGCGGGCACCGCGGTCCGGGCGGTACCACACGCAAGCGAAAGGCCAGGAACTCTCAGGCCTCGCCGCGCTCTCGGCTGACGGTACTGATGTTGAGCCGCTTCATCTTTCGGTAGATCGTGTTCCGGCTCGTATCGAGTTCCTGCGCAAGCGACGTGATGTTCCACCGGTGGCGTTCCAGTTCCTGAAGAAGCGCCTCCCGCTCCGCAGACTCAAGACTATTCAGCCCCGCCTCGACGGCTGGACAAACACTTGCCGGCACCGCGGCGGACTCCTCCACGCCCTGCAACAACTCGGGCGGCAGGTCGCGCACCGAAATGACTTCCCCCTCGCACAATGCCAACGCCGTACGCATCACGTTGCGCAGTTGGCGCAAATTCCCGGGCCACGCATAGTTCTCGAGCACACGCATCGCGGCCGCCTCGATCCTCACCAGCCGGCCGGATTCGCTTTCGTCGCTCAATGCACGCTCGATCAACTGTGTTTTGTCCTTGCGCACGCGAAGCGGGGGAAGGGTAATGCTGATTCCCTGCAGGCGATAATAGAGATCCTCGCGAAAATCCCCGCGCGCGACCATATCCTGAAGGTTGCGATGGGTCGCGCTGATCAACTGAACGTCTACCGGCAGAGGGGTTTCGGAGCCCAGCGGCACGACTTCGCGTTCCTCCAGCACCCGCAGCAAGCGCGCCTGAAGATGCAAGGGCATGTCTCCGATCTCATCGAGGAACAGCGTTCCCCCGTTTGCCTGGATGATCTTGCCGCGACGCCCCTCCCGGCTTGCCCCCGTGAAGGCGCCGGATTTGTAGCCGAACAACTCCGATTCGATCAGGGTATCCGGGATAGACGCGCAGTTCACCGCGACAAATGGCCCACCCGCACGCGCGCTCGCCGCGTGCATCGCCTTCGAGAAGACCTCCTTGCCAGACCCCGTCTCGCCGATCAGCAGGATCGGAATGTTCCGGTTGATGACGCGCATCGCGCACCGCACGTTTCCGGCCATCCGTTCGTCGCCAAACTCCAGTTCATGCAACCTGCTGTCGCGCGCTGGAACGTTCGACGCCACGCGCTGGGCTGTATGGCGCTCCACCGCATCGCGGAACGGCTGGACGAGTCGGGCCGGTTGCTGGGCGACAGCGAAGAAGCGGCTCCCTTGGCGCGCGCCGTAGAGCGGCACCGGATGGAACGAGCTCTTGACGCATCGGCTGATGAGGTCGGGCAACGACGTGTTGAACAAGCCGCCGATATCCGCACCGACGATTTCTTCGAGGGTAGAGAAACCCAGCTGAAACAATGCATTGCGATTCGCAGCAATGACTTTCCCCTCTGCCGACATCGCAAGCTCGCCCTCATGCAGGGTGTAGACGAACTCCGGTCGGCTGTGGAATCGGATGATGTAATCCTGCTTGTGGTCAGCCAGAAAGGTGCGGTTTTCGATCATCTGGGCAGCCATGCTGACCAGAACCGTCGAATGCTGCTGTGCGAGGCGCGACTGACTCGACAGGTCGAGCACGGCCGCCAGCCGTCCGTAGCTGTCGAATATCGGCGCTGCAGTGCATGTCAGATTCGTGTTCCGGGCGAGGAAATGTTGTGCCCGATGGATCACGATGGGGCTGCGTTCCTTGAGGCAGGTTCCCATGCCATTGGTACCCTGCTCCTCCTCGCTCCAGATCGCCCCCTCCACCAATCCGTGCCTGGAGGCCGAACGCGTGAAGCTGGGATCGCCAACAAGGCACACCACCACGCCATCGCTGTCGGTCAGGACGACCGCCGACTGTGAGTCCGCGAGCTGCTGGTAGAGATTGGCCATCTCCAGCTTGGCGCAAGGTACAAGTTCGCCGAGCTTCTCTGTCCGCGCGCGCAGGTCGTCTACCGAAACCATTCGCGGCTGAACCGGCTTGGCGGGATCCAGCCCGTAATCGTTGACGCACCGAATCCAGGAACGCGCGTAGAGCTCTTGGGGCGTCGAACCCTGCGCAGCATCGGAAACAGCCGTGTATACGGAGCGCACGTGCTCCGCAATATTGCTGGACATCGGCCCCTCCTCCATGAGATATGCCGAATTTACCTACCGCTCTCGTTGCGTGCTTCGGTTTCGCGCTGCCTTCGGGGAGTGCAGCCTATTGGCGCTGGACGCCAAATGTTTTCGTCACCGCTAACGAAGGATGGGAGTCTATCACCGCAGCCGACCCGTCTCCAAGACATTCGTGACCATGAGTGTAACGATTCCGGAGCAGCCGTGCCGCTCCGGAATCCGGCCTCGATCGGGTCGCAGGATTGACGGTTCGAGAGCTTATTTCTTAGCAGCCGCGGGTGGAGCGGCTGGAGTCGCAGATGCTGTCGGCGCAGGCGCTGCCGGTGCCGGTGCCGGTGCCGGTGCCGGCGGCGCAATAGGCGTCGGCTTGACGTCGATGCCCTTCGCCTTCATTTGGTGGATATAGCGCTCGGCAACCCTGTCTTGCGCCTTACCGAGCAGCTCCGCATCCCTTTTGGCCGTTTCTGCGGCTTTTGCCTTGGACTCCTCGGCCTTTGCCTTTTGTTCATCCGTCGGCGGCGGAAGCTTCGCGAACGCCAGAGTCGAACAAACCGCAAGCAGTACCACGGTTCCCATCCCCGCAGCCCGCAGCCCGTATTCCTTCCCGTTCATTTTCGCAGTCTCCCTCAGGTTCTAGCCACGCTGCCGCTGGTATCCGGCGAGCGCTGGATTTCATCCGAATGCCGGGCCGTATGCTTCGCCGCGTTGTACCAAAGTTCGTGATGTTCCTTCGCCCAGGTTTCGTCGACATAGCCCGATTTCATGCCGTCGATTGCTCCCTCCATGCCCAGCGTGCCGATGTAAATGTGTCCCAACGAGAGGGTCATGATGATCAGTGCAGACACGACATGGACGATGTTCGCCTGCTGCATCAGCAACCTTCCCTGCTCGAAATTGGGGAAATTGAGCACGAGTCCGCTGGCACTGACGAGCAAGCCGAGGAACACCACGCCCAGCCAGAACCAGGTTTTCTCGCCGAAATTGAAGCGATGCGACGGCACGTGCTCGCCGGAAACAAGCCCCCCAACCTTTCGTATCCACAACGCATCGATCGCCTGCCACACGTTGTCCTTGACGAACATGACGATGAAGAACAGAACCGACATCAGGAACACCGGCCCGACGAAGTTATGGACGTTCTTGCAGAGCTGCGCCAGCAAACCGAACAGCGTGTAGCCGATGACCGGCAGCAGGACATGTTTGCCGAACAGCATGACCAGCCCCGACGCCATGAGGATGCAGAAGCTGATTGCCATGCTCCAGTGCGCAATGCGCTCCGCGCTGTTGAAACGCTCGATCAGGCGCCCTGTCTTTGGCTCGCTCAACATGATCTTGCCGCGGATCTTGTAGAACGCACCAATCGCCAGTGCGAACACACAGAAGATCAATCCTCCATACAGCGTCACAGGCCCGTTGCGCAGCGCACGCCAGGTCTGCCCGCCTGGATTGATCAGCACACCCGCATCGACGCCCCGAACGCTCGTGTAGTTCTGCTGCCCGGATCGCACTTCCTTCCAGACCGGCGCATTGTTGAGCGGCTGCTCCACCTGCCGCCGCGCCTGCTCGGAAGCCAGATCGTCTGCCGCGAGAACAGGTGCGACCGAGCACAGCGCCAGCCAAACGCACATACACAGCCCCGTCATGAAGCGTTTCATATGGCCTCCCGGACTACATCCGCTTGTACTCGTTCTGATTCTGGTTGCGAGCCCGAATCGACGCTTCCCATTTCGCCTTGTCGCCTCCGAAAGCCGTGGCGTCCCAGGGTTTGCTGTCGGGCTTGCCCTGATACTTTCCCTGCTTGTACACGACAACCTGCTCCTTCTCGCCGCAGCCCGACAAGACAATGGCGCCGGCCAGCGCAAGCATGAACGCCAACGCGCGACTCCTCATGACTTCTCTCCCGTCTTGGCCGGTTGTTCCGCCGGCTTCTGTTCCGGCTTGCCATACGCCGTCGCCCAACCCCAAATCTCTGCCCCCTTGCCGCGCTTGAGAACGCGTTCGCGGTAGATGTCAGACAGCACATCCGCGTCGCCACCGAGCAGTGCCTTGGTGGAACACATCTCGGCACAGGCCGGGAGTTTCCCCTCGGCAAGTCGATTGCGGCCGTACTTCCGGAACTCATCCTCCGAATTGTCGGCCTCGGGACCACCGGCGCAAAACGTACACTTGTCCATCTTGCCGCGCAGGCCAAAGGCGCCCGACTGCGGAAATTGCGGCGCACCGAACGGGCAGGCGTAGAAACAGTAGCCACATCCGATGCAGAGATCCTTGTCGTGCAGGACTACGCCCTCTTCGGTCTTGTAGAAGCAGTCCACCGGACACACAGCCTGACATGGCGCATCCGAACAATGCATGCACGCAACGGACATCGAGCGCTCGCCCGGCACACCGTCATTGATGGTCACCACGCGCCGCCGATTGACGCCCCACGGCACCTCGTGTTCGTTCTTGCAGGCCGTCACACAACCATTGCATTCGATGCAGCGCTCCGCATCGCAGATGAATTTCATTCGTGCCATTTGATCTCTCTCCTCTGCGGGGCTCAGGCCTTGACGACCTGACAGGCTGTCGTCTTGGTTTCCTGCATCATCGTGACCGAGTCGTATCCGTAGGTCGTCGCCGTGTTGACCGCTTCACCACGCACAATCGGCGCCGCGCCGCTCGGGTAGTACTCGATCATGTCCTTGCCCTGCCACCATCCCGAGAAATGGAACGGGATGAACACGGTGTCCGTACCGACGCGCTCCGTCACCAGCGCCCGAACCTTGAGTTGCGCGCCGGTCGGAGACTTCACCCAGACCATGTCCCGATCGCGTATGCCGCGATCGTTGGCAGTCTTCGGATTGATCTCGACGAAATTCTCCTGCTGCAACTCGGCGAGCCAAGGATTCGATCGCGTTTCTTCGCCACCGCCCTCGAACTCGACCAGACGGCCCGAGGTCAGGATCAGCGGAAAGTCCTTCACGGTCTCCTTGAACTTCTGCTGGACACTCTTGTAGAGCGTCGGCATGCGCCAGAACGCCTTCTTGTCGTCATGCGACGGATACTTGTCCACTAGATCGGGCCGAGTCGAGTAAAGGGCCTCGCGATGTAGCGGTACGGGATCGGGAAAATTCCATACGACCGCCCTTGCCTTTGCATTTCCGAAGGGATGGCATCCGTGGACCTTCATTGCGACGCGAATGATGCCGCCCGAGGGATCGGTCTTCCAGTTCTTCCCCTCGGCCTTCTTCTTCTCGTCGTCGGTAAGCTCGTCCCACCAGCCGAGTTTCTTCAACAGCACATGGTCGAACTCCGGGTAGCCCGTCGTGAGATCGGCACCCACGGAATGCGAGCCGTCGGCCGCAAGCAGGCTCGTCCCGTCGCGCTCGACGCCGAAATTCGCGCGGAAGTTGCCGCCCCCGTCCATCACATGCTTGCTTGTGTCGTAGAGGTTGGGCGTACCGGGATGTTTCATCTCCGGCGTGCCGTAGCACGGCCATGGCAGACCGAAGTACTCGCCGTCGCACGGCCCTCCCTGCGCCTTCAGTGTCTTCGGGTTGAAGGTATGCATGTTCTTCATGTGCAGCTTCAAACGCTCGGGCGACTGCCCCGTGTAGCCGATTGTCCACGTGCCGCGATTGATCTCGCGCAGGATGTCCTCGGGTAGCGGCTCGTTGTTCACCACCTTGATGTTCTTGGTGAACTCCTTGTCGAAGCCGAACTTCTGCGCCAGGAGGTACATGATCGTGTGGTCCGGCTTCGATTCGAACAGCGGCTCGATCACCTTCTCGCGCCACTGGATCGAACGGTTCGACGCCGTGCAGGAACCCGCGCATTCGAACTGCGTCGCCGCAGGCAACAGGTAGACCCCGTCCTTTCTCACCATCGCAGCCATGGCAGCAGTCGCAGACGGATAAGGGTCGATCACGACGAGGGTATCCAGCACCTTCATCGCCTCGACCATCTCCTTGCCCCGAGTCTGCGAGTTGGGCGCATGCCCCCAGAACACGACCGCCTTGAGGTTCGGATCCTGGTCGATCAACTCGTTCTTTTCCGTGACACCGTCGATCCAGCGCGAAACCGTGATGCCGGATTTCTCCATCATCGCCTGGGAAACGTAGCGGCCCTTCAGCCACTCGTAATCGACGCCCCATACGTTTGCCCAGTGCTTCCACGAGCCGGTCGCGATGCCGTAGTAGCCCGGCAGCGAATCGGGATTCGGCCCCACGTCCGTCGCGCCCTGCACGTTGTCGTGGCCGCGGAAGATGTTGGTTCCACCACCGGCAACCCCGACGTTGCCCAGCGCCAGCTGCAGGTTGCACATCATGCGCACGATCGCGTTGCCTGTCGTGTGCTGGGTCTGCCCCATGCACCAGACCACGGTCGATGGCTTGTTCTTCGCCAGCGTCTCGGCAATCAGCTTGACCTGTTCATCCGGCACGTTGGTCACGTCGAGCACCTTGTCGGCCGTCCACTTCATCGACTCGTCGCGAATCTTGTCCATACCCCAGACACGATCCTCGAGATACTTCTTGTCCTCCCATCCGTTCTCGAAGACATGACGCAACACACCGTAGATCAGCGCGATATCCGATCCGGAACGCAGGCGAACGTGATGGTCGGCCTTCGCCGCGGTGCGCGTGAAGCGCGGGTCGGCGACGATTACCTTGGCGCCGAGTTCCTTGGCATGCAGGATGTGCAACATCGACACCGGGTGCGCCTCCGCGGCGTTTGATCCGATGAAGAAGATAGCCTTGGAGTTCTGCATGTCGTTGTAGGAGTTGGTCATCGCACCATACCCCCACGTGTTGGCCACACCCGCGACCGTGGTCGAGTGGCAGATGCGGGCCTGATGGTCGCAGTTGTTGGTGCCCCACATCGACACGAACTTGCGCATGAAATACGCCTGCTCGTTGCTGTGCTTCGATGAACCGACCCAATAGACGCTGTCCGGTCCCGACTCCTTGCGCAGCCTCAGCAATCGCTCGGAGACTTCGTTGAGCGCCTCGTCCCAGGAGATTCGCTTGTACTTGCCATCGACGAGTTTCATCGGGTAGCGCAAGCGATGTTCGCCGTGGCCGTGTTCGCGCACCGACGCGCCCTTTGCGCAATGCGCGCCGAGGTTGATCGGCGAATCGAACACCGGCTCCTGCCCCACCCAGACGCCGTTCTGGACCTCCGCGTCGATCGCACATCCCACCGAACAATGCGTGCAGACCGTTCGCTTTACCTCGACCGCAGTGGCGGCCGATTTGCCTTCGGCTGCCTCTGCCTTGCCGATCATGGAGAACGACAACTGGCCTGCGAAGGCCGAGGTGCCGGCCGCCAAACCCGATCGCTTGAGGAAGCTGCGCCGATCGAGCGTGCCGGGCACAGATGCATCGGCCGCATTCAGGCCGCGAGCAAGTCGCGCACCGGAACGGCGCGCTACAGCATCCGATTTCTTGACGAGCATCTTGTCTCTCCTCCGCGCCTTACACCCGGGTGGTCCGGTAGTAGTTGTCGATGTGTTGCGTCAATCGGTAGCCCTTGGCAGATTGTTCCTCGGCCTGCGGCTGCTGGGCCGTCTCGACTACACGCTGACCGCCAGCGACAACGGCAGCCGCAGCACCGCCGGCACCAACCGCGCGCAGGAAATTGCGCCGCTTCAGATTTGTCTTCTGTTCCATGGGGCTCCTCCTGTGGTTCCTGACATCAACTCAGATTTCGATCTCGAACGCCTGACGGTCCAGATCCAGAAACGCGCGCACGAACCTTGCGGCCGTGCGGAAAAAATTTGCTGCCGGATGCGCCTCGATCGCATTACAGAGCGCCGCATACCAGGGGGCAACATGTCGCACGAAGAAGGCGCGCTGACGCGCTTCCCTTTCCGCCTGGGTGAGCGACTCGTCGAGTACCAGATGGCGCATCGATTCGCAGATCGCGGCAATGTGGTCCTCCGTTTCCTTCACGTCCGCCTGCCGCACCAATCCGAGGTCTGCAAGATCCGCCCGCAGTTGCGCCAGCGGCTTCTCGTTCATGAAGCCGGCAAGATAGGACGACGCGTAAGGCAGGATGTCGGGTTTGCCAACGCCGACGAACAGCGCCTCGAATTCCTCGGCGACTAGGTCCGGCTCACACACCGAGGCCGCGCCGCAAAGGCCGCGCCAGGCCACCGGGAATTCTGCGTTGCCGTCGCTCGCAGCGTCTGCAGATGTTCCCAGCGCGCGCAACAGTTCGGCGTCGGCGGGAGCTACGAACAGCCGCGCGATCAGGCCATAGAACGCGGCTCGCGCGGCATCCTCCGGCGTCACCGGGTCGGGCACCGTATCGACCGGCTGGACGATGGAGACGACTGCGTTCATGTATCGAACACCGTCATTTCGGATCCCTTGCCGGAAAGCCCGTCTTCCATCATGTCGACAACGCGGCAGTCGGCGCACATCTGGATGCGGCGCAGTGCCTGCCCACCGGCAAACATGGCATGGCCGCTCAAACGGGCCGTCATGTTGTCGATCATCTGGCGTGTGCCAAACGGCTTTCCGCACTTTATGCAGTGGAAAGGCTCGGCCTCGTTGAGCGTGCGGTCGCGCCGCACCTCTGCAGTCAGCAGCAGACGCGGAATGAGGGACAGCGCCCCTTCCGGACAGGTCTGCACACAGAGCCCGCACTGCACGCAGTTGCGCTCGAGGAAACGCAGTCGCGGCACGTCCGGCGTATCCATCAGGGCCGATTCAGGACATGCGCCGACGCATGAAAGGCAAAGCGTGCATTTATTCTTGTCGAGGCTGACCGCGCCCCAGGCGGCGCCCGATGGCAGGGCGATTTCGTCCACCCTTCGTGGCGCATGGCTCGCAAGATGCTCGAAAACGAACTCCAGCGTCGTCCGCTTCTCGGCCGTCAGTGCAAAGCCAGCCGCATGTGCAACGCTCCGGGCCGGCGCATAGTCCCAGATGGCCCGTTCGAACTGCCGGGCGTCGGCAGCAGCCAGCACCGCGAGATGCTCTCCTTCGTACCCCAAGGCACCGAGGATCGTCTGACCGATCGCAAACTGCGCGCGACTCGCTTCGACATAGGACGTCGGTTGATCATCCGGCGACAAAATGACGCACTGGCTTGCCCCGTAAGCAATCGCGGCCAACGCGACATCGAGACCGATGGCCGCGGTGTTGTGCACACGCAGCGGAATGACCCGCGCCGGCAAACCTCGCCCGATGCGCGCCGTCTCGAGCAGCAACGGTTCCGCCGCTTCGCTGTACAGCAGCATCAGCGCCGCTTGCCCGCCCGCCTGGCGATAGGTCTGAAGTGCAGTCTTGATGCGCACCCCGATTTCCGGAACTTCGGCATAGACATGCCTGATCGCACCGGACGGACAAACTGTCGCACATCCGCCACAACCCATGCAGAGATGTGGTTCGACCTTGATCTTGTCCCCGTCGCCACTGATTGCGCCGGTCGAGCATACGTCGACGCACTTGTTACAGCCGGTGATGGCATTTCGCGCATGCGCGCACAATCGCGATTTGTAGTCGAAGTACTTCGGCTTTTCGAACTCGCCCACCAGCTCGACAAGCTTGCGCGCGGCGTTCGACTGCGCCAAGGCGTCGCTTCCAGGCGCAAGGTAGCCCTGCGGTAGATGGGGCAGCCGAATCAGCGCCTCGCGCGAAAGATCAAGCACCAGATCGAAGCGCTCTTCACGCTCGCGCGCACCCCGCTGGAAATCGATTGCGCCGATGTCTGCACAGGCTGTGACGCAGGCTCGGTGGGACACGCATTTGTCGGCGTTCACCTGGAATGCCGGCCCGATCGCTCCCTCCGGACAGGCTCTGACACAAGCCC
>Ga0268298_10005013_pt1 | contig 12587 bp, 7 predicted proteins | sample WWTPWeurt_MetaG_FD_194462 | JGI IMG/M metagenome (GOLD analysis project Ga0268298, IMG submission 194462) | Activated sludge microbial communities from WWTP in Nijmegen, Gelderland, Netherland - WWTP Weurt | ecosystem: Engineered > WWTP > Aerobic digester > Activated sludge | place: Netherlands...
GATCCTGGAAAAGAACCTCTACGGCCTCGACATCGACGACCGCGCCGCCCAGCTCGCCGGCTTCGCGCTGCTGATGAAGGCCCGCGCCGACGACCGCCGCCTGTTCAACGACCCGCCCCGGCTCAAGGTACTGAGCCTGCAGGAGAGCAAGGGGCTGGAGCTGGACGAACTCGCCAACCACCTCGTGCCCTTCGGTGTGCAGCGCGGCACCGTCAAGGCGCTGCTCGACAGCTTCGAGCACGCCAAGACTTTCGGCTCGCTGATCCAGATTCCGGACGTGCTGAATGCGCAACTGCCGGCGCTGGTGGAGGCCTTGGGTAAGGCGAACGAGACCGGGGATCTGTATGCGCAGGCGGCGGCGCAGGATGTGCTGCTGCTGGTGGAGCAGGCGCAGGTGCTGGGGCGGAAGTTCGATGCGGTGGTGGCGAATCCGCCGTATATGGGATTTTCATATTTTGATCCATTGCTGAAAGACTTTGTAGAGAGGGTGTATCAACAAGCAAAATCGGATCTATATGCCTGTTTTATTTGCAGAGGAGTAGATTTTTCAAGAGATGGAGCATTCGGAGGGTACATTACCATTCCAAACTGGATGTCCTTAACAAGTTTCGATGTGATGCGTTCGTGGCTTTACGGTCGAACAGCAATTCAAACCTTTTCACATAATGGGCGAGGGGTTTTTGGTTCTGACTTCGGCACTTGTGCATTTACTTTTATATCTTCGCGTTTGCCGGATTATGTTGGGCTGTTTAAACGTCTTTTTGATCGACCTGGGAGTGTCAACTCCAATGAATCCATTGAGAAGTCATTTATCGTCTCCAAAGCCTACAAAGCTTGCGTCAAAAGCTTTGAGAAAATTCCTGGAAAACCAGTTGCTTATTGGGTAGGTGATCGAGTTGCCGCCTCGTTTGACTTCAGTGCGTCGATCGGTAGCGTGGCAAAAAAAGGACTAAGCTGCAGTGGAACGGAGAAATATTACAGATTTTTTTGGGAAATATCTTTGGCCAAAATGGCTGGTTTTGGCGGTAAGAAATGGTTCCGGATAATGAAGGGTGGTCCGTATAGAAAGTGGTTTGGAAACGACGAATATTGTATTAACTGGGAGGACTCCGGTCAGGCGATAAAAAAAGAAAAAGGTGCTGCAATCCGGAATGAGTCATATTATTTCCGTGAGGCCTGCTCTTGGAATGATGTTACCAATGGTCCATTTTCGTGTCGATTTGTGGATAGCGGCGCAATTCCGACCGATTCTGGACCTGCGATTTTTGACTCACGGCAGAATCTGTATAGGTACGCAGCAGTTTTAAATTCAAGCGTTGCACCCAAGATTCTTGATGTTCTCTGTCAAACCATTCATTTTGGAGTCGGTCAGATCGCGAAATTTCCAATTCCTGATTTCTTGGTGTCTCCCTGCGAGAACGTCGAAAGATTAATTGAGATTTCTAGATGGGATTGGAATGATAGGGAGACTGCTCCCGGCTTTCTAAGGCTCTGGCTGTCGAATGAGGTACAGCCTCATGAGCGCCTGGCAGACACGTGGATCCGATATGAGAAATACTGCTTAATGAGCATTTCAGAACTGAAAGAACGAGAGGAGGAGAACAGTAGGCTGTTAGTAAGTGCTTACGGACTTCAAGGTGAAATTTCGCCAGACATCTCCGAGAACGAGATAACACTCACTCGTGCCGACCGAGCAAAGGACTCACAACGCCTGATCTCCTACGCCATCGGTTGCATGATGGGCCGCTACAGCCTCGACGAACCCGGCCTGATCTACGCCCACGCCGGCAACGTCGGCTTCGACGCGACCCGCTACCAGACCTTCCGGGCCGACGCCGACGGCATCGTGCCGATCACCGACGAGCTGTGGTTCGAGGACGAAGCCGCCCACCGTGTGCGCGAGTTTCTGCGCGCCGTGTGGGGCGCCGACACGCTGGACGAGAACATGGCCTGGCTCGCCGAGAGCCTGGGCGCCAAGGCCGGCGAGACGCCGGACGAGACGATCCGCCGCTACCTGGCCGACAAATTCTTCAAGGACCACCTGCAGACCTACAAGAAACGCCCGATCTACTGGCTGTTCTCCAGCGGCAAACAGGGCGCCTTCCAGGCGCTGGTCTACCTGCACCGCTACCATGAAGGCACGCTCGCCCGCCTTCGCGCCGAATACGTCGTGCCGCTCACCGGCAAGCTCCAGGCCCGCATCGAGAGGTTGGAAAGGGATGCCAGCGCAGCCTCTTCAGCCGCAGCCCGCACCAAACTGAACAAGGCAGTCGAGAAGCTCAGGAAAAAGCACGTCGAACTCCTCGCCTACGATGAAAAGCTCCGCCATCACGCCGACCTGCGCATCCAGCTCGACCTCGATGATGGCGTGAAGGTGAACTATGGCAAGTTCGGCGATCTGCTGGCCGAAGTGAAATCAGTTACCGGGGGTGCCGCCGATGATTGAGAGCATTCGGATCCGGAATTTCAAATCGCTCGGCGAAGTCACGCTGAACCTGGAGAAATTCAACTGCCTGATCGGCATGAATGGCGCAGGCAAGAGCACGGTGCTCCAGGCGCTCGATTTCATCGCGCAGATGATGCGCGGCCACATTCAAGGCTGGCTGGACGGGCGGGATTGGTCCATCACCGATCTCAATTGCAAGCTCCGCAAGGAAAGCAATATCACCGTCTCGGTCCAGTATCGGACGAGTGAGGGCAAGGAGCTCGTCTGGATCGGCATCTTCAACCGCAGCAGTCTGTGCTGTACCAGCGAGTCGCTTTCTGTCGATGGCGAAAAACTGTTCCAGATGGCAGGACAGACTTATACCCTGCAGGGACGCCCAAGCCAGGGCATCGCCTTCGTTTTTCAGGGTTCGCTGTTGTCTGCGCTCAAGGACTCCGAGCTCTTGCCCTTGCCGTCGATTCTCGAGTTCCGGGATGCGATGCGCCATGTGCGCTCGCTGGAACTGCTGTCGCCACAATTGCTGCGCAAAAGCGCCCGGAGTAGCGACAAAGATATCGGTGCAGGGGGCGAAAAACTCGCCGGCTACCTGCACACCATCAAGGGGGAAGACCGGCAGCGACTCCTTGAACTGCTGAAATCCTTTTATCCCCGGATCGAGGATTTCAAGGTGAAGAGCAAGCGGGCGGGCTGGAAGACTCTGGCGGTGATCGAACAGTTTGACGGCCAGCGCCTGGAGACCGAGGCGCTGCACATGAGCGACGGCCTGTTGCGGATTCTCGCGGTACTGGCTCAGGCCGGTGCGCACAATTCGCTGCTGCTGCTCGATGAGATAGAGAACGGCATCAACCAGACAATCGTCGAGAAGCTGGTCGACACCTTGGTGAGCAGCACCCAGCAGATTTTGGTGACCACCCACAGCCCGTTGATCCTGAATTATCTGGATGACGACCTGGCCAGGCGATCGGTCCAGTTCATCTACCGGACGCCGCAAGGCGAGTCGCGTATTCGCCATTTTTTCGAGATTCCGCGGATCGGCGAAAAGCTGCGCTACATGGGGCCCGGGGAAGCGTTGGTGGACACGGACCTGGAACAACTGAGCGCGGAATGCCTGGCCCTCGACGAAGCAGGCGCAAACGCCTCGCCGGAGGTCTCTCACTGATGTTGTTGATACTCAGTGGGGAAGGCCCGAGTGATCTGGGGGCATGCAGGCGGCCGATTGGCCGGTGCCAAGGGGATGAGTTTCGTCAGGGGCCGATGAGTGTATTGATCGACCAGCTGCTCGAAGCCCGGCTCGGCTACTCCCTGCTGGAGACGACACCGGACCGGGTGTTCTATGTCAGTGAGTTTGAGCTGGGGGAGCGCCTCCAGGCCTTGAGGAATCAGAGGCACAGCATGAGCCTGACCGGCAAGAAGCGGGGTCAGGAGACAGGATATTTCCTCAAGAATGCCCGGGTCTTTGGCCAGATCGCCGCAGAACTGGAAGCCTCGGAAAACGACCTGGGCATAGCCGTGTTTTTTCGGGATTCGGATGGAACGCGGCACTCCCCTGATGGCGACTGGACAGAGAAGTGGGGTTCGATAGAGGCGGGCTTCCTCCGCGCGGGGTATGAACGCGGAGTTCCGATGCTGCCGCGTCCGACTTCTGAAGCCTGGCTGCTGTGTGGCACCGATGCTTCGCACTGTACCAAGTGGGAAACGCTACCCGGAAACCAGGATTCACCCAACCATCCCAAGAAAAAACTGGCGGCTTTCTTCGGGCGCAGTGCCGACGATCCGGCGTCCACCGAAGAGTTGTGCGCATGGCTGACAGATAGCCGCTACGACGCAGACCGGGCCAACCAGATGGATAGCTTCCAGCGCTTTCGGGGGCGTTTCGAGCAGGTACTTGATGCCGTGTTACATCCAGGAGCGTGAAATGAGCTTTCTCGAGTCCTTGTTTTCCGGTGCGCGTGTTTTTCTGCGCCAGGTGGTAAAGGCTGTCGCCGAAGTTGTCCATGTGGTGCTGGAGGAAATCGATCGTTCGCCCATCGGTAAGGCGGCCACTCAGCTCTTGGTTGGGGTTACCAACAAATACTTCGGAGCAGCCAGAGAGCTGGCTGCCGAAGAGCAGGAGATGGCCGAACGTTTCCGACGGGATGGACGACGCTCCTCCCGGGATGAGGATCGTCTGCAGGAAATCTCCGCCGAACGAGATCGCCTGCGCAAACAACTTGATGCCGCAAAAGCCCAGGAGGCCACCGAAGAACTGGTGGAAGCCAGGGAGGAACTGGTGGCGCGCCCCATCACTGCGGATGAAACGAGTGCTGCAGTGGGAATCATCGCGTCGCGGGTATGCCAGAAGTGTGGCGGAACGATGCGAATCCGGCAGGGTGGATTCGATGAAAAAAAGAAACGCCACTCGTTCTATTGGTCGTGCACCGCCAATCCCTTTCGTTGTCCCATGCCGAAGCTCGAGCCGGAAAAGGAGCAGGCGTCTGTCCTGCGTCGCCCAGACCCCAACCTCGATCTCAAGGTGGAGGAGCGCAGGGCGATATGGCAGCGGCAGGATGTGGTTGTCGATACCGCACGTCGTCTTCGTCAGCATCTGGGCGATGAGGACAAGGCCATCATCTGTCCGCAACACCTGCTTCCGATGAAAATTCTGGAAAAACGTAATGCGAGCGGCCTGCCCCTCAATACCTACGAATATGTTTGCCTGGGCGTGGAGCCGGATGGCCGCGCCTGTCAGCACCGCGTCCCTATCGAAACCTTCCCTCAGGCCTCGGAGCTGCTGCGCCGCCATGAGGGACACGGGATCATCAAGGGGTGAGGCCATGAGCAAGAAAAATCGACCGCCCCCTTCCTTGCCTTCATCCGAATCGCCCGTGCCCCCCGCTGAATACGCGCTGTGGCTGGCTGAGCTCAAGCACCGTATCCAGTCTGCCCAGCAACGGGCCGCCCTGGCGGTTAACCAGGAGCTGATGCTGCTGTACTGGCAGATCGGCGGAGACATTCTGGAGCGCCAGGAGGCGAAGGGCTGGGGGGCCAAGGTCGTAGATCAGATCGCCAAGGATCTGAGCGCAGCCTTCCCGGACATGAAGGGCTTTTCGCGCCGGAACCTGTTGTACATGCGCAGCTTTGCGGAGGCATGGCCTGATCGGGAGTTTGTGCAACAGGCTGTTGCACAATTGCCCTGGGGCCAAAACCTGCTGCTGCTCACCAAGCTCAAGACCCGTGAGGAGCGGGAGTGGTACGCGGCAAAGGCCATAGAGAACGGCTGGTCGCGCAACGTGATGTGGCACCACATTTCCACCCAGTTGCAACAGCGTAGCGGTCAGGCGGTGAACAACTTTACTGCCCGCCTACCGGCGCCGGATTCCGAACTGGCCCGGCAAACGCTGAAGGATCCCTACCTTTTCGACTTCCTCGGAATGTCAGAGCAGGCCCACGAGCGCGACATCGAAGAGGCGATGACGCGCCACGTCACCAAGTTGCTGATGGAGCTGGGCGAGGGCTTTGCCTTTGCCGGCCGACAGGTGAATGTGGAAGTGGAGGGGCAGGATTTCTACATCGACCTGCTGTTCTACAACTACCGCCTGCACCGTTTTCTGGTCGTGGAGCTCAAGGCAGGCGAGTTCAAGCCGGAGCAGGCCGGCCAGCTCAACTTTTACGTCACCCTGGTGGACGAGCAGATCAAGAGCGACGAAGACAAGCCGACCCTAGGCTTGCTGCTTTGCAAGCAGCAACACCGCGTCGTCGCGGAGTACGCCTTACGCGGCATGACCCAACCCATCGGGATTGCCGAATACCGGCTGAAGTTGCCCGACGACCTGGCCAGATACCTGCCAAGCATCGAGCAGATCGAGGCGGAATTGCTGGGTGACGAGAACAATCAGGATACGGAGCAAGAGTGAGCCAACAGCGCATCATCGACGCCCTGCAGGCGCAGTTTGCGTCGCAGCACATTGTCTTCTGGAACGACCCGGATGGCGCCTTTTCAACAAGCGTCGACACTTTTGCGCTGGGAAAGGTGCGGCTTGTTCGCCTCGATAAAACGCCTGCGTTGCAGGTGAAACTCGATGTTGAGCAGTCCCCCCTGGGACCGTGGCTGTTTTACAGCCCGACGGCCGAGCCAGCCCCGGCCACCGACTGGCTGCTCGACTTGCGCCTGCGCGGAAAGGCGTTCAGGGCCGATACCAACTCGATGCTTCTCGAAGACCTGGGACTGACTTCCCAGGTGCTGCGCGAGCATCTGAAGCTGCGCAGCAAGTTTTTCCGCGCTAAGGAGCGGGTGGAGCGCCTCAAGCGCCTGGTGCTCCCGGCAGATGACGCCCAGAGCCTGGATCGCAAGATGCTTGCCGTGCTGGTGCGGGCGGATCAGCCGGATCTGTTTGCGATCTTCTTGAAACTGTTTTCTGCTCTGGTGCAGGACGGCAGCGTTGATCTGACTTTTGCTCCGCGCGGCTGGCAGGAAATCGTTGCGAACGAGCTGGAGGACGCCTTCTGGATGCAGGCGGAGCTGGAACTGGGGTATCGCGAGGCAGAACCTTCGTTGCAGGATCTGCTTCTGCGGATTCTGGTGACAGATTTCTGTCGCGCCCTGCCAGGCCCGGCACCCGAGTCACTGCGGCATTTCGTTTTGCCGGACCGGACCCTCGCGACCAACGCGTCGGTGTTCGCATCCCGCTGGCGCTCCGACGTGTCTCATTACCTGAGCTACAACCTGATTTCTGCAACGCTCGCGCAGCAGCTCGGCCTGAAGGATGTGTTGGCGAGCCTGTCTGCCGATGATTTGAGCGAGGCCATGACTTTCGGCGATGTCGAGCGCCGCATCATCCAGGATTTAAAGGATCGCGTGCTGGGGAGTGCGGGCATCGATCCCGCCACGATTCACACGCTGATCGCCCGTCGCCGGGACGGCTACTGGGCGAACCGGCTCTTTGCACAGTCTTCCGACGAGAGCGCGGCGCTTGCAGCCTGTTACGACGCGCTGGAGGCGGCCGCAGATTTTCTGGCTTTGAAGGCTCGGCATGAGGCCGGCTTCAGCTTTGCGAGCGCACAGGCCGGGCTGATCTGCTACCGGGACGAACTCTTCCGATTCGATCAGCTTTACCGACACTTCCATTTTGCGGCAGACGCGGTCGAGCCGATGGGCTGGGCGGTTCTGCATGAACTGCGAAGCCGGATCGAGGAGTGTTATTCGGGCTGGTTCATGCTGCAACTCAGCTCAGCCTGGACCAAGGTGCTCGAAGGGGAAGAGGGTTTGCTGGCGCGCTGGAAAGTGCACGGCATTCCGAATCAGCAGGATTTCTTTGCGACCCAGGTGCAGCCGCTCTTTAGCGGCGGCGCCAAGCGGGTATTCGTGCTGATCTCGGACGCCTTCCGTTTCGAGGCGGCTGAAGAACTGGCCCAGCGCTTGAACAGCCGCAGCCGCTTCAAGGCAGCCCTGACGACCCAGCTTGGCGTTCTGCCGAGCTATACAGGCCTCGGTATGGCCGCGCTGCTGCCGCATCAAACCCTGGCGTTCAAACAGAACGGCAACCTTGATCTGCTGGCCGACGGCCACCCGGTTTCAAACCTGGAGCAGCGCGGGGCACAGCTGGCCAAGTATTCCGGCATCGCGGTCAAGGCGGACGAACTGCTGGCGCTTGGCAAGGAGAAGGGCAGGGCGCTGGTTCGGGACCAGAAGCTGATTTACGTTTATCACGATCACATCGATGCGCTTGGCGACAAGCAGGTTACCGAGGGCCAGACCTTTGCGGCAGTGGATCAGGCCCTGGCGGAGCTCTCGCAGCTAATTGGCTTCATCATCAACAGCCTCAACGGCTCCACCGTGCTGGTAACGGCCGACCACGGCTTCATCTATCAAGAAGCGCCACTGTTGGCAGCGGACAAAACGTCGCTCGAGACCCAGCCGGAGGGGACACTGAAGGCGAAGAAGCGCTATCTCCTCGGCCAAGGCATAGGGACGTCGCCGAAGGTATGGTCAGGCAACACGGCGCTTACCGCCGGAACATTGCCCGAAGCGAGCCTCGACTTCTGGGTGCCCAAGGGCGCGAGCCGCTTCCACTTTTCGGGTGGCGCCCGTTTTGTGCATGGCAGCGCGATGCCGCAGGAGATCGTGGTGCCGATAATCGTGGTGCGGGAAAGCGAGTCCGACCAGGCCAAGACGAGGCAGGTGGAGTTCAGCCTGCTGGGAGCATCGAACAAGGTGGTCACCAACACCCAGCGCTTCGAGTTCATCCAGACCGAAGGGGTGTCGGAACGAGTGCTACCGCGAACCGTGGTGATCTCGCTTCGCGATGGCGAAAATCTGATCAGCAACGAGCAGACCCTGACTTTCGACAGCACCTCCCAACTGCTTGATGAGCGCAAGCGTTCGATCTTCCTCACCGTGCTGGCCGGTACTTACGATCGCAGCAAGGACTACTTCCTGATTGCCCGGGATGCCACCAGCAAGGTTGAAGTGCTGCGCGCGGCGATGCGTGTTGACCTGGCTTTCACCAATGACTTCTGAGCCGACCATGACCTACGCCAGCGATGCAGGCAAAGACAGGGACAATGTGGACAGCCGTAACCTCGACACGCTCCTCAACACGCACTTTGCCGGCAAGGTGGTCCGCAAGGATCTGACCAAGCTGATCAAGGAAGGGGCCAACGTCCCGGTCTATGTCCTCGAGTATCTGCTCGGGATGTATTGCGCTTCGGACGATGAGGCGACCATCCAGAATGGCCTGACGATGGTGAAGCGCATCCTCGCCGAGAACTATGTGCGTCCCGACGAGGCTGAGAAGATCAAGTCGAAGATCCGCGAGAGTGGCAGCTACAAGGTCATCGACAAGGTGACGGTCAAGCTGAACGAGAAGCGCGACGTCTATGAAGCCCTGCTTTCAAACCTGGGCGTAAAGAACGCCGAGGTGTCGGATGCTTTCGTGCGGCAGTTCGAGAAGCTGCTGGTGGGCGGAATCTGGTGCATCGTCACCCTGAACTACCGCTTCGAGGAAAACCAGAAAGGTTCGCCCTTCCTGGTGACCGATCTCAAGCCGATCCAGATGCCCAACATGGACATGAAGGGTTTGTTCGAGGGCCGGCGGGCTTTCACTGAAAGTGAATGGATCGATGCGCTGATCCGCGCAACCGGCATGGAGCCGAGCGCATTCAAAAATCGCGTGAAGTGGCACCTCCTGGCGCGGATGATTCCACTGGTCGAGAACAACTACAACTTCTGCGAGCTCGGGCCGCGCGGAACCGGCAAAAGCCACATCTACAAGGAGATCAGCCCGAACAGCATCCTGGTCTCGGGCGGTCAGACCACCGTAGCCAACCTGTTCTACAACATGAGCGCCCGCAAGGTGGGCCTCGTCGGGCTGTGGGACACGGTGGCCTTCGACGAGGTGGCCGGGATCAACTTCAAGGATCACGACGGCGTACAGATCATGAAGGACTACATGGCCTCGGGCTCATTCAGCCGAGGCCGGGAGTCGATCAACGCCAGTGCGTCGATGGTATTCGTCGGCAACATCAACCAGAGCGTCGAATCGCTGGTGAAGACTTCTCACCTGCTCGCACCGTTCCCCGAAGCGATGATCGACTCAGCCTTCTTCGACCGCTTCCATGCCTATGTACCGGGCTGGGAGATTCCGAAGATGCGGCCGGAGTTCTTCACCAACCAGTACGGTCTGATCGTCGATTACCTGGCCGAATACCTGCGCGAAATGCGCAAGTGGAACTTCGCCGACGCCATCGACAACTGGTTCAAGCTGGGCAACAACCTCAACCAGCGCGACACCATCGCGGTGCGTCGGACCGCCTCCGGCCTGCTGAAGCTGACCCATCCCAACGGCGAGTACGACAAGGAAGCAGTTCGCCGTTGCCTGGAGTACGCGCTGGAAGCCCGTCGCCGTGTGAAGGAGCAACTCAAGAAAATCGGCGGCATGGAGTTCTACGACGTGCACTTCAGCTACATCGACCTCGAAGATGGCCAGGAGCGCTTCGTGACGGTGCCGGAGCAGTCCGGCGGCGCATTGATCCCCGAAGGCCGCTTGAACCCGGGCACCCTGCACACCATCAGCCTGGGCAGCATCGAAATGCCGGGTACATACCGCCTGGAAATACAGACCATGGCTGGCAGTGGACGGGCTTCGGTATCAGGCCCCGCACCTCGTGAAGCAGTGAGGGTGGCCTTTGATTACTTCAAGGCCAATGTCAGCCGGATCAGCGCGTCGATCAAGCCTGGCGAGCATGACTACCATCTGCACCTGGTTGAGTTGCAGAACTCCGGAGAGCCGAAGGCTTTGACACTGTCGAGTTTCATCGCCCTATGCTCGGCCTCCTTGGCAAAACCCATCCAACCGCAGATGGTCGTGCTGGGAGACATGAGCCTTGGCGGAACTGTAGTGCAAGTAAGGAACCTGGCAGAGTGCCTGCAAGCGGCCTTCGACGCCGGTGCGAAACGTATCCTGTTGCCGATGTCGAGTGTGACCGACATTCCAACGGTGCCAGGAGAACTGTTTGCCAAGTTCCAGACCAGTTTTTACTCGGACCCGGTGGATGCGGCGTTCAAGGCACTGGGGGTGGAATGAAATGTGGTTGTGCAGAATTTTAATTTCAAAGGCACCCCCTAAGAACCATCCCCTTACACACATCTCACCCCTCCCCGAACTGCCGCGCATAGCGGGCGCCTTCTACAAAGACGGCGATCTCCTGGAGACCCAGCCAGATGGTTTTGGCTCCGGGCTCGCCGTCGTGTCGGCGGGCGAGGAAGCCGCCGCGCTGGGCAATCAGGCGCAGCACGGTGTTCAGCGGTGGCACCGTTTTTGGGACGGGTTTTTTGTTGAGAATGAAGGCGGCCCGCCACTCGTCGGGTTCGAACACCAGGTCGGCCGGTAAATCCGGCAGGGTCCGTCCGAGGCGCATCAGGCGGTTGATCCGCCAGGCGATGACCATGTACAGGGCCAACGCCGTTTGCAGCCGATCCGTATCGGCCAGTTGCAGGCGCTCGACCCGGCAGCCTTCCTTGAGCACCAGGAAGAACAGCTCGATTTCCCAACGGGCCCGGTACCAGTCGAGCAGTTCGACCGCCGCTGCCAGCGTAGGGACGGCCCGGTTGGTGAGGAGCCGCCAGCACACGGGCTTGGTGCCTGCGGGGGCGTTGATTTCGGCGGCGATGAGGCAAGTCACTTCGAGTTTGCCGCCCTGGCGATCGGCCAGTTCGACGCGTTCGGCTCGCAGCGCCTGCACGACCGGCCGCGCCTTGCGCCCGCGTCCGGCGGGCAGCTCGAAGCGCACGCTGCCGAGGGGCGTGCGGGCCATGACCCGCTCCCACAGCTTGTCGCCCTCGGGGAGCACCCGGTTGTGCTGGCAGCGCACCAGATAATCGGCCGGGTAATCCAGGTCGCGCGCCTTGACCAGCAAGGGCAGCATGTCCGATTCCCGGTCGCCGATGCAGACGTGTCGGGTCTCGGGTAGGGCGCGGGCCTGTTCGGCGATGCGCTCATAGCTCTCGACCCAGCGCACGCTCTCCAGGATGCCGCCGCGCGGCGCATCGCCTTTCTTGAACTCCCGCGCCCAGGTCCAGGCGTTGGTGACGCCCCAGACTGCTGACGAACCCCCGGTTTTTCCGGGGGTTCGTGCTTTTTAAACCCCTCTCAGACAACTGCAAGGGCTTGGTCGCCGCCCGGGCCCATGGTGCTCGTTTGGATGAAGACGATGGGTTGGCGCCGTAGTGAGCCTGTCGGGGCGCGGCACAGCCGGAATTTGGCGTTAAAAAGGGCCGCAGCCCGGCGGGCCAGCAGCAGGGCGATCTTCTTCATGTTCTGACAGGCGGCCGAGAGCAGGCATTGGGCTTGAACCTTGGCCAGTCCGCGAAAGCGCGCGTAGCGATGCCCGTGGAGCTGTTTGGCGTCGGCAAAGCTGCGTTCAACGGTTTCCTTGCGGGGCGCGTAGAGGCGTTTGCCCAGATCGGTCAGCCGATGGGCGTCGATCTGTTCCTTGAAGTGCTGCCAGAGGTGGCGGGTGATGAGCTTCTGGTGGTTCTGGCTCTGGGTGCAGCGGGCGCGCTGCGGGCACTGACGGCATTGGGCGGGGTCCGAGGCGTATTCGCGATAGCCCATCCGGTTGGTGCCGCGATAGACGATGATCTGCCCGGCCGGGCAGCGGTAGC
>Ga0268298_10005014_pt1 | contig 12586 bp, 9 predicted proteins | sample WWTPWeurt_MetaG_FD_194462 | JGI IMG/M metagenome (GOLD analysis project Ga0268298, IMG submission 194462) | Activated sludge microbial communities from WWTP in Nijmegen, Gelderland, Netherland - WWTP Weurt | ecosystem: Engineered > WWTP > Aerobic digester > Activated sludge | place: Netherlands...
ACTCCCGAAGGTTGAGGAGCAGTACGCATGATTCTTGAAACGAGAAAGGCGAAAAGAATGACAGTCACAATCGAAGAACCCAAAGAGGCTTTGCTTTCCATTCGTAACCTGCGGGTCTGGTACGAACTGCGCCGCTTTGGTTTTGGTCATGCGGGATATGTCAAAGCCGTGGATAACGTCAGCTTTGAACTGGCAGAAGGGGAGACCGTGGCAGTTGTCGGCGAGAGCGGATGCGGAAAATCGAGCCTGATGAAAACCATCCTCGGGCTGAACATCCCGACCCGGGGCGAGGTGATCTTCGATCAAAAGAATCTCGCCAGCCAGAACACCAAAGACTTGCGAGCCTATCGCTTCGAGATCGGGTACGTTCAACAGGATCCGTATGGCGCCCTGCCGCCGTTCATGAACATTGAACAGATCCTGGAAGAGCCGCTCATTATCAGCGGTGTGAAGGATAAGCAGGAAAGACTCGACCGCATTCACAAGGCGATGGATGAAGTGAAACTGCATCCATCAGATGATTTCCTGCCGAAGTTTCCGCACATGCTAAGCGGCGGGCAGCAGCAAAGGGTGGTCATCGCGCGCGCCATGATCCTCAGCCCCAAGCTGATCGTGGCCGATGAACCTGTTTCAATGCTCGACGCCTCGGTACGCGTGGAGATCTTGAAACTGCTCAGCGCTTTGCAGGAGAGTCACCGCCTCTCGGTCATTTACATCACACACGATCTTTCCACGGTGAAATATTTTTCGGCGCGCATCTTCGTGATGTACGCGGGCAGTCTGATCGAAAAAGCAGCCACCCGCAGCCTGCTCGAAAATCCGCTGCACCCATACACGATGGCGCTGCTTGCCGCCACCTCAGACCCCGATGCCCGCAACGCTCATGCCTTCAAGGAGGTGCCGCCTGGCGAGCCGCCGAGTCTTGTCAACCCGCCGAAGGGATGTCGCTTCCATCCGCGCTGTGCCAGGATCATTGCCGGTCTGTGTGATCAACACGAACCCGCAGACTTTGAACCTGAGCCCGGGCATTTTGTTTCCTGCTGGCTGTATCAACCCAAATGAGATCACCGCGCTTCCTTCTTAACCTCGGCTTGATCCTGATGCTATTGGGATTTATCTTCCCTGTGCTGATGGTCATGCGGATTCTGCCGCTCGGATTCTTTTTGAGCTTTCTTTCCTGGGCATGCTCTGTGGCGGGCTTATTCCTGGGTGTGATCGGCGTGGCGGGCTTGGTCAAACTCCGTAAGTGAATTTGATCCAGATCATTAAACAAAACCGCGGACTTTACACAGCGTAAAGTCCGCGGAGAATTTAACTTGCAGAGATGCTATTTTCTATCTAATGCCCTGAAGCGGTGGATGAAGTAAAGCGCCAGCCCCAAGAGAACGATGGCATTCGCCTGATGGATCAACGCAATGACGATGTTTACATAGGATAGGATGGTCAGCACGCCGAGCGTGATCTGCAGCGCGACCACACCGATCAGCCATTTGAGCCCGTTCTGAATGTCGGCGGGGTAATTCTGCTTTTTGACGATATAGAACACCGCAGGCACAAGGATGATTCCCAGCCAGGCGAACCAGCGGTGAACAAAAACAATGGTCTGGGGCATCTCAAAAAAGTTGAGCCACGAGTTGAACAAGTTCGGGGGAATCCATTTGCCCATCATCAATGGCCAGGTGTCTGAAACATGACCCGCCTTCAAGCCAGCCGTCATACCGCCGTAGGAGATTTGGATCAGCAGGATCACCGTGGACCACGCCGCCAGTTTTGAAGGCAGCGACCACGCGGCTTTTTTGGAGGTATCAGGGAAGCCGTATTTGTGTCCGAACGCAGTCCACAAGGCGAGACCGAAAAGCGCGAGCGCGAACAGCAGGTGGATGGTCAGGCGGAAGTGACTCACAGCGGGGCGGTCGATCAATCCGCTGTAGACCATGTACCAGCCCATGAAAGCTTGCCCGATGAACAGCATGCCCATGACAAAGTACACGCCAAATTCCTTGAAGGGAATGGTCTTCTTGAACAGGAAATAAAAAACGGGGAAGGCGTAGAACAGTCCGGCGAGACGGGCGATGATGCGATGCACCCACTCCATGTAGAAGATGAACTTGTATTCGGGCAGGGTCATGCCCGAATTGATCTTGATGAACTCAGGCGTCAGCTGGTACTTGGCAAATTCCTCTTCCCACGCCTGCTGGCCAATGGGCGGCATCACGCCGCTGATTGGATTCCACTCCACGATGGACAAGCCCGAGCGGGTAAGGCGCACAAATCCGCCAAAGACAACCAGGAAAGCAACAACAAAAGCAAAGATAAACAACCACTTCATCACAGCATTATTTTGGGTTCTGGGCATTTTTTCATTTCTCCATGATTGAAATCGCTGGGATTATAGCACGCGGGTTGTTCGCGGCTGTGGAACTTTTGTCACAGCGGATGGAGATTCTTCGAAGCGGAACCAGGCAGACGGTCGGGCTTGACCGCGAAAAAAACTGCCCGCTACTTTCGTAACGGACAGTTGATCCTGTTCTATTTAGTTGTTCTGCATCTGATGGAGCAGCTGCCGATACTCGCTCGCGTTGGGCGGATTCATCAGCACGATCTGGTTGATCACTTCCAGCGCGCCTTGCTTGTCACCGTTCTGCACGAGGGTGTCGCCCAGAATGTCGAGCAGGGCAATGGCTTCATCGGTGCGTCCTGCGAAATGCAGCCGCGCGGCGAGGGCTCGCTTGAGCAGCGGTTGGTCTTCGTGTTCGCTGATGATCTCTTTGATGAAGTTGATGGCGGTCTCGTTCTTGTGCTGGCTTTCAAGATAAGTGACGTAGTTCTCCAACTCGTTCATGGCTTTTTCGGTTTGAGCCATGCGTAGGTTAAGTTCCACCAACTGTCTGCGGGCGGGCTCGTCTTGCGGGGCGAGCGTGCGGAGTTGTTCATAAACGCGCAGGGCTTGCTTCCAATCCAAACGCTGCAGGTCGATGTCTGCCATGCGCTGCAGGATGTGGGTGTTCCAATCACGGCTGGCGTTGCCTTGTTGCACCACGCGCAAGGCGGTGGTGTAGGTCTTGCGCGCCATATCCAATTCTGCAAGGCGGTAATAGATGGCGGCCAGTTCCAGGTATTCCTGCACAGCTTCATCGATCTGTCCGCGGGCTACAAGCTGGTCAATGAGCCGGTTGCGTGAGCTCAGATCCATGGGCGCGAGCTGTAGAATGCGCCGCAGAAGTTTTGTGGCTTGTGAGACTTCTCCGCGCACGCTGTAGGAATGAGCCACTACACTGAACTTTGCGATGGCATCTGCTGAACGATTCTCCTGCACGAGCAGGTCGCCCATGAGGGTATGCAGGGGCAGGTAGGTGGGAGCGTGCTGAAGGGCTTCGTAGGCTTCATCCATCGCGGAGCGCAGGCTTCCCATGCGTGCCAGCTGATTGATGCGGGTCATGGAATCCAATACCGTGCTGGATTGCACTTGCAGGATGACATCTGCCAATGGGGCGGGGATGTCGCTTTCCTGCTTGGGCATTTGCTCGCGGGTCTTGTGCAGTTGCTCGCGCCAATCCTGACGCATGAGCAGCCCGCTGATATTGCTGCAAACCTTCTTCAGGGCGCTGATGTCCTGTTGATTTTCGTGCGCTTCGATCAGGGGCTCATATTGTTGGCGGATCTCATCTGCCTTGTCTGCCGGGGCGGTGAGGGCATCTGCCAGTTTCAGAGCTTCAAGGTATTCGAGCGCGGCTTCCGTCCACTGGTTTTTCTTAAAGTAAAGTTGACCAAGCAAAAGGCGGGTGCCAAGGGCGTAGTCATTGTGTTTGATGGAGTTTTGCAGATAGCGTTGTGAGCTTTCCAATCGTTCGGCTTTGAAGCGTAACAGTCCAAGCGTAAAGTAAATGGAGGGGTGCTTGAAACCTGCTTCGATGGCATGTTCCATTTCTTCGGCGGCTTGCGCTTCGTTGCCTTTGGTCTGTGCGTCAATGGCGAGACCCAAGTGAAGGATGGTCTTGGTTTGTTCAGATTGTTGGAGGGAGAGTCCGCCGGTGCCTTTCATGATGGCGGAAAGTCCGCGTCTTTCCTGGGCGCTTGGGCTTTCGTCGGAGAATTCGAAGAGCAGCTCTGCCAGTTGGGTCAATGCTTTTTGGCGCGCTTCAGCTACAGGGTCCAGCCCCGATGCGGGTTGAGCAGTTTCGGGCTGCTGCAGTTGTTTGATCTGCGCCATGCGGATCGGTCCGGTACCTCCCTTGCCACGGATCGGTTTGGGAAGGAGTTGCCCGGTATTGAGCAGGGTTTGAGCCTGTTTTACTTCTGTGCTGTTGGGCAAAAGCGATTGAGCCTTGTCCACCATTTCCTTGGTTTTTTCAGCGTTGCCAGCGCGTTGAATAATGCTGGCGATGGCCAGGTATTCTGTGACAGCTTGCTGCATGTGCCCAAGTCTTTCATGGACCTGCGCGAGGCGTGAGTGGGCGATGGCGTGTTCGGGGTTCAGGTTTGTGACGCGCACCCAGTTCTCGAGGGCTTTTTCTGTATCGCGTTGTTTGATGAAGAGGTCGCCGGCGCGCATGGCGGCGTCCATTGCGGTCTTCAAGTCACCTACGCGTTCGGAGAGCTGGGCTACTTTTTCCACGGGGATCGGGTCATCGGGGGAAAGCCGGGAGACATGCAGGTACATGCGCAGGGCTTCGTCGATATTGCCAATTTGGTAAAGCGCGAGTCCAAGGCTGTTGAGCGCCTTGGGATGATCGGGAAATTCCTGCAAGGCGCTGCGATAGGCTACAGCAGCTTTATCCCATTCCTGATCCCAGGCGGCTGAATGGCCGTCGTTCATTGCTTTTTGGAAGATATCTTCTCGTCCGGACATATGTTCCCAATTCTACTGGCAAAAAGGATTTGACCCGTTATTTCAATACAATTATAACCTTGCCACGTTCTCACACGAATAGCTCGAATGTGTGATTTTTTGAAATTACTCCAATACCTTCATTTCGCCCCAACTTCGACCCGCGCGGGCTTCGGTGGAGAGCGGGATGCTCAAGGGGTAGGCATTTGCCATGGTCTCTTGAACGATCTGGGCGGTCTTTTCCAACTCGCCTTTGGGACATTCCAATACAAGTTCGTCATGTACCTGCAGCAACATTTTAGATTTCAGCCCCGCGGCGATGAGCGCGGAGGGGATCTTCAACATGGCGATCTTCATGATGTCTGCCGCGGTACCTTGAATGGGCGCGTTGATGGCTTCGCGTTCTTCGCGGTTCTTCATTTGCGGGTTGACCTTGCCCTGCAGGGCGGGGAAGTACCTGCGGCGGCGAAGCAGCGTTTCGACATACCCTTGTTGCGCGGCACGCTGGCGGGTTTCGTCCAGATATTTTTTTACGCCGGGGAACTTCTTGAAATAGGTCTTTACGAATTCTTCCGCTTCGGCCAGGGTCAGCTCGGTGGAGCGCGCCAGACCAAAAGCAGACATTCCGTAGATCAGCCCGAAGTTGATCGCCTTGGCATGGCGGCGCATATCCTTGGTGACCGCTTCAAGCTCAATTCCATAGACTGCCGCCGCGGTCGTGGCGTGAATATCCTCTCCGGCCCTGAACGCCGCGAGCATGGCTTCGTCATTGGCCATGTGCGCCACGATACGCAATTCGATCTGTGAGTAATCCACCGAGAGCAGGACGCTGCCCTTCTCTGCGATGAAGCCATTCCGCACCCGGCGTCCTTCTTCGGTGCGGATGGGGATGTTCTGCAGGTTGGGGTTCGAGGACGAGATGCGTCCTGTGACTGCACCGGTCTGTCCGTAGGAGGTGTGCACGCGACCGGTGTGTTTGACCAACGCCGCGGGCAGGGCATCTACATAAGTGGATTTTAGTTTTGAGAGTTCGCGATTTTCGAGGATCATATCCACCACCGGGTGCTTGCCGCGTAGATTTTCGAGCACATCGGCAGATGTGGAGTAATGCCCGCTCGCGGTTTTCTTCCCCTTGTCTGGCGGCTCCAGACGAAGATGCGTGAAGAGCACATCAGATAACTGCTGGGTGGAGTTGAGGTTGAAGGGCTTGCCAACCGATTCAAATACCCGTCTTTCGATCTCTGCCATGCGCCTCGCAAGTTCATCCGACATCGACTGGAAGAAAGGCAGGTCGATCATGATCCCCAGCATTTCCATGCCTGCCAACACGGTAACCAGCGGCATCTCGATCTCAGCTAAAAGCCGGGTGCCATTCAACCGCTCAAGGTCTTTTTGCAGAATTGGCATGAGGCGCAGGACGGTCTCGGCGTCAGCCACGGCGTACGGCGCGACAGACTCGATCGCAACATCTGCCATGCTCAGTTGATTCTTGCCTTTGCCGATCAGTTCCTCGATGTGGGTCATCTCTTCGCCGAGGCGCGCAAGCACAAGATTCTTCAGACCGAGGCTGCGGGAAGATGGATCAATAATGAATTCTGCCAGCATGGAATCAAAGGTCAGCGGCGTGACGACCAATCCATGCCGTGCCAGAACGATGTAATCATATTTGGCATTATGTGCCACCTTGCCGATCTTCGGGTTGGTCATGGATGGCGTCAGCGCTGCGATCACTTTTTTGAGCGGCAGGTTGTTGCCTGAAGCATGACCGATGGGGAGGTAGTATCCCTGACCTTCCTGAACGGCGAGAGAAATGCCAACGATCTCGGCTTGCATTTCTTCGGTGGAGGTGGTCTCTGTATCAAAAGAGATCACACCGGCTTTCCCCAGCTTTTTGACAAGGTCACTTAATTTTTCTTCGTCATCCACAATGATCGTTTCAATGTTTGATGTCGGCGCGGCGGCGATCACCTGGGGTTCATTGACGAACATGGAGAACTGTCCGCTCTTGGTCTTTACGGGTCGGACAGGGCTTGTTGAAACAGGGGCAGCCGTTGGCAAGGATTGACCGCTGCTGATGGCAGGGACTTTGCTTAATAAAGTGCGAAATTCCATCTCCTTGAAAAAATCCTCAAGGGCGGTCGGGTCGAAGGCTGTGATGCGGGCGTGTTCAATATCCAGCTTGATATCCACATTCGTGCGGATGCGTGCCAGATCGTAGCTCATGTAAGCGGACTCTTTGCTTGCTTCGAGCTTTCCCTTCCAGCGGTTTTCGACCTGGTCGAGGTTGGCGTAGACTCCATCAAGCGTGCCAAATTTTTCAAGCAGTGAAATGGCGGTCTTTTCTCCCACGCCTTTTACGCCGGGAATATTGTCAGACGTATCGCCGACAATGGCTTTGTAGTCCACCACCTGGTCGGGCCGCACCCCCAATTTTTTGATGACATCCGCATCGGTGATGTAGGTCTGGTCGTCACCTGCGAGATAGACAGCCGTGCGCTCGTTGACAAGCTGCAGCAGGTCTCTGTCTCCGGTGATGATCTTCACGCCCAATCCTTGCTCAACGGCCAGGCGCGCTACTGTGCCGAGTACATCATCGGCTTCGAATCCGTCCACTTCGAGCCGCGGGATATTGAAGGCATCCACCATCTGGCGGATGCGGTCGAATTGCGGGCGCAGGTCATCGGGCATTTTTTCGCGAGTGCCTTTGTACTCGGTAAAGATCTCGTCACGGAATGTCTTGCCTACATCGAAAGCCACGGCCAGGTACTCGGGTCTTTCCTGTTCGATGATGCGCACCAACTCGCGCGCGAAACCATAAACGCCGGCGGTGGGCTCGCCTTTTGAAGTGACCCAGCGTTGGCTGCTTGCGCCTGCGGTCAATGCAAAATACATGCGGTAGGCAAGGGCGTGTCCGTCAATTAAGTAAAGTGTAGGGGGCATGGGATTATCTCGTTATGAATTTTCGGGGCATTAAAAAAATAAAGCGCAGAGTTGATTATACTCTGCGCTCGTTTGTTCTTCTTATATTCGTGAATTGCGTGCCTCAGGGCTGAGCGGCGTCTCTTGTCCCTGCCTCTGGCGGGTCTGACGAATGTAGTCACGCACCAGTTGCGGAGGATGGGGTTGGGTTCCGCCCATGATCAAATAACCCGGCGCCCAGAAATCGCCTGATGGATTTTCCTTCTTCAAGCGGGTGAAATCCATGAAGATCTTTTCGGAGGTTTGCTGGCGCATGATGCGCATGAGATAGCCGGGTGAGGTGTTGGGTTGAACATTCACGACCCATTGCAAATACTCGGGGCGCACCGAAAGATATTCCAACCGCCAACCGAATGCAATGCAAATGTTGGGCAGCCAATCGCTCAATTGATCGGAAAGATCGCCGGTGATGTAATGGGATGCGAAGCGCGGCACGAGCAGGCAAGCATAGGTCAGGTGATAAAGCCCGGCAGTGGTTGGCTCCACAACCAACTTGCGGGCGGCTTCGGTGGTGGGACCTGCGCGGGTCACATCCGTTTCACCGGGCGCGGGGCGCTCAATGGGAGTCTGTGGTCGCTGCTTGGGTGTTTCGCGGGTCACGTCTGTTTCGCCAGGGGCGGGTCTTTCGATCGGTGTTTGTGGACGAGGCGTCGGGCGCGAAGGCGCGGTCACTTCGAGGTTCTCAAATACATTTTGGACTTTTGCGCTCGCAGCCTGACCTTGAGCCTGCCCGGTCGTTACAGGCGGATTCTGCCGGACGGAGGGCGATGCCTCACGACTGAAGACCGCTGCGTTGGATAGTGATTCTGAAACACGGGTTTCGTTCGGGTCAAAATTCTGTCTGCGCGGCAGGTTGAAATCGCGGGTGGTTGCAGGCTCAGGGTTGGGCGGAGGTACGTTCGTGAGGATGCTGGAGATGGCCGGGATATTTTCCATGCCGCTGTCGTTCCGCTCGTCGGCTGCCGCAGGTTCAACGGAAGGCTTCGAAGGCTTGGCGGGTTTTTGCGCATCCAACTTGTCGCTGCCTAGGTCTGTCACCAATTGACTGGCCTGGCTGCGGATCGTGCTAAAGGGAGTCTCTGCATCGAACACCAGCGCAAGCACAGTTTCAGAAGAGAGGCGTGTGGCATACAGCATGTGTTCGGCTTTTGTACTTTCCAACCGAATGAAGCGCAGCAGGTCTGAGCCTTTTTGTCCGTCCCAATTGCGGGTGACAGTTTGAGCCACTTCTTTTGCTGCGCTGTTGGAGAGTCCGCCGGCGTATGCCCACAGATCGCTCTTGCGGGTGATCAATGCGGCTTGCGCTGAAGATTCTAAAGTTAAACGGGTAAGGTGCTGCGCGGCCTTGGTCACATCACTTAGCCACGGCAGGGCAGTGACCGTGTTCGGTTGAGGCTGCGGAGTTTGAACGGGGTTGGGCTGCGGTTGGGTTATGGCATCCATAAAATCGGCCATCCTAAAAGGTTTGCGGACAAGGATCCACGGACGCAAACCATCAAATAGAGGAGGTGTAACACCTTCATCGCACAGGATGACGATGTTAATGCCCGGACGGACGGTGCGAAGGGCGGAAGCGATCTCTTGTACCCACTCTTCACCAAGTGTTAGATCGAACATGGCGAGGGGGATACCGACTTCGTTTGCGCGGACTACAGCGGACGCCTTGTTGTTGACAATATGGATGCGGTACAGTTTCGTCTCTTCCAATGTCTGACGAATTGTTTCTCCTAGGGGAGTGGAAGGTGTGACAACAAGGATATCTGCGGGCATCGAACAAAGTTTATCACTTATAAGATGTCGAATCAAGCATGCCAAATAGGCTATTTATTATCATATTTGACAAGTTGACTAGTCAACTTGAAATTTCGCATAAACTGTGCTATTAACATAGTGCATTTCATTTTATGCAAAAGGTTGGATTATGCATCGCGAGCGAGTATCTGAAAACGTCTATTGGTTCCAAAGTGAAGTTTATGCCCAGGTGACTGCGGGGGTGATCGTCGGCCCGCAGTGGGCAGTTGTGATCGACACACTGGCTTTGCCAGAAGAAACGCTTGCCATGCGCGAGTTCATTGAGCATGAACTTGGTGTGCAGGTGCGGTATGTGATCAATACCCATTATCACGCCGACCATACCTGGGGCAATTGCTTCTTTCACGGCGCAACTGTGATCGGGCACTCGAAGTGCCGCGAGATGTTGATCGAGTACGGCATCCCTTCGTTGGAATCTGCCCGCAAGCAGAACCCCAACCTGCGGCAGGTCAAGATCATCCCTCCGCATCTGACCTTCTCTTCAGGTGAGTTGACCATGCGGGTCGGCAAAAAGAATCTTGTTTTCTCGCCCGCCTTCGGTCACAGCAATGATGGGATCTCGGTGCTGGTGGAGGAGGACCGTGTGCTCTTCGCAGGCGATGCCTTCATGTCTCTGCCTTATATCGTGGATGGTGACGTGGACGATATGCTGGCTTCGGTCAAGAAGATCGGGCGGCTCGGCTTGGAGAATATCATTCAAGGACACGGCGATATCATCCTGCGTGGCGAGATCGATGCGGCGGTGAAGGAAAACCTGAATTACCTGACCAATATCAAAAAGGCGGTCAAGTCTGCGGGCAAGCGCAAGAATCTGGATGAGTATCTCGATGCGATCACGATCGAGGAATGCGGCAAGAGCCGGGTACACCTTGGCGGTCTGGCTGAGACATTGCACCGGCGCAACCTGCGGGCGCTCTATCGCCAGATGCACGGCGGCGAAGAATAAATTGCTTAGGTCATGATGAATGGAGATGGGTAGAGATAAAACAGATGGAAAATTTTTGTTTGTCGCTGTTCTTCTCAGGTAAAAAATGATTTGCGTGATTTCCAAATAAAATGTTGCAGAGCAAATATCCTTGCCTGCAACATTTTGCGTCATAGACACTGTTTAGGAGAATCGAAATGAAATTTATTTTGGAGAAGTCAAAATATCTTGCACTGATCGGTGTATTCTCTTTGCTGGTTGCGGCGGTCGCAGCCTTCGCAGGCGGACTTTTGCAATCGGTCAAGACCATCATGCTGGTATTCACTTCCATGGGCATTGACTCTGCTGTGACGGTGGAGTTCATCAAGACCGTGGATAGTTTTCTGATCGCGACGGCTGTCTTGATCTTTGCCGTCAGTTTGTACGAACTGTTCGTGGACAAGCTTGACCTGCCTGAGTGGATGCTGGCGCACAACCTTTATGAATTGAAGACCAAACTGAGCAGCATGATCGTGCTGGTCATGGGCGTGAAATTTTTAGAGAAGTTGATCTCGTTCAAAAATGCGGTTGAGTTGCTGCAGATCAGCGCGGCGATCGCGTTGATGTCTGCGGTGTTGATCGCTTTCGGGTATTTTGGAAAGAAAGATTAAAGACAAGGCTGAACGATGAATAAACTCCGTAAGTTGCATCCAAACATTTGGGTCGTTACCGCCACATCCTTTCTGACGGATGTTTCTTCGGAGATGCTTGTGTATCTCATTCCGCTGTTCCTCTCCAATGTGCTTGGGGTGCGGATGGCGTTCATCGGGTTGATCGACGGCGTGGCAGAGACCACCGCCAGCCTGCTCAAAATTTATTCGGGCGCGCTTTCAGACAAGATCGGCAAACGCAAGTGGCTGGCGGTGCTGGGGTATGGCATTTCCACTTTTGCGAAGCCGTTTTTGTATTTCGCAAGTTCATGGGGCTGGGTCTTTGGCATTCGTTTTGCAGACCGGGTGGGAAAGGGCATCCGCACCGCGCCGCGTGATGCGCTGGTCGCTTCCAGCACGGACGAAACCAACCGCGGATTCGCCTTTGGCTTGCATCGCGCGGGTGACACCGCAGGGGCGTTCCTTGGCATTGCCATCGCGGCGTTCATCATCTGGATGACCCAAACCAACGCGGACCTGTTATCTGCACATACATTTCGGATCGCTGTGCTGGCGAGCGTTGTCCCCGCGGTTTTGGCGGTGATCGTTCTGGGCGTGGGCGCAACCGACTTGGGCGGAGCAGTCAAAAAGTCAGGTGCGATGCGCTTGTCTTTCGAAGGGATGAATCCACGCTTCAAGAAATTCCTGATGATCATGATCCTCTTCACGCTGGGAAATTCCTCCGACTCTTTCATCATATTGCGCGCGCAGGAGCGCGGGCTAAGCGTGCTGCAAACCATGTTCATGTTGATGACCTTTACTGCGATCTATACTTTTCTTTCCAGCCCGCTCGGTTCGCTTTCAGACAAGGTGGGACGCAGAAAGTTGATCATTGGCGGGTGGCTGGCGTATGCGCTGGTGTATTTGGGATTTGCGCTGGCGGGCGCGGGCTGGCAGATCTGGATTTTGTTCGGCTTGTACGGAGTTTATTACGCGGCGACCGAAGGCGTGACCAAGGCGCTGGTGGCTGACTTGGTGCCTGAGGCGCAGCGCGGAACCGCCTACGGTTTGTTCAATGCGGCGATCGGTATCACAGCGCTGCCCGCTTCGCTGATGGCTGGCTTGCTCTGGCAGGGACTTGGCTCCTGGGCGGGTTTTGGCGCATCGGCTCCGTTCTTTTTCGGCGCGGTGTTATCCCTGCTTTCATGTGTTTTGTTCTGGCGAATGGAGTGACCATGACAAGATATACGAGACTGGGCACGGGTTTTCCCCCATTTCAGCAAGGCGGTCTGGATTCGTTGTGCGGTTTGTACAGCATTGTGAATGCCGAACGTTACATCAATCATTCTTCCAACGAAGAGACCCAGCAATTATTCGATGACCTGATCCATTATCTTTCACGCCGCGGCTTGT
>Ga0268298_10005015_pt1 | contig 12586 bp, 12 predicted proteins | sample WWTPWeurt_MetaG_FD_194462 | JGI IMG/M metagenome (GOLD analysis project Ga0268298, IMG submission 194462) | Activated sludge microbial communities from WWTP in Nijmegen, Gelderland, Netherland - WWTP Weurt | ecosystem: Engineered > WWTP > Aerobic digester > Activated sludge | place...
AAATCAAAATTTCTTCCGGCGAATAGTCCAGGCCTAATTTTTCTTGAATAAACCCGGAAAGCGCATTCCGTAGTTCAGGCACTCCATTTGCGGCTGGATAATTGGTGTAACCCTTTTGGTATGCTTCAATAATAAAAGCAGTCAATTCCTTTGGAATTGGAAATATTTCTGGATCAAAATCTCCAATGGTAAGATTAAATACGTTTACTCCGGATTTAATAAGATTGTTTATTTCGTTCCCCAATTTGATGATTTCAGACGGAATCAAATTGGCTGCCATGTTGGAAACTTCTGGTGGAACTGTTTTTGGTGAATTTATCATGTTGGGCTTCGCTTGAGCTGGTAAAATATTAATAAATTCTAATATTAGTATTTTTTTCTAATCTTGCAATCCAAATAATTTTATGGATGAAAGCCAATAAAAAACAAATAGAGTATCTGGAAGGCCCACTCAGTCGGTGGAAAGAATTTAAATATTTGATAGATGTTTGTTGGGATTTGTTTAGGGGAATCCGGTATTTGCATTTTGTAGGGCCTTGTATCACAGTATTTGGATCCGCTAGATTTAAGCCTGACCACATATTTTATAAGATCACTGAAGAAATAGCGGGAAAAATTGCCCAACTTGGATTTACCATAATGACGGGCGGAGGTCCAGGCATCATGGAGGCGGCCAATAAAGGAGCAAAAATGGTTGGTGGGCATTCTGTGGGCTGTAACATTGTGCTGCCATTTGAGCAAAAGCAGAATGCCTATTTGGATCATTTTGTGGATATGGATTACTTTTTTACCCGCAAAACCATGTTGATTAAGTACTCTTATGGCTTTATAGTTATGCCTGGAGGGTTTGGCACCATGGACGAATTTTTTGAAGCCATCACTTTAATTCAGACTGGTAAAATCTCTGGTTTCCCCATCGTGCTTTTCGGAACCGAGTTTCACAAGGACCTGCTGGAGTTTATAGATCATCTTGCTGCTTCAGGTACCATTGGACCTAAGGATAAGGATTTAATTTTTGTAACGGATGATGTGGATGCTGCTGTTGAATTTATTAAAGATCATGCCTTGGTTAGATCTACATTAGCACCACACAATCAATACAAACCTATTCCTTGGTTGTTTGAAAAGTAAATTTTTATTTTGAGTCCTTTTTATTTAAAGTTGTAGTTATCTCATAGAATGAAAATTTCACATGGGATATTGGAATTAAGTATTTTTCTGCCGTTTTTTGCTCGATAAAAATTATTATTAGTCCTTCCTGTGATAAAATATTTTGATGATCGGATAGTATTACCTAGTCCTCTTTTGGAGCTTGAATTGTCCGAAGTGGGGTCTACAGTCTGGATCAAAAGAGACGAATTGATTCATCCTTTGATCAGTGGCAATAAGTGGAGAAAATTACAAGGCTTCGTGAATGAATTTCTTCATTTGAAAGAGCCGAAAATTTTAGCAAGTATGGGAGGGATGCATTCTAATCACCTACACGCCCTTGCTTATGTTGCTTTTAAACTAGGCAAAGCTTGTGAGTTATTTGTTTATGGGCATTCTGGAAAAATTCCTAGTCCTGTTTTGGAAGATGCAAAACGTTGGGGGGCAAAAATAAATATGGTGAACAGAGTGGAAGCAGAAGTATTAAGGGAAGGTTCAGAATTACCGTCAGATGAATATTTTTGGATTCCGGAAGGTGGAGCCTCACCGTTAGCAGCATCTGGAATTGTGGAAATGCTGAATGAAATGCCCAAGGATTTTGATCAGGAGGAAAATTTAATTGCGGTTGCTATTGGTTCTGGTTCGACTGCTAAATATATTTATGAACATACAAAAAAAATCAAATTAGCTACATTTTCACCGGTGAAATCAAATTTCGTTTCGAAGGAAAATGCAAGAATAATTCCACTTGAAGAAAAAAATAAAATAGCTTTCGGAGCTTATGATTTTGATCTCGTGCAATGGATGGGTAATTTTCAGAAAAGCACCGGAGTGTTGCTGGATCCCATATATACAGGCAGATTGGTAAAGGCATTATCTGACCATTTGATAAAAGTGGATCTATACAAAAAAGTTTTTATTTTGCATAGCGGTGGATTGCAGGGTTGGCGTGCTTATTCCGATCGATATCCTCAATCCAGGAAGTTGGTAGAATTAACCGCTTTGGAAAAGTTGCTGAGAGAAATAACCATTGGGTAATTTTTACTTTGGTTTATTGTTGTGAATCAAAAGTACTTTTTTGTTAGCCCGGGATTATTTTTTAGATAATTAAGAATAATGCCATTGGATTCTATGTTCCCTTTATAAAAATTCAGATTAGTCTTTATTTCTTCAATGTCAGAATAATTTTCTTCCTTATTAAGGTATCCTGTTCTGGAACAAAATCCATTTTCAATCACAAAAGCTGCTTGTTCATCAGCATTTCTTCCACGATCAAAGAAGATGAAATTTTGAGTAAAAAAACGATTCACCTTTGAATGCATCGCCTCAAATCTTTCATTATAAGAAGCCATACTTTCTTTAACTGCACATACGCCATGACAAATTCCTAACTGGAATTTATTGCATGGTCTTAGCTCTTCCGTTTTTGCTTGTTGCACACTGTCACAAAGTTGGTATTGGTAGATAAGATAATCAAGATAATTATGTGCATTTTTAGTGTTGCTGAACAATTGGATAGCATCTTCATTACCTGCAAGCCAGTCTTTATGTTTAATGATGTATCTTAAGTGGCCTCCCGGAGCGGAATCTTTAATAAGGGCATAGGATTCCGTTTTGTTTTTCTGTGCCCGGTTAATTTCCGGCGAATGTTTTTTTATTTCAGCAGATTCCAACAAATAAGCCATGAGTTCACTACCTGTGAGAACATGTTCGATATGATGAACCATTCTTCTCATTTTGATAGTTTTGAACCCATCCTCATTGAAGTGTTGAAGAATTCTTTCACGAATATTGATACTTTTGCCGATGTAAACATATTTGCCGGCATCATCGCACATATAATATACTCCACAATCTTCAGGTAAGGCATCAATATCATCACTGGTTAAATGAGATGGTAATCTTGTAGCCCTAAGTGCACCCTTTATGTATTTGGTAAAACTGAAATCATTGTAATTGGCTTCCAGCAATAATTGAAATATTTTCAATGTTGCAGCTGCATCTTCATAAGCACGATGTCTGCTTTTTACTTCGATGTTAAAGTGCTTTATTAAGTTGCCTAAAGCATAAGAGCGAAGGCCGGGAAAATACTTTCGCGATAGTTGGACAGTGCATAATTTTTTTCTGCTGAAAGTGTACCCAAGGGTTCTGAATTCTTCTTTGATAAATGAGTAATCAAATTCTACATTATGGGCAACAAAAATACAGTCATGCGTTATTTCAATAATTCTCTTGGCAATTTCATAAAACTTAGGCGCGTCTTTCACCATCTCGGAATCTATTCCAGTAATTCTGGTAATTTCAAATGGAATAGAGCACTCAGGATTTACCAGAGATTCAAATTGATCAACTATTTGTCCATTTTCGAATACGATTATAGCTATTTCTGTAATTTTACCGGACCTGTATTGGCCACCTGTTGTTTCAATATCTATAATCGCAAACCTTGTCATGTCCAAATTTCTTCTAAATATTAAATTCTACCTTTTTATAACCTTGATCATTGCCATGTACTGTTGCGCACACAAAGTTAAGCATGGCAATTCAAAAATGACTTATTCGAAGACAGAGGAAGAGCAAACAATAAAAGAAATTCTGCCAGGTGCTTATCAGTTGGACCAATATTTATCCTTACTAAGAGGCAAGAAAGTTGGCTTGGTCATTAACCAGACTTCTGTCATAGGCAATCGGCAATTACTGGATACCCTCCTTGAACTAAATGTTGCGGTAAAAAAGGTTTTTGTTCCAGAACACGGATTTAGAGGAGAAGCATCGGCAGGGGCGCACATTTCTGATGAAAAGGACAATAAAACCGGATTGCCAATAAAGTCATTGTACGGTAAAAACAAAAAGCCATCTGTGAGTGATCTGGCTGATCTGGATGTTGTGGTTTTTGACCTTCAGGATGTGGGCGTGAGATTCTACACCTATATATCCACTTTGCATTATGTCATGGAGGCTTGCGCGGAGAATAACAAGCAACTCATCCTACTCGACAGACCAAATCCTAATGGATTTTATGTGGATGGCCCTGTGTTGGATACTCATTTCAAATCATTTGTTGGCATGCACCCAATACCGGTGGTATATGGTTTAACCATTGCAGAATTATGCCGGATGATTCACGGGGAAAAATGGATAAAATCTAACTTAAATTGGATGCCAAAAGTAATTTTATGCAAGAACTACAATCATAGAAGCAGGTATGAACTTCCTGTGAAACCTTCACCGAACCTTCCCAACACAAGAGCTGTCGTGTTGTATCCGGGATTATGTTTTTTTGAAGGTACAGTAGTGAGTTTGGGACGCGGGACAGATGCGCCATTTCAGTTATTTGGACACCCTTTATGGCCAAAAGCAGATACCAGTTTTATTCCAAAAGAAAGGGTAGGGGCCAAAAATCCACCATGGAAAGACAAAGTTTGTTTTGGTAAAAGTTTATTGAATCTTGACCTAAACTCCGTTTACTTTGAGAAAAAAATAAGATTGAACGAATTGTTAGAGGCTTACAGAGTTTTAGGTAAATCAACAGATTTTTTTTCAAACCCAAAATTTTTTGACCAACTCGCAGGAACAGATGATTTAAGGATTCAGATAGTGCAAGGAAAGAGTGAGAAAGTCATCAGACAATCCTGGCAAAAAAAATTAGCAGATTATAAAAAATTAAGGTCTAAGTATTTATTGTACGCAGATTGAGCAAATAACCCTACATACTTGAAATTAAGAAAAGTCTTTTAAAACCATGTCTAATTCAACTTTTGCTGGATTCCTAATAATCTCAGAGTATAAACCCCACATTCCTTTTTTGGAGCACTTGGATTTGGCTTGAATTTACATTGCTTAACCAGGTTCATACTTTTTCGTACAAAATTGATGTCTTTGGTTTTGGAAGCTTTGGAATTAAAAGAACAGAATTTAATATTCCCTTCGCGATCTATGCAAATGTTAAATGCAGCTTCCTGAACCACCGGTCCGGCCAGAGTCTTCATGTCAGGACACAACTCCCTTTGTCTTTTAAGTGGACCTATTTCATCAAAATCAACCCCTACGCCATCACCTGTACCTGATCCTGTTCCCGCGCCGGCACCTCCACCGGTTCCGCCACCACCGCCAGTTCCGCTTCCGCCACCTGCACCTGTTCCGCTTCCTGCATTTGCATCTCCGGCTCCCTGACCCGAACCTGATCCGGTGCCTGTGCCACCTGATCCTGGATGATCGTTATCACCGGATGAAGAACTAGAAGTTGATTTGGAAGGTGTAGTGCTCGGATTACTTGCTGTTGAACCGTTATCTGTTGTTGGTTTTGTAGAGGGCGGTAATTTTGGCGGAGACGGCAATTTTACGACATCTGGTTCTGTGGATGTAAGTACAGGTTTTGGGCCTGCTGGTGTTTGTGTAGGAATTTTCTCAACAGGCGTTTCCTCAACTTTTTTTTCTGCAACTGGTTCTGGCTCCGGTTCAGGGGTTTGTTCCTGATTTCCCTGAGATCCACCTTCAAGCGTTTCGAGGCCTTCTTCGCCCTTGCTTCCACCGGCGTTATCGTATTCTTTCATTTTTTCTACAGGGATGAATTCCACCAAACTTAAATACGGAGGTTGTTCCGGATCTTCCGGTGGAGTGATGTCAAACATTTTTAGAAAAAATATCAGCAAGAGCAATAAATGTACAAGAATGGCATATACTGTCCCCTTTATACTGTTTTTTTGCTCAGTTCTAACGTAGCTAAAATACCCTGTAGTCATATTGTCTGCTGAATTATATAGTAAAAGTACGATGAGTTCCTCAAAAAGGAGGAATTAAATATACAAAAAATATCTAATATCTTTTTTGTTCCATTAAAAAATAAACAATAACAATCCCCGAGATGCACATCAATCCTTTGACAACAATGGCTCCCAGGAATCCTAATCCTTCCAATGGTCTCAAAAAACTAAACGAAAGCCCTACCAGACTTAGTATGATGGATATCGCGCCAATCAAGAACATTGCAAAACCAATTAATAGGCCCAGACTTCTCTTATTCATGTTAAAAATTTTCTCAAAATTAACTTAGCCGATGACAATTCATACGCAGAACATCATACTTTTGATAATTATTATATGAGCTCTAATGTTAAAATCATAGAATGTCCGAGAGATGCCATGCAGGGATTAAATTACTTTGTCCCTACTGAGATCAAATTAAAATATCTCAATCTTCTTTTAGAGGTTGGCTTCGATACACTGGATTTTGGCAGTTTTGTTTCTGCCAAGGCCATACCCCAGTTGAGAGACACACATGAAATAACGAGATTATTGGAAGACAAAACCTCTCCGACTAAGTTATTGGCAATAGTTGCTAATGAGCGAGGAGCTCTGGAAGCTGTAGAGCACAAAGTAATTGATTATTTGGGTTACCCATTTTCAATATCTGAAACTTTCCAAATGAGAAATACCAACAGTAATTTGGAAAAATCATTTGACAGAGTAAAGCAAATATTGGACATCGTAAGCAATCACAATAAGGAATTGATCCTATACATTTCCATGGCATTTGGCAATCCCTATGGCGATCCATGGAACTCAGAGATCATATCATTTTGGTTGGAAAAACTTCGTGCTTTAGGTTGTAGGACAATAGCTTTATCGGATACCATTGGCGTGGCGACTCCTGAAAGTATTTCTTATATATTTTCGCATTTGATTCCCAGCTATCCTGAATTGGAATTTGGGGCACACTTTCATACACTGCCAAATGCCTGGGAAGAAAAAATTCAAGCCGCTTTTGACTCTGGATGCCGTCGGTTTGATGGCGCCATAAAAGGTTTTGGTGGATGTCCGATGGCAAAAGATGTCTTGACCGGAAACATGCCAACAGAACACATTATTGATTTTTTTTCCAAGCAAGGTGAAGAAACCGGTGTCAAATCGGATAAATTCAATGAAGCATTGTTGTATTCTTCAAATGTATTTACACATTAATTTTTGAGTATGATTAGTTACGGCTTCATCGATTATGCAAGTCCGGATTATGATTTGTTCTTGCGTTTGAGGTATAATGTATTGAGAAAGCCGTTGGGACTGGATTACTCAGAAGATCAGATCATCCAGGAGTGGGATCAACACCATATAGGAGCATTTACAGCATCCGGTTTGTTGATTGGGGGAATGGTGCTTCAGGAATTGGAACCATCTCTCCTCAAAATGCGTCAGGTCGCTGTAGATGAGCATTATCAGGGTAATGGAATAGGAGGCTCTCTTGTAGTATTTGCAGAAAAATGGGCTGAGCAGAATGGATTTCATAAAATTGTTCTGCATGCACGTAGTGGGGTAGTTCCTTTTTATCAGGCGCTCGGATATCTGACTGTTGGAGCTCCATTTACAGAAGTTGGAATTCCCCACCAGGCTATGGAAAAAGTAATCTGAAACTTTGTTTTAAAAGATGCAATCACCAGGGGAATTTTACACCTGTTTTTTTACCAAATAAAAAATCCTGTTCTTGTGGAACAGGATCATTTAACAGGTTGGTTTTAACAATTACAATATTCGGTTTCGTTTTACTACTGTTTCTATGCAAGATTAGTGCCAATTATCTGACATGTGCCCGGTAATTCGCCATTTGGACTTTTATGTCCATCCATTTGTCGCCCATAATATAGTTCAATCCTCTGTCCACCACCATATGCCTTGCGATATTAAAAACTCCTTTCATTCTTCGTGGCAAGGATTCATTTGCCCGGAGAGCAATGGAATAACCACCCTCAGTGTATTCAATGTGATGCCAATATTGACTAGGAATAAACAATGTCTCGCCATGCTCTAATATAGTTTCATGACCTTCAATGTATTTCAGGGAAGGATATTTTTTTTCATCCGGATCAATAGGATCGACCAGACAAGCCACTGTAAAAGGAATGTGGTATAAAAATTTGGATTGCTCTTGTGAAAACAACAGAACTCTTTTTTTCTTCTGCAATTGGGTGAGAAAGACATGCGCACAATCTATGTCATAGTGGATTTTGGTATAAGAGCCCTGTCCCCCAAAAAACATAAAAGGAAAATCATCCAAAAAGCCGTCCATAATATCCAGCTTTCTGATGTCTTCTCTCAATTCAGGTATTCGTTTAAAAATATTGAACAGAAAAATTCTTAATTCTGTTGGGCCTTCTAAAATTTTAGTCAGATAGTCACCAAATTTCATCTTGCCGGTAGCTGCCATATAATTTTTCCCTCCTTTTGAGAAACTACTGTCGTATACAGGCACCTCTATATCCCCATATTTTTCAATAAAGAATTCAAAAGTCCATTTTTCTTTGGCAGGCCATGTATCAATCAGGTCAGTAAAGACAACGGGTTTCATGGGATCGAGAAACTCTTTTTTAAAACTGAGTCTGTCGAGGCCTGATCTTTTGGGTACAGGAGTCAACTTCATAAAATCACCATTAGGTTTGTAAAATTAGAAATTTTGGAAAAATAAATATGCTAATCAATAGTTAATATTTATAGGCATTTTATTCAATGTGGATATACATATAAAATAAATTAAATATGTAAATTATTAAAAAATAGTGACTTAAAATTTATACCGAATTCCTGTTAGTCCTTCCTTATTTTTGTGCTGAAAGTTAAATCACTTTATGTCAAAAAGATACGATGCCCTTGGGGTTTCTGCAAGTAAAGATGAGATCCATCAGGCGATTGAGCAACTCGATAAAGGAATTTTTCCAAATGCATTTTGTAAGGTCCTGCCTGACTTGGTAGGTCAAAATAAGGATTATTGTAATCTGATCCATGCGGACACCGCAGGAACAAAAACCAGTCTGGCCTATCTTTATTGGAAAGAAACCGGAGATTTAAGTGTATGGAAAGGAATTTCTCAGGATTCGTTGGTTATGAATCTGGATGATCTTGCCTGTGTTGGTGCAATGGATAATATTGTAGTCTCCTCTACTATAGGACGTAATAAGCATCGGATTCCCGGAGAAGTAATTAAATCCATAATAGATGGCACAGAGGAATTTCTATCCTTGATGCAAGATTTTGGTATTCATATTTTTTCCGGAGGAGGCGAAACAGCTGATGTGGGCGACATAGTAAGAACAATAGATGTAGGCATCACGGCATTTGTCAGGATACCTAGAGCGGATGTAATTCCAATTAATATTAAACCAGGAGCTGTTATCATAGGATTATCCTCCAGTGGGCAGGCTACTTATGAAAAGGAATACAATAGTGGAATTGGGTCCAACGGACTTACAGCAGCCAGACACGATGTCTTGCAGAAAAAGTACCTTTCTGAATTTCCGGAATCCTGTGCGCCGGAAACACCAGATGAAGTAAAATATACCGGAAAATATGGTTTGAGTGACGCTTATGAAGATAATGGGAACCAATATGTCATAGGTAAATTACTGTTGTCCCCAACAAGAACCTACCTCCCTTTTTTAGCAAAGCTTATCGCCTTACACAGGAAAAATATTCAGGGGATTATTCATTGTACTGGAGGCGCACAAACTAAAGTGAAAAAATTTATAAAAGGACTACGCGTGATAAAGGATAATCTGTTTAATCCTCCGCCAGTTTTTAAGATGATAACTGAATGTTCACTTTGTACTCCGCATGAATTATATGAAGTATACAATATGGGGCATCGGATGGAAATTTATGTGGACGAAACATTTGCTTCAGAAATAATTAGCATCGCTAAAGTGATGAATATTGATGCACAGATCATTGGAAGGGTTGAAGCCTGTGCTCATGAAGAAGTGATAATCCATTCCGGAGAAAACACATTTAAATACCAATAGAAATGTCCGTGGGACCGGATAAAAAACTTTTGATTCGTTATGTGATGAATTCTTGTTCTCCCGAGGAAAGAATGTTTGTCGAAGAATGGCGCAACTCTGATCCGGACATCCAAAAAGAATTGGACCACCTTAGGTTAATCTACTTAGTGGAAACGAATCCCAACATAATTTCAAAAAAGATTTCTTCAAATTCAAAACGATTTTATTTGCTTGTCATTTTTCTGCTAATGCTATTGTTGATAATGGGATATATTTTTTATCAAAAAAACTGATGTTGCAATCTGAATTTTTAAAAAATCAAATCGCGAAAATACAATCATCAAGTTTTGAAACCTTAGCACTTGATTGTTTTCATTTTCAGGCCTTGCACAATCCGGTATATCAAGAATTTATTCATCACCTTGGCATACAAATTAAAGAAGTAAAAAGTATATTAGAGATCCCATTCTTACCGATTGATGCTTTTAAATTTCACGAGATAAAAACAGATCATTGGGAATCACAGACCAGATTTTTATCCTCAGGAACTGAAGGTCAACAAAGATCGGTGCACGCCATTAAAGATCTGGATTGGTATAAATCAAATGTGGTCCAAAATTTTGAATTGTTTTTTCCGGATTTCAGAGAGTTTGATTTTTTTGCCTTGTTGCCTGGTTATCTTGAAAATAGAAATTCTTCTTTGATTCAGATGTTTCGATATTTAGAATCACATTCCAATTATCACGTAAGTACGAAATTATACAGCAATAATTTTGAATTACTTCATCGAGAAATCCTTTCCTCATTAGATAAAGGAAGAAAGATATTTTTATTGGGGGTTAGTTTTGCCTTGCTGGATTTCTGTATTGAGTTTCCAATTTCTGATAATAGACTTGTGGTTATGGAAACAGGAGGAATGAAAACTTCAGGAAGGTCCTATTTGAAAGAAGAAATATTGCAATTGCTGCGTAATGGTTTTGATGCATCTGATATAGTGTCAGAATATGGTATGACCGAGTTACTGTCTCAGGCTTATGCTATGGATGGTAAAAACTATTCGTGCCCAACAACCTTGAAGGTGATGGTAAGTGACTTAACCGATCCATTTTGTTTTTTAGATGCAGGTCACAGGGGAAGATTAAACATCATTGATCTTGCAAATTTGGATACTTGCTGTTTCATCCAAACCGGGGATGCTGGCCTATTACAGCCGGATGGAAAATTCCAGGTGTTGGGAAGAATAACTGGTGAAGACTTGAGGGGATGCAATCTGATGTATGAGTAGGATATAGTCCTATTCATAGAAATTAATTTTCTAGCAGATAGTAAATTCACGAAGAAATATAAGCCAGGTAATTATTGTTACATGCCAAGTATATTGGCCATCTTAATCATTGAAATTTCAGGTGATTTATTTTTTGAAATGGCGTCACTGAATGGTGTGAACACAACTTTGTCATTGATGATTCCAGCCATGACATTATGCTTCCCTTTCATCAAAGCTTCAACGGCTTCATACCCTAACCGACTTGCCAGAATTCTATCTTGTGCAGTAGGAGATCCTCCTCTTTGCAAATGGCCGATGATGGTAACTTTTACATCATATTCCGGAACAAGTTCCTTTAATTTATTGCTGATTTCAAAGGCATTACCAATTTTGTTTCCTTCCGCTGCAATGACAAGGCCAAAAAGTTTCTTCCGTCTCAATGCTTTTTTAAGATCCAGAATTAAAGTGTCGATGGTGCTTTCTACCTCAGGAATAATGAATGCACTTGCCCCTGAGCCAATGGCAGTGTGCAAAGCAATGTATCCTGAGTTTCTTCCCATCACTTCGATGAGGAAAATTCTGTTGTGGGAGTCCGCGGTATCTCTGATTTTATCTACAGCCTGAATGGCTGTATTTACCGCAGTATCAAATCCTATGGTATAGTCTGTTCCATAGAGATCATTATCTATCGTTCCCGGCAATCCTATAGTGGGCATTTTGAATTCACTATTGAAAACCATGCTCCCGGTAAATGTCCCGTTCCCACCAATAGCAACAAGAGCATCTATGTCATTTGCCACTAGATTTTCGTAGGCCACTTTGCGTCCTTCCGGGGTCAAAAATCTTGAACTTCGGGCGGTTTTTAAGATGGTCCCGCCACGTTGAAGAATGTTCCGTACATCATCGGCTTCAAGACGGTTGATCTCACCGTCTATCATTCCATCATAACCTCTTTGAATTCCGTAAACATGCAAGTCATAAATACTTGCAGTCCGCATAACCGCTCTTATGGCTGCATTCATACCGGGCGCATCACCGCCTGAGGTAAAAACTCCGATTCTCTTAATTTCTGTCATACTTGTAATGATATTCTGCCAATTTGAGTAAAGGTTTCTTATTGAAAAACACTCTATGGAAACCCTTAAATGCAAAATAGGTTTCAATTTGATTTTGAAGAGCAAAGGCAACTGAACCTGTAAAATATACCGGGAGTTGATTTTGATCCTGGTACTGGTTTATTCTGTGACGATAAAATGCATCAAGGCATTCTTTGATGATATCAATTATTGTCGGATCCGTTATGTGCTGCACAATGAATGGAAAAAATGATGCCAGTTCTGCGGAAACTTTGTTGCTCGAATACAGCTGGCCTAAATAATTATCGGTGACCTGAGGGAAATTGTTC